>Ga0182024_10013407_pt1 | contig 16011 bp, 10 predicted proteins | sample P32metaG_FD_120480 | JGI IMG/M metagenome (GOLD analysis project Ga0182024, IMG submission 120480) | Permafrost microbial communities from Stordalen Mire, Sweden - P3-2 metaG (Illumina Assembly) | ecosystem: Environmental > Terrestrial > Soil > Wetlands > Permafrost | place: Sweden: Stordalen... | reverse complement strand
TATGCCCCTCGTGGATGCCGCTCAAAGAGTACATCCCACAGAACTGGGAATTCCGCGTTCGAAAGGGTTTCAGAGATTGCTTTGAAACCCCTCTGCAACTTGAGTTCGGCCAGTTTAGGCAGAGCAAGTCGAGTCCCCCAACTACTGGCCCATTGTTCGACTGCCTCCGCGGACTCAAATGCGTAGTGTATTAAAGCCATGATGTGAGACTTGCCACTGCCTCGTTGGCCGATCATGACGACGGACTTGCCAGATGAACTGGTCGATACTGCTTCAAGTGCTCTGCGTACATCGGAGCTCGGGTAAGTGATCTCAAGAATGGCAGAAGCGTTCTGGCTTTGAGCCCATCCCGTGTTCTGGCGGTTCGACAGCTCAATTGCTGTCCCACGCATGTGGCGGCCCTGAAACTCTTGCCTTAATTCGAGATGTGCCATGTCAAGTTCACCATTTCTGCATTTTGGGTCGGATTTCGTGAGGTCATTTTTCCAAGGCCGACCTGCTTCTCGGTAGTGCACAGAACCCAAAGAGAGCAGTCGCGTTCCTATTTTCGTGTTGAAGTTTTGTGTCGAAACCCGTTGAACAATTATGCTCCAGCAGATCAGGACGTTGCATTGTTGCTGTCCTCCAATGGATAAGTTTGTCGCTGAATTACCTGCCGGTTACTGAACTTCGAGCCCCCGTGTAGCAAGCTTCCAACTAGCCGTCATCCCGTGCCGACATCGTTTCGCGTTCCTCTCGGTTTTACTCAACAGGCCCATCCTGCTCTCCCGTCCATTCCACGAGCTTTTGTTGCAGTTCTTCCTTGCTGGGCAAGTAGAGTTGGTATTCGCGAGCGTGAATATTGGCATCTTTTGGGAGAGTAATCTCGACCAGAGCGGAGTTCTCCTTCTTGCAAAGGACGATGCCGATTGTGTGGTTTTCTGCTTCCGTCCTGACGTGGCGGTCAAAGTAGTTGACGTACATCTGCATCTGGCCTAGGTCCTGATGCGAGAGCTTGCCAATTTTCAGGTCGATAAGCACGTAGCTCCGGAGCAGGCGGTTGTAGAGCACCAAATCGACGAAGAAGTGCTCTTCGTCGAAGGTGAACCGCTTTTGCCGGGCTTCAAAAAGGAATCCCTTTCCCAATTCGAGCAGAAAGTTTTCAATGTGGGTGACAATGGCCGACTCCAGATCGGACTCGGAGTAGCGGGCCTTCTCTTCAATGCCGAGAAACTCCAGCACGTAAGGGTCTTTGAGCAGGTCTTGCGGCTTGGCGACGTGCTGCCCCTGCCGTGCCAGGTCGCGGATCGCCTGCTTGTTGCGGCTGAGAGCCAGCCGCTCATAGAGGCCGGCATCGAATTGGCGTCGGAGTTCGCGCAGAGTCCAACCCTGCTGGGCTGCCTCAATCTCGTAGAAGTTGCGTTCCTCCTCTTTGAGACCGATCAGGAATACATAGTGTGACCAACTCAGAGAAAAAGGCGGCTGCGATTGGCCGCTGGCATCCTGGGATTGCCCAGACACTGTCTGGGCGATTGCGAAAGCTGGGAATTGCCCAGACGCCGTCTGGGCAATCTGTGGTGTTCGCCCCGGATAGGCAAGATAAAACCGGCGCATATATTCAAGATTGGACTTCGAGAAACCGCTTCCGAACTCGCCGGTCAGCCGGGTAGCCAGTTCACGGACGATCTCCTTGCCATATTGAGCGCGGTCGGCGCCCTGCTGTTCCTGCTCGAAGATACGTCGGCCAATCTCGTAGTTGGTGTATACCTGAAGCAGGTTAACGCCGCGCGCGGCGCTCTGACGAGCCGACAACACCAAACTGCGGATGGCTTCGTATAGCGGGGTGGAATTCCGGCTTGCGCTCACTGCAACCTCCGAACCCCCTGCAAGATCTCGGCGCTCTTGGCATCGAACCTGGCCACCCGCAGCGGATTCAGTCAATTTTCTTGAATGCCTATCCATTCATAATAGAAGGATTACCTTGCGATTAGCAGGCAAGGGGGAGGCCGAGGAATAGGATCTGGAAAGTGTCATCTGTCCAGGATTCGGGTACAGATTCGGGTACAGCCATCAGTTTGGCTTGATTACGGAGAATTGAGCTAAATTACTGATAGACTGTCACTTGCGGAAATTCAACATTACGCCAAATTTCGCCTATTTATCATAGACTTACGGCATTCTTGAGAGACTTAAAATCCGCAGACCTTAACCGGTCGTGGGGGTTCAAGTCCCCCTCCGGGCACCATGAAATAGTGCGAATGGCGTGAGGGCGGCTTCGAATGCGTGACCTACGAAGGCCCAATGGTCCGTCCCAATGTCTATGAAAATAAGCGATTAAACGCTCATTGACAGCCTCTGGCAGATCGCTAGACCTTGGCCCCGTTTTTCAGTGTCGATCCACAAAATCGCCTATAAGCCGAGCGAGTTGAAGGGGTTACGGTGCTGCATGATTTCTCGCTGTGCGTTTCCCCGCCGCAGCGCCTGTCTCCGTCTAGGGGAGGCGAGGTCCTACCAGCTCAGACGAAGTTGAAGTGTTGCCCGGCGAATGCGGGGTCGGACTTGAGCTCCCAGGTCGGGATGGCGTAGTTGGAGAGGTGCGTGATGCCGGAGAAGTGAATTCCGACGACGTGGACGGGTTCGGCGGAGATGAGGGCGGAACCGGAGTTGCCGCCGAGGGTAGAGCAGTCGTGTGCGATGGCGCTGACGGTGCGGCCGAAGGAGGAGACGTCGGTGCGGCCGTTGAGGCGGCCGGGCTGGAAGCGCTTGCGGTCGAAGATGGCGCGGAAGATGTTTGCCTGATCGACGAAGCTCTCGTAGGGGTCGTAGGAGGGGTAACCGACAATGGTGGCTATACCTCCGGCAAGGGAGGCGGGTGCGGCGCCGGCCAGGGGCAGGGGGGAAACGCCGGCGGGCAGTGCGTCGACACGGAGGAGCGCGATGTCCCACAGCGTGGAGACAACGAGAGGCTGGGTGACGTTAAGGGGGAGAGATTTGGGAGAGCCGACTTCAGCGAGCATCTCTATGGCGCAGGTGACGCCGGGGGAGAAGGTTAGCTGGTTTCCGGCGGCGATGCCTTGGACGAAGATCTGGGCGACATGACGGTTGGTGACAATGGTATTGGGTCCGCAGACGAAACCGGTACCGACGAGGGTATAGCTGGGATGGCCGGTGAGCTGGAGGCGGCCGACGCCGCGGAGGAGAGGCTCGACGGTGGCGCGGGCGCGATTCCAGGGATCCCAGTCGCCGGGGAGTTGGGCGTAGGTTTCGTCGATGATGTCGAATGCCGGGCGGAGGGTGGGAATGATGACACTTTCGAGGTGATTGGCGTCCTGGGAGGAGATGGGTTTGTCGGCGAGGGCGCGCTGGAAGGCGTCGGCGGCTTCGGGAGTGATGGAGAGGTCCGGGGAGACGGCGGCCAGCGGGAGGTCGACGTGGGGAGCGCGGGCGGCCTTGGTGCGCTTCGCGCCTGCAGGCTTGCTTCCGCCGAGGATGGCCAGCGGAGGACGGAGCTGAGACTCGAGGGCTTTGATCGGAGCAACGTCGCGCGGCTTGCCGGAAAGGCGCACGCCGAGGACGAGGTCACCGATGGAGACAGCGGGCAACTGGGGGGGGCGGACTTCAAAGCTGTCGAGGGTGCGGCCATCGCGGCGGGCGATTTCGCGAACGTAGGCGGCGATGCGTGACTGACGCTGATCCATAGCCGGGGCTTTTCTTATTGCTGTGGCGGTTTGGACAGGGCTTCGGGGAGCTTACCGATTTTGAAGAAGCCCCCATCGATGGGGATGGCTCCGGCGGCGAGGACAGCGCCGGTGCGGCCGTCGAGGAGGTTGTAATGAACGACGACGCCGCCCATGGTGTAGAAAGGCATTCCGCCGAAGAAGGTCCAGAAGTTTTTCTTCGTGTACCAAGAGCCGCCGGCGGCGGAGACTTTGGCGACGAGGAGGTTGGCGCCGGCTTTCAGCGCGGCGCGGACCGCCTCCTGCTGGATGATGGCGGTGAGCGGGACTTTGGCTTTGTCGTCGGGGGTTGTGAGTTTGGCGATGAGGCCGTCATAGAGGGCGAGGGCGGCTTTGCCTTGGTCGCCAAGGGCCTTGAGGTCGGCGGCGCCGTTGGTTTCTTCGCTTTTCTTTGCTGCGTCGGCTTCGGTGGAAGCGAGTTTGGTGAGACCTTCGGCCTGCGCATTGGCCACGTCCACTTTCTGCTGAAGTTTGGAACGAAGGTCGGCTAGAGTGACCAGATTCTGCACGATGGGTGAGTCGTTCATGAGGGCGGGAGCATTGAAGAGAGCGGGCATGGTGACCGTAACGCTCTTCAGGCGCAGGGCATCAGCGAGGGCGTTGACGAGGAGCGCATCATCGGCGGTCACGGACACCCCCTGGATGGTGTAGTCGGTGCGGAAGTAGCCGAGAAGCTTGTTGGCTGCGTCGAAAGCGGCGCCGATGACGGCCGGAGTGAAAGCCGCTTCGTTATGAATATCGAATTTCGCGAGGCCACCCATCCTTGCGTCGATTTCGGCGATGGCAGAGAGCAGAGTCTGGTTGATGGCGTTGTACTGCGCCTGGAAGGCGATGAGGGGCTGGAAGTCGGGCAGGTCGGAGGTGCCGTAGAGGACGATGCTGCCGCTGGCGTGGCGCGCGGTTTTGATCTGATCGGAGATGCCTGTGGCAGCAGTGTTGGCGGCGCGCGCGGCCAGAAGCGTGGCCTCGAAGGTGCCGGCTTTGTCATTGGCGGTGACGGTGCCCGTGAAGCCTGACTCGGGAACAGTGAAGTTGTTTTTAAGGATGGCGGCTCGAGAGTCGAATAGCGCCTTTTGCTGCGCGGCGATGTTGGCAACCTGGGTGGCAACGGCCAGTTGCGCGGCGGCCGGATCGTCGGCAGCCTGAGCTTTGGCGAGGGCTTTCTGGGATGCAATGAGGCGAGCCTTGGCGTCGAGGGCATCGGCCTGCGCGGCGTCGAGAGCCTTCTGGGCGTTGTAGTCGTCAGCGGTCGCGGGTTTGTTTGGGTCGTTCGTTTGACTCATGGCGGTATTCTCCAATCGAATCTAGGACGCCCAGGATGTTCCTCGGCCTCCCTTGTGGTAGCGCATGCCCGCCCAAAGCTAGGCAAAGGACATGGATCTTCCATGACTACTCATATCGGAATCAACCCTCGCTACGCCTCCGAGATCAAACGCAGAATGTGTCTCACCGATCATGCACTAAAACACTGAATGATCCGCGGTCTCAGCTCAGATCGCTCCGAATTTCCATTGTCATGCCGGCCGAATCGTGTCACGCCCCGGAGTAATAGATTTCGACGGCTCCGCCTGGGTTCGCGGTGTTTGTCACGACGCAATGCTCTTGGCAGCCGGTATTTTGGCTGTGAGGAGTCCAGATGATGTTCGGTTCTGTTCCATCGGCGGCGATAAAGATTGAGGACATGGACGTGGACGGCGTGTTCGGGTACTCCGTGCAGTCGCCGATTTGGTAGGACTCCAAGACTTCGACAGCTAGCGGGGAGGGATCGACGCCGCTAGCAGCCAAGTCGAGATAGGAGTACCCGTCAAACCCGACTGTGTATGTGCATAGACCTCCGGACTCCTGTCTGAGCGCCACGATACCGGTCAGAACCTGGCCTGATGGCACTTGAAGGAAATCGGAATGTGTTACGTGGCCGGAGTCGTCGATGTACCAGTTGGAAATGCTCCAGTAGGCCCCGCCGCCAGCCTGCGAGGCTCCCCATTGAAGAACTGGCTGGAGAAGGCTAGAAGCTGTGGGGTTCTGCAGACCGTTAAACAGAAATATGGTCTGTCCTTGGTCGCCTGTCGAGGGAGCAGGCGGAACGGTCCACGTGGTCGCAAACTGAGAAATCGTGTCGCCGGTTGGGTCGAGCCAGGAAACAGACGTGACCCAGCCGGACCCGAGGCCAGGAATGACTACGTTCAGTTCATTTTCCGGGGCGATGCTATGCCTGGCAACGATGCGCTGGGAGCTACGGTGGACTATTTGCAGTTCCTGCTTGCGGCGGCGCACCTTGTGGCCTTGAGGTACATGATGTACGAGAGACTGATGGCGATACCCGCCGGGCGTGAGTACAAAGCCATCGGGTAGAGGCTCTCCGCTTTTCCTGTGATAAATGGATTGATCGATGATTGACATGGCGGGCCTCTATTTTGAACCCTTGAGAGCTGAGGCAGTGGCGGAAATCGAGATCTTAATCCCGACACTGAATTGTGGTTGATATACGTAGCTGGTCTCGCTCGCGACCTGTGCCGGGCTTCCCGTGCCGCCTGTGGAGAGACCGGACAGGTTCTGCTGCTTAAGAAGCAGGGCGCCGGCATAGAATTGCGCGAACTTCGTTCCCACGGAAGCGCCGAAGATAAGCGAGTGTAAGGGCTGCGAATTCATTGCGACGCCAGCGAAGATGCCTGGAATGAAGTTGAACTTGCTGTTCTTCAGGTCGACAGGGTAGGGATAGAAATCGAAGACCGCATAGAGCGCTGACTTGTTGATCTGCGATGCGGTAACCGTGTTGGCCGTGGAGTTGTATTGGAGAGCGCTCGCCTTCTTGACAGGTAGAGCGAAGGATACATCCCAGTGTTCCTTTGCCTCGTTGACGAAGGTTTGCGACGCGGTGTAAGGGCTATTGTTGGCTGCGGTGTAAGAGAGGCTGACTTTAATCGTCGAAGTCTTGTAGGCGACGGGAACTGTGCTGCAGGCCCAGTAGTTTGGATGGTCTCCAGGGTTTCCGGCCGCGGCTTTATTGGGGAAAACAAGACCGAGAAGCTGAACTGCATCCGACACGTTGGTGGCTTGCTGCTTGGTGATGGTGAGGCTGTAATCAACGACAGGACCGAGGCCAGGGCCGTAGGCGGTCAAATCATGTTCCACGATGGAAACCAGGAGAATTTTTCGCGCTCCGTAAAGGCGCGTTGCGCCGTCGAAATCGGCAAGCTTCCATCCTCCTGCGAAACCTGTCACGAAAGATTTGTGAGGGCTGTAAATGTACCAGTTGTTGGAGTCGACGCGCTGCGCATCGGCGCCTCCAGTCAGGTGTATGACATTGATTACGACGTAAGTGGAACTGCTTTCCATGGCAGCTGTAGAACCAGCGCAAGAATCCTTCACTAGCTTTTCCACGCCTGCGCTATCGAAGGTGATGGTGCCATTCGGCAAGTTGTTCGTCTGAGCCACGACAGGCTCGCTGGATGGGTTGAAGGGAACAAACGTCATCGTTGGGTTCTGTACATTGGTGTCGCTGGACTGGCCAACATTTGTGCTAGGTTGCACTGGCGCGGAAACTGTGGTACTTGGCTGGTTCGCGTTGTGAGCGTCTGCCTGCGCGACAGGGGTTACGCCCACTTCATTGGAGAGATCGGATTCGCCGGATGGATTGACCGCAGTCACGGCGATGTAATATTTAGTACCGTTGGCCAGTGGGGCCGCTGCTGCTTGAGTGCCAGCAGCGTTGATGGGGCTTGGACTCTCTGCGTTTTGCTTAGTGACTGGCGTAGTCTTGGACCAATAAATTTTATAGGACACGGCGCCCGGAACTGCGTCCCAGGAGACCTGGGCTGATCCATTGCTAGGGGTTGGCGCAACATTAGTGGGTGGGTTTGGTTGCGCCTGTGCTGTGGACCTGAGGGCGAAGAGAAATGTGATCGAGAGGAGAGAGAAACGAATCCGTTGCGACATTAAAAACCTCCAAGGAAACAAGCAAATGCAGGTGGTGTCCTTCTCCGGAGAGAAATAGAAGACTGCTTGCACCGCCCTATGAGGTTCAGCGGGAAGAGTCTTTACTCAGATATGCAAGGAGGGGAAAAGCATTACAAACGAATTTTTGTTCTAAAGATTCGATGGAGGAATAGAAATTGGAGGCAGTTTGGCCCAGTGTGAGATGGGGCGAACAGAGGGAATCGAAGAACGTTAGTCTTTTCGGACGCGAAACAAATAGATTGCCCTGCTCGGGGGCTCATCTCCGTCGGCGTCTGCTTCGACGCGCAAGCGGTATTCGCCGGTGGCGAATAGCCGTGCCGGAAGCACGATGGTGGAAAGTCCATGGGTCGAGATGCCGGAGGGGTCGGAGAATTGCTGGCTCCAGATTTGTTTGTTATTCGAGTTTCGCAATTCTTCGCGGACGGTGGCCTCTGGCGCGAATGGAAGTTCCAACACGATGGTGACGGTGCTTGCTCGTTTCTTAAGGTTCAATACGGGTACGACGGCGAGACCACGGTTTACTCCCGGAGACAATTCGATAATGGATGTCTGATCTTCGATGGCCACCGGACTTGGCAGAGTCTCGGTCGGACGAATAGAAGGGGAGGAATGACTAGCACGGAGCTGCTGCTCCGCTTGCATGGATGCGATTACCCGCTGATGCTCGTCGTTCTCATGGGTCAGCTGGCTCAACTCGTGGCTCAAGCTCAAATTGCGGTCCGCGAGCCATACGATGGCCAGTACCGCACAAATCATGGCCGTAGCAGGCGGAAGAAGCCAGGGCTTTGCTACCATTCCACGAAGCTTCCCAAAGACAGTGCTGCGCCTTACTTCCGGCGTCTGCCGGGTAGCATGTTCCTTCAAAACAGCGGCAAAATTTAGCTTACGGAGGCGCTCAGGGGCTGAGAGAAACTCCGAGCGAAAAATGGGCTCTTCTTCTGTCGAAAGAAGCCCAAAGAGATGATCGTCGATCAACTCTTCCTCAATCTGTCGAAGGTGATCTGGGTCAATCCGGCCGTCGAGAATTCCTTCCTCGATAGCGGCCTCAGTTTCAGCATCGGCCATCCGCAGAATGAACGCGCGATATTTTTCGTCCGTGAACATTTCGAATCGCGTATACGATTAGAGTGCTTAGAATCGCATTTCCATTTCCATGGACCTGGTGCAACGTTCTACACAGCGACGAAGGGATTTCCGCAAGCGAAAGAGTTGAATCCGCAACGTAGTTACTTCAACCCCTTCTTCTTGAGCAAGTTGCATCCTTGCGTCGATCTTAGCCGATTTTTCACCCCGATAGTAACGCAGCAACAGGGACCGCTTCTCTCTGGGCAGGCGCGCCAAACATTGATCAAGGCATTTATGTTGCTGCTCGACCTCAGAAGTGCCGGAAGATGGCTGAGCAACACAATCGGCAAGTTCAGGCAACAGCTCTTGGCTCACCGTGCGGTTCCGGCGCAAGTACTCAAGATGCACGTTCCGCGCAACGCCGTGCAGGTAAGCCATCGGATTGCCTTCAAATGAGAATCCTGGCTTGAGAATTGTACGTGCCGTGCGGTCCATGGTCTCGTCGGCCAGTTCTTCGGCCGCTTCGCAACCCCGAAATGCAAATAGCGTCACGAGCTTCCGGCGGAGTTCCACGTAACGCCTGGCGCCCGTAGCCGCGTCCTGTCCTAGCCAGAGGAGCAGATTGTCGAGCTCGGCGGATGTCTTCATGGTGATCGAGAACCCAAGGTACGGCGCAGCCCAGCGCGGGTTTGACCGCGGATGTGGCGTCAAGCTGCATTAGGCGACGAGCGTATTGTGGCATCTGCTTCACCTGTTGTCTATTTTTTCGATCTGCTTGTCTCTTGGATTCTCCTTTGCCCAATCTCCATTAAGGGCATTCGATGGCGCTTTGCGCTGAATCCAAAAATCGATTAGTGCGCGCGGTAATGCGTGCTATTATCCGCTACATCTTCTCCCTCTTGCTGGTTGGGATCGAAGGATAGGACATGACTGACACACCGAAGCCTCTCAAAGAGTGGGCTCTGTATGTCTACTTTGCTGCGGACGTACCCGAGGCTCAAGCACGCGCGTGGGCGATTAAGAACCTGGTGCAGATGGCGTATGTGGGGTCAAGTGACCATGTCTATGTGACGGCGCAAATGAACTTGCCGCACAGTAAGACCCGGCGCTATATATTGCCGGAGGTTCCCTCGGCGTCGGCTCCGCTGGCGATATCGCCGACGGTTTCAGGGACTTCGCTCAACTTGCGGTCCATTGCGGATTTCCTCAAGTGGTCTGCGAACGCGTGCCCGGCGCAGAAAACGATGATCGTGCTGTGCGGGCATGGATATGGAATCGACGATTTCATGCCCCCCGGGCTGCATTCACACACGGATAGGCAAGGCGTTCAGGCGCTGGAGATGGTTGCGCCTCGAATCCGGCCGATATCAGGGACAGATTTCAGGGCCCAGCTGTCAGGCCTGTCCCTCGCGCCGCTGTCTCCTGAGGCGGAACGCATTGTCACCTTGCTTCCTGACGATTCTCTCGGGACGAACCCTACAAATGCGCAGGTCGCCGGGTCCATCAGGGCTGCCTCCCGGATGCTTCCGGAAACCAAGAAGCCGGCCATTTTGGGACTGGCCTCATGCAATATGGCGATGGCCGAAGCCTGGAGTGAACTAGCCGATTGCGCAGAGATTGGCATTGCATCGCAAACGGCGCTACCGTATCGGGACTGGCCTCTGGGCCCAATCCTGAAAGGGCTCGTGGCAAATCCGCCGAATGATGCCAAAGCGGCTGCGGCGATAGTCCAGAAGGGATTCATTGCGTCCTACGCCGGTGACAGAGATGATTATCTGGCGATCTCTACCCTTGAGCTATCTCTGATGGGCGAGCTACAGCAAGCCATCAAGTACCTGGCTGGCGTACTTACTAAGGCGGTCTCGAAGCCCGGGGGAGTCGTGAATATTCTTGAAGCGCGGAATTACTCCCCGATCTATGATCCGGACGGGTTCCTCGATCTTGGCTGCTTCTGCAGGTTTTTGAAGATCACATTGCGGGACCCGGAAGTAGACAAGGCCTGCGACCAGACAATCAAGGACTTGGAAAAGTTCGTTGTCGATTGGGACTATTCGCCAAAGGGGAGCAAGATAAAGCTCATGCAATCGAACGGTCTGTCAATCTGGTTTCCATCATGGATCCAGTTCACGAACATTAAGATGATGGAAAGGGAGCGATCGATCGCGTACTTGCGCAGAGGCTACCCGGAAAGCAGGTTCGCAGTGAGCACAGGTTGGGATAAATTTCTGGTGGCAATGCACGACGCAGCCGCGGAACTGCGCCGACAGCATGCACTGGTGGTTCCTCTCACCAATGCCCACTGAAGCATTGCAAGAACGAAAACGAAGCACAGAATCCCAAAACTCTACCGAGGAGCAGAAGAAATGGCACGCATCGGCAGCACAAAGAGGATCGCACCGGGCCACTTGGGGCACCAAAGTTCGGGACACCAAAGTTCGGGACACCAAAGCTCGGGACACCAAAGCTCGGGACACCAAAGCTCAGGACACCACCCCGAAGAAGGACAATATCAACTCAGTGCGGGAACAGCGGGTGTGGTGCTCCGCGCAACTGTCGAGACATTCGGCCCGGCAGGCGACGCAGAAGTGAACCTGACAGTTCGTTGGCCGGCTGGAGTATTAACCGCGTCGCAAACTGGGGACATCGGTTCCGATAGTGATGACGAGGGGGACGGCACCGATGTGGACGGCACATACGACTCGGATGGCAATATTCGCCGGGCAGCAACCACTCCTCCAGGCCCCGTTCAACCATAACTCCGTGAGGTAGCGTTCGATGTGGCTTCCCCGGAAGCACTGCGAAGAGTTCCGCTCATTGCGCTACTTTGTCATTTTTTTCTTCTTAACTGCAGGTTCGGTAGGCATCGGAGCGCAGGAACCTAGTGGCACCCTGCTTCCGCACGTGCCGACTTTCTTCAGTCTCAACAGGGGAGATTCGCTGGTCCTAAGGCTCGACGCCACAGGCGGGCGCGAAGCCGAAATCTTGATCGAAACCAGCGCTCCCGGGCTCGAGTTCGCCGTTCTCTCACCAGGCGGCCAACAACTCAGCGGGTCCGAGGTCGAGCTGCCTCAATGGCTGGCCCTTTCATTTCCTTGCGCTGAGACAGGACAATACCGGCTGGTTGCTCGCATGAGGTCCGCCGCGGACGATGCCGATGGGGCGTCGTTTCGCCTCGAGCTTCAGACATTCTCTGCTGCGAGCGTCAAAGGGCTTCGAGAGGCGGAAGCCGCCTTTGCTGCCGCGCGGTCGCTCGCTGGCTCGCCGCAGGAAGCGCCGGTGCGAGCCTCCATTGCGCGCTTCAGGCAAGCAGGGAAGGCGTGGGCGGCAGTCGGCGATCGGGGAGGAGAGTTGCTCGCACTAGCCGGAGAGTCGCAGGCCTGGCTTGAGCTGAGCGATTATCCAGCCGCACTCGCCGCGCTGGAGCGCGCCCGGATGTTTTGCGCTCGGAGGGCCTTCTTTCGGGCATGGGTTGCCAATCTCCAGGCGCAGCTTTATCTGGAGCGGGAGGACAGTAAATCGGCCGGCCGCTATGCCGAGGAAGCCATACGCCAGAGCAGCGCATTGAGCGACGAGTGGCTGAAGGCCGATTCGCTGGCAGACCGAGCCGAGTCAGAGTATTGGAGATTTGCTTCCGCCGAGAATGTCGATATCGAGAAAGCAGTCCGATTAAGCACTCATGCTCATGCCACGGAGACACTGGCGCGGGCTCTCCGTTGCAGTGCCTGGATCGAGCAGGACGAACGTAAGATGACGAACGCACTTGGCCTGCTGCAGCGTGCCGAAGTCCTGTTTCAAAGAGCTGGGGACAGCCGTGACGCGGCCATCGGCTTATCGGATATGGCCAACAACCAGCAATTCAGCGGTGATCCCTACATCGCTCTGGTGCGGCAGTCGAGCATCATTCCCCTGATCCAGCAATCCGGCAAACTCACCTATCTTGAGTATTTGCTGACGGACATCGCCGACGACTATGGCGCGCTGAACCAAATCCCAGATGCGATTGCCTACACAGAGCAGGCCATGCAGATTGCGCGCAAAATCGAAGGCAAAGCCAGAGAAGCAGGCGTGTCGTACGAATTGAGCCAACTGTGCGAATTCCAAATGCGCGCGGGCCGCCTCTACGAAGCTCTGGGAAATTGCCAGAAATCGGTTACGCTTTTCGAGCCCTTTCATCACCTGAAATGGACCGCGACTGCATTCCTGCGGCTCGGGGACGTTCAGCACGCGCTGGGCCAGAATGAGCAGGCGATTGCAAGCTTCCGGCGCGCGTCCGACCTGAGCGGCAGCATAGGCAATCCGGGGCTCCAGGCGCGCGCGCTCATGGACTGGGGAGGTGTCCTCGAACTCCTGGGTCACCGGGACAAGGCCCGCCGCCTATTCGAAGCGGTACTGCCGCTCAGCCGGTCTGCCGCGGACCCCGAAGTGCAGATCGAGGCTCACTACAGGATTGCGCAGTCCGAATTCGATGCAGAACGAAACGAAGACGCCAAACGCGATCTCCGGACTGCGCTCGACGGTATCGAGGCGCAAAGGCGCGCAGTGCGCAACGCGGATTTGCAGGCCGCTTACTTTGCCCACGTGCGCCAGTGTCACGAACTCCTCATCGAAGTTCTGATGCGCGATCAGGAACGGAAACCATCTTCCACGGCCCCCGCTGCGCAGGCGCTTGAAGTCAGCGAGTCGGGCAGGGCGCTCACGCTGCTTGACGCCTTGGCGACACGCGATTCCGATGCCCTTGGGAAAAAGCGAAGCGCAGCATCGGGCTCTCTCTTCCAAGCATCATTCGAATTGCATCGTGCTGTCGATCGCGCGTACGACCAGCGGCTCAAACTGATGTTGGAAGGCGGACACAAACGCGAACTGGACGCCAATGCAGCCGCGCTTACCCAAGCGATCGATTCGCTAGAACGTGCGGAAGACGAGCAGAAGACCACGGCTGCCGACTCTGCCTTGCTCTCAAACCGGACGCTCTCGGCTGTCGAAATCGTGGAGAGGAGCCGGAACCTCGATTCCACTTTGGTAGAGTACGCTCTGGGAACAGAACACAGTTATGTTTGGGTGATCGACAGGGGCAAGATCGACAGCTATGTTCTGCCGGCGAGACGCATTATCGAAGCAGCCGTAAGAAAGTGGCGCGAGCTAGCAACAGCGCGAATTCCACGAGCCCGGGAACGCTTTGAGGAGCATCGCCAGCGCGTCGAAGCTGCCGACAGGAATCTGCCGCACGTTGCCGCCAATCTGTCCTGCATCCTGCTAGCGCCATTTCTTACGACGCGCATGAAAGATCTGACGATTGTGCCCGATGGCGAGCTTGACCTGCTGCCATTCGCGGCCTTACCTGAGAGTGGCTGCGAAGGCGGACGGCAGCCAATTGCCATAGATCACCAAGTCGTTCTGACGCCTTCAATCTCAGTTCTTTTGGCGCCGCGTGAGCCGTCTGAGCAGGTTTCCTTCCGAGGCGACGTGGCGATACTTGCGGATCCAGTCTTTGATCCTAACGATCCTCGCGTGCACAGCATCAGGGATTCACCCGGGAACAGCAGTCTCCTGTCGATCGCTCCAGCGCTCAAACGCCTACTCGGCACGCGCGATGAAGCCAAGGCAATTGCCGCCCTCGCTGGCCCTGAGCGCACGGCTATCTACCTTGATTTCGATGCTAACTTGCAAACGCTTTTCGCCGCACCGTTGAGCGAGTACAGGATTCTGCATCTGGCCACGCACGGCATACTCGATGAAAGCATTCCGACTTTTTCCGGAATTGTTCTCTCACTTGTTGATCAATACGGTCAGCCGGTCTTCGGTTACTTGAAAGCCCACGACATCGCAAACCTCGATTTGCGATCTGATCTCGTGGTGCTCAGCTCTTGCAACTCAGCGGCCGGCGACAACCTCAGCGGGGAGGGTGTGACCGGCCTCAACCATGCTTTCCTCAGCGCTGGAGCTAAGCACGTTGTTTCCACGCTTTGGAGCGTGGATGATGAGACCACGAAAGAACTCATGATCGCGTTCTACAGCGGAATGCTCCGCGAAAACCTCGACCCACGCGAGGCATTACGCAGAAGCCAAGTAAAGATCATGCGCAACCAGCCCACGTCTGCACCCTTTTTCTGGGCTGCCTTCACCATTACTTCCACCGCTTATTGATGTTCAACCGAGATTGATCGGTCTGGCGCAAGCCCCCAACTACCCTGTAGCCACAAAGGACAACAATGAGGATGGCCGCAATCTCACAAGTGACGATCGTTCCAACTCCATGCGAAGTCTGCCTCACATCACTCATGGCTCTAAAGGCTTAGGGGCACAGATCGAATACAAATCTTCTTCATTGAACAAGAAGAACGTTTGTAGGACCATCCCGAACGATCCAAAATCTAGAAACGCTATCGCCCTGGCCGTCAGTGGATGCGGTGAGGACCCAAATCCGCCTGACGGGGTGAATCGACATGCGGATAAATCCCGGCGAGTGAGCCGCCGGGATTTGCCGTACACGACGCTAATTGACGCTGCCGGAGAGGGAGATCGACTGCGGGGCTGTTCGTGGCGTTGTCCGTGACGACCGAGGTCGCGGATCGCGAACCTTTGGCCGCGGGTTTAAAAGTGACCGTGATCGAACAGGCTGCTTCGGGTTAAACGTTCCACCTGTGCAGGTGATTGGTTTCCCAAGAATCTCCGGAATTCGCGCCCGTGAGAGCAACCTGTGAGATTGACAGCTCCGTGGCCCCGACGCTTGTCACGATGATGGATTTCGTCGAGCTTCCCGACGTGGTCCTGACCGATCCGAAACTCAAATCTTCCCGGTCATACCGGACTCTTTGCGGCCGGCATTTTTTGCAGGCTCTCCCGTCTTGGACGGGATTGCTTAGCCTCGACAGACTGATGCCGCTGATAAAGGCGCAAGCAGATGTGTTGGCGATTTTACGCGGTTGAAGAACACCTCGCGACGCACGGAATCGGCTGGGAAACCTAGATTCTCGGTGAGGTATAAATCACCGAATTTCTCGTCGGTTCCGATAGGAATGAAAATTCCGCCATTGTCGAGGAATCCGCGACTATGGGGAGGAAAGGCGCAATCTGTAAAGAGAAAAACTTACACATCTACTTGCACACCATGTGCACTGTAGCGATATAAAACGTTTATTATCATATGTGTATCGGCAGACGCAGCGGACTTAAAATCCGCAGGAGCTTAAAACTCCGTGGGGGTTCAAGTCCCCCTCCGGGCACCAGCGGTCACTCCCGCTCACCCCCGCGCCGTCACCGCGGCGTGCATTGT
>Ga0182024_10013406_pt1 | contig 16012 bp, 14 predicted proteins | sample P32metaG_FD_120480 | JGI IMG/M metagenome (GOLD analysis project Ga0182024, IMG submission 120480) | Permafrost microbial communities from Stordalen Mire, Sweden - P3-2 metaG (Illumina Assembly) | ecosystem: Environmental > Terrestrial > Soil > Wetlands > Permafrost | place: Sweden: Stordalen... | reverse complement strand
GACCGTAGCGGCGCCCGGCAGGTCGGACGGTGCGGTGAGCACGCTGAAGATTGACGGATCGGGATGATCAAAACTGACCGAACCGATGACGTTGAAGCGCGCGAGGTCGTATTTGTAAGGAACGAAGTTGCCATGCCAAGCGACGACATTGAGCGGCGAATGCTTCATCTCGGCCGCCCACAGATTGCCCTGGAATTTGGCGACCAGGCTGAACCGCCCCGCAACATCCTCGTAGGCCGCAACCGGCGCCAGGAAGTCGCGGGGATTGGCAAGGCCATTGGCGCCAAGCGGGCCGAGTTCCGGCAGCCGCAACATCGCTCCGTAATTCTCGCAGATATAGCCGCGCGACGGGCCGTCCGGCAGTTCGACGCGAAAGCGCAGGCCGCGCGGAATGATGACGATCTCGCCGTAAGCGGCTTCGACAATGCCAAGCTCGGTGACGAAACGCGTGCGGCCTTGTTGCGGCACGATCAGCATTTCACCGTCGGCGTTGTAAAAACAGCGGTCGGTCATCGAGCGATTGGCGGCATAGATGTGAACCGCCATACCGACCTGCGTGGCAACGTCGCCGTTACCGCCCAACGTCACAATGCCTTCGATAAAATCCGTTGGCTTCCGTGGAATCGGAAACGGCGACCAGCGCAACTGAGTCGGCGTCGCCTCGGCCTCGTTGAACGGCGCGCTGCGGATCAAGCCGTTGTCGATGCGCGCGTAAGGCCGGTGCACCACCGAGGGCTGGATGCGGTAAGTCCACGTGCGCCGGTTTTCCGCGCGCGCGGTGGTGAAAGAGGTGCCTGAGATTTGCTCGGCGTAAAGTCCAAGTGGTGGCCGCTGCGGCGAGTTGCGACCGACCGGCAACGCGCCGGCGATCGCCTCGGAGTCGAAGTGATTGCCGAAGCCCGGCTGGTATTCGAACGATGCCTCGTACCCGGGCGCCTTGGTTTCAGCCTCGCGAACTTTGCTGCGATCCTTGGTGTCGTGTTGGACGGCTTGTTGCACGGCTTGGACCATAGGAACCTCCACAAGCGGCTAGAGCGGTCGAACCGCTGCTTATTGGTCACGAACGTAACTAATATCCGCCTTTTGCCGCCCGGGCGCAAGGTCGATTGGAGCAGTTCCAATCTGGCCTTTTGAGACGCGAGTTCCAAAATCCCACGCGTGCCACATCTCGGCTCGCATTCGCCGCGAATAGCCTCGGCGAATTCCCAATCTTTCCCAAAAAGCGCCCGCTTAGCTGGGCATCAGCAACAATTGTCGAGGGGACATCTCTAATTCCGTTCGCATAGCGGCGTCGTGCGCCGCCGCGGCCGATTCTGTTGGGGGAACAGATGCGACCAATTCTTGTGCTGGCAATCTTGTTGGTGGGACTCAAGGGCGCTGCGCCCGAAAGCAAATATCAGGATTCAGTTCTCGCTGCCGGTGGAGATTCTCTTTCACTCGTTTCCGAGTCGGCGCCGTCCATCGGCGACGCCGATCGCGAATTTAATTTGGCTATTCCGCTCCTTGAATCATCCGACGCAGCGCACGATCAGGACGAAGAAGCGGCCGAACCACCACAATCCCCAGGTCCCGCCAGCACTGACGCGGACGCCGACGCGGACGTTGCCGAGTCGCTTGACGATCTCTGCAACGCGCTGTTGACGTCGGCCCAAGACAACGACCTGCCGGTTCCATTCTTTGCCAATCTGATCTGGCAGGAGAGCCGGCTGCGCCATGACGCTGTGAGCAAGGTCGGCGCGTTGGGTATCGCGCAGTTCATGCCGGAGGTCGCAGTCGAAGCCGGCCTGGCCGATCCGTTCGATCCGCGCCAGGCGATTCCGGCTTCGGCGCGGTTCCTCCATGCGCTGCGCGCGCATTTCGGCAATCTCGGATTCGTGGCGGCCGCTTACAATGCCGGCGCGCACCGCGTCGGCCAATGGCTCGATCACCGGCGCGCGCTGCCGCAAGAGACACGGACGTATGTGCTGCGCGTCACCGGCCGCTCCGCCGAGGCGTGGCGAAAATCGCCGCCGAACGATTCCAGACTCACATTCGTGAGCCGGCTGCCCTGCCGCGGATTGCCGGCCTTCGCCGATCTGGAACAGGCGCAGCTCCGCGACGCGCAACATATGGAGGACGCGCAACAATCGCAGCTGCAACAGGCAAAAGCCACACATCAGGACCGGCAAAAATTCGCGCGTAGACTCGCGCCGAGAGGTGCGACGAAAATCGCAGAAAAGATCGAGAAAAAAGCGCCGATCGCGCGTCGCCTCGCCGCCGCAAACAAAGCGGCGCCCAAAGTAGCTCGTTCGGCAACCGCGGGAATCATGGCGCGCAATATCCACGCCAAACATGATGCCGCCCGTCCGCAACGCGCTGCGCACGAGAAACGCCGTGTCGCGGAGAAAACGTCGGCGATGCGTGAAGATGCGCCGGCTTAAGCCGCGAGCAATTTTTGCACTTCGTGGACGAGTTCGCGCAGATGGATTGGCTTGGACAGCACCTTGGCGTGCTTGGGAGCGTTCGAATCGGAGTTGAGCGCGACCGCGGCAAAGCCGGTGATGAACATGATCTTGATGTCGGGATCGAGCTCGGCGGCGCGGCGCGCCAGTTCGATGCCATCCATTTCCGGCATCACGATATCGGTGAGCAGGAGCTCGAACGGCTCCTCGCGCAGACGCTGGTAGGCGGAGAGGCCGTTGTCGTACGACATCACATCGAAGCCGGCATTCTGCAGCGCCTTGACCAGGAATCGGCGCATATCGATGTCGTCTTCGGCAAGCAGGATTTTTGGCATGATCACTCGATCCCGGCCCGTCAAGCCGGCCCCCTTAGCTTCCATAAGCCGGGTCGCGGGTAAACATGAGGTGAAAGTTGCGCCGCTAAGCCGCACCAACGCTGGACAATAGCCGTTGGCGCACGCTAGGGAACGTTATTCGATTGCTGGATCGTTAAGCCTCAGGAAGCCCGCTAGGCCTCATGCCGGAAATCCAGGACGAATTCGACCCGCCGTTCGAGGCGCTTGAGCCGGCGGAATGCCGCGCTCCCCTCCTGTTCAATTCGCCGCATAGCGGCCGGGTCTATCCGCGTGAGTTTCTCCTGGCCTCGCGGCTCGATCTCGCGACTTTACGCCGTTCCGAGGATTCGTTCGTCGACGAGCTCATCGGCGGCGTGGTGGCGCGCGGCCACCCGCTGGTGCGGGCGCACTTTCCGCGCTGCTACGTCGACGTCAACCGCGAGCCTTACGAGCTCGACCCGCGCATGTTCGACGGCCGGCTTCCTTCCTTCGCCAATACCCGCTCCATGCGCGTGGCTGGCGGCCTTGGCACGGTCGCGCGCGTGGTCGGCGACGCCCAGGAAATCTACGATCAGCGCATCGCCGTCGCCGAAGCGCTGCGGCGGATCGACGGCCTATACAAGCCGTATCACCGGACATTGCGGCGCGTATTCATGCGCCTGCATCGCGATTTTGGCGCCGCCATGCTCATCGACTGCCATTCCATGCCGTCGGCCACAGGCGCCAAGGATGAGCGGCCGCGCGCCGATCTCGTCCTCGGCGACCGCTACGGCACCAGTTGCGTACCAGTGGTCGCCGAGACCATCGAAGCGACCATGCGCGGCTTCGGCTATGTCGTCAGCCGCAACAAGCCCTATGCCGGTGGTTTCATCACCGAGCATTACGGGAACCCCACCGCCGGCCTGCACGCCATCCAGCTCGAGATCAATCGCGCGCTTTACATGGACGAACGCCGGTATCAGCGCGCCGCCTCGTTCGCCCGGCTCGCCGCCGAATTCGAAGTCCTGGCCGACCGCTTGGCCGAGATCCCGTTCGAGGAATTGCGGCCCTATCGCGCGGCCGCGGAATAGCCCGCGGAACAGCGCCGCGGCTCACTTGTGGTAAGATAAGAAAAAGGGCCGCTCACCTTGCGGGAGCGGCCCAAGTCTAGGGAGGAAACGCCCAAGGAGGGCAACGGTAACGCGAGAAGAATCTCTCGCTACCGCACTGCACCAATATACACCGCGTCGCACAAAACGCAAGTCCTGTTGACCTGATCCGCTGGCATTTTCCCCCGAAATCTCCTGCAAATTGTGCAGAGCAGGTCTTCCACAGGTCATAGGCCCAAAAGCCGACCCTAGCGCAAACGCGAAAAATTACGTTTGTCCAGTGCGTTAATGCCACGTGCCGGCGGCTTTGTGCACCTGCGTAAAATTGATGCAAAGGGGCTTCCCAGCGCGGCTCTCCAAGGTGTGAAAAGTGATTTGGTGGGCAAGCGTGTCCCATCGGCAACACCTGAATTGCCGTTGTTACCCAACTCCGATACTCGAAACACAGGCGACCGAATCATGACGGCGATCGATTTTGCAGCGTTCGTGGGCGAGCTTGCCAGCGTCTCGGGCGAGACGATCCGGCCGTTCTTTCGCACGGCGCTGGGCGTCGAGAACAAGAGCCTGGCCGGCGGCTTCGATCCGGTCACCGCTGCTGACCGCGCCGCCGAGACGGCCATGCGGGCGCTGATCAAGAAAACCTTTCCCGAGCATGGCATCGTCGGCGAGGAACTCGGCGCCGAGCAGCCGGATGCCGAATACGTGTGGGTGCTCGATCCGATCGACGGCACCAAATCGTTCATCTGCGGCATGCCGGTATGGGGCACGCTGATCGGTCTGACGCGCCGCGGTGAACCGATCTACGGCGTGATGCACCAGCCGTTCACGCGCGAGCAATTTACCGGCGATGGCGCTGCCGCCAGTTATCGCGGCCCCGCCGGCGATCGGGCGCTGCGCGCGCGCCCATGCGCGGCGCTGGAAGACGCGGTACTGCTCACCACCAGTCCGCTGTTGATGCGCGACGCCGACCGGCAGCTTTTCCATCGCGTCGAGCAGGCGGTACGGCTGTCGCGCTACGGCGGCGACTGCTACGCCTATTGCATGCTGGCCGCCGGCCATGTCGATCTGGTGATCGAAACCGAGCTCAAGCCTTACGACGTGCTGCCATTGATCCCGATTATCGAAGGTTCAGGCGGCCTCATTACCACCTGGGACAACGGCCGGCCGCATGACGGCGGGCGCATCATCGCCGCCGGCGACCGCCGCGTTCATGCCAAGGCGATGGAATTGTTGCGTGGATGAGTACGTCATCAAAACAGTGGCGTGCCGGGGACGAAAGCATCGAACGCCGCCCAGAACTGGGAGCGATAGCGATCTTGCTCCATGAGGAGTTCGTGCTGCGCACCGCCGACGACGAGCTGCGAGCCGGAGCGTAACAGCGTGGCGAAATCCTCGATCGCCGTATTCGACACGATGGAATCGCGGCCGGCGGCGACAATGAGGATCGGCTGGCGGATGCCCGCCGGATAGCTCGGCTCGCTCATCGCTCCCATGGCGCGGAACGCGGCGTCGCACCAGGCCACCGTCGGCCCGCCCAAGCCAAGATCGGGCTCCGCCTCGAGAATGGCGGCATTGCGCGCAAAGCGCACCGGATCCGTCGTCAGAATATTGCCGGCGAAGGGGCGTAGATCGAGCACGCCGGGATAGCGGCCTGGCACGTATATGGGGCCAAAGCCGCCCAACCGCATGACCCGCACGATCGCGCCCGCGATCGACATCGAACTCACAAATGCGATCCCGAGCATCGGGGCGCTGAGAACGACGCGGTCGAACCAGCGATGGCCGCGGTTGACGGCGCGGATGAGCACGGTCGCACCCATGGAATGGCCAAGCCCAAAGATCGGCGGCGGGCAATCCGGCAGCACGACCTCGCGCATAAAGGTCTCGAGGTCGGTGTCGAATTCGGAGAAGCTGCCGACATAACCCTTGTGGCGGTCGCCGAGCGCGCGGTCCGATAACCCTTGTCCGCGCCAATCGAGGATGGCGACGGCGAATCCGCGGCTGCGCAAATCGCGAACGGTCTCAAAATATTTTTCGATCCACTCGGTGCGGCCGGGAAAAATGCACACCGTGCCGCGCCGGCCCGCCGGCGGCTCGAAGCGCGCGAACCGCAGTGCGACGCCGTCCGGCGTTTTGAGCATGCCGGTGACGACGTTGTCCGGAACCGGATTTGCGGGAATGGAAATGAGTTTCATAAGCCCTTGTCTATCAGCCTTTTCGGCCCCCTTGCAGCGCGAACCGGATATTCCCATTTCATGACCGTGCAGGCCCAATAGGGCTGCACATCGTCCATAGGCTTGGCCCCCAAGGCAGGCCCCCCCGCATGTCGCTCAAGGAGGATATGCCATGCGAACTTTCGATCTAGCACCCCTCTATCGTTCCACCGTCGGCTTTGACCGGCTGTTCTCGATGCTCGATCAGGGCGTCGACGGTGCCGCTCCGGGTTATCCGCCCTATAATATCGAGCGGACCGGAGACAACGAGTATCGCGTCACGGTCGCCGTAGCCGGCTTCGCAGAGCCCGAGCTTACGGTCGTGGCGAAGGAAAACACCCTGACCATCCGTGGCGAGAAAAACGCCAAGGAGGAAGAGAAGCCCGGCGACGTGCTCTACCAAGGCATCGCGGCGCGCGCGTTTGAGCGCGTGTTCCAGCTCGCCGACTTCGTCCAGGTCAAGGGCGCCAAGCTCGAGAACGGTCTCCTGCATGTCGACCTGGTGCGTGAGATCCCCGAGGCGAAGAAGCCCCGTCAGATCCCCATCGGCAACGGCAAAGCCGCCGAGCAGAAGTCCGTCGAGCAGAAGCAAGCTGCGTAAGCGGCGCGCTCAAACTAATAGTGAGTTGTTGAGTTCGGCGCCCCGGTCTTTCCGGGGCGCTTTTTTGTTGGTCTTACGACAGAGGGTGCCCCGGCCCTGGCACGCCGTTCTCTTCACGCCCCGACGGGCATCTCCATAAGCCCAAGATGCTGCGCCATCGGATGAAAGTCACTGTCGTTGTGAAGTAGCGCTGTACGGCTCTCGATGCACCACGTGCCGATCAGGAGGTCGATGGTCTTGCGGACGGTGATCCCGCGTCCCCGTAAAAAGCGGAAATTTCGTGCGGCAGCGACGGCTACGGCTTCCCCGGCCATAGGCATGATGTCGAAGCGCCGAAGCAGAGTTTCGACCTGTTGAGCTGTCCGCTCGCTGTCCAGGCCTTGCAGAACCTCACAAAGCATCAGATCGCCAACGACGATTTCCTCGCTGTCGAGAATCGCGCGCAGCTGTCGTACGTGAGGCAGGTTACGGCCGTTGAGAAAGTCGATCCAGACGCTGGTGTCGACGACGATCACTCAGTTCCTCGCCCTCTGCGGCTACGCGCAAGGTTGCCACGCCAACGATATTTGCCGAAGGCGGCATCAACCTCCTTCTGCCCTCGTAGCCTGATCATCAATCGAAGCGCTTCTTCGACAGTTTGCTTCTTGGTTGTCTGTCCGGATGCTTTCTGCGCCTGCGCCATAAGAGCATCATCGATTTCGATATTGGTGCGCATGGACGAGTTTCCCGCCTTATGTGTATGGATTGACGTTATCATACACATTCACTAACGGCAACCAGCAGGCATCAAGTCGCGATGGCCTCCAGGCGGCGCCTAGTAACGGGCGGGCCAAAGCCGCCGATGACGATAAACACCACAATCATCGCGCCGGCGATGAAGCTGAACACGCCGATGGTGCCGTAATTGCCGAGGAAGAAGGCAATGATAAAGCCGGAGAAGATGGCGCTGAACCGGCTCCACGAATAAACGAAACCCACGGCCTGGGCGCGAATCCGGGTCGGATAAAGTTCGGCCTGATAGGCGTGGAACGAAAACGACAGCCAATTGGCGCACAGCGTGATCAGGAGACCGCACACGATCACGCCAATCGCGGTGGTCTGCTGTGCAAACAAAAGGCCGAACGCGGCGATGCCGATCGCGGCCCAGGCGATCTGCCATTTGCGCTCGAAACGGTCGGCGAAGTAGACGCCGACCAAGGGGCCGACCGGCGCCGCCACGGCGATGATGAACGTGTAGGCCAGCGACTTGGTGACGCCGATGCCCTGCGAGATCAAGAGCGCGGGCACCCAACTGGAAAACCCGTAATAGCCGATCGTCTGGAACAGATTGAAGATCACGAGCATGATGGTGCGGCCGCGATAGGTCGCGCTCCACATCTCGGTCCACGCGCCTGGCTTGCTGTCGGTCTCGCCGGTTACGGTTTCCGGCGGCGGCAGCTCGCGCCCGGTTTCGGCGCGGATGCGGCGTTCCATGTTTTCGACGATGGTTTCGGCTTCCGCGATGCGGCCATGCTGCGCGAGCCAGCGCGGAGATTCAGGCAAATTGCGCCGGATCCACCAGATCAACAGGGCGCCGATCGAGCCGATGATGACCACCCATCGCCAGCCGTCGATGCCCAGGATCGTCCGCGGCACCAACTGCCAGGCAAGGAATGCGACCACCGGTACGGAGGTGTACATGATGAACTGGTTGTAGGCGAAGGCGGGCCCGCGCTGCTCCTTGGGCACCAGCTCCGACAAATAGGCATCGACATTGACCAGCTCGACGCCGAGCCCGATGCTAGCGATGAACCGCCACAGATCGATGGTCTCCGGCGTGTGCTGAAATGCCATGATGAGCACGCCGATCGAGTACCAAAGCAGCGAGAAGGCGAGGATAGAGCGTCGGCCGAAGCGATCGGACACCCAGCTGAACGCGAGCGTGCCGACGAACATCCCGGCGAACAAAGCGGCGACGAAACTGGCGAAGCCCTGGAAATCGAACAAACCCTGCGTGGTCGGCTTGAAGAGGCCTTCCTTGAACAGCCCGATCGCCACATAGGCGGTGAAGAATAGGTCGTAGAACTCGAACCAGCCGCCGAGCGAAAGAAGCGTGATCAGTTTGCGCGCGTGGCGCGAGGGTGGCAGGCGATCGAGACGCGCCGCCACCGTGACTGCTGCATCCGCAGCCATGCCGTTTCCTCTCCCGAGCGGTCCGGTTACGAACGGACCTTTGTGGATTTACGTCATTCCGGGAGCCAGACTGTCATTGCGAGCGAAGCGACGCAATGACGGGACAGCCTCAGTCCGGGAGCGGGTCAGGAGACGGCGGTTTTTTTGGCGCGGCCGGCGCAACCGGTGCGGCGGCGGGCGCAACGACGGCCGCATTGGGCTTGGCGTCCGGTTTGACGAAGGGGGGGAGCGGCTCACTCGCTTTGACGCCCGGCTTGGGATCGCGCGACGCAATCTCCGCGGGACGCGGACGCGGCAGCGGCGGAAGGCCAGGGACGATCGGGTGCATGGCGGGACGAACACCCGGCGGCGGAGGCGGCATCGTCAGGCCTGCCTCCTCGGGCACCATTTCGGGGCCGTCCATACCGGGGGGCGCGTAGGCCGGCGGCACGCCGTAGTCCGGTGGCATGCCATAGGGCCGCGGCGCGCCGTAAGGCGGCGGCATCGCCAAACCGACCTGACCGTAAGCCGCCGGACCGGGCACGATCCGATTGACGGCGCGGATGGCCCCGCTCCTCGCATCGACCACGACGCGCATCAGGATGCCGCGGAAATCATTGGCGCGGAGCACATAGGTCGTGCCTTCGCGCAACGGCGGCGCCAGCGGTTCGAAGCCCGCCGAACGCACGATTTTGGTGACCTCGTAGGGCGGTACGAAGCCGGGGAGTGGCAGCGGTGGGGCCGACGGCGGCGTCTGCGCCAAGCTTGGCGCAGCGGCCAATAGCAAAACACTCAACGATAACGCGGCAGCCCCGAATACCCCTGACCTCACGGACTTAGCCCCCTTCGCGCACTACGCGGCGAAAACCCCGGACGCCGACAACGTTACCCGAAATTGGGGCGGCGCTTGGGCGCTAGTCAAAATTTTTGCATTGGGCCGCGAAGCAAGTGGCTCGCGTAAGCAGCGACAGGCCGGCACGCGAGAGAAGTGAATCTCGGATTTCGCTTCGGTGGGCCAGGGTACTTGCTCACGCCGAACGTTTCAAACGTCATCGGATGGGAGCATCATGCCGGAATGGATGGGGGATTGAAACTGCGCGTTCGCGCCGCCGCGCTAGTCGCCGCAGCGGTCTTCATCGTCCGCCCCGCCTTGGCCGCCGACCAGGTCCACGACGAGATCCAAGTCTACAATGCCGAGATCGCGGAAGTCGGGCAGTGGACCTACGAGCAGCACTTCAACTATGCGTGGCGAGGCCAGACGCAGCCGGAGTTCCCGGGCGGGTTCACGTCGAACCACGGCCTGCAGGGAACGCCGGAATTTGCCTATGGGATAACCGACTGGTGGGAGGGCGGCTTCTATCTGCCGTTCGCGGTTACCGGCGCGGGCGAATTTCTTTCCGACGGGGCCAAAATCCGCAGCCTGTTCGTGGTCCCGGACGCCGCCAAACGCAGCTTCTTCTACGGCGTCAATTTCGAGCTCGGCTATGAGCTGCCGCAGTTCTCGTTGACGCGCTGGAATCTGGAGATACGGCCAATCATCGGGGTCCGCAACAAAGAGTGGGAGTTCATCGTCAATCCGATCGTGGACGTCGGCTTCGGCCCCGCCGGCGAGGCAGATTTCGCGCCCGCCGTACGGCTTGCGCGCAATCTCGGGGACGACCGCTTCATCGGGCTGGAATATTACTCCGACTTCGGCAGGATCGGCGACTTTCTGCCGCTGCAGCAGCAAAGCCAGCAATTGTTCGTCGTCACGGATTTCAAGGTCCATGCGGTCGACGTGGAGCTCGGTGTCGGTTACGGCTTCACGCCGGGATCGGATGGACTCGTGCTCAAGGCCATCATCGGCTACGCATTCCCGGTTCCCGGCAAAAGCGACGAAGGCGGCAGCTCACCGAACACTCCATTGGCCATGGGGACATCGCCGCGGCCGTCGCAGACCGCCTTGGTCTTGAAATAGAATATCAAATAACACCGCCTTCTCCGCGCCTGCTTCACGACGAGCGAAGCCAGGAAACCCGTCCGGTAAACGAGTTTCCGGATTGCAGTGTCGCCAGGCTTCTGTCTCTACCGCCGTAAGGGGCCTCCAGCGTCAATTGATCGGAGCTGATGAGCTTGGCGTACAATGGCAGAATGTCCAGCATGGCCGCGTAATTACTGTCCGTGAAGCCGCTCGTGGCGTCCTTAATGAGGATGGCGTTGTAGCCCATGTTCGCCGCGCGCTTAATCGTCGTGGCGACCACATGCTCGATGCACTGGCCGCTGACAAAGATGTGCCCGACGTTGTTGGCGCGCAAAATCCTGTCGAGGTCGGTACCCTCGAAGCTGTCCGAGCCGTAGTTGATGACGATCAATTCGTTCTTGTTCGGCTTGAGCGCATCGATGACGTCGACTTCCCAGGTGCCGATGATGCCCTTGTTTTCATCCTTCGCGCCCTGCAGCAGCGGGTAGTACTGGTTCTCCGGCAATTCGGGAAAGCCGGGACGCCAACCGATGTTGACGAAGACGATCAGCATGCCGCGGCCGCGCGCGAGCGTCAGGACTTTCTGCGCGTTTTTGATCGCATTGTTCTTTTCGATTTGATGGCACAGAGTCTTGCCCCAGATTCCTTTCGGGTCGCAGACGCTGTTCTGCCAGTGCAGCATCAACAGGGCGGCTCCCGGGGACACCTGCCTGGACATTTGTTCTGTCTCCTCAGCTCGCCGACGCGGTCAACGCTGCCCGTCTTATTCCGAGTGTCAGAATACGATGCAGCAGATCCGGGTAAGCGAGGCCGACGTGCCGAGCAGCCGAAGCAAATTCCTGGCTCTCCGCGATCTCGGGATTGGGATTCGCTTCGAGGAAATACGTAATGCCATCGGCGGAGAGGCGGAAATCGATGCGGGCATATCCATCGAGTTCCAGCGTCCGGTAGATTCGTTTGGCCATTCGCTGGATGCGGGCGTTTAGCTCAGGTTCAAGGTCTTTAGCCGGCCCGTGCAGGATGCCGCGGCGCTCCTGATAGTCGGTATCGTGCTTGACCTTCTCCGTGGCGATGGGCCAGGCACCTTGGGCCATGTTGCCGAATTGGAGCTCCCATACCGGCAGCACCCGCAGCCGGTCGTTGCCGAGCACGCCGACATAAAGCTCACGCCCCTCGATATACTGTTCGGCGATGGCAGCAGTGCCAATCCGCTCATGAATAAAGCTGACGCGCTCTGCGAGCTTGTCGTCGGTGTCGACCACGGATGCCTGCGAAATGCCGTAGGACCCGTCCTCGCTCAGACTCTTGACGATCAAAGGCAGCGCAAGCCGGGCCGGACGCCGGACCTTTCGGTGCATCGGGAAGACAGCAAAGGCCGGCACCGGAATGCGATGATAATGCACGAGCGTCTTCGACAGACCCTTGCCGCGCGCCAGCATCAGGCCTCGCGGGTTGCAGCCGGTATACGGGATCCGCATCAGCTCGAGATAACTCGCGACGTTCTGGTCATAAATGGCTTCGCCGTGAAACTCCTCGAGAAGCGTCAACACGACGTCCGGCTTCCAGTCGTCGATCTTGTCACGAATCGGTTTGAGCTCGTCGTGCACACCGAGCGGATGGACCTCGTGCCCAAGGGCACGTAGGGTCTTTACGACATCATACTCTGTTTTCCATTCATTGATTTGCTGCTCGCTGTACCCCTTGGTTGAATCCGGGGGCATTAGGTCCGGGTGGACGAGCACCAGGACGCGCAGCCGCTTCATAACGCGATCGACCTTCGTCGCGCCGGACCAAACAGCGCATGCATCGTTTTAGCAGTCAACAGCACCGTGAATTCCGTAATAAGTTTGCGCTCGGAGCCGACCGCACGCAGATTGAGCTCGCGGCACCTGGCTATCATGTCGTCGAGCACGGCATCAAGCGTGAGCTGGTATTCACCCGTCCACTTCGCAACAAATTCTCGCACTCTTGCGCGGTTGCGTCTGATGAACAACGAAGCCGCCTCCGACCGGCGATGCCTTGGATCGGCGGAGAACAGACGCAGCAAATCGCGATCGTAGGTTTTCGGCGTGTCGAAGGCATAGATTGCCTGCTTTTTCTTGTAATGCGCGGCGAGCGTCTCGGTGAGTCGAGATAGAGGATCCACCCTTTCCCTATAGGTGAGCAGCGGCCGTTGCGTGGCGATGTCCGCCATCAACTCGTCAACGTATTCAAGCTTCTTGAGCGCCGGCCATCCGGCATAGCGCATCCGCCAGTTCGAGCGGGGCCTGAGCCACACGGCAAACGTTTCGGCGAAATCTTCGTCCGGATGGCTTTGGGCGTACCAGAGCCGAAGATGCTGGACAAAATGACGGCTCGCCGGATTGGGTCGGTAATAACGCGGATAGCGCTTCGAGGTTGGGCCAAATAACTGCTGCCACCGGCGGCGGCGAGACAGCTGATACGCGTGCTGCACGACATGACCGGCTTCATGCCGGAGAATGCTCATGCACTCGGACCAGGTGCCGCCCTCAACGTCGATGATCATTTTCCTTTCCAACCGCATCAGCCGCGGATGGGCCAGGTAGAAGGGGATCGCGATACCAGGCGTAGTGTCCGGGCTGAACCATTCGTTTGAAATCCAGGCGTGGGGCCGGACCCGGATGCCCCGCTCTTTGAGCTCGTCGTGGAGATTGTGGAGGCAGTCCTCAAGCCAGGTGCCTTCGACCGTGACCTTGAGATCCTTGAGGCGAATCTCCAGTAACTGCTCGTCGGAAAGAGAGGCCCAGGCAAATTTCCGACGCGGCATGGTGCTTAGAACCTGGAACAAAGGGACGCATCGATGGTGTCACGAGCGGCCGTCTACGACAACCGCCAACCGTGTCGCCTGATGGAATAGTCGAGCCCCTTCAATCCATCGACCGATAGCCGCCCCCGGGTCAATCGCGTCGTTTCGAGCGCACTTCCGGTATTTCGGAGTTACCCCCGATACCGGACGTATTGTGGCGCGGCCCCAACTGACGCGAAGAGCCAGGAGCCGACATTTGGCTTCAGGCAATCCGAGGCGAATGCCGGCGAATGTTGTCCTGCTCTGTGCGGAAGGACGAGGAGGCAGGCGATACTGAAGCAGAGTGAGTGCGGTGCAGTAAAAGCGCTCAAAATGAACGCCGCGCAATCCGCACGATCCGCCGGGCTTCGGGAATCATGTTAGATTGCTCGCAGGACGGCGGGCAGCGATGTGGCGCTTTCTCCATCGACAACACTTCAAACCTGTTGGCGTTCTCAACGGCGCGATATCTTTCGCGATACCTTTCGCGATCCTTGCCACCGTGATTACCATCTGTTTATCGGGCCTTGCGTGCGAAGCGCAGGCACAGGAAGAACAGCTATCGAAGACCGGTCAGGCCAATCATCCAATTGTTATTCGCGAACATGCGGGATGGAATCAGGACTGCGACGCAATCGCGCATCCCACACTTTATCTGTATGAGCCGCCGCACCATGGCAGTGTTTGCGCGCGCATCCAAAATATCAAAATACATTCGATGTATGTTGGCACCGCGTCGCAATGCATCGGACGCGTGGTTCGGGGCGTTCAGTTGATTTATCGTCCAGATGCGGGTTACGCCGGCGACGATGGCCTGCGATACGCCGCGCAATACCCTTCGGTTCTCAGAACGGTTTCGGTGATCGTCACGGTGACCGCGTATCCGCCGGTCGCGTCAAGCGCGGCGCCGTCCGACATCACCGCACCCGTCCCACAAGCACGACAGTCGTCGGAACCGGTTCCCGCCTGCGAAGAACTTATGTTCTAGGCCACCCCGGTCGGGACGTTCGTAGGCGAAGCGCTCCGGATCGCGAGCCAGGGGTGGTGACATTCGGCGCCGGCGCTCGGCATCGTTTCGGTTTTGCCTTCGTCGGCATTAATCCAAACTGAACCAGCGCCAGGCGCACGGCCCATTGCGCCAATGCGGCCGCCGTGGTCCACTTGACCGGCGGACGTCGCGGAAAAATGGGCCGAGAAACGCGAAGCCGCACCTTATCGATCGCGCGCCGGGTTTCAGACTTGTGCTGACGCCCGGAGTTTGCCATGTTCCGTATAGGACAGCATTGCTGTCCCAATTTGGTGGCCAGTAGCGTGCGCCCCCTCCCTTCCTCCCCGGTAAAAGGGGCCGGAAAACGGTGGGAAAAGGACGCGCGGAGGCCAGCCGCCGAGGGCGAGGGCGCGTCGGACGGCGGCAGAAACAAGCAACCAAGGCCGTCAAGCGGCACGAAGGTTGCCTCCAGGATGAGTGGTTCGCCCTCATGCGCCGGATGAGAGTCCGGCGCCAGGAAACGATGTGCCGAAACCTCGGCGCGGGCCGATTGTTGCCGCGACGGGGGGAGCGCGAAGAATGACGATGGGCGCGCAAAGCTTTGGGCTGTTCGATCCGGCGCTGGAAAAGGATTCCTGCGGGGTCGGCTTTATTGCCGACATCAAGGGCCGCAAATCGCACAAGATCGTGCAGGACGGACTGACGATCCTCGTCAACCTCGAGCACCGCGGCGCGGTTGGCGCCGATCCGCGTGCCGGCGACGGCGCCGGCATCCTGGTGCAGACGCCGCACAAATTCTTCGCCAAGAAGGCGGCCGAGCTCGGCTTCGCCCTGCCCGCTCCCGGTCATTACGCCGTCGGCGCGCTGTTCCTGCCGCACGACGACGAATGGCGGGCCGAGATCATGGACACCTACGCGACGGTCGCCGCGCAGGAAGGCATGACGCTGCTTGGCTGGCGCGACGTGCCGACCGACAATTCGACACTCGGCGAAACCGTGAAGCCGACCGAGCCGGTGAACAAACAGGTGTTTCTCGGCCGCGGTTCGAAGATCACCTCGGAGGACGAATTCGAGCGCCGGCTCTACGTCCTGCGCAAGACCATCTCCAGCACGCTCTACGGCAGGCGCGAGCGCCAGACCTCGCACTATTACCCGGTTTCGATCTCGTGCCGCACGGTGATCTACAAGGGCATGTTCCTCGCCGACCAGCTCGGCGCCTATTATCCCGACCTGCGCGATCCCGATTTCGAGAGCGCAATCGCGCTGGTGCACCAGCGCTTCTCCACCAACACGTTTCCGACGTGGTCGCTGGCGCATCCCTACCGCATGGTTGCGCATAACGGCGAGATCAACACGCTGCGCGGCAACAACAACTGGATGGCGGCGCGGCAGGCCTCCGTGTCGTCGCCGAAGTTCGGCGATGACATCG
>Ga0182024_10013405_pt1 | contig 16013 bp, 22 predicted proteins | sample P32metaG_FD_120480 | JGI IMG/M metagenome (GOLD analysis project Ga0182024, IMG submission 120480) | Permafrost microbial communities from Stordalen Mire, Sweden - P3-2 metaG (Illumina Assembly) | ecosystem: Environmental > Terrestrial > Soil > Wetlands > Permafrost | place: Sweden: Stordalen... | reverse complement strand
TAAACGGCTCCTGCCCAAAGAGGCCACCGCGGCCTTGGGCCTGGTCGAAGGACGCGCTCACTCCCTGGTCGAATCCTCTTCCTTCCCCTTCCTCAATGGCCTGGCTCATTTCCTGCCCAATACACGATTGGAAGAAGTGACCGGAAAACTGAAGGCGTTAGAGGCGGAGTTTTGGAAAGCTAAGGACGAGTTCATCAAACGCTACGCCAAATTCCGGGAAAGTGCCGCCAAAGAGTGGCGCGACATGGCCAGGAAACTGGTGCAAGACCCGGATCGAGTGGTGGCCAATATCGAAGCGGCGTTTCCAGCCCCTCAGAGGATGGATCGCTTCTTTGGTTTTGAGACTCAGTTGTTCCAAATAGCGGTCCCGGAACGCTTGGGCCTGGACATGGTGGCCATGGCTGATCACCAGAAACTGATGCTGGCCCGGCAACAAGCCGCCCAGAGGGCTTCCCAACAAATCCATCAGGGAGTGGAACGGTTTGTGGCCGAATGTGTGGCGGCCTTGCGGGAACAAACGGCCCAACTCTGCCAGGATATGCTCCAAAGTATCAATGGCAGCGAAACGGGCGTTCACCAAAAGACGCTTAATCGTTTAGTCAGATTCATTGATGAGTTCAGACAAATGAACTTTGTCAACGATACCGAAATGGAGCAGCGGTTGCAGCAGGTGCGCCAGGAACTGCTCAACAAAACGGCGGAAGAGTATCGGGACAACGCCTCGGCACGGGCCAAACTGGTTCATGGCCTCTCGCGGTTGCGGGATCAGGCCAGTCAAATGGCCCGGGCCGATGTGACCCAAATGGTGCAGCGGTTCGGGGAAATGGGGCGGCGCAAATTCAATCTGGCTGCGTAAATAAAGAAAATCAATCCAAGTGAGGACAGGCGGCGTTAGGGCTGTCTGTCCTCATTTTCTTAATGAAAGGAACTATGGCCGATTATTTCACCAATTTTAGTCTGCTCTTGCCTCTGCGCGATCAAGCCGCCCAAGAGTATGCGCTCAATCTGGCTGCCAACGCTAGTCGCGCCTCTGTAGGCGATGAACCTTCCGATGGGCTTCCCGCTTCCATCCAGGAAATGGTCGAAAACTGGCAATTCGAGACAGACGCCGAAAACGCGGATGGAAAATGGGGACTGTGGCTGCACTCGGATTCTGGCGGGATCGATGCCGTTTGCGCGTTCATCCGGCACCTGTTGCAAAAGTTCGACCCTCAAGGGCGAGTGACCTTCCAATGGTCGCACGATTGCAGCAAGCCTCGGGTCGATGCTTATGGCGGCGGGGCGGCCGTCATTACTGCCAAGAGAATTAAAACCATGGACACGGCTAGTTGGCTGCATCGGCAGGATCGCCCAAGTCGTGTTGTTAAAACTCCGGATCGTCATGCCTAAATTCGTTTGTTCGTATGCTCACGACATCGCCTGTTATGCCGACTTTGTGGTCGAAGCCAAAAACGAGAAAGCTGCCTTGATTCAAATCAAGAAGGCATTACGCGAGGGCGTATTCAAAAACGTGGAAACCAAGCCGGCCTGGGAAAATGGCGCCACTAATGAACGGGTCTTTGTCCAGGGTGTGGCCACCGAGTATTCGACCGACACCACCCTGGAACAATTGGTTGGACAGTAGCAGGTATTTAATTCTGAACAGTCCATCCATTGGCATAAAGTCCTCGTAGTATTGGCCATTCCATCCCGCTCATGGGTTGGCTAAAATCAGCCTGCACCCACGGCCTTCTTTAAGGTCGATAAATATCCTGCTCCCTCTTTCCGGGGCGGCTGTCCGTTTGTCCGAAGATCCAAAACTCCCAAAGTCGAAACGCCCCAAAAGGGCGTCTGTGCGTAAGCGCGCACACTGAAGAGACTGTTAGACTCTCGAAAAGCAAACCAACAAAACAAAAGGATAAAAAATGAAAAACATTACAGTCAAGTATGGTGTCGATAGCATAACCAAACAGGTCCCGGACGACTTCACCTTTGGCGACCTGCAGGAGAGCGATATGTTCAAGGCCGCCCTGGGTTTTGGCGACAGGACCAAGGCGCTGGTCGAAGGGATTGAACAGGACCGTGGCACAGTGATTCCAGCCGGAGCGACGGTGCGTTTGGAAACCGCAGCCAACACCAAGGCTTAAATACTCAAAAACCTAAACTACAACAGTTCTTTAAAGCCCGTCTCCTTCAATCGGAGGCGGGCTGCTCTATTTTCCACCTATGGAAACCACCGAAATCATTATTAAAGACAACGGGACCATCACGGAACGAACCATCCGTGAACGCGATTTGGATGCCGGAAAATTAGTGCAGGAGGCACTCAATGAAGCGGTGACCCGCACCATTCGCAACGTTCTGTCGCTTCCTAATTGGGGCCTGGTCCACGCCAATGCCGGCTCGGGCGACACGCTCTGGTCCGTGGTTATTGGGCAGATTCCTTTGCACGCCCGTTTTCGTTTGGTCAACGGCGTGCTCGTGCCGGCCTTCGCCTCGGACACAGAAATCGAAATGCCGCTGGTGTGGCAAGCGCCTTCGGAAGTTCGTTTGGCCTTTGTTGTGCTCACAGAGCCGGACCAGGATCGGGTTAAGATCGCAGGCAATTGGCTCTTCGCCTGCGACCAGGACAACAGAGGGTTCCGGCTCCCGTTGCCCAACCTGCACGACGATTGCCGGATCTGCACGGGCGAGTTCCCGGCTTGCTACGACACCGCAAACCAAGCTGTGCTGGCCAGCTTGGAACAGTTTCGCAAATCCAAATGGAACTCCGATCTCATGCGCACCGTCGAACGGTCCCAGAAGTTCTTCAGGTTCCAACCAACTAACGAAAGCTTCCAGACGCTGCCCATTGAGGCCAGCGATTGGCGATCACTGTGCGATAAAGTATCCACGGACGTCATGGAAAGGGTGGTCCTATGAGGACCCGGAACAATGCATTGCGGGCACTGGTGACCTCTCTTAAAGGGTGCCCAACCCAGGATGATAGTTGCTCCCCCAAGTTGCTCATCGATCTCTGGGAACGTTTCCGAAAACTGCGCCCAGAGGAAGGAGAAGAGGTCACGGCCTCAATCATCGCGGGATTGGTACTGTATAACCAACAGGCGTTTCCGGGATTACTCAACGAGGCGGAACGATCCCAGTTGGTTGCTTTAAGCCAAACGGCACTGGAGCGATACCTGACTAGAGCGCATCCGCCTAACAAGCTGGGTAAGACCATTGCTTCAGCCATCAAGGAGATATCATGAACTACATTATCGGCTGTGGGGGCGTCGGCTCGGCCATCGTCCCCTCATTCTGTCTGCTCAAATCCCCGGAGGAAATCACTCTAATTGACGGAGACACCATTGAACGCAAGAACCTCAATCGCCAGATGTTCACTGCCGCTCAGATCGGATTGAACAAGGCCCAGGCGCTGGCGATTCGCTACGGTTGCCGCTTCCTGGCGGAATGGTTTGCCCGGGGCAAATGGCGCCATTACCGCAGCGACTGGCTGATCTGTTTAGTGGACAACCATCGCACCCGGTTGGAAACCTTGGAAGTATGCGACGAAACGGGCGCTCAGGCTATTTTCGCCGCCAACGAAATGCACTCGTCCGAAGCCTACTATTATCGACGGGCTTGGAAGGGAACACTGCGTGACCCGCGGGTCTACTATCCCGAAATCAGTAAAGATCGCAGTGGCGATCCACGCCGGGCGTCAGTGGGTTGCACCGGGGACGTGCAGGAAAATAATCGCCAGTTGGTTTCAGCCAACCTGATGGCAGCGGCCCTGGCCGAGCATCTCTTTGTGCTTTGGCAGATGAAAGCGCCCCGCTTGGATACAGAAACCGTGGCGGGACTGCCCCACAAATTGGCAGCCAACTTGAGCAAACTTGAAACCTACCAAGGAGAAAGGAACGCAAATGAATGAAGCCATGACTCAACCCAGTCCGATTGCTGCGAGCCTGTCCTCTTGCCAGATAGAGGACGTATTTGGGCCAGGTCTGATCGAATTGATCCGGCTTGTGCCGCGCAATCCGTGGGTGCGCGGTTTGATTCTGAAACTGACCGGAAAAATGCCGCCGGAAACATGCGGGACCTTTGAGGAACTCAAGGAATGGGTCCAAACACACTGCCAGAAAAGAACCAGGTTGTCACCTCGCGGAGGTGCCAGCGGCAACTTTGAGGACGGCATCACCATCATGGTGGACTTCTCGGAAACCGAATACGGGCGGGCCAGTTATTCGGTGCCGCAGTCGGGTAGCGAGGAGTTCCTAGTCCGGAGCGACATGCTGGTGGAGATCGTGCAGAGTGCCATTGAATCTGGCGAGGGTTTGGACCAAGTCGTCGAGACCATTGCCGGTAGAATCGATGAGGATGCATGGAGCCAATGCGAACCGAGCATGGAGCCCAGCGGTGATTACGACTACACCGATCACGAGTCCACAGATTCAGACAACAGCGACACTAGTTATAATAGAGCAAATATCCGGCAAGCTGTCATCGCCTTCCTTCGGGAACGGCATCCGGCGCTGGTTGCTCAATTGTAAGAGAAAGGAGAAACATGAAATTAATTGGAATCACCAAAGATCCCCTCACCGAAAACAAGACAGTGCCCGGCCTTTTGCGCTGCCAGATGGAGTACGAGGTCAAGTCAGCCCGGGGCCGGCTTGATTACGGCGGCCCCAAGTTCTCTCCGCAGATGTGGCATGAGGTATTGTCTTTCTTTCGTTGGACGCACAAGGAAATGCAAAGCGAGAGTCAGGTGCGCCTTTACGTAAACCACAAGCTGGGACGATGGGGCGCATGGGCTTTCCCACAGGCGGCTCGCACCGGCATGAGCGCCCGCGAACTGCCCATGCCGGAGGTGCCGGCCAAAGCACGGGAACGCTTTGCCTATTGGGATTCGGAGCCATCGGATGACTGGCTCTATTTTGGCACAGTCCATCATCATTGCGCGGCCAGCGCATTCCAGTCCTTGACGGACCAGGAGAACGAACAAAATCAGGACGGGCTCCATCTGACGGTAGGCAGGATGGACGCGGAGCGCCACGATGTGCATGCCAGGTTTTATCTGGACGGCCATTGTTTTGAGCCGGATTTATGCCTGTTCTGGCCCATTGATTCCAGTCTGGCGGCAATGGTCCCGGGCGAAATGCTTCACGAGCTGGCCCGTTTCCAGATGGGCGAGAAAATCACGGTCGATTTTCCTCAAATTTGGCGAGCCAACTTAATAGCCGAGATCGCGGAACGGACGTCCCGAAAGCCGGATCTGGAGATGGCACTGGATCCGACCGACTGGGCCATGCCCTCGCTGCGGCGGCTGGAACATGCCTTGGAGGAAATTCATCAGCGTTGCGTCGCCATATCCGTCGAGGAGGAAGAATGGCTAAGCGTTTTGAGCGGCCTTTCGAGCGATGCTGTCAGCCAGATAATCATTGAAGCGTGTCTTAAGCATGAGATCAGCCCCGATGACCTCTTGCTTGAGATGACCCAAGGACGGATTGAAATGGGTTGATTCCTAAGTCGGCGCGTTGTCTCGGGAGTTGCCCTCAGTACGTGGCGGTCTTCAGACAACGCGCCCTGCCAGCCTTTAATCACCAACTCTTCAAAAAAAAGAAAGGAACTATGAGTCACTTCACCACCATCAAAACACAAATTAAAGACATCGCGGCCCTGCGGTCGGCCTGCACTGAACTGGGCCTGGAACTTGCAACAAATGCCCAAGCCCGGGGCTATTACGAAAACAAAATCAAAGGCGAATATGTCATCAAACTCAAAGGCCCCTATGACATCGCGTTAAACCAACTGCCGGATGGTTCGTTCGGGATTACGGCCGATCTCTGGCAGGGTCACATGGAAAGAGAGGTCGGACAAAATTACGGGAAACTCCTCCAGCTTTACGGAGTTCACAAAGCTACGCTCGAGGCCAGGAAAAAGGGCCTCTCCGTACTTCGACGGAAACAAGACAATGGCTCCATCAAACTCGTTCTCATGGGGTGTAAATGAATAGAACCATTGAAATCATCATATTGGCCTCTGGCGAAATCCAAATTGACGCGGTTGGCTTTAAAGGCCTCGACTGCGAACAAGCCACCAGGTTCCTGGAAGAGGCGCTGGGAAACCTCGGGCAGAAAACAAAAAAGCCTGAGTATCATCAGCGGGCCAGGAAAACCCATCAGCAAAGACTTGGCGGATGAAGAAAGCCCCAATCGTTCACGGCGAATACAGCCGCCATGGCTATGAAGTATGGATTGCTGGCCGGACAGTCTATGCGGCCGGCAATCACATCCACGATTCAAGTCAAGTTGCCATGTCCGAGGAGGAACGTTTGCCAGTGCGAACGATCCGCAGGTTCTGCATAAAGACAACCCGCGAGATTGCCGTCGAGCGCGGTGGAGTTTTTGCCGGTGTGGAACAAGTAGAAGAGGACTCCGAGCTATGAAAATCAACAAGATCACCACTGGGTTTGTCATTCAAACCTACGATACGGACCTGATGAAATGGACCGGGCAGGAATTCGTGGCCGGCGACCAGACCGAATACGAAGAGGCTGGCACCGCTCGAATCCTCACCCCGGCACAAATCTGGCCTCAGGTCCCGGAACCGTACTTGCCCTTCCTCATGCAGCAACCAGATGAAATCGCCAAAGGTCAAAATCCCGATTGAGGCGCAGGAATTACGGAATCGGCAAGTCCAGACCAGAGCAGTAGCGCCGGGCGCAACTATGCTTGCCTTGGCTGCCTCTGGCCATTTTCAAACCAAAAGGATTAAATCCATGAATACCACAAATCACATTATCACCTTCGCCGCCGACGGCATAGCCCGCTGTCTTTGGACGGAAGCTGTGCCGCTCCAAGAACTCGGTATGCTGGACGTTCAACGCGCCAGTCAGATTGAATTCAATCCAAATGATCAAGTCTGGGAAGTGCGGCTGTTCTCCAATCCGGGTGTAGTTGCCTTCTCGCATTCATCACGAGCCATCTGCCTGCACTGGGAACGGGAGGCGCTCCAATGAAATCGATCACCGTTCACCGGTTGTCACTTCAATTTGACGCCGACCAAATCACACATGGCCAACCCGATGAACAGGCGGATCAAGCCATCGCGCTGATCAATCAGGTTCTTGAACGAGAACCCTTTGGACTGGCCGCTCAACTGATCGCCACCCCGGATGAAATCGAGGTCGAAACCTCAACTTGCGAAGCCTGCGACGATCTCGGCTGGTTGCAATGCAATGTGGGCAACGATCAATCGCCCCAATACGAAATCCAGCGGTGCGATACCTGTCAACAATATGACAATGACCAGGCCGCGCAGGAAGCCGCCGCCAGAAGCACACTAAGAAAGGAAAACGATTGAAAATCACATGATCTGAAATGAACAAAAACATCGCCCAAGTCTGGACCTTTCGATCCGACTCTAATCCCCATGTCCAATACGAATCCTTGCAATTCATGGATGGAACAACCTCCTGCAATTGCATGGGCTGGACCAGGCGTGTGGCACCTGATGGCAGCCGCTCCTGCAAACATACCCGTTACGTGGATATGGGCATAGCGGATGAACGCTGCACGACCACCCACAGTTACCAGGGTCAACAATCACAACAAAAGGAACAAAAACATCATGCCAAAAATCGCATCTGCCAAATCCCCAAACTCGGACAGCGCAAAATCGCCCTCTGAAATGAAGATAAGAATCGTCAATTACATCAGGGCCGGTTACCCGGGCCTCTATCTGGTTTCCCATGAAGAACAACGGGTCGATGGCGAAATAAAGTCTATCGCCCAGGAACTTAAATACGGCCTGGTTCTGTGGAGCCCAGTCGATGGGCTGGTCGATACGGCAAAAAATACAACTACCGCAGCCCACGATCCATTGGAAGCATTATTGGCTATCCGGGAGATGAAGGAAAAGACGATTGTCCTTTTGCGGGATTTTCATCTGTTCCTCCAGGATCCCAACCCAATCCTCATCCGGCAATTAAAAGACGTGTTGCAGGAGGCCAAAACCAAATTCAAGACCCTCATCATTCTGGGTTGCCGCTTGTGCCTGCCCCCTGAACTTGAACGCGAACTGACCGTCATTGAATTTGCGTTACCCGGAAAGGAGGAACTCCGGGTTGTCCTAAATGGCATTATGGAATCGGCCAGCATCAAGTCCATGGAGCCGGAAATCGGGGAGAAGGCCATCGACGCCGCCTGTGGATTGACCACAATTGAAGCCGAGAACGCTTTTGCCTTGTCAGTGGTTGAGTCCAAGGGGATCAACCCGGAGATTATTGGCCGGGAAAAAGCCCAGGCGGTAAAGAAGAACGGTTTATTGGAAATTGTCGAGACAACGGAGTCGTTGGACAGCATCGGCGGGCTGGACGTGTTAAAAGAGTGGCTTTTAAAACGACGCCATGCCTTTAGCCAACGAGCCATCCAATACGGTCTGCCCACACCCAAGGGACTCCTCATTATCGGAATCCCCGGAACCGGCAAGAGTTTAACTGCCAAAGCCACCGCCAAGGTCTTCGGAGTCCCGTTGTTGAAATTGGACGCCGGCAGACTCTTTGGCGGTTTGGTCGGTCAAAGTGAAGCCAACATCCGCTCGGTCATCCAAACAGCCGAAGCCATCGCCCCCTGCTGCCTCTGGATTGATGAAGCGGAAAAAGGCTTTAGTGGCACCAAAAGCTCCAATGCGACCGACGGCGGCACTTCAAGCCGGGTCTTTGGCTCGTTTATCTCCTGGATGCAGGAAAAGAAAAGTCCTGTGTTCGTGGTCGCGACTGCCAATGACGTTTCCCAGCTTCCACCCGAGATGCTCAGAAAAGGACGGTTCGACGAATTGATGTTTGTCGATTTGCCTAACCAAACAGAGCGGGAAGCCATCTGGTCTATCCAGATTGCCAAATATCATCGCGATCCAAAGGACTTCGACACGATCCAAGTGGCCCGGGTGACTGAGGGGTTGACGGGGAGTGAGATTGAGAGCGTGTTTTCCGACGCCTTATACCTGGCCTTTGATAGCAACCGTGAGCCTACAGATTTGGACATTGCACAGGTTCTTGTTGAGTTTGTGCCATTGTCCAAACTGATGGCCGAACAGATCAGCGGGTTGCGCAACTGGGTTAAAGGACGGGCGAGATCAGCCACATCCCAACAGGGGACCGGAGGAAGTCTTAGGAGAATTGCCGCCTAATATGGTGGGAAGAGCCTGCCTCCCGGCTGGCTCTTTTTTAGGTATCAAGCGGTCATTGGGTTTGACGTTGTTCTTCCTGGTCAGCCCGTTGACGTGGAGTCGTTCTGCTCCGTCCAGAACGGCTCTGTTGGTAATCCTCTTCTGATGGATTCATCGGATTGCCCCACATCTCGGATGATGATTCAAAAACAGCCGGAATCGCAGCCACTATCTTGTTATGCCTCGAAACACCCGGCTACCATTAAGCTGAGCAACGAAAGCACGAACCCCCAAACGACCAGCACGTCCGCCAAGGATTGTTTTTGCCGCCGTTGCATATCGCCACTAGTAAACCAAAACTCCCGACCCTCCGCGAACATTATCGCAAAATGATATTTGTTTCATTAGGCTACCGACATGTTTGCGAAATTAAATCCATTGCTTTGGTCGCTCGGAATCATAGGTTTCGCCGCCGTGCTGTTGTTGCTGCGCAGCCTCTTCAATGCGAAGGCGCGGCTCCAGCGCCGCCGTCGCAAAAATTACCGGCGCACGGTTTCCAAGCATCGGGGGCCAGCGATCAAATTGGCAGTCAAGACAAAGGCCTGAGATCCCCGGTTGTTCGAATTCACCAAGCAGCCGATGTGGTGTGACAAGTTCATGGGTGGCTGGGAAATGCAGTCATATCGAATGGACCGGACCACTCACTCCACAGGGTCGCCGCACGCGCACAAGCCGAATGTATTCAAAATGCGACAGCAAACAAATCCTATCATCTTCCTTCTCAGCCGGTTTTCCACCGGGTAAAGTTGCACGCTTATGGCGGCGACTCTCTACGATCTAATTCCGAGGAATGAACGGCCCAGCAACGATGTTTTGCTCGGACTATTCCTAGAGTATGTCGAGGGCCGGCGTCTCCAGCTCTATGCGGCGCAGGAGTCGGCCATCCTGGAATTGTTCGAGGAGAAAAACGTCATTCTCAATACCCCCACTGGATCGGGTAAATCGCTCGTCGCCACCGCCCTGCACTTCAAGGCCCTGGCCCAAAACCGGCGCTCGGTCTATACCTGCCCGATCAAAGCTCTTGTCAATGAGAAGTTTATGGCGCTATGCCGCGAGTTTGGCGCGGAAAACGTCGGCTTGAGTACCGGCGATGCCACAGTCAATCGCGAGGCACCGCTTCTGTGTTGCACGGCCGAGATTCTGGCCAACATTGCCCTCCGCGAGGGAGCGGCGGCGAATGTGCAGGAAGTGGTCATGGACGAATTTCACTTTTACGCCGACCGCGACCGTGGCGTGGCCTGGCAGGTACCGCTGTTGACCTTGCCGCAGGCGCGGTTCCTCTTGATGTCAGCCACGCTGGGCGACACCACCTTTCTCGAAACGGAATTGACACGCCTGAATGGCCGTCCCACCGCAACCATCGCTTCGACAGACCGGCCTGTTCCCCTGGAATACGTCTATTCCGAGTTGCCGCTGGCAAGTGCTCTGGAAAGCCTCGTGGCCGACGGCAAGGCGCCTGTCTATGTCGTCCATTTCACGCAATTGGAAGCGGCCCAGAGTGCGCAGGATTTCACGAGCATCAACGTTTGCACCCGTGAGGAAAAGAGCGCCCTGAGCGCGGCCCTGGCCGGATTTCGTTTCAGCAGCCCTTATGGTCCCGAAATTGCAAAGTGGCTCAAGCACGGCATCGGGCTGCATCACGCCGGGCTGTTGCCGAAGTACCGCGTGCTGGTCGAGCAACTGGCGCAAAAGGGATTACTTAAAATCATCTGTGGCACGGACACGCTGGGGGTCGGCATCAATGTCCCCATCCGCACTGTGCTCTTTTCCCGCCTGTGCAAGTATGACGGGCAGAAGACCGCCATCCTGAGCGCACGCGATTTTCATCAAATCGGCGGCCGGGCCGGGCGCAAGGGTTTTGACGATCATGGGTGGGTGGTGGCACAGGCCCCGGAACACACCATCGAAAATATCAAGCTGGCTGGGAAAGCCGCACGCGACGGAAAAAAACCCGTCAAGCGCCAGGCGCCGGACCGGAATTTCGCCAACTGGGATAAAAACACATTCACCCGCTTGATCTCCGCGCCCCCAGAACGGCTGGCCTCCCGTTTCCAGGTTTCGCATGGAATGCTCCTCAACGTCCTGAGCCGGGCGGGCAATGGCTGCGCGGCCACGCAGCGGCTGATTCGCGATTGCCACGAAAGCCCCAAGGCGAAAAAGGCGCATACCCGCCGCGCCTGGCAACTGTTCCGCGCCTTGGTGGATCGTAAGATCATCGAGTTCATTCCGAAGACGGAGCAGGGCGCGTATCTCCGCGTCAACGCCACTTTGCAGGACGATTTTTCCATGGACCACGAGTTATCGATGTATGTGCTGGAGACCGTTCCCCTCATCAACCCGGCGCAGCCGGATTACGCGCTGCTCTTGCTCACGCTGGTGGAGTCAATCTTGGAAGATCCTGACATCATCCTGCGCAAACAGCTTGATAAACTAAAGACGCAGAAAATGGCGGAGATGAAGATGGAAGGGCTGGACTACGATCAGCGGATGGAGGAACTGGAAAAGCTCGAGCACCCCAAGCCGAACCGTGAATTTGTCTATTCGACCTTCAACGATTTCGCCGCAAGGCATCCGTGGGTCGGGCAGGAGAACATCCATCTGAAGTCCATCGCACGGGAGATGTTCGAGTCGTTCCGCTCCTTTTCCGATTATATTCGCGATTACGAATTGCAACGGGCCGAAGGTGTTCTCCTGCGCCATCTAAACAATGTTTTCCAGACGCTGGGGCAAACAGTGCCCGACGCGGCCAAAAACGAGCAAGTGCGTGAGATGGAGCTTTACTTCGGCACGATGATTCGCCAGGTCGATTCCAGCCTGCTGGACGAATGGGAGAAAATGCGAGATCCGAATTACCTGCGGGCCGAAACAGAGGAAGTCCGCCCACCTGGATCCGAAGCCACCGAGCAGGATATCACGCAGGATACGAAGGCATTCACGGCGGCGATCCGCGTTCGCATCTTTTATTTTCTAAGAGGGTTGGTTATCGGCGATTTTGAGCAGGCCATCGGCCACCTCACTTCACCCCTGGATCTCGATGGCGAGACTTGGTCCGCCCATCGTTTGCAACAAGCGCTGGAAGCCTACCACGTCGAGCATAAACGCATCAACCTTGACCCCAATGCCCGCAACGCCCGTCACACTTGGGTCGTGCCGTCCGAGGACAAAAAGACCTGGCGCGTGCAGCAAATGCTGGTGGACCCGGAGGACCACAATGACTGGGTGGCCGAGTTCTTGGTGGACATCGAAGAATCACGAAAACTGATCGAACCTTCCCTGCGTCTGCGCCGGATTGGAAGTTTGACGTAAAAGTGGCAAAGTCCAGTTGAGTCAATTGACTTTGGTTGAAACGCGCCAGAAACCGATGCCGTGCATACTTGGACGGCGGATGTCCAATCGGGTCGCTATAATCGGCCCCATGAATCGAAAGGCTCACGGGTACTATGTTCTCGAGCCTGGTATGGTCATAACGGTGAAACACTGTTTTGGTGGCTACCGTCTGCCGGAGGGGCTCAGACCGTGGAACCGGGTCACGGTCAAAAGCTTTGACCACGGCTACTATAAGGTTGAGCGTCTCGGAAAAGTCTTTACGATCTTCCACGCCAATATCCGAGACAGTGAACTTCAAGCGCTTCAACGAAATAACTTTGCGTGAGAAACGCCGGTGGATGATGTTGTTTTACGTCCTGCTGGCATTGTCAACGGTGGTCGCAGTTGAGCTGACTTCAAAGTGAGGGCCAGCCGACTTGAACCCAAAGACGTCCCTTCCCCACACGGAACTACTATTGCGCGTGGGGCCTCCGGTTTTCGGGCAGAACCAAGCTAGGGTCGCCGAAGAGCATGAATTTCATCGGTTGGAAAAAAATTGATGGAGGATACCAATCGTCGGTTGGCTTGAGGGTGGCAAGGTGTTCATGTTGGTAATAGTAATTGACCGCACTGGCCCAGCAGTCGCCCAACCGTGGCTGGCTGGATTCGGCGAGCGCTGTTATGAAACCGTCGACCAACGTCAGCGCGCAGGGCTGGCTGCCGGTGTCGCAGCCGATATAGGCCACGGCCCCGTTGGTCGCGCTCCGCAGCAGGGCCTCGCCTAGACAACTCGAATTGAATCGCCCGCGCTGATACGGACTGGGCGGCGGCGGAGGCGCCGTGAAGACCTCGTTGGCATCAGTGCCGTTGTGCTCGCGCCCGTAAATATCCTCGTACGGTTCATAGGGCGGAAGGGTCGCGAAATGAGCCGTGCTGCAACCGGCGGAAATCACCACGGGAAATAGGCGGGAGTTGGTCATTCCACGTAAATCTCCGACGGAAAAGCACTCAGTCCAGCCGTCGGATTCACCGTGTCCGGCATGGAGAATCAATCCGGCACCGCTGTTAAAAAGCAGCCGCGCCTGTGCGTGGTCGGGCAGCAGAGCGGATTTTCTCTGCGAGTCCGAATAATAACGCTTCTCCACCAACCACCCAGGCGCGAGCCTGGTAGCCAGTTCGTCCTCCAGCGGCCGCGCATCAACCCATCCGCCCACGGCCAAAAAGCCGGCGCGGCGGACACTGATATTGGTGTCGCTCATGACACTCCGCTCGGTCAAGATAGTTTTTGCCGCGATATGCCCCGCCTGCTCGGCTGTGCTGACGGGCCAACGCCCGACAGCGATGTCGGCATGATAGGTAACCTCATCGTAATTGATGGAATCGTTCTTATTCGCTTCGCCACGCACCTCGCCGAAGTATAGGGCGTGAAAGGAATCCTTGCGTGCGTTCCAGTCGTCAAAGGAGCCGTTCGGTTTAGTCAACGCGCTGTAATAAAGGTCGCTCGGATAAAATGCATAATTGAAGGCCGCAGGCGTGACACGGTCCAAGACCATATAGCGCACGGGCATGACGTCCACATCGCCCACCAATAGAACGTAACCCAAATTGTGGTCACGCCACTCCTCGTAGAGGAATCTCTTGAGTTTTTCGGGGTCATCCACCCCGCGTCCGGCGGCGAGGACGCTCTCCAGCGTCCTGAATTGCACCGGCAGAAGCTTTTTCTTGAAGGCCAGGAAATCGCCCAGTGTGGACTGAAAGGATTTGGGGGCAATGACGAGCAGATTGCGCAAGGGAGTTGCGTCAGCGGTGGCGACCGCCAGCGTCACCAACATCAGAACGAGTCCTTTGGCCAGATTTTTCACGCGACTACTCAAAGATGCCGAACCACACGCGGAAACGGAAGACTCAACCATGCTTTTTCTGCCCGGTGCATTGGAGGAAGACAATTTTAAAATTCCGGGCGCTTAAGTGGACTTGTCGTTTTGGTTACGTGCAAGAACGGTCCGGGAGACTTTTTCTTGGTCGGCTCCATCGTGCTCCCCTGATTTCAGATGGTTCAGAATGATTTCACAGTCTTCAACCATTGCTCCCCAATGCGCCTTGGGTTGCGACCGCACCAGCTTTGCTTCAAGACGACGTTTTAAACTGTAGATTTTCTCTTCCATTAGCGCTGCCGTGTTCTCTCCGGCAGCCGCCCCGTTTGCTTGCTGTTCCATTCTGTTTGTCATTTTTTTCCTGGTTGGAATTCTGGCTGGGCTTGACCTCGCCGTCCACCGAAAGCTATTGAAAGATGTTGACGCGTTGTTCACAGGGGCTGATGGTTTCCTTCTATCCGTCACAAGTTCATACGGTGGATGGGGTTGCGGCGTGGCTTTTGCATTCCATACAAGCTGCCTGGCTTAGGGACTCCATCGTCACTGTTGGCAATCGCAGCAAGCGAGGCGAAGCCAAATCGTCCTCCCATTGTCCCATTTGTCGTATTCGAATTTCCAAAAAAGTCTGCTATCTTAAAATATGCATCGTTTGCTAAACGGATGGAGAACGTTCGTCCTTCTTTTGACAGTCAGTTTGGGTGCCGGCTGTTCCAGCTTCAGCTATTCGCCCGCCTATGCCGCCTCCTACCCGCCTGTGGCAATTCGGACCGGTCTGGCCATTCGACGTGGCAAAGATTTGCGCTCACCGGACCAAATCACCCCTAATTGGTGCAAACCGGCCGAGCCAATTGTCGCTCGCGCCTTGGCCGACGAAGTGCGCCACGCGAATCTTTTCGACCGGGTGGAAATACATGCCCGAACTGTTAACCCCCAAAAATATCCGACCATTGTCGCGTGTGACGTGCTTAAATTCGATTGCGTGAACAAGGCCTCAGTTTTTGAGCATGGCGGCCGGACCATGCTGCAGATGCTCGGAATTCGCGGCAACCTCATCGCCGCCAGCATTCCCTCCGAATACACCTCCCACGTCGAGATCCAATTTGAAGTCCTGGACACAACGAGCGGGCGCCCCAAATTCACGACGACGTACCGCGTCCAGCGCACAAGGAGCGTCAACCGGTACCAAGGTAAAACGCCGTTGATGCAACAAACCAGCGCCGCCTTGGAGGATGTCCTCGCTCAGTTTATACATGATTTGGCCGGGCTTCGCTAGGACTGGCCGTGTTTGAAATTCTCTGGACCGCTCTGATATACCCACGGTATTTGCTCCGACCTCAGCACAAACTGGCTATGGAAGTTCTAGGGCGTGTTTTCAAAATGGGTTTTTGAGCCAGTCCAGCATCGCGGCCAAGTGAACAAAGCCCAGGAAATACAAATCGCGTTTTTCATCACGAGTTCCGACTCTGCGGTAACGTTTCTTGCTTTCTTTAGTTGCTCAGAAACATCTTGATCATATGAGCCACGCCCAAAAACAGTTCAGCCTCACCCGCGCCGGCGCTACTCTGGTGGCGGCTATTTCGGCCTTATTCTTTCCTCCCTCAAATTGCCACGCTGATGCTGGCGGTCAATACTCCATCGTCGAAT
>Ga0182024_10013404_pt1 | contig 16013 bp, 16 predicted proteins | sample P32metaG_FD_120480 | JGI IMG/M metagenome (GOLD analysis project Ga0182024, IMG submission 120480) | Permafrost microbial communities from Stordalen Mire, Sweden - P3-2 metaG (Illumina Assembly) | ecosystem: Environmental > Terrestrial > Soil > Wetlands > Permafrost | place: Sweden: Stordalen... | reverse complement strand
GGGCGACGGCCTTCCGGGCCGCGCTGGACGAAGCGGGGGTGCCGGACGAGGTGATCCACTTCGAGCTGTTCGAGGGCACCCACATGAGCATCGACTACCGCTACCCGATGTCGCTGGCCTGGCTGGCCACGCGCATCGCGGCCTAGCTCGCGGGTCCCCGCCGGCGCTCCGCCCCGGCCGGTCCCGGGAGCGCTCCCGGAAACGGTCCGCCGGCGCGGTAATAAAGTCGTAAGCCGAAAAAGGGCTCCGTTCATGAACGAGGGCGCGGGATAGTACGTGCTCGGGTTGATATGTCCGCCCCTCCTCATGAGCGGAGAGACACAATGCGTTACCGCAGATGGGCGCCGGCGGTTCTCGCCATTCCCGCCCTGCTGCTGGCCGCGTGCGCCAGCAGCACCTCACCCAGCACCGCGAGCGGCACCAAGTCCGCCTCAGCCATGTCCACCAAGTCCATGGCCACCCCGTCCAGCTCCATGGGCAGTTCCGGGATGAGCTCGTCGGGCACGGCCTCGCTGGAGAAGATCAAGACGAGCATCGGGCCGGTACTGGCCGACTCCAAGGGCCTCACCGTGTACTGGTACGCCAAGGACACCGCGATGACCTCGGCGTGCACGGGCTCCTGCGCGACCGCCTGGCCGCCCCTCACCGGCAAGCCCGGCGCAGCCATGGGCTTCAGGCTGGTCGGCAAGTTCGGCACGATCACCCGGGCCAACGGCGTGATGCAGGCCACCTACAAGGGGCACCCGCTCTACACGTACGCGGGTGACATGGCCCCGGGCCAGGTCAAGGGCAACGGGCTCGGCGGGGTCTGGCACGCGCTCAAGGTCACCGCGGTCAGTGCCGTCTCGCCGAGCGGGGTGATGTCCTCGAGTTCGCCTACCCCGTCGGCGTCCAAGTCCAGCAGCGGCTCGGGCGGCGGAGGCGGCGGAGGTTACGGCGGCGGCGGGTACTGACCCGTCCCGCCCGGTCCCAGCCGCGCCGGCCCCCCTGACCCTGCGGGTCGCGGGGGCCGGCGCGGTTGTGCTCCCGGCCGGGTGCCACATGCCCGGCATGGCTATCCACCAGGCGGACCGGAGCCCAGCACCCTGCGGCGGGACTGCGGCGGCCGCCGGCCGGGGGGCGGGCCGGGTCAGGCGGTCTCGCCGAAAAGATCGTTATTGACGCGGGACAGGTGGGTGCGCATCGCCTCGGTGGCGCGGTCGCTGTCCCGGGCCCGCAGCGCGGCGACGAGTTCGGCGTGATCGGCCTGGTATTTTCCGCGGCGCTCGCGGGACGCGCTGCGCCGCTTGAGGTCGCCCCAGGAGTGGCCGTGCCGGGCGGTCTCGATGACCGCGTACAGCTGCCCGAGCAGAGGGCTGTGGCTCGCCGCCATGATCGTGCGGTGCAGGGCCAGGTCCCAGGTCTCGAACTCGTCGTAGCTGGCCGCCCGGTCCCCGCCGTCCAGGCAGCGGTCCATCTCCCGGAAGTCGCTGGCGGTCGCCCAGGCCACGACCAGCGGCATTGCGATCGGCTCGAGCAGCCGCCGGATCGTCATCACGTCGGCGGGCCCGAACCCGGCGGACGCCTCGCCGGGGCCGGTGACCGGGCGGGGGGCCGCCGCGCCCGCACCGTGCGTACCGCGGCCAGCCGGGTCCGCCCGGGCTGTCCTCGCGTCCTGCCCGTCCATGCCCGGGTCGTGCCGCAGGAAGGTGCCCCGCCCGACCTCACGGGAGATGTGCCCCTGCGCCTCCAGCACGGCCAGTGCGTGCCGGATCGACGTGCGGGTCGCGCTCATCTCCGCCGCCAGCTTGCGCTCGGTGGGCAGCCGGGAGCCCGCCCCCAGGCCGGCCCGCGCCGACTCGGCCAGGATCATCTCGGCCAGCCGGTACCTCAGGTCAGCCGCCATGGGGGTTCCGGCCCCTGCTGCGTTCTGCATCCCCGTTGTTCTCTCCCCTGCTGCCCGGGCTGCCCGCCCGGGGCCGTGTGGCCGCGCCGTGCGCTCGGGGCGACCTGGTCAACCAATGCTACCAATCGATACCAGAACGTGACCCCCCTATGGCGTTAATTTCCTCTTCACCCTATTGACCCCTTTGCACGGCGCGACCTATGCTCCAACCAATCCGACTGTATACAACCAATCCAGCATCCGCGACCAATCGAGAGCGGCCAGACGGCGCCCGCCCGATGTCCGCCCCCGCTATCAGCAGCGAAGGAGATCGGGTACGTGAGGCTCGCCACCATTGCCACCCCGGACGGGCTGCGCCTGCATGTCCGGGGCCGTTCCGGCTACGTCGACGTCGCTGAGGCCACCGGTGACCCGCGGTTCGCCTCACTCCACCATGTCCTGGAGGCGGGCCTGCCGGCCATGGACGCGATCCGGGCGCTCACCGGCGCTGACGGCCGCGAGGTGGCGGACGCCGACTTCGGGCCGGCCGTGCCGGCCCCGCCGCGCATCCTCTGCCTCGGCCTGAACTACAGCGAGCACGCACTGGAAGGCGGACGCGCGGTTCCGACCTGGCCCGACGCGTTCGTGCGGGGCGCGGACAGCGTTCTGGGACCCTACGCCGACCTGGTCAAGCCGGCCCTCACCGAGAAATTCGATTACGAGGCCGAACTCGGCATCGTGATCGGCGCCGGGGGCCGGTACATCACCGCCGACAAGGCCCTGGACGCCATCGCAGGCTACGTGGCCCTCAACGACGCGTCCGCCCGCGACTGGCAGCGGGCCGCCAGCCAGTGGACGGCCGGGAAGAACTTCGAGGGCAGCATGCCCCTCGGCCCGGAAGTGGTCACCGCCGACGAGCTGGACGTCTCCGACCTGGCCATCAGCTCCACGCTGAACGGGCAGGTCATGCAGTCGGCCCGGACGTCGCTGATGCTCGTGGACGTGCCCAGCGCCGTCGAGTTCTTCTCCTCGTTCACCCGGCTGATGCCCGGCGACGTCATCGCCACCGGCACGCCGGGCGGCGTCGGCTTCGCCCGCACCCCACCGGTCTGGATGCATCCCGGGGACGTCATCGAGATCTCCATCGAAGGACTCGGCACCATCCGCAACCGGGTGGTGGCCGAGGAAGACGCGCCGCAGGACTGGCGCTGGCGCCCCGGCGCCTCGGTCAAGACCGGCTTCTAAACACGTCACTCCACCCAGGTACGGAGGGGGACAATGAAGTTCACGACCCTCAGGCGCGTGGCCGCTGCCACCGGGAACCGTAGCCGCACGGCTGCGGGCGCCCGGCACGGACGGCCCATGCGCGCCGGAGCCATACTCGCCGCCGGCGCCCTGGCCACGGGCCTGGCCGCCTGCGGCAGCAGTTCCGGTGGTGGCAGCTCCGCGAGCGGCGGCTCCAGCAGCGGCGCGTCCGGCAGCAAGCTCACCGTCGCCGACGTCGCGCCGTTCAGCGGCGCCGACGCTGCCCTCGGCCCGACGTACCTGGCCTCCTGCTACGGCGCGACCGCGGCCATCAACAAGGCCGGCGGCGTGCTCGGGCACACGCTGACCTGCAAGAGCGTGGACACCCGCGGCGACCCGGCAGACGCCGTCCCGGCGGTGAACCAGATGTTCGCCTCCACACCGGGCCTGGCCCTGGTCATCGGCTGCACCTCGGACGAGGCGGCCTCGGTGGCGCCGGTCATCAACGCGCACAAGATGGCCATGTTCTGCATGACCGGGCAGTCCGAGTTCGACCACGTCCACTACCCGTACTTCTACCGGCTGGTTCCTCCTGACCTGGAGGAGTCCTACGCCATGGTCGCCATCGCGCAGGAGCTGCACTACAAGCGGGTCGCACTGGCCTTCGGCAACGACATCGGGTCCCAGACCTTCATCCAGCCCGCCATCAGCGCGCTGAAGAAGGCCGGGATCACGATGACGACCAACCAGACCCTCGACCTCACCGCCACCACGTTCCGCAGCGAGGCCGAGGCCATCATCCAGTCGCACCCCGACGCGATCATGACCGAGGCGCTGGGGGCCGCGGATCCCACCCTCTTCTCCGAGATCAAGCAGCTCAACGGCGGCAAGATGATCCCGGTCATCGGGACCTCGGCGGCTATCTCGCCGGCCTTCTTCAAGTCCGCGGCGGCCGCGATCGGCACCTCGGCGTTCGTGTCGGGATTCCACGCGGACAACCTGGTCGTCGAGTCCAGCGGCCCGGCCTATCAGGCCTTCTCGAAGGCGCTTCTGTCCCAGCAGGGGAAGGTGCCGGGAGCCACCGGTGACTTCACCACGTACCTGAGCGCCCCGGGCGGCGTGCACCTGTACGACGGGATCAACCTGGCCGCGCTGGCCATGCTCATGTCGAAGAGCACCTCCCCGAGCGTTTACGGCCCGGACATCATCAAGATCGGCAACGGGGTGCCCGGCGCCACCGTGTGCTACTCGTTCGCCCAGTGCGCCACCTCGCTCAAGGCCGGGAAGACGATCCGGTACGAAGGGCCGGGCGGCCCGACCAACTTCGACAGCTACCACGACTCGACCGGCATCTTCCAGGTCGACACCTACACCAGCTCCGGCGCGGTGAAGGTGGTCGGCAACCTGTCCGCTGCCCAGCTGAGGGCCCTGGCCGGATGATCGTCGGCACCATCTGCCCCGCCCAGGCTCCCGCACCCCCCCGCGGGAGCCTGGGCGGCCAGGGGAACGGCGCGGGGGCGGGGCGCCCATGACGATCTTCCTGTCCTCGCTGGGCTTCGGGCTGGTCACCGCCTCCGTCCTGGCCATCGCGGCGGTGGGGTTCACCCTCCAGTTCGGGGTCACGGACGTGCTCAACCTGGCCTACGGCGCCATCATGATCGCGGGGGCCTTCGTGGCCTACGTGGTGAACCAGGCCGGCCTGTCGGTGTGGGTCGGCCTGGTGGTGGCGGTGATCGCCTGCTCACTCGGCTCGGTGCTGCTGAACTCCGGGGTCTACACGCCGTTCCAGCGCCGGGGCACCTCGCCGATCACGCTGGTCATCGTCTCGCTCGGGATGACCCTCATCATCGAGTTCGGTGTCCAGGCGCTGGCGGGCGGCACCGCGGTGTCGTACACCATGAGCCAGGGGACGACCTTCCACGCGGGCGGCCTGATCCTGAGCGTCGTCCAGCTGGTGGTCATCGCGCTGAGCATCGTGGTCATGCTCGGCGTGCACGGGCTGCTGCGCTACACCCGCCTGGGCAAGGCGATGCGGGCGACGGCAGCGAACAAGTCACTGGCCCGCAACTGCGGCATCCGGACCGACCGGGTCATCACCATTACCTGGGCGCTGACCGGCGGCCTGTGCGGGCTGGCCGGCGTGGTGTTCGCGATGGACTCGGGCAGTTTCGACGCCACCGCGACCGACCTGTTCCTGATCCTGATCCTGGCCGCGGTCTTCCTGGGCGGCCCCGGCCAGGCCTACGGCGCCATGCTCGGCGCCGTGGTCATCGGGCTGGCCACCGAGATCAGCGCCGCCTACATCACGGCCGACTACAAGTACGTCGTCGCGTTCGTGGCGCTGCTCATCATGCTCGGGGTGCGCCCGACCGGCCTGCTCGGGGCCCGGGCATGAGAACCAGGCGGGGGAGCATGAGGGCCGGGCCGGGAGCCGGAAAGCGTCAGGCAGGGAGCCGTATGAGGGTCAGGCGGGGAGCCGCATGAACGCCTTCTATCTCATCAACCTGCTGGTCTACGCCGCGGTGGACGCCATGGCCTGCCTGGGTCTTAGCCAGCAGTTCGGGGTGGCGGGCGTCACCAACTTCGGCTTCATCATCTTCCAGGCCGCGGGCGGCTACGCCGCGGCCGTCCTGGCCCTGCCGCACGACTCGGCCAACGGCGGGTTCCAGTCCTACATCGGGGGGCTGAACCTGCCGTTCCCGCTGCCGTGGATCGGCGCGGCGGTGGTCGGCGGCCTGATCGCGGTGCCGTTCACGTTCCTGGTCGGCCGCAGGCTGCGCGGTGACTTCGCCGCGGTGGGGCTCCTGGTCACCGCGGTCCTGCTGAACCTGCTGGTGACGAACTACCGGCCGCTGCTGAACGGCAGCGCGGGACTCTCGCTCATCCCCACCCCACTGCACGGCGACAACGTGTTCAGCGTGCAGACGGCCGGGTACCAGTGGGTATTCACCGTGGCGGCCATCGTCCTGGCCCTGGCCGTCTACGTGTTCGTCCGCCGGATCACCGGCTCCCCGTACGGCCGCAGCCTGCGCGCCATGCGGGACAACGACGTGGTCGCGGACTCCCTCGGCAAGAACCTGCTCTCGCTGCGCACCGCGATGCTGGTCACCGGCGGGGCCATCGCCGGGCTGAGCGGCGGGATCCTGGTCACGTACATCACCACGTGGTCCCCGGCCGCCTGGGGGTACGCCGAGACCGTGGTCCTGTTCGCCGCCGTGATCATCGGCGGCGCCGGCAACCACCTCGGCGCGATCCTCGGGGCCATCCTGGTCCCGGTGGGGTTCGAGGAGATCACCCGGTTCATCCCCACCTCGAACAGCCTGCCCCCGAACCTGATCCCCTCGCTGCAGTGGGTCGCGATCGGCCTGCTCATCGTGATCTTCCTGTGGCTGCGGCCGCAGGGCATCCTGCCCGAGCGCAAGCGGGTCATCCGGCTGCCAGCGGCCAGGGCGCCCGCGGCCAGGATGGCCGCGCCGCCGGGCGGCGCGGCAGCGGCGGCCGTACCCTCGCCCCGGCCGCCGGCCCCCCAGGCCCACGAGCAGCCGCCGGCCGCGCCGCAGGACCGGCCGGTGGTGCTGGAGACGGTGGACGTGACCCGGGAGTTCGGCGGCGTGCAGGCTGTGGCCGGGGTGTCGATCCAGGTCCGGAAGGGCACGCTGACCGGGCTGATCGGCCCGAACGGGGCCGGGAAGTCCACGTTGCTGGCCATGCTGGCCGGGACCCTCCCGGTGACGTCCGGGAAGATCATCTACGAGGGCCGTGACATCACCGGGGTGCCGGCCTTCCGGCGGGCCCGGCTGGGGCTGGTCCGGACCTTCCAGCTGGCCAGCGAGTTCAAGCGGCTCACCGTGATGGAGAACCTGCTGTCCGCGGTCCCCGGCAACCGGGGGGACACCTTCCGCGGTTCACTGCTCGGCAAGCGCTACTGGCAAGCGGATGAGACGGCGGCGATCGCCCGGGCCGAGGCGATCCTCGAGCGGTTCGGCCTGGAGCAGTTCGCCAACCACTACGCCGGGGACCTGAGCGGCGGCCAGCGCAGGCTGGTCGAGATCATGCGGGCGCTGATGGCCGAGCCGGCCACGCTGCTCCTCGATGAGCCGATGGCGGGCGTGCACCCGAACCTGGCCCGGCGCATCGGCAACGAGCTGGTGGCGCTCTGCGAGGAGGGGATGACGATCCTCATGGTCGAGCACGAGCTGGCCATCATGGACGAGTTCTGCGACCCGGTCGTGGTGATGGCCGAGGGCGCGGTCCTGGCCGAGGGAACGATGGAACAGCTGCGGGGCCGCAGCGAGGTCGTGGAGGCCTACCTTGTCGGCTGAGCTCGCCCTGCCCGGTCTCCCGCTGCGGGCCGAGAAGGTCACCGCCGGCTACGGCGGCGACCCGGTGATCCGGGACATCACGCTGAGCGCCGACCCCGGGGAGGTGGTCTCCCTGGTCGGCCCCAATGGGTCAGGTAAGAGCACGCTGCTCAAGAGCATGGCCGGCGTGGTGCACGTCTCGTCCGGCACGGTGCGGGTCGGTGACCGGGACCTCACCAACTGGGCGCCGGAGGAGATCGCCCGGGCCGCCGTCGGGTACGTGCCGCAGGTGGACGACATATTCAGCCCGCTCAGCGTCAGGGAGAACCTTGAGATGGGCGGCTACCTGCTGCGCCGGTCGCAGGTAGCCGGCCGGGTCGAGCGGGTGCTGGCCATCTTCCCCCGGCTCGGCGTCATGCTGAGCCGCAGCGCCGGGAAGCTCAGCGGCGGCGAGCGCAAGATGCTGGCCATGGGCCGCGTGCTCATGCTCGACCCGGGTCTGTTCCTGCTCGACGAGCCAACCGCCAACCTGGCCCCCATCGTCGCCACCGCGCTGCTCACCGAGCACGTCCGCCAGCTGGCCGACAGCGGCGCGGCGGTGCTCATCGTCGAGCAGCGGGCCAAGGCGGTGCTGGCCATCTCGGACCGCTCGTACGTGCTCGGCGGCGGCGAGGTGCGGATGCAGGGCACCCCGGCCGAGCTGTCGGGCCGCCCGGACTTCGTGGAATCCTTCCTCGGCGGCCGGGGAGCGGCGGCCGCGCCGTCCGGGGACGCCTGAGCCGACCAGGCGTAACATCGGGTGGCATGGCGGATCACGGCGGCACGGATCACGCTGGTCCCGGCGAGACGCTGGCCAGCGGTGCGGCCGACGTGCGGCCAGGCGCGCAATACCTGCAGGTGCAGACGACCACCGACTCCCGCGCCGAGGCGATTGAGCTGGGACGCGATGCGGTGCAGGCCCGGCTGGCGGCCTGCGCCCAGGTGAGCGGACCCGTGCTGAGCAGCTACTGGTGGGAAGGCGATCTCGAGCGGGCCGAGGAGTGGACCCTGCTGCTGAAGCTGCCCGCCGCCCGCTACCAGGAGCTCGCGGACTTCCTCGCCCGGCGGCACAGCTACGACGAGCCGGAGATCGTCGCGACGCCGATCGTCGCGGGATCCGCCGCCTACCTAAGCTGGATGGAGGAAGTAACCCAGCCGCAGTGAGCGGCGGGAGGACTGATGCGCGGCACCTGGCGGAACACCGCGTTCGCCGACCGGCACGAGGCATGGGGCCGGTTCCTGCGCTCCGCCTGGCTGCCTAAGGCCCGGGCCGCTGGGCGGGGGGCACCGGCGGCGTGTTCCACGTCAGCATGACCGGCTGGCCGTGCTCGGTGCCCAGGGTGGACAGAGTGCCCGTATCCAGGCGGAACAGGCGGCCGGCGGCCGGCTCCAGGACGAGCCACCGGGCGGTCAGGATCCGCAGGAAGTGAGCGTGGGCCACCAGCACCACATCCCCCTCGGCCAGCAGCGGCCGCACCCGGGCCAGCGCGGCGTCCGCGCGCGCCCCGACCTGCTGCACGGTTTCCCCGGGGTGCCCGGGGCCGCCGGGGATCACCCCGTCGCGCCACAGGTACCAGCCGGGGCGCTGCTCCCTGATCTGCGCCGTGGTCATGCCCTCGTAGCCGCCGTAGTCCCACTCCTGCAGGTCAGGGTCGGGCGTCGGGGTCAGCCCGGCCAGCTCCGCGGTCCGCACCGCACGCTGGGCCGGGCTGCTGAACACGGCCCGGATCGGCCGGCCGGCCAGCGCCGGGGCCAGCGACTTGGCGGCCGCCTCGCCGTCGGCCGTGAGCGGGATGTCGGTCCGCCCGGTGTGCCGCCCGGCCTTGCTCCACTCCGTCTGGCCGTGCCGGAGCAGGATCAGTTCTCCCATGGGGCCATCTTCGCGGACCGGGCCGCGGGCCGGGCAGCCGCCGGCTGATCTGGATTCGCGGCCCGGCCCGGCGCCGGCCCGAAACCAGTTGACCTGCCTCTCTTTCACATGTAAGTTTTTCCTGACAGGTGAAAGAACAGGGGCCAGGGAGTGACGCTGACCAGTGATGAGCTGCTTACCGTGCTCACGGCGGTGGCCAACCCGCACCGGATGCGGATCGTCGCCGAGCTGCGGGACGGCCGGGTGCACGTCAGCGAGCTGGCCCGGCGGCTCGGCATGTCCCGGCCACTGCTGTACATGCACCTGGACAAGCTGGAGAAAGCGGGCCTGGTGGCCGGCCAGCTCGAGCTGTCGGTGGACGGCAAGGCCATGAAGTACTTCGAGCTGGCCCCGTTCGACCTGCATATCACGGCCGAAACGATCATTATGGCGCTCCGCGAGGATGCCGCCGTGGGCGGAGACAACATGAAAGAGAGCAGTCCATGACACACGTGCCCGCTCTGGCTTCTGGCGCGAACGTGACCGCCATCTCCATCAGCGTGGGGCTCATCTTCATCATCGGCGCGGTCATCTCCGTGGTCGTCTGGTCATACTTCCGGCTGCAGAGCCACCGGGCCGACGCAGTGGCGATGGCCGAGTACCGCAAGCTGGCCGAGGAGGCCGTCGCCAACCAGCAGGAGCTGCGCACCGAGCTGGCCAAGCTGACCGAGCACGTCCGCGCGGTCGAGCAGCTGATGCGGGACGTCGGATGAGCAGCGACGGCCGTGGCCCGGCCAGCCGGGCCGTCCCGTCCCCGCTGAGGCTCTACCGCAACCCGCTTGGGCTGGCCGTGTCCGGCAGCACCTGGCGCGCCGCCGCGTTTCTGGCCGGATACGTCTTCATCGCGGGCTGGCTGCTGTTCGCTATCGCCTTCACGGCGACGGTGACCGCCGCCGTCTTCATGATCACGCTGGCTGGGATCCCGCTGCTGGTCGCGGCGTCCGGAGTGCTGCGTGGCTGCGCCGCCGCCGAGCGCGCCCGGCTGCGGCCGGTGGTGGCGGGGCCGGTCCGGGGCGGTTACCGCCCGGTGACCCGGCCGGGGATCCTGGGGCAGGTCAGGACCCGCTGGCGGGACCCGGCCACATGGCGTGAGACCGCATACCTCATCGGGCTGTGGCCGGTGCTGTTCATCCTGGACACGGTCGTGCTGGCCGTCTGGCTCACGCTTCTCGCCGGGGTGACCCTGCCCGCCTGGTACTGGGCGCCGAGAGGCAACGTCGGCCTGGGCTATGCCAACAGCACGCCCGTGCACGGCGTGACGCTCGGCTATTTCCCGCACGGGCCGGACGGGGCTGGCGGCTGGGGTCTGTACGTGGACACGCTGCCCCGGGCGCTACTGGCCGCAGCCGGCTTCCTGGTCGCCTTCGTGCTGTTCAACTACGTACTCGTGCTCACCGCCCGCGCTCATGCCCGCATCGCGAGGGCCCTGCTGCGTGCGCCCGCCGACCCGCTCGCGCCAGCGAAGGAGGTGCTCGCCCGCCCGGGCCCGCTGGGCCCGCTGCATCCAGCCAGGTAGGCCGGGCCCGGTACGGCCAGCCCGGTACGGCCAGCCCGGTACGGCCAGCTCGCCCAGATCAGCTCGCTCAGATCAGCTCGCTCAGATCAGCTCGCTCAGATCAGCTCGCTCAACGCGGCCAGATAAGGCCGCGCCCCCGCCCGCGAGGGATCAGCTCGCAGGCGAGGGCCAACCAACTCACGCACCGTCCTCGGGAAAGGTCATGATGCGCCAGCTGTCGGGTTCAGTATTGCCGGAAACCGGATCATCCCGCGAGGAGCCCCGCCGGTCCCGGGCCCCGGTCGTCGAGCGCGTGGCGGGCTGGAGCGCCCGGCACCGCAAGACCGCCGTGCTCGGCTGGCTCGTCCTGGTGGCGGCGGTGTTCATGGCCGGGCAGCTGCTGTCCGCGAAGAACCTGCCGTCCAACGACGCCGGCCAGTCCGGCCAGGCCGAGCAGACCCTGCAACGGCTCGGGGTGGTCACCCCGCCGCAGGAGAACGTGCTGATCCAGCCGCGGGGGACCGGCCGGCTTGGCTCGGACCCGCAGATGCGCCGGGCCGTCCGGCAGGTGGTGACCGCGCTGTCCGCCCTCCCGCACTCCGCGCGGGACATCGCCTCGCCACTTAGCCCCGGCCACGCTGGGCTGGTGGCCGGGGATGGCCGCACCGCCCTGGTTACCTTCCACGTGCCCGGAAAGGCAGCTAACGAAGACCAGGCGGTCGCTCCAGCGCTCCGCGCGGTGGCCACGATCCAGGCGGCTCATCCGGGGTTGCGGATCCAGGAGGCCGGGGACGCGAGCACCGACCGGGCCATCACCTCCCTGCTCGGCCGGGGTTTCCGGAGGGCCGAGGCGACGTCGGTGCCCATCACCCTCGTCCTGCTGCTCCTGGTGTTCGGCGCGCTCGTCGCGGCCGGCATCCCGCTGCTGCTGGCGATCACGTCGGTGATGACCGCGCTGTCCCTGCTGACGATCCTGAGCCGGTGGCTGCCGGTCGGGTCGAGTACCTCGGAAGTGGTGCTGATCATCGGGATGGCGGTGGGCGTCGATTACTCGCTGTTCTACCTGCGCCGCGAGCGGGAGGAGCGCACCGCGGGGCACTCGAGTGCCGAAGCGCTGCGGATCGCCGCGGGCACCTCGGGGCGGGCGATCGTGGTGTCCGGGCTGACCGTCATGGCCGCGCTGGCCGGCCTGTTCCTGACCGGCTATGACGTGTTCACGGGCGTCGCGCTCGGCACGATTGCCGTGGTGGGGGTGGCCGTGCTCGGCTCGCTGACCGTCCTGCCCGCGCTGCTGTCCTGGCTCGGGCCGAGGGCGGACCGGGGGCGGATCCCGTTCTTCGGCCGCAGGCGGACCGCGGCGCGTCCCTCACGGGCGTGGGCGGCCCTGGTGCGCCGGGTAGCGCGGCACCCTGTCGTGTGGGGCGGCGCGGCCACGATCGCGCTGCTTGCCCTGGCCGCGCCGGCCGCCGGGATGCGGCTCGGCAGCCCGGCGGTCGACCTGCCGGCCAGCTCGCCGGTCCTGCAGACGATGGACCGGATCTCGTCGGCTTTCCCGCAGACGCCGTCTCCCGCGCAAGTGGTCGTGACCGGCGGGGATCTCGCCGGCCCCGCGATGCGGACTGCGATCAGGGAACTGAACTCCCGGGCCTCCGCGGACGGCCCGGCCGGTCCCATCCGCGAGCCGGTCACCGCCACCGCGGTGGCCAGCGGCCGGGCCCTGGTCATTGACGTTCCCCTGGCGGGAAACGGCACCGACTCCGCCTCGGACACCGCCCTGGCCGCCCTGCGGAGCCAGGTCCTGCCGGGCACCCTGGGCCGGGTGAGCGGGATCAGCTACGCGGTGACCGGGGAGACCGCGGGCAACCATGACGACCTGGCGGCGTTGCGGTCCCGCACCGTGGCGGTGTTCGCCTTCGTGATCGTGCTCGCGTTCCTGCTGCTCCTGGCGGCGTTCCGCTCGGTCGCCATCCCGCTGGTCTCGATCGCCCTGAACCTGCTCTCGGTGGGCGCCGGGTACGGCCTGATCACGCTGATCTTCCAGGATGGCCGGCTGCAGGGGCTCCTCGGTTACACCTCATTCGGCGGGATCATCCCGTGGATCCCGCTGTTCATGTTCGTGCTCCTGTTCGGGCTGAGCATGGATTACCACGTGTTCATCCTGAGCCGGATCCGGGAGCTGCACCTGCGCGGGCTCAGCACCCGGGACGCGGTCGTGGGCGGCATCTCGAGCAGCGCCGGGGTGGTGACGAGCGCGGCTCTCATCATGGTGGCCGTTTTCTCCGTCCTGGCCACGCTGCCCATCGTCGATACCAAGACCCTCGGCGTGGGACTGGCCGCGGCGGTGCTGATCGACGCCACCGTGGTGCGCGGCATCCTGCTGCCCGCCTGCCTGGCCGTGCTCGGTGAGCGCAGCTGGTCCCTGCCGCGGTGGCTGGGCTGGCTGCCAGGCGGGGGAACGCCGGACCGCGTGGTGGTCCCGGCTGGCCGCGCCCCGGCTGGCTCTGCGCCGGCCGGCCCCGGGCCCATCCCGATGGTCACCGCGGAGGACCGATCATGATGTCCCGGGTGGTGAACCTGGCCCTGGCCGTTCCCGAAGCCGTTAGCGGTCCGGGCGCCCAGGCGGATCCGGCGGCGCGTCCAACTCCGGCGGCGTGTCCCGCTCCGGCCACCCGGCCGGGGCGGGGCCCCGGCCCCGCCGGCGCGCTGCACGGTGTGACCAGGGCGACCCGGGCGCAGGCGCTGCGGCTGGCCGGCCCGGAGGCGGGCCTGGTCGCGGCGCTGGGCACCGGCCTCGCGGCGGTGCTCACCGCGGTCACGGTCGCGGCGGTCCGCCGCGGGCTGGCCGGCGTGGCCCCGGTGGCCCGGGTGACCGTGCCGTGGACCCCGCTGGCCGCCATCGCCCTGGTCTGCCTGGTGGTCGCGGTCCTGGGCAGCGTCCTGACCGCGGCCGCCGCGCTGCGCGACCCGGGCCAGACCCTGGCCGCGGCCGCTGGCGGCCAGCCCGCGGCCGGGGGGAGCCGATCAGGGCACCTGGCCCGCTCCCCCCGGGCGTGGCCATGGAGACTTTTCACGGATGTGGTGCATCTTGCCGGGGGGTTTTGTCTGGTTCGGTGCACCAGATCCGTGATACGCGGCGCGGGGACGCCGACGCGGGCCCGGCCTGATGGCTCCCTGAGCATTTCCTGTGACGTTGCGCATAAACCCTGGACACTGACGTCAGTGTCATCAAAGTTCTGTCATGCTGATCGGGATCCCTGACATGCGCGTCAGTTAAGCCTGCCGCGCACCTCAGCCGCCCCCGATCCCCTGAGGCCCGATGCGCGACACGCTCAACCCAGCCCTGCCCGCTGTGCGAACGCCGCTGCCGGAGCTGCACCGCCCGGCACCGGACACCCCCGGTGCGCCTCCGCCGCCGGAGCCGCGACGCCCGCGGTCCCCGATGGTCGAGCGGATCGCCCGCTGGAGCGCGCGGCACCGGATCGCCGTGGTGGTGGGCTGGCTCGTGCTGGCCGGGACCGCGCTGGCCGCCGGGCAGATGCTGGGCACGCAGAGCCAGCCGCAGTACGACCCGGGGCAGGCCGGCCAGGCCGAGCAGATGCTGCACCAGCTCAACGTGGTCAGCCCGCCCCAGGAGACGGTCCTCATCCAGGCCCGCGGCAGCTCAGCGGGGGACACCTACGGGCACAGCCCACAGATGCGCGGCACGGTCGCCGACGTGGTCCGGGCCCTGCAGGGGCTGCCCCACGCGGCCCGGGACATCCGCTCCCCGCTCAGCCCCGGCGGTCAGACCATGGTCTCGGCGAACGGCCGCAGCGCGCTCGTCACTTTCGACGTGGCCGGCCCGCACGCCAGCGCGGACACCACGGTCGGCGCCGACCAGGCCGTGGTGGCCCGGGTGCAGGCCGCTCATCCAGGCCTGATCGTGACCGAGGCGGGTGACGCGAGCACCGACCAGGCCGCCAACACGATGATGGGCAAGGATTTCCACAAGGCTGAGCTCACCTCGGTGCCGGTCACGCTGATCCTGCTGATCGCGGTGTTCGGCGCGCTGATCGCGGCGGGCATCCCGGTGCTGCTGGCCGGCAGCGCGGTCGTAGTCGCGGTCTCGCTGCTGACGGTCGTGAGCCGGTGGCTGCCGGTCGGATCGAGCACCTCAGAGGTGGTGCTGATCATCGGGATGGCCGTCGGCGTCGACTACTCCCTGTTCTACCTGCGGAGGGAACGGGAAGAACGGGCCGCGGGCGCCTCCTTCGCCGAGGCGCTGGCCACGGCGGCGCACACGTCTGGCCGGGCCATCGTGGTCTCCGGGCTGACCGTGATGATCTCGCTGGCGGGGCTGCTGCTGACCGGGATCGACCTGTTCACCGGGATCGCGGTCGGCACCATCATGGTGGTCGGCGTGGCGGTCATCGGCTCCCTCACGTTCCTGCCCGCCGTGCTGTCGCTGCTCGGGCCGTGGGCCGACCGTGGCCGGATCCCGTTCCTGGGCCGGCACCGGACCCAGGCCCGGCCGTCCCGGGTATGGGCCGCGCTGGTGCGCCGCGTGGTGCGCCGGCCCTTGCTGTGGGGCGGTGCCGCCGCGCTGGCCCTGCTCGCGCTGGCCGCACCCGCGCTGGGCATGCGGACCGGCACCCCGGCCATCGACCTGCCCGCCAAGCTCCCCGTGGTGCAGACCCTCGACCAGATCCAGCGGGCCTTCCCCGGCCGGCCCGCCCCCGCCCAGGTGGTGGTGATGGGCGGCGACGTGTCCGGTCCCCGCATGCGGGCCGCGGTGGCGTCGCTCCAGTCCCGCGCGTCCGCCCACGGGGTGATCCACCAGCCCGTCACGGCCCAGGTGGTGGGCGGCGGGAGGGGACTGGTGGTTTCCGTCCCGCTGGCCGGCGACGGCACCGATTCGGCCTCCAGCCGGGCCCTGCTGGACCTGCGTGACCAGATCCTGCCCGCCACGGTCGGGACGGTGCCCGGAGCCAGCTACGCGGTCACCGGGAACACGGCCAGCGCCCACGACTTCGACTCGGCGCTGCGCTCCCGCACGCCGATCGTGTTCGCCGTGGTCGCGGGCCTGGCGCTGCTGCTGCTCATGGTGGCGTTCCGATCGCTGGCCATCCCGCTGATCTCGATCGGCCTGAACCTGCTCTCGGTCGGCGCGGCGTACGGCCT
>Ga0182024_10013403_pt1 | contig 16013 bp, 9 predicted proteins | sample P32metaG_FD_120480 | JGI IMG/M metagenome (GOLD analysis project Ga0182024, IMG submission 120480) | Permafrost microbial communities from Stordalen Mire, Sweden - P3-2 metaG (Illumina Assembly) | ecosystem: Environmental > Terrestrial > Soil > Wetlands > Permafrost | place: Sweden: Stordalen... | reverse complement strand
TCGGCCGGGGTCTGGACCTTGGTATATGTGGCTGGAAGTTTCAACGGTGCCACTGGTGGCGTTACCGGCGTGGGCCTCTCTGGGGGCGACGGAATTTGATCTGGCCCATGGGTGGCAGTACTGGTGTCAATTGCGAATACCTGTCCGATGGTTTCCTGGATATCTTTGAAAGTGCCAGTGTTGAGGTAGCCTTTCCCAAGCTGAAAGCTCACTTCTGCGCGATAGGGAACGTCGTTCGGGTCGGCGCCTGATGGCCTACAAGAACCGCAGGACTGAATACTGAAGACGAGGTCCGCATCCTTGATCTCCATCTGGGCGAGGTATACCTTTTCTCCCACCTGGAAGAAACGAATTTCCCCACGATCTACCTTCGATATCCCGGCTTTTGCGGTCATCATCGGCTGCTTGACTCGTCCGCCGCCCTTCTTATAGTTATTAGGCCAAAACACCAGATACGAGGCGGGACTAGCCTTGATCCCGTCTGCCTGGACTGTTAAGACCGTTCCCGCCTGCACAACGACGCCGTTGGTGCCGACGCGCGTGAGGATGTATTGCTTCCGCAATTGCTGCTCGACACTCTGGCTCGGTGCCTGGCCTTGAAGCCCCGGCAGACTTGCGGCCAGGGTCAGCACGCCTAGCGCTTGGATGATTGAGTTGGCTGTCTTCATCTGAAAAAACCTCCCAAAGTCGCACTATCCTATACGATAAGGATCAAAGTTCACAGGCCTCGCGCGAAGCCCTCCGCCAAAGCCTTCAGACTGAATCTCGCCGTGAAGGGTGCGCGGCCCATGCCCAGGCGTATGGTCGTAACGAAGTCGAGATCGCCGGTGACCTTCTCCAACTCCAGGGACCGAGGGAACATTACGAGATCGACGGTGCCGACCGCATTCTTTCCAGACTCCACGCGGGCGGGCAAAATCGCTTCGTAGCCGGGCCTCAGCAACCGGCTTCCGGAAAACACATCCGCGGCGTGCTCGTTGCCAATTAGCACGGGGATCGGTTGGCCCGGGTCCGACAGTCCGCGTCGCAGTGGTTGGAGAGCTCTAGCATTACGCAGTTCTTCTTCCTGCTCCGGGCTCCAGTGGCCCGACAATTTGGTTTGCCAGACTTGGCTCCCGCCCCGCGGCATGCGGACGACTGCGACAACGTAGTAGTCTTCGGACAAACGCTGCAGGGCATCTTCGTATTCCTTCGATTCGATCCTCGCGAGAATATCGCGCACCAAAGCGGCGCTCTCCCAACGTATTGCCAAGCTGCCCACGGGAATGAGATCACGGCGAAAGCCCCGCCCGCCCGCGCCCGGCACTGCTACATCGGACGGAGCCCGGAGGTCACCCCAATAGTTCACCCAGGGGGACCTCGTGAGAAACTCCTGGGTCTGCCCGTCTGACCAGTCGGACGGCTTCTCGTCCCTCCAGAAATCCCCGGTCCCCTGCCGGGTGGCCGCGGAAGGCACGGATCTCGTTTCTTGTATCGTGAAGTACCATGCGGACCAGTAGGCAACCTGTTGGCGGCTCGCATTATAGGCGTGCACGCTCCATTGATACTGCTGACCGCTTTGCAGTGCCGGTGACACCGCGATCTGGGTGCTCTGAGTTGACTGCGAGGACACACGCTGATGCGTGGTGTTGTTAAACACGTAGACATCGTAGCGCGCGGTGCCGGGGAACGCAGTCCACTGAAGCGTCGGTGTCGTAGTGGTGACGACCGCGCCATTAGTCGGCGAAAGTAACTGCAGCTTCTTCTCTAGTGGGACGTCACCCACATTGTTTGGTTGATCGGCCATGACCGTTATGAGACGGCCTGTTTGACTCCAGTAATCGGTACTCGGTGCCAGAGCGTAGATCATCAAGCTACCGATTGGCGGTTCCTGAATCGTAAAGGTGCCATCGGCGGCGCTCACAGTGCTGGCCAGCACGGGACGGGAAGAATCGCCAGTGTCCTGCTTTATTTGGACCTGTACATTTGGGACTGGGATGCCATTCCACGCTACGCGGCCCGTCACTTGCGTCCGTGCATTCGGCCCCGGAGTCAACGTTGCTGGCTCATGCGGGTCCGGCGACGTATTTCCTGCCGAGTTGGGAGAAGCAACCGTGAAACGCCACCAGGCAACCGCGATCTCCTCGCCCTTTGGATTGTAGGCCTGCGCGCCCCATCGCAATTGCTGGCCGCTGGGCAAGGGAGCGGGCACCGTCATCCGCGTGTCTTTGGTGGACCGCAAGAGTATCCGCTGACGCGTCGAATCATTGAAGACATAGACGTTGTAGCGAACAGAATCGGGAAATCGGGCCCACTCAAGCGCTGGCGTTGTGGTAGCGATTTCGCTAATAGTTGGTGAAAGCAGTTGCAGCTTTTTGGTGATGGACACGTTTCCGATGTTCTCCGGATTGCCGGCGGTTATCGTAACTGCGCGGCCTATCAAATCCGTGTATTCAGAACTCGGCGCATAAACCCAAATCATCAAGTCGCCGACCGGCGGGTCCTGGATCGTGAACGCACCGTCATGGGCAGTCACCGCACGAGCCGACGCGGGAGCGGATACAGAATCCCTGTGCGCCAGCCGGACCTTGGCGTTCGGGACGGGAAGCCCATTCCAAACAACGCGCCCCGTCAAGGCCAGTCCCCGCGGTGCGCTAGCCTCCATTACCGCCCTGACCACTGGCCCACTGGCCCCGCTTTGCTTCAACTGGGTCAGAGCATCGGCCGAAGTGTCAAACTGGCATTTCGAGTTACCGACCTTCTCGATGATCAACGCGTCATCAAAACCGGCCTTCACCATTTTGATGACGTCCCCGTTCTGAAGAAGGCCCTCAGCCGGCTGCCCTGGCCCAAGGGACGCTCCCCTTGGGGAATTCGCCGGCCCCGCCTCCGGGCCGACCCGTGACGAAACAGGTGTGCCTTGGTCGGTCGAGCCGGCGTCAGGCGGAACAGGGATGGCCGATGGCGTGGCTTGAGCCACGGGTTGGTTGGCGGAGCCAAAATGAGGCGGACGAAAATCGGCGGCAACGCCGCGCGCAAGATACCAGTCCTTCTGAGCGCTGGAGGCCCGGAATAAAGCAACCGTGCCTTCAAAACCTCCGTCGTACCGATGGGAAGCCCAGAAGTGTGAGACGGTTTGCCCAATCGTCGGAACATCCAGTGGCTCCGTGCGGTTCCCGGCGGCGCCCAGCGTTTGCGTTCGCTTGGGCGCGCTTCCCATCACTTTGCCATCGACCATGATGAACTCGCCCTGGCTGCCATAGCTCACACCAATGGCGTGCCAGGAATTGAACCTGAATGGCGTTCCTCTGGGTTCCATCGGTTGTACGGCGGGCTGGTTGAACTTGTTCGCTGCTAAGAAGAAGGAGACGTCGCCATATACCGAAACGACGAGCTTTGCGGTTCCCGGCCATGTGACATCTCCTCCCTGCGCATCGGTCGAGAAGATGAGAGCCTGTTCCTGATTGGTGTGGAGCTGGAAATCCTGGTAGAAATATCCGCTCGCGACGTTGATCCACCATTCCAGGGTGCCTTCGCTGGGAATCCCCTGCGGGTATTCGATGCGGCTGTCCGACTTCCGGCTGAGCGAGGCGCCCCGCCTGTTTGGCTGCGCTCCGGGAATTTGGACGTACTGGACGCCAGAGGCACGACCTGCAGACGCGCCGTCGAAGTTATCCAGGATGGTGGTGTTGGGCGGAACTCGGAGGTTCGAGTCTGTCGACTCATACGCTGCAGGGTGCGGGGAAATGTAGGCGGATTTGGGCTGAGGCGGAACGCCTGCCCCTTCCGGCAACGTCGCCACGGACTCTTCCACGAGCGCGATGGTCCATTGATTCCCTCGACTCGTCAGCAGATAAGTGATGTGAAATAGCCCACCACCGGATGTTTGCTCCCCATCCGGCCTGATCGTTACCGGCTGGGAACCCACGACAAACGAGACAGCAGCATATCTGGATGCAAGTTCCCAAACCTCTTGATAATCACTTGTTGCGTCAGCCTTTATATCGCCATACTTCTTGCCGCCGACCTCGACACCTTTGAAATCCACGTTCGAGCCGTTGCGGACCCGAACTTGCATTCTAGAGATGCGCACGTATCCATCCGGGTGGGTGGCCATACCGGACTGAGACGGGACATCGGGGACCACTGTCTGGAAAGCTGAAGCGTCTCCTGGGCGAATTGCCGTCCTCGTCGCCAAAACACCATCCTTGACCGTTGCAATGGCTGCCAGATCGCTACGCGCATCAAAATCGGCGTTGAACCAGAGATACCCAACCTGGTTTGTGGTTGAATCCGGTACCGCCAGGCGATCATAGAAATGGCCGTCTTTCCTCACCCAGTCTTGGGATTTGGCGCGGACGTTTAGCACTCGATTAAGGAAAATATATTCTTCCTGCACCGTGACAACGAAGTACGCGGTCTCCGGGCTCTTGCCATCGCCAGACTGACGGATCGAGTCCAGAAGCGCATTCAGGATCTTCTCGTGGGCCGCTGCCTCATCTGCTCTTCCCATCGCCTGGTAAGCCGCCATCGCATCATATTGCGCAATGGGACTTGCGTAGTTCCGCTCAAGCGCCCGCTTCGCCGAATCGAGGGCTCCCGTCCAATCGCCGGAAGCCATGATGTTGCGAAAGGCAGCGCGCTCCTCGGTTTCGAGCTTACTGGCGTGCGGACCGGACTTGAGTGCTCCCGCGACCCGAAAAGCGCGAAAGTCTACGGACATGTCCCCATGCTGAACGCGTCCCAGCGTCTCGACGTATTCGCCCTCTGCTTTCTGTTGTTCCTTGCTGGGCACGGTGGTGTCACTCTGCGCCGCCATGTGGCTGGCCACGAAGAGCATCCCGAGCAGGGATATGCAAACGCGAACGGCAATGCCGGATCGGTCATGAGCCATAATGCCTACTTTCCGGCGGCGACCGCCGCCTCCAGCACGCCCGCGCTGACAGCACCGCCGCAGCACGTCTGTTCCTTGAAGACAAGTTCGGAGGATTTAACCTGAATCGCGGTAAGATAGGCCTTCTCACCGACCTGGTGGCTGATGCGTCCGCCCTCCTTGCGTGAATTGCACGGGTACCCTCCGGGGGCCGGAAGCGCCGTTATTCCGTCCTGTTGAACAATAACTACAGTTCCGGCTCGGGCCATTACTCCGTTGTTCCCGACGCTCGCGATGCGATACTGAGACCGAAGCTGCTGCTCGATGCCAGCGCCTACCGTCTGACCCAACACTGACAGCGCTCCAACGATAGACGGGCTAACGAAGAATGCCGCCGATAGTGTTCTATTCATGTCGAAAATCTCCCAATGTATGCGCTCTGGTTAGTGGGGACTGCTTAGTTTGCGCCTCCGCCCAGCCTTACCTGGGCCTCAAGCTTGGCTGCGTCGGTTTCTTGCGCCGCGAGTTGCGATTCTGCATCCGCGACGGGATCTGCGGTTCCTTCCGCTACGGGACGGGCACCTGCGGCCGGTCCGTTGGGGAGACCCTTCGCCTTATTGTCAGCCACCACCTTCAACCCTGAATCGAGCTGCTCACGGAACTGGTTGTGCATCTCCTGCAGATCCGCAAGCTGAACCGCGGCTCTGGAGTCGGCAGCGCAGTCGCCCGGCTTGCTGCTGACGACTTCCACATCGACGCCGCCATCAGCCGTCACGGTTTGACCTTTTCGCTGGATAATGTCTCCCGGAGTCAGCGAGCACGCCTGACCTGCAGCGGTGGTTATGTCGAGATTCGACGAAACGACGAAGAACCTCTGCTTCATGGCCGGTGGCAGTTCTTCGCTTCCGGGGGCGAGCTGCTGGGGACCGGATGAGGTCGGCTGCACCGCAGCCGCTGCCTTCTCTGCCGCAAGCTGCTGTCTTACTTCGTCCGCGATCAGTGCCTTCATTTCCGGCGAAAGCGCAGCGGAGGTCGGTTGCATGTTAGATGGGGGCGGTGGAGCTTGCCCCCCATTTCCTGCTTGCTGGCTTTCGTAAGCGAGTCTTAGGTTCTCCGCAATCAGATAGTCTGTCAACCACAAATCCGGGGAAGCGTAAGTCGGATATGGCGTGAAGTAGCCTGCATAGAGGCCGAACCAGGGTGCTGGTGTCGCCAACCCAGACCATGCATACCGCATCGGCGCGCCCCACGGAGTGACGGCCCATCCGTAGAAACCTAGGCCATAGTAGACAGCAGGCACGTAACGGTAGTACGCGACGCCGTGGTAGCGGTATTCACGATACACGTGCGCATAGGACCGCCCGCCGACGACGTAGGTGCGGGAAATGTAGCCAGGCCGTCCGGCAACGTTACGTTCGACGAAACCGCGATGCGGCCCGTAGCTCACCACGCGTGCGCCGGGACGACCAGTTTCGACTAGCCTTGCGCCACCGGGTCCCCGATCAATCACCATCTTGTTGCCGCCGGCCAGACCGCGGGGAGCTTCGATCCTGTGGACCTCGCCGCCCGCGTTCGTTGTGACCGTCTGGCCATTGGCGTTGTGGAACTCCGTCCGCCCGCCCGGCAGGGTCCTCGCTTGGTCGCCCGGACGGTTCACGTAATGGGTGGCGCCTCCAATCGGTCCGCCGCCGTTCGTCGTAGTTCCGCCGCCACCACGGGCTCCCGCGCTGGTCGTAGTTCCGGTACCACCACGGGCTCCCGCGCCGGTCGTAGTCCCGGTACCGCCACGGGCTCCCGCGCCGGCCGTAGTTCCAGTACCGCCACGGGCTCCCGCGCCGGTCGTAGTTCCGGTACCGCCACGGGCTCCCGCGCCGGTCGTAGTTCCGGTAGCGCCACGGGCTCCTGCGCCAGTCGTACTTCCGGTACCGCCACGGGCTCCCGCGCCGGTCGTAGTCCCGGTACCGCCATGGGCTCCGCCACCACGAGTTCCTGAGGTTTGTGCCGCTTTGGCGGGTGGCGGCGTAGGAGTATTGGTCTTGGGCTTGTCTTGGCTGGCCCGAACTTCCCCGGGTGCCCAGGCGAACGCGACGGCGAGGATGACTCCCGCACAGAAAATCTTCTCAACTGTTCTTCTTAAATCCACGGCTGCCTCCAACGGAACTCGAATTCTTGATTCCAATTCAAAGAACGAAAGCGCTCGCACAATTCCATACGCCTGCGCGAATTTCTTACTCGGGCGGTTTGGGTTCGCCTTACTGCTTCTCATATGTTGATACCGCCGACATCCAGGTCTCCAGCACTCTGCCAGCGTCAAACTGCACTACTTCTCCAGCCCCCAACAGGCGCAGATTGGCCTCGCCGCTTGCGCCTCTCAATCTGTACTGCGCTCCTGCCGACCGGAATTCCAGGATTTGAACTGACCTTTTGCCATTTCTTACGGTCATGGTCCCCGAAACTTCAGCGTTCCTCCCGAGCAATGTGGTACCCGACTGCGTGACCGGCAGAAGCACCAGACCCCTGAACTCGGAAACTCCATCTGTCCTCGGCTGAATGGACTTCAAGGTAATCCATACGCGAGTGCCAGCATCAAGCGTGATTACGGGCGGATTAGGAACTGCCGGCGGACTCTCCACTTTTGCCTCAGGCGCACGTGCAACTCCCCGAGAGGCCATGATCGACCTCAGTGCTGACGACGTTGCGCGACTGGAAGGCGGCAGGCCGGGTCGCGCTGAAGCAGAAGCGGCCGCGCCAGAGTTTTCCGCAGTTTCGACGGGGCGATCGAGTCGCACCGAAGGAGACATCGGTGCCGTTTCTGCTGGTGGGCCTTGCATTGGTACAGGCGGAGAAAGCGGTACATCTTCGGACTTGCTTGGCGCCGGTAGCACAACGACTGCAGTGTCAGCTGAACGAGTACCGGCGGGTGGCTTCCTCGGGGGGGCGTGCGATTGGCCTGTCCTTATAGGCGCGCTCGATGCGACGGCGCCCTGCTTCGGCGCGGCCTGGGAAGTCTGGCCAACTTGTGGTTTCCCCGTCGGTTCTTTCTCTGAGCGGTTCTGGTCCCCGGCGGTCTGTGGGGTGACCGGCAACCTCTGAAGTTCAGCAGTAATCAGGGGAGAGTTACGAGAGGAGAATCGTCCAGCCAGGAACGCTCCAATCAGCGCGAGTGCGACGGCTGGGACGAGCGCCCATCGCAACTGCGCCGGCCATCCCACCCTGCTCCAAAAATCGCGTATATGAGAGGATCTACCTGGATCGCCCTCTTGATGAACGGCAGCACCTGACGACAGAAAACCCTCCAGCCAGTTGTCGAGCCGCTTTTCCGTTTGTTTCCACTCGGCGTCATTGCCGCCGACCATCGGAGAGTCGAAGCTTTCGATGCGCTGCTGGAGAGCCCTGCACTCTGGGCATCCTGATGCGTGCTCCGCCGTCGCTCTTTTTAAAGCTCCCCCGCTATCGCCATCGGAAGCTGCCAGGAATGCCTCAGCCTCCGGACAGGGAAGGGTACCCGATCGCCGATCCAGCAATTGGACAATCTTCTCGATAAAGTTGTCTTCGTTCCAGTCGTTCATTTCAATCGGGGCATACTTATCTTCCCGTCGGAAGTCCGAGCGTGAAATACTCGTAACAGAGGCCTAGCGCATTCGGTCGGCTCGACACCCTCCACTTTTCAGAACGGATGAACAGAGTGAATTCCATACTTGCGGGCAAAAAAACTTAACCCGCGCAGGCAGCGCGGTCAGCTCTTGGCGAATACTGCCTCCGTCCTGCGCCAGAGCATCCGCCGACCGTTCTGAATGTGGGATTTCACTTCGCCGATTGTTAACCCGGTCCGTGTGGCCGTTTCTTCGTAGGAGAAACCTTCAATTTTCAACTCTAAGCACCGTCGCTGCTCAGGGGAAAGCGACCGCATTTCTTGCCAGACTCGCTCGGCCATCAGGCGGGCTTCACATGCTGAATCTAAACGATTCGGAGATGGCTGTTCCGCCAAGTCTATCTCGTCGATAACGGCTTCTCGCCGACGGCGTCGCCACTCATCGATGCAGACATTTTTTGCGATACGGATAAGCCAACCAGAGAAGTCGCCTTCATTGAACGTACGGATGTTCCTGTAGGCCCGGAGGAATGTTTCCTGAGTAGCGTCTTCCGCCGCTGGGCTATCGGGGAAAAATCGCCGGCAAGCGTAAAAGACCTTCTTGCGGTGTCGCGCAAAGAGTTCGGCAAAGCATTCGTTCCCTCCGACCTGCCCTGCGCGTTTGGCAAGCTCCTCGTCCGGTAGCCCTAGTAACTTGCTTGGCATGACATGCGGGATCGGTCCCTGTACACCCGAGGCTTCCCGGCCACTATGCGATCTTGTGCCGCCATGTGCCCGTGATGGACTTGGATTCCAAATCTGGAAGGTATAGAGTATGGGTATTCGTTGGAAAGCTCACTGAAGATTTGCTGAAATCTTCTGAAGATCGGGCAAATGCAGGAAACGTCCGGCGGTGATGAAGCCTCGACCCATGAGGATGCGTTGCGAATCGGGGAGTTTACTCTAGATCTGCGGCGTCGCGGCCTCTTTCGCTCTTCGGAGCGGATTCACCTCACCCCCAAACCCTTTGAGGTACTGGTCTATCTAGTACTCGGAAGGGGTCGAGTCGTTTCCAAGACTGAACTTCTGAATGCCGTCTGGCAGGGACATCAGGACGACAACGTAGTCGAGCAAGCCGTAAGGCAGATACGGCGAGCACTGAACGAGGACAAAACCAAGCCGCGATTCATTCAAACACTTTCTGGGCAAGGCTACTGTTTCATTGGTAACGAACACAGGGAAAGATCGATCGCGGCGATGCCCGCCGCGCTCGACTCCGCTCCCGTGAAGGCGCAGATGCGAATCACGCAAAGGTCCGTCACCAAGTATTGGCGGTTTGGTGCTGCCGGTCTCGCCTGTTTCGTTCTACTGGGGGCAATCGCTTTTCGACCTTTTCTACCAGATCCGAAACTCGTAAATCCCGTGAGGATAACGCGGCTCCAAGCTCGTATTCTCTCCCCGATGCTGACCGATGGGTCTCGTCTTTACTTTCAGAGGTTTGACAACGGTCGGTATATGGTGGCTGAAGTCGCCGCCAGCGGTGGGGAGACCATTGGTCCCGCAATGGGTATTTCCAATCCGGAACTCTGCGATATTGCTCCTGATGGCGAATCATTGCTTGTGCGGGATCTCGTTCACTCTCGAGAGGATATCGAGCCAGTTTATATTCAGCCAGTCGTAGGCGGAAACATTCACAGAGTCGGTGACATCCTGGCGTACGACGTCGCTTGGTATCCTGACGGTCAGCACCTTCTTTACTCTGCTGGTGGCTCAATCTATAGAACCAATGTGGACGGAGGATCGCGGAAACGGCTTTTCGGTGTTTCTGGAAACGCATATTGGTTTCGATGGTCGCCGGACGGCCGGACCCTGCGGTTCACAGTTATCGACGCCAAGACCGAGGCAACATCGCTCTGGGAAGTACCTGCGGACAGCACCACGCCACATCGGCTGCATACAGATTCGCAATATCCGCAATGTTGTGGATCATGGACGCCGGACGGTAAGTATTTCCTTTTCCAGGTGCGGGTTGAGAGCGCTTTCCAGATTTGGTCCAGCCGCGAAAGGGGAAGTCTCTTGTTCCGGACGTCGAGTCGAGCAGTGCCCTTGGCAGTGGGCCCTATGAACTATCGCGGACCAGTGCCCAGCAAGGATGGCAAGAAGCTCTTCATGCGCGCCGAGGCTCCAAAAGGCCAGCTTGTGCGCTACGACTCGCGCGCGGGACAATTCATAACGCTGCTCCCTTCCATCTCGGCGAGAACAGCTACTTATTCAAGAGATGAAAAATGGATCGCTTATACAAGTCTGGCGGACAATAACTTGTGGCGGTGTAAGTTTGATGGAGGCGACTGCCTTGAGCTTACCTATGGGATGCAGCAGACGGCCCTCCCTCGCTGGTCACCGGATGGCAAGACTATTGCGTTCATGGCTAGACACTTCGGCGAGAAGTGGGGGCTATTCGCGGTACCATCAGCTGGTGGGGATCTCCGTTCCCTTTCCCAGGGCAATACCAGCAATGGCGATCCGGACTGGTCTCCCGATGGCTCGCAGTTGGTTTATGGCAATATGCTCCAATCTTCGGAGCCTACCGCGATAACTATTTTGGACCTACGCACCCGCGGCATTTCCACCGTGCCCGGATCGATGGGCTATTTCTCTCCACGCTGGTCACCCGATGGCCGCTTCATCGTCGCCATGCGGTCAGACAATCAGAGATTGGATGTCTTCGAATTCGCCTCCAAGGAGTGGACCCACCTCACTGAAATTCCCGGTGGCTACCCAAACTGGTCGCACGATGGAAAGCAGGTCTACTTCGTTTCCTCGGCGAATGGCCACCGGACCGTCTATCGGGTGCGCATTCAAAACCGAACTGTCGAAGAAGTGGCTGATCTTGCGAGTGTTGAGCGCGGTCCCTTCATCATGGGGGACTGGATTGGGCTAACACCCGACGACTCCCCACTGGCGGTGCGCAACTTGACTATGGAAGGCATTTATTCTTGGGACTTCGTAGCGCAGTAGGGGTTCTGCCGCCCACGCGGCAGTCAATGGTGGCATATTCGGTGTAGAGGGTCAGTGGCGTAGCTTCGCTTCTATGTCGTTGATGTCATTTTCAATATCGCGAACTTTCTCCTCCTTTAAAAATCCTACTAACCTCAACCAGCAATTGCGCTGAACGCGCCTTACAGAAAAAGACTTCGAGGAAAGGCAAGAAACGGGCCTTACCAGTTGGCAAGATCTTCACGGGGGTGACGGCCACGCCGTCGCCATCGAGATCGCCGGGGTCTGTCATTACCTTGCTGTCGATGTAGCAGTTCGAAACCAGGCAGCCCAGCGTCTGCCGTCCCCGGTGTCACCGGGCTGGGTACCAGCGCCGCGTCTACCACATCCAGCAACGGATTCAGAGTGTCGGTGCGCCGGGATGATGCTTTGGTCCTGTCCAAGCATCGGTGTCGATGTAGATCGACGTTCCAAGAGCGCGGAGCAGCCGTGTACAAAACCATGTACACGAGGCGCTGTTTTCCTGCGATTCCTGAGATCCAGAAGCTTGCAGACTCAATAACTTACTGAGCTTACAAGAGGTCTTTTTATTCGTGGTTCGAGCCCATGCCGGGGAGCCAAATTTTTAAGAATCAGTAACTTAGGGGAATAGAAAAGCCCGTCGTACAACGATCGATACAAAAACCGGGTGTATAATCCGGTTGTGCCCCTCACCATCTACCGACGACACTCCGTCGATTGCAGGGTCCACAAGCTCAAGCTCTCAGCTTCCGCGAAGCTGCGCCTCCGACCGGGCCCTGGTCCTGTTGCTCCGGGACCAACACCGCCACAAGAGGACTATACGCTTTCTCCTGGACCGGGACCCGGCCCCGCACCAGCGACGGCTATGGAAGGTTGTTCAAGTGGCCTTCACCGCGAATCGTGACGAACTTTATAAGGCGTGGAACGCCATTGCGAACCTTGCAGACATGGCAGGAAAGGTTGAGGTCAGCATCCGGGCCGAGTCCGAAACAGGTTTTGACAAGACCAAGCTCCGGAACGGCGTCTTGGAACCATTGAGGGAACCGGACCTTATTAAATAACGGGAATTAATGCAAGGGCGTAAGAGCACAGGTAGTGTTGATGTTGGCGCAGAACACATGGATGTAACGGTTCCTAAAAGCATTCGGGTTCTGGCCGCCTCTCTGGGATCGCGCTTGGAAAATAAGGTTTAACGTGGGGAGACAATATGTCGTTTCAGTCACCGATTAGCGTTTCGGATGTGATTTCGCGTATTCGTAGTCGGCGACTGCTATTGCCCGCGATACAGCGGGAATTCGTTTGGGAACCCCATAAGGTCGAATGGCTCTTCGACTCCCTCCTTCAAAGCTATCCGATTGGCAGCTTTTTGTTTTGGGAGGTTGGCGATCAATCTGCGAAGAGCGACTACCGCTACTACGAAGTTCTGAAGGACTTTCGTGAGCGCTATCAAACGCACAATCCAGAATTCAACACCAAAGGGCACGTCGATTTCGATGCTGTACTCGATGGGCAACAACGATTGACCGCGCTCTTTATCGGACTAACTGGGACCTATGCGTACAAAAGGCCGCGCGTATGGTGGGAGGATAGCGAACGTGCATTGCCGACGCGAAAGCTCTACTTGAACCTCAGTGGACCGGCTTCCGAAGACGACAACGAGGCGGGAAGAAAATATGAGTTCAAATTCCTCACCGTCGATGAATTCAACGAAAAGCCCAAGCAGTGGTTTAACGTCGGCAGAATTCTGGATTTACCCCAGGCATATGAGTTTACCCAGATGCTGATTCGTGACGGGCTCCAAGACGATATATTCGCCGCCACCGCGTTGTCAAAGCTGCACGCCGTCGTGCACACCGAGAGGATCATAAATTATTACGCCGTGAAGAGGGCCGATATGGAACAGGCATTGAACGTCTTCGTTCGCGTGAATAGCGGCGGTGAGCCCTTGTCTCTTTCGGATATGCTGATGTCTACCGCCATTGCAAATTGGACGTCACGAGATGCGCGAAAAGAAAGTCTCGGCCAGGGCGGACTTGTCGATCAAGTTCGCGCGAGAGGCTTCTTTATAAGTAAAGATTTGATCCTTAAAGCATGTCTGTATCTCTATAACTCCGACATTCGATATAAAGTCTCAAATTTTTCAGCCGCTCAAGTGAAGCCGTTTGAGGACAACTGGGACGCCATCCATGCGAGCATTCTCGCTGTCTTCGAGTTGGTCCGCGACTTTGGCTACAACGAAAGCTCACTTACATCGAAGAACGCGCTACTACCCATCATTTATTGGGTCCACCATAAAGGGATTGCAAAGGGCCTGACCTCGCAAGTGGCGTTGCGAGACGATAGAGACACAATGCGGCGGTGGTTACATACGATGCTTCTGAAGGGCGTGTTTGGATCTTCCGCCGATACGATACTTGCGGCTATCCGGAAGGCTTTCGTGGGCGAAGATTTCGGCAAACCGTTTGTGTTGCCGGATATTGTACGATTCCCATCCGCAGCGATTGCAACAATACTGCGGGCGCAAGGAAAAGACCCGCAGGTTACGGACGAATTCATAGATGCCCTGCTCTATACCGAATATGAAGACAGGCAGACTTTCACCATCTTGGCGCTTCTAGCGCCAAATCTCGATTACAAGAATGGCGACTTCCACAAGGACCACCTGCACCCGAAGAGCGCTTTCGAGAATAAAGCCCTTCGCGCGGCGAAAGTCGCGCCGGACGACTTGGAGTTTTATCGGGATCGTAGACATTGGAACAGCATCTTGAACTTGAGACACCTCGATGCCAACGAGAACAAATCCAAACAGCACACGACGCTTGTTGATTGGGTATCCAAAGAAGCGAAGCGACAGAAAGTGTCGTTAACGAAATTCTGTACTGACCGACAGTTGCCAGACGACGAATCGTTGCTTGAATTTTCAAACTTTCGTGAATATATCAGTACACGGCGCAGCATTCTTGGCGAGCAGCTTCGCCAATTGCTGTGAGGGCGACCGCTTCTCCCGCGTTGTTTCGGTAGGGCAAGCTTGGAATTCGGAGCACGGTTCCGTCATAGGCGCACAAACAAAAGAATCCCGGCCAGGCAAGACAAAAGAACGAAATCAACCTCTGCCGGTTTCAGGGTGAACGGGGTGGTCATACCGTGACGGAAGTGACTGTTGGCCATGTCATAGATCTTTTGCAGCACAGAGCTCGTTTCGGCCGCCATGGACTGTTGCTTGCGGACTTCCACAAGAACGTTGCCGAAAGTGGCGGTTGGCATGCCGAAGATCTCCTTGGACACGGATTCAAGCGCATCGAAAATGTTCTTGCAGGCGTCCCGCCCGCGCTGAGGCCGGTCGTCATAAGCGGCCATCGCTTCGCGAAAGGAGCTGAGGGCTGAAGCGAATCGAGGGTGGCTTAGCTCTCGAAAGGCGGCCTCGACCTGGCTCTGAGCGGCCGATGGAAGGACGCGATGCAGTTTGCCATCCTTTTCCAAATCCCAAGCGATCTTGTAGGCCGCCAATAAGCGATTCACGACGATGCGGTACTCTTCGTGGAACAGAGTAGGCACCTCGGCCCTGAGACGGATGATAAGGTCATAAACTCTTTGCCACGGCACCTTGGCGATGTCACGGCCCAAGGCGTACCTAAATCCACCGTACGGATTGCCGGATGGCTGCATCCCCAAGCTTTGCGTGATGATTTTATGCAGCCTGCTCTCGTCGAGCCCAACGCGTTCAAAGATCAAATAGATGGCGTCGATCAGCTCTTGTCGGAGTCCCGCTGGGGCATCGTTATCAATGGAACGATTAGCCGTGGAGTCGTCGAGTCCTGAGGAAAATGAGCGTATCGGCATGGCGGTCCAATAATAATGTTAAGGGAAATTATCACATCCTAAAGCGGAAGCGTCCACCACCAAACGTTCATGCGCTTGGCCGAACGCCTCTGCGATTTCATGCACATGCTGAGCGATCATCTGGAGGGCTACGTTATTGTCCAAAGTCGATTGCAGCATGCCGAGTGTCGTGGAAACCTGCGCCAACGAGAGCGCCGCGCATTGACCGGGCTCTGTGAGCCCGGCATTGCTCGGACCTGCGAGTTTTAGCGAACCACAAAGGGGCGATAACGCGTGGGAGGTAGTTGTTCCCGAGTAATCCGCAGGATAAACGCCACATCAACATTATAGCGGCAATTGCGCTACCCCGACGTCGGACCCGGAGCACGTTTCGGCTTGGCGAAGCCTCCCACATCGACCCGCGTGAACGAGCTTGGTGTTGCTCCTTCGATGCCAAGGGCTATCCGCTTAACATGATTTTTGATGATCGGCCAGTGCGGTGCGGAGAGGGAGACAACGGCGATTTTCCACCTGCTCATGTTTTGCTCAAACTGCACAGTCTTATCGCCGGTCACGAAAACATCGAAACCTGCGGCTTCTGCGGCGCTCAATAATTCGCCGTTCTTTAGTCCGGCCCATCCCATATATTGAACGGTCGAAACATCAAAACCGCCGAGCGCCTTGCGGAGAGCCTTCGGGATGTTCTCATCGAGTAGAACCCTGACCATCACCGTACGGGCTGCGATTTGTGGC
>Ga0182024_10013402_pt1 | contig 16016 bp, 11 predicted proteins | sample P32metaG_FD_120480 | JGI IMG/M metagenome (GOLD analysis project Ga0182024, IMG submission 120480) | Permafrost microbial communities from Stordalen Mire, Sweden - P3-2 metaG (Illumina Assembly) | ecosystem: Environmental > Terrestrial > Soil > Wetlands > Permafrost | place: Sweden: Stordalen... | reverse complement strand
TTCATGCGCTGGGGCAAGGAATTTCCGGCGAAGTTCAAACTGTCATCGTTGCGGCTGATTGGCACAGTGGGCGAACCAATTAATCCCGAGGCGTGGATCTGGTACAACGAAACCATCGGACACGGGCGCTGCCCCATCGTCGATACCTGGTGGCAAACCGAAACCGGCGGCATCATGATTTCTCCCCTGCCTGGCATCACAGCCACCAAACCCGGCTCAGCTACGAAACCTCTTCCCGGCATCATTGCGGAAGTAGTGGATATTGACGGCACACCAGTTGGACCGGGTGGAGGCGGCTATCTTGTTTTAAGCAAGCCATGGCCTTCGATGCTGCGCACCATTTATGGTGACCCGGAACGCTACGTGCAAAATTATTGGTCGCGCTATCCCGGAAAATATTTTACTGGTGACGGCTGCAAAGTAGATGAAGACGGATATCTGTGGCTGCTCGGCCGCGTCGATGACGTGATGAACGTCTCCGGCCATCGCATCTCGACATTTGAAGTGGAAAGCGCTCTCGTGGATCATTCCTCAGTAGCCGAAGCCGCGGTGATCGGCAAGACGCATGAAATCAAAGGCCAGGGAATTTCCGCGTTCGTCACGCTGAAGGAAGGCATTCAGTCGAGCGATAAGCTGAAAGACGAATTGAAGAATCATGTGGCAACGAAAATCGGATCTATCGCCAAGCCTGACGATATTTTCTTTACGGCTGAGCTACCAAAAACTCGGAGCGCAAAAATCATGCGGCGTCTGCTGCGAGACATCGCTGAAGGTCGAGTTCTTGGCGACACAACGACGCTTGCCGATCCATCCGTGATCGCCAAGCTCAAAGAGCAAGCAAAAGACGAGGGATAATTAAGTATATTTCCCATCCCAAAATGTTTCGCTCGGAGGAAGGAGCCGCAGCATGAGCGCCGGAAAGTGGCGGCATAGTATGTGTATCGCATGCTTCCGAAAACGGTGGCCTCGCCGGAAGTTTTGGGGCTGGCAGGTCCCAGAGAAGTTGCGTCAATGGGAGACATGCTGTTTTTGCTTGAAAAAGCATAAAGACGGTATCCATTGGAAAAAAGACCCAAGAAGCCGAGAACTGAAATGCAGCATCCCCGAAGCCACCTCGATCTCACGCTAGCCTATTGCCTGCCCCTTATGGTTGACGCATCCACTCGCGCAACCTAACATATGCACATGCTTCCCGATGCCCAGAACCCAGCGGACGTGTCTGCGGGCGACGCGCTACCTGACCAGCTTGGCCGGCCTTTGCGCAGCCTGCGCGTATCGGTCACGGACCGGTGTAACCTGCGCTGCAACTACTGCATGCCGGAGGAGAATTACGTCTGGCTGCCGCGGCAGGAACTCCTGACTTTTGAGGAAATTACGCGGCTGGTGGATGTATTTACTTCGCTGGGCGTTACCGATGTGCGCCTCACGGGCGGCGAACCGCTGCTGCGGCGCGACCTTGCGCAACTGGTTCGAATGCTGGCGGCCAACCCGCGCATTCGCGATCTGGCGCTTACGACGAATGGTGTTTTGTTTGCTGAGCAGGGGGAGGCATTGCACGCGGCGGGATTGCACCGCGTGACGGTCAGTTTGGACTCGCTGCGCCCGGAACGGTTTGCGGCGCTTACGGGACGCGATACGCACGCGCAAGTGCTTGAAGGAATCGCAGCAGCGCGGCGGCTTGGTTTCCCTAAACTGAAATTAGATATGGTTGTGCTACGCGGCATAAATGAAGACGAGCTCGCTGACCTGATCGAATATGGGCGCGGCGTCGATGCCGAAGTTCGTTTCATCGAATACATGGACGTTGGCGGCGCGACAGAATGGTCCATGGAAAAAGTTTTTACGCGTGCTGAAATGCTGGACACGCTCAACAAGCGCTACGGCACGATTACTGCGCTCAACGAAAATTCCTCCGCGCCGGCTGAGCGATTCCGCTTACCCGACGGAACGGTATTCGGTATCATCGCTTCCACTACGACGCCATTCTGCAAGAGCTGTGACCGCAGCCGGCTGACCGCCGATGGCCTCTGGTATCTATGCCTGTATGCGCAGGCGGGAGTCGACCTTCGCAAAATTCTGCGCGAAGGGGCTGCGACGGAAGAACTTGCAGCGCGCATTTCCGCCATCTGGCGCGCGCGCACCGACCGCGGTGCGGAACTGCGCGCTGCAACGGGCCAGCGCGGCGTGCTGATTGGGATTGAGCAGCTTCGGAAAGACCCTCACCTCGAAATGCACACGCGCGGCGGGTAAAGTAGGACAGGCTTCAGCCTGTCAGCTTTTGAATTTTTTTAACTTCCACAGAAGACAAAATAATTAAGAATATTCGATTGACCGGCGGGCTTATCTTCAAGCTTCAAAAAAGGCAGACAGGCTGAAGCCTGTCCTACTGAACTACAAAGTAAAGATCGTGTAGACCGACGTGCGCAGCGAATTTGAGTACAAACGATCCGACCAGTAACGTCCAAATCTCCAGCCAATTTCCCATCGATTACTGATTCTTTTAATTTTGTATGCAAGCGACGAATCGAGTTCGTTGCCGTAGTGGATGTGGGGATAATCCGAGTAATAATCGTAATAGATAAAAGTAGCGACGGCTCCGTCAAGGAACGGTATCGGTCCGCTGGCGGTCACATAGGCGGCTTCCAATCCGTGGCCGGCGGGAATGCTGGGATCATTGAAGAACAAATCCGTCCAACCGTTGCGAGGAGGGGCGAGCGGAGTCGTCAGCAAATCCGTGGCGCTACGTCCCCCCAAAAAAGCATAGCTCGCCTTCAAACTGAAATCGCGCCAGCCTGGATCTATCTCACCCAGAAAATAGTTCTCGTCGACCTTGTTTGGATTGGTGCCATAGTTTTTCTGCTTGGCGAATTCCGCGACGTACAAAAGGCTCCAATCCGGTGTGAATTGGTAAGGTCCGGTCACTCGAATTCCATACGTTTGCGTGGACGTCGCAAATTGTGCGGCTCCCCGAAAATCCAGCAATAAGCCATACAGGGAGGCATTCATTTTGTCGGCCTTATTCCACTTCAGGTTCACTAATTCCGAGTGCATGGGCTCTTCGCCATCGGTGGCGTTAAACCCATCTTCGCGATAAAAGCGATTAATGAATGCGTAGGTAAAAGAAAAATTCTTTGGCAGATCAGTTTCCAAACGAACTGCGTCAAACGATCCGTGAACCTGTCGCCAGTTGGAATAGCTGAGAAACCGGCCATCGTTCAGCGTAATTTCCTGGCGTCCTACGGCCAGCAACATTTTTTTATCCGAAATACGATGTTCCCATTTTACGTACGCCTGATTCATCTCCAGGCTCTTGGGATCCAGAATCGCAGGAAGATTGGGATGATTCTGCGACGGAAGCAAAGGAACGCTGTAGTTTGCAGGACCCGTGACGAGGACCGCTTCCCCCTGCGCAAAGACGCTGAACCCACGGTAGGACGGAGTTTCGTACCCGAGCGCGATTCTCCAGGTTGGAGCTTCCGAGGTTCCCGTGAACGGCGCGCCATCGCGCTCGAAAGATTCGAATCGCCACCGGGTGCTAAAAGAAACTTTCCCTTCTTTCAGAAATGACCACAGATCGCGGGGAGCGGATTCCAGTGGCGTCGGCTCCTGCGCAGCCTGATCCTGTGCCGTCAAGTGCAGAGGAATAAAATGGCAGAACACGATTGCAAGGAATGGAGCGATAAAAGAAACCCGTTTTAATTTCATTATTGCGTGGCCTTGCTTGACTCGATGACACACACAAAGCAATAGCTCTGAGCAGAGATTTGCATTTTTAAATTCACCCGTGCAGCCTATCCTACATCAAGCCGCGCATCGCTTACATCTGAAACAGAATTTAATTGAAACAGAATCCAAGGGGAAAAAATTTATTTGCAGAAAACCAGAGCTTTATTCCGCAACGACTCTTTCGATTCGCCGGTCGGGAATAAGCCAGATGAACGCAACGAGCACATAAATCGCGGTGGAAATGCGCGGATTTATATAGGCAAGGGGTATGGCTACAGCATAAAGCAATAAAGAAGTTTTGCCTTTATAATCACGGCCCATTGCGCGCGCCAGAGTGGAATCTTTTCCCTCGAGGGCGATCAACTCGTGGGCAAGAATTGTGAACGCCGTGGCGGCCATGAACAACAGGCATCCGTAAACTGCCACCGGCACGGTGGACCAGTGATTTACGCCCATCCAATCCGTGGCAAATGGAATCAGCGACAACCAAAATAACAGATGAAGATTGGCCCAGAGGATGCGCCCATTGACCTTGTGTATCGCATGAAGCAGATGATGGTGATTATTCCAATAAATTCCGACGAAAATAAAACTGAGCACGTAGCTCAGGAACGCGGGAATTTTTGGCTTGAGGTCGGCCAGCGTGGCACCGTGCGGCGCTTGCAATTCCAGCACCATGATCGTAATGATCACCGCGATCACTCCGTCGCTAAATGCCTCGAGGCGCCCCTTGCTCATTTCCCACTCTCCCCTTGCGAGGACACATGGTAGCCGCAGGCCAAGTTGCGCACAAGCATGGGCCGGACCAGCGGAATTGGGCAAGCGACACGGTTGTCATTCGTTGACAGGGCCACGGGAGTGAGTTCAAAACTTTTGCGATTCGCTGTATAGTTTAGGTATGCCACTCAGCACGAAAACGCGGAGACGATTGCGATCCTGGCGCACGCGCGCGCGCGAACTGCGCGGCGTCGTGCGGGGAGTTATTTCCACGCGGCATCCGCTTCTCGTGCACATCATTCCCACACGCCGCTGCAATCTGGCATGCACTTACTGCAACGAATATGACGATTTCTCGAAGCCTGTGGACACGACGGAAATGCTGCGGCGTATCGATCGCCTGGGCGAACTTGGTACATCAGTTGTCACGATCAGCGGTGGAGAGCCGCTACTGCATCCCGACCTGGACGTAATCATCGCGCGCATGCGCAAGAACGGCATTCTTTCCGGAATGATCACGAACGGCTATCTATTGACCAAGGACCGCATCGAGCGGCTCAACCGCGCCGGGCTCGAATACCTGCAAATCAGCATCGATAACGCGATGCCTGACGAAGTGTCGATGAAAAGTTTGAAGGTGCTCGATCAGAAATTAAAGTTGCTGGCCGAGCATGCCGTGTTTCAGGTGAACATCAATTCTGTTTTGGGCAGCGGCGTGAAAAATCCGGAAGATGCGCTGAAAGTGGCGCGCCGCGCGCAAGAACTCGGCTTTACGAGCACGGTGGGAATTTTGCATGACGGCCAGGGACAACTGAAACCGCTCGGCGGGCGGGCCATCGAAATTTTTGAAGAAATTATGGCCATGGGCAAGCGCGGATTTTCGCGCATCAATGGATTTCAGCACAACATCGCCAAGGGCAAAACGAATGACTGGCGCTGCCGTTCGGGTTCGCGCTACCTCTACATTTGCGAGGATGGCCTGGTTCACTGGTGCTCGCAGCAGCGCGGCTATCCGGGCATCCCGCTGGAAAAATATTCGGCCGAGGATTTGCGCCGCGAATATTTCACGAAAAAACATTGCGCGCCGCTCTGCACCGTCTCCTGCGTACAGCAAATCGCCGTGGTCGACAACTGGCGCGGGCCGCAAACGCTGAAGCCCGTAGCCACGCCGCCGTCGTCGCCGGAATCGCTGGTACAGCTAAAATTGTGACTGGTGACTGGTGAAACTCGGAATTCTCCGCTTTTCTCCTGTTTTCCTCTGCGCCCTCTGTGTTAAAGATTTTCAGATTTTTTTTCCCCGCGCGAAATTCAAAGGCTTTAACACAGAGGACACAGAGAGAAGATGTGTTTCGCAGCCTTCATTTTTTAATGTTTGCAGATGAATGGTGCACTTGCAGAGTGCCTTCCGGTTGAGCCGAGGAGATCGCTTTCAGTCTTGCGGCCATGACGTGTTTCTTGATTCTCCACGGCTTTAGAACCCGTTTCCACCACATGACCGATCCGGTCACGAAAAGAACGGAGGGCGTGAGGCCTATCGCCGTCCAGATCATTTTGGTTCCGATGCCCGCGAACCTTCCGAAGTGCAGTTGCGCGAGCCAGAAAAGCACCTGGTCTCCAAAGCGAAGACTTCTGTTCCCCACCTTCAGCGGTTCCAGGTAATCGACCACGGAATTGAACACGTTCGGAATCGAAAGATAAATTCCGGAAAGCGCCCACATGAAAACAAAAAGAAAACTCCAGAATCCAAGCGCGCTATGCCAAGTCCAATTCAAGCCCTTCAGATTCCCTTTCCACCGGAAGCTGAGGGAGCGCCGCCACGCCTCGGCTCCCGGCCACCAGATCACTGCGCCCGTCAGGCATAAAATCACAGTAAAAATTCCGCCCGCGGCATTCAACAAGCGACCGTTCTCGCCCACCAAAAGATTATCGTGAAGATCGACAAGCCATAGGACGAAGCGAAATCCCCATCGCAAGGAATTGCCCAGGTCGACGCCGGTATAAGGGTTGAACAGTCGCTGCAGTTTCTTTCCCGGCCGTTCCAGCCAAATCTCGGCGGCCTGATCCGGATTTTTTCGCAGCGAAACGCGCGTCACTTCGTAATCAGGGTACGCGCGCTTTGCAATCCGCTTGAGTGCGTCCTCGTCCATGCGCGCCGCCGGTCCAACGGCAACGCGCGGTTCTAATGCAAGGGAACGAGTCAGCTCTCGCCGAAAAACAACGGCGGACCCGCTTACGCTCATCAGCAGAACGTAGAATCCCAGGCCAATTCCAGTCCACAAATGCACTTGAAAAAGGGCTTTGCGCAGCCAGACTGTCTGCGGGCGTTTCTTCCATTTTTGCCAGGCGCTCATCCGAAGTTCACCTACGCGGATTTTGATGTTAATGCGTTTCAGAAAGCGTCGAGAGCCAAGTTTGGATAGCTCCGATCTTGCAAAGAAAGCGCAATAGATCGAGAGTATATCAAAGCGCGCTTCGAGCGCTCAGGTCGCGTGATTCCACGAACAGATTCTCCGTGGGTCGCTGCTGTCCTGTCCTATGAGTGTGTATGCCCGACGGCGAGCTATTTCTGCAAAAGTCAATTTTCCTGACTGCCAGATAGCGTCTCCATTTTCCGCCCAGATTCATCATTGGCGCGTTCAATGTTGGCGTTGATCTCTCCGCCAATGAGAAATGATAATCCGGCAACGTAGAGCCACACGATGAGAATTACCATGGCGCCCACCGAGCCATAAATTGCGGTGTACGTATTATATAAATTCAGATAGACGCGAAATCCAAGGGACGCAGCAAGCCACAAGAGCGCGCCGAATGTAGATCCCGGGGTGATCCAATACCATCTCCTGCGATGCGCGTTCGGCCCGTAGGAATAAATCAGCGCATACGAGAGTACGACAAACAGCCAGGCGATTGGCAATTGCAGGACTTTCCATATCGCGATCATCACGGAATTAGGATGGAGTTCTCTCGCAGCCCAGTTGATTAGAAATCCGCCCACTAATACAAGAGAAAGCGCCGAAAAAATTAAAACAGCAATCACGAGCGTCATACCGATCGCGACGACCCTGACTTTTATCCACGAACGGTCGTCCTTCACGCGATACGCCCAATGCAGCCCGGAAATCATCGAAGAAACTCCACCCGATGCGAACCACAAAACGCTCAGAATGCCGATCGTGAGTTTTCCTTTGCTGGCGTTTGCGGCGAGTCCGTCGATGGTGCTGCTCAATAGCTGAAAGGCCATGGGGGGAAGAAAATCAGCGAAATAGCTGAGCAAATCGATGCGCAACTCCATGCTGCGAGAAGCAAACAAGCCGAAGATTGCGAGCATGAAAACCAACAGAGGAAAGAAAGCCAGCAATAGATCGAAAGCGAGTCCGGATGCGCGCTCGCCCAGATCATCCTCGACAGCGTCATGAAAAACACCCCTGGTGAGTTTCCAGGGAGTCAATCCGCCCAAATTCCACATCGATTTGAACTCATGTTTGCGATGGCGAGAGTAGATGGGCATATAGACAGAACTCAAAAGAGAGCAGTCCTGAAAGCGGAACTCCGACCGGAAAACTCCACAATTGATTATTGCAATTTTTTAACGAATGGGGGCGATGCGGAAATTAACTCCTGCTATTTCCTCCGGCCAATGCGCGATCGACCGAAAGTGCGCCGCCGCCCGCGATCACGATGGCCAGCGTCATTGCAATCATCAAAAGCTGATATTCCATTCCCTCGCCTTTTTGCTTACCGGCCCAGTTGATGAACATGCCGAACTTACTGGTCACGGTAATGGCCGCAACCGTCATGTCGACGGCGATACCGAATGCAGCGATGCGACTGAGGAAACCGACGATCAATCCTATCGAACCGAAAAATTCCGCCAGGATGACAAGAAATACGAGAGGAGCTGGAAATCCTCTTTGCCCAAAACCGTGGATCGTGCCTGTAAAACCAGCGCCGCCGAACCATCCAAACATTTTTTGCATTCCGTGCGGGAGCATCACGCCGCCGGCTACGATGCGAATCAGCGTGAGCACACCGTCATTCCTGGTTCGAAGCAATTTCTTAAACGTAATCGCCTCCCGGACGTTCCCTTTGTTTTAATTAATAATGTCGAGACAACAAATGTGAGGCGGCCTTCCGACCGCTTATTTGTTTAGCAGAGGAATGTCCTTGCCCTTCGGCGGCATGGGAATGGATTTTAGAAATGCATAAATATCCGCCAAATCCTGGTCGGGAATCGCTTTGGCGGAGTACGGGGGCATTTGATTTATTGGCTTTCGAACATAACTCTCAAAGCCTTCGATCGACAGCATCGGAGGTCCGATGCGCGCCGCGCCCGTCTGCCCCGCGCCCTGCCCTTGGCGTCCGTGGCACTCATAGCAGCCAACTGTGTTAAACAGTTTCTTCCCGTGCTCGACGTTGCCCGCAGGAGCAGCATTGGAAGCCTCTTGTGCCCGCGCCGCCGGAAATGCGATCAGTATTGCGGCAAGGACAAAAAGAAAAATGCCGGCACAATGCTTGAGCCAGCCTGCCTGCATTGGCCGTGCTTGCGTTCGGTGCTGATCCCGATTCATCACGCAAATCTCCTTTTCGAAATGACCGTTTATTGCTTATCGAGGTTGCGTGACAACATCGACCAAAGCCGGTTCGCCGCGCTTCACCACTTCGATGGCGCGTTTGAGTGCAGGGCCGAGGTCCTTAGGATCCGAGATCGGGCCTTCGCCGTACATGCCCATGCTTTCGGCGAGCTTGGCGTATGAAATATCCGGGCCCGTAATGGTCGTGCCGGTTCCGCAATTGGCGATGCCGCGGCTGTGGCGATCCGCCATGATTTGCACTTGCATGACTTCCTGATGGTAGGCGCGGTTGTTATGCATGACGTGCAGCACAGGAATTTTGTGATGCGCGGCGGTCCACAAAATTCCGGGCGCAAACATCAGGTCGCCGTCGCACTGAATGTTGACCGTCAGGCGGCCATGTTTGCGATTCGCAAGCGCTGCGCCCGTGGCTGCCGGCGCGTTGTAGCCGATGCCGTAGCCGCCCGCGCCGCCGATGTATTGATAATGCTTGTCAAAATTCCACAGGCGTTGCGGCCACTTGCTGACAAAGGTTGTGGCGCCGACCAGCGACCAGTCCTCGTCCTGAATCTGTCCCCACAACTCCATGCACATTCGCGCGGTGCTGATCGGGCTCGCGTCCCAGGCAAAGGCCGCCGCATCGCGTGAACGCACGAGCGCCTGCATGTGCGAAGTTTTCAACTGGGCGCCGCGATCTTGAAACGCGCGCTTGCGGTCATCCGTGGTCAGGCGCTTCACCGCTTCCGTCAGCGAAGGCAACGTGGACTGCGAATCGGCAGCCATGGCAATATCCACTTCGGTGTAGCGCTGGAAATCCTGATAGTTCGCCTTAATGTAAAGGTCATCCGAGCTGATGGTAATGATCTTTGCGGTGGGCTGCGTTCCCGGCTTAGAAGTACGTTCAATCTGGTCGCGGTAGGTATGCGTGATGCCGTACAAATCGGCGACGTCCAGCGCGAGGATCACATCCGCCTCGGCAATGGCCACGCGGGCGCGATCGGATTGGTTCAGCGGATGGCGCGTGGGGAAATTCATTCGGCCAGCCTGATCGACTACGGCGCACTGCAAAGCCTCCGCAAGATCGACGAGGCATGCAAGCCCTTCCGGGGATCGCGCTGTGCGATCCGCAATGATCACGGGATTTTCGGCGGCAACCAGGAGACGTGCGGCCTCGTTCACCGAGCCTGAATCGCCTACGGGCGGCATTTCATTCGTCAGCTTGGGAATGCGGATTTTTGCGTCGGAGGGAACCGGGCTTTCTTGCAGATCGCCATCCGCGACGATCACGACGGGCAAGGTCGGCGGAGTCATCGCGATTTTATAGGCGCGAACCGCGGATTCGCCAAAATGTTCCAGAGAAATGGGAAGATCGTCCCACTTGGTAAAATCGCGCACCATAGCCGCCGCGTCTTGCACGCTGTGGAACCACTCCACGCCGGGGGCGCGCTTCGTCTCATCGATGATATTTCCGAGAATTAAATAAACAGGAACGCGGTCGCAGTAGGCGTTGTAGATGGCCATCGCGGCGTGTTGCACGCCGACGGTTCCATGCGCGAGCACTGCCAGCGGCTTGCCATCCACCTTGTAATAGCCGTGCGCCATGGCGATTGAAGACTCTTCGTGGCAGCAGGTAATAAACTCGGGAGCCTTGTTACCTCCGTAGTTAATAATGGACTCATGAAGGCCGCGGAAGCTCGAGCCCGGATTCGCGCACACATACTCAAAACCGAGTGACTTGATCACATCCACCATGTAATCGGAGCCGGTGCGATCCGCAGTCAACACCTCGGCGCCGGTTGGAACTTCGGTCTCTGCCGATGGAGACATGGGAGGCGGAACCGTGCGCTTCACTTCGGGCTGCGCCGCAACAGACGCGGGCACGGCGGCTAAGGCCGCTGCCCCAGCGGCAGCCCCCTTCAAGAAATTTCGACGGTCCAATACCGGTTTAGGCGATTTAGGCATAAATTTGCACCTCGATCTGTGAGCAGATTCATCGTTATATCACAGGAATTGGGGTGGATGCCATACCACAAGCTAGGAGATTGAAAACAGGCATGGCGGGTGTAAATGTAGGTGTCCGTCGCGGGTATTAGCTCATGCGCTACACCATTGCTATTGCGGAACACTGTACCTCAGCGGCGTTGACGCTCCCTTGACGTACCGCTATGTTCGATGGTGAGGCAGTGCGCTGTGCTGGCGGTTCCCCCATGGCAACAAAGCCATGGCGCTAGCGCTTCCCGGACAGTGGTTTGTATGAGGTCCGCGCCTGCAAATTTATAGTAACCAGACCCTACCAGGTCATGGAGCAGTCTCAGTTACGCCAGCGCGTCTAAAAAAGTGAATACCTTAATCAAAGCAGGCCGTTACGATCTCCGCGAGGAACTTGGCCGCGGTGCAATGGGCGTGGTGTTTCACGGATTCGATCCGGTAATTGGCCGCGATGTGGCCGTTAAGACGCTGCGATTGTCAGAGGCCGGTACGGGACTTTCGCGCGAAGAACTGGTCGGACGCTTCCAGACCGAAGCGCGCGCTGCGGGACTTCTTGCCCATCCAAATATCGTGGTGATCTTCGATGCCGGAGAAGAAGACGGACTCTTCTACATCACGATGGAGTTTGTGGAAGGTCGAAGCCTTCAATCTGTGATCGACGCGCGGCAACCCTTCCCTGTCCCCCGTGTGATGAAGTTGATGGAGCAGGTTTGCTCCGCTCTGGATTTCGCGCATCAACACAACGTGGTGCATCGCGACATTAAACCTGCGAACCTCATGCTGACCGCGGACGATGTTGTGAAAATTACCGACTTTGGCACAGCGAAGATTCTTCAGTTTGGAACGGCGCAGACGGCTCACGTGATGGGCACGCCTTCCTACATGTCACCTGAACAAGTGAAGGGCAAGCCGGTTGACGGCCGCTCCGATATTTTTTCTCTGGGCGTAATTCTCTACGAATTGATGACCGGAGAGAAACCGTTTCCCGGGCAAAACATCACCACCGTTATTTATAAAATTATTAATGAAGAACCGATTCCGCCGCGGTCGCTCGACTCTTCCATTCATCCCGGGCTCTCAGCGGTCATTACACGTGCGCTGGCGAAGGACCCTGCGGAGCGCTTCCAGAGCTGCCATGAGTTAATGAATGCTTTAAAGAATTACCATGAAATGATGAGTCCCGAAACGACCGTGCGGATGGCGCCTGTCAACGCAAAGCCGCCTGTGGCCTTAAGTCGAACCCCAGTTCAGCCGCCGCGAGTTTCCGCTTTTCCAGTGGCTTCGAAGTCAAACGAAACGGAAATAGCCACTCCTCTGTTTTCTCCCATTGTGATGGAAGAGGAATCTCCAAAAAGGCGCGGCGGATGGCTGCTTACGCTAATTTTGCTGGGAATTATCGGGTATGCGGGGTACCGCGTGTATCCTCCCGCGTTGGATTTGTGGCAGCGGACTCATGAAGAAATAGAAAAGCCTCGAGTTCAACCCAAGGCGGAACCTGCGCCGGCAGCAGCTGTCACGGATAGCAGCAGTGCGAAATCGGATGCCCTGTTCAGCGAGGCGCCGCTAACGGCCGTGCCCGTTACGTCTCCCGCACCGGCGGAAGATCCTTTGCCGCTGAATGCCACGCAGCCAGGTGTCACACCCGCGGGGCCCACGAAAACTCCCGATGCAGCCGCCCCCCTTGCCATCGGCGCGGAAAAAACCGTCGCTCAGCCAAAAATTGCACCGGCTTCGGGGCCGACGGTAGCACATTTATTTGAGTTGAAGCTGCGCTTCGAATTAACCGATACAGTACTTAGAAATAAAGTAAACATTCGAGCGACTGCGAATGCGGTTACCCTGTCAGGTTCTTTGAGCATCGCCGAACACCGCGAATTGATGGCTCATCTCCATAACGTTCCGGCAGGAGTCCGAATCATCGACGACGTTGACCTGACCGGCGATGCCAATGCTGCGCCTGCGAACTAAACTGAGTTCCATCCGTTACTTATTTGGATCTCAATCTCCCTCGGTTGTAACAATTCTATCCCGCTGTTTCGAGCGGGTTAATTCATTGGCGTATGCGGCTCTCTAATACCCTTTATTTCAACGAACTAAAGGCTCATTCTGACGGCATATGGCGTGCTCTCATTTAGCTAAACCCGTGTCCCTCGTCGCACCGGGATCCAAGCGATTTGCCGCTAAAGCGGTCCTGAAACGCTTTTTGGAAATCAGGCCGAGAGCGGTTTAAGGATAAAACTAGTCACCGTGTTTCGAATGAAGACCCTCGACAATTCGAAGATTCATCCCGAAAAGGATGTTCCAGTCGTAAGCGCGGCGCCGCTTCCGGGCAAGAAGCAGGAATCAAATCTTGCCGAGGTCATACCCGTTCGCCCGGCGTTTTCAAATGCCGAAACAGCCATCGTTTTCTTCCTTCGTCAATTCCGAGTCCTGCTGGGTGCGGCGCGATTGTATCAACGCAATCATCCGCGACTCATGGAAATCCTGGCATCCACCGAGCAACAGCTGCGTATAGCGCTTGCCGCACGCACGCCATTGGTGCTGGCCATTGAGCCCAATGGAATGCTGCTACCGGGCCAGGAGAATGGCGCGTCAGAGCTACTGCATGACCAGCGCGGCGAATTGAAATCTCTGGCGGAAGAACTTCTGCGCAGCGGCATTTGCTCGATGCTCTTCACCTTGCCCATCAATGTTGGAGAATTGGATCTTTTAGCGCATGAAATCAGCCTGGTTCCGCGCAGCTCCTCACCCGGAGATACAGCATCCCGAAAATTATGGGACAACTGGATCAAGAGCCGTGGCGTTATCGGCATTCGCATTAACATTCCGACGGAGCGGCGCGATTCGCTGCTCCTGGCGAGCCTCATGTCGGTCGTGCTGGCCTATGAGAATTCCGCGCAGAATTCTTCTCACTCCAAAGCTGTGCATTCCATGCCGGAAGCCAGCTTCGATCAAATTGCTAATACACTGCGCGTGCTTACAAAACTGGTTCCGCCCAGCGACCCGGAGATGCAGCCTTCGACCGGGGATATTGCGCGCCGTTTTCATTCCGTAGTGTCCGCAAGCGAACCTGCTTCCGTCTCCTTAATCGTGTACGGAGTTTCCAATGTGCGGCCGCGCGAAGGAGAGTCGCTGGGGCCCTACCTGGAAAGACTGACGGACGAGCTTGTTCTGGCTTTTGTGGAGCAGGAATTTAATTCAGGTCGCGCCACGCTGCCTGCGATCGGTCCATTGCTGGTGCGGCTGGATAAAGAACGGGGCCATGCCGATAATGCCGGAACAACCAGATTCGGCGGTTCGCAGCATGACGAACTTCGTGTGGCGCAGTTATGCGAAAGATTCTGGAATAGCCAGCCGGACCGCGTCAAAGCGACCGCATTGAGAAGCCGCGACGCCTGGTGCGTACCGGCCAGTGTGGTGAGCCGTTTCCTCGAACCATTGATTGATACTACGGGAAATAAAAATCCGGAGGAAAACGCGCGCGAAGGCCGGGAAATACTCGTTTCCTACTGCCGGTGCCTGGGGTCGGAAGAAAATAGAGCGCGTCGCACTGTGGCTGCGGGCCTTGCGGAGATTTCCGCGCAGATGGAACAATTATGGCCGCACCCCACTATCGCGGAATTGGGACCTGGCGTCGTGCAAGCTTTACTCAAGGAAACCTCGCCTGGAATCGCAGGGCTTCTCTCCGCCGCAGTAGAGAATCTGGCTCGAACTTCCCTGCTGAAACATGAGTATGGCGAATTCGAGCGAATCCTAGAGCCGCTTGAAGCTGCGCCAAAGGACGACGAGCACGCGCATATTTCCACGCTTGTTGGGCGCATCCTCAGCGATGAGCAATGGCTGTATCTCGTGGACGAAGCTCTTTCCGGCCATCCCCTCAATGCGGTGATCCCACGCTTGCTAAAAAGGTGCCCGGATCGCTTGATCGACAGGCTGGGGCTGCTTCTAACGGCTGCAAATGGTCTTGATGCTCTTCCGGCCATGGTGCGCCTGATTCACGGGACGGGTGAACCCGTGCTCGGCGCCCTCGAAACCAGATTGTACGAAGCGCGGCGACAACGCGTTGCGACCGCCATTCATTTGCTCGCCTCCGCAGATCCAAAACGCCTGGCAACTGCTTTGCCGCGGGCACTCGCGAGTTGGGAATGGAGTCTGCAAGACCTTGCCGCGACGGAACTCATGAAATGGACGAACCCGCCTGTGGTGGCGGCGACGGCCCACGCATTTCTCACCACCCTCGCGGAAGCTCACGCGATGGTTGTGCCGTGCATGATCGATCATCTGGGGATGGCTCATGAAACGGCAGCTATTCCAACTCTGCTTCAAATTGCCGAGGGAAATCATTTGATCCTTCGCGATATTTTTTTCCGGATCAAGGCGATTGAAGCGTTGGGCAGAATGCGCGTGCCGGAAGCGGCAGCCACTCTGTTAAAAATTGTAAGACTGCGGAATGGCCTGGCTCACAGCGAACCGGCTGCGCTGCGATCGGCGGCCGAAGAAGCGCTTGCCCTGCTGGAAAACAAGCCGTCTTCCGCACGTGCCCGCGTTGCGGAAAGTACGCGCGCGAAGCCTTATGTGGCGCATTCGCGTCCCCGGCGATATCTGCGTGCCCGCGTGCAGCCCCCCATGCAAGCGATCTTTTCGGGAACGCGCAATGGAGCCGGGCGAGTTCGCGTGCTGGCGCTCGGCGGAGCGTATCTCGAAAGCGATCAACCTTTGGCCGTGGGAGATTCGCTGCAGATCGAAATTCGTAACGGACTTCGCAAGATTCAGGCCTCTGCCGTGGTGCGCAATGTTACAGCCACGGGAGCGGGCGTTGAATTTGTGCACATTAAACCAAGAGACCGCGAACTATTGCGACGCCTCATCACGCAACTGCTGAAGTAAATTCCTATACTCCATTTTTTCAATCCCATTTCTTGTGGCGCGTTTATCTGGAGTAGGCTTCAGCCTGCGGGATACTTGCAGCGCCTGCGTCTCGCCGGCGGGTTTAAGTTATCGCAGCGCAGCGCA
>Ga0182024_10013401_pt1 | contig 16016 bp, 16 predicted proteins | sample P32metaG_FD_120480 | JGI IMG/M metagenome (GOLD analysis project Ga0182024, IMG submission 120480) | Permafrost microbial communities from Stordalen Mire, Sweden - P3-2 metaG (Illumina Assembly) | ecosystem: Environmental > Terrestrial > Soil > Wetlands > Permafrost | place: Sweden: Stordalen... | reverse complement strand
GAATTTGCTTATGGCGATGGCATCAGATGACGTAACAACAATTTCCATAATGTCATTAGCGTTTTCGTCGGCTAGAATATCGGCGTTTCGCAGTGCGGGAAATCGGCAGGATAACAGGGATGTCAGCAAACAAAAGAATACTCTTGCCCATAGATGTGACGCATCCGCACCCGGAATACCTCACCCAGCTCAATGAGCTCATTTCATTGTCTGGCACTGCAGTTCACATACTTTACGTGCACGAAGAGTTGCCGGCGATGGAGCACATCCTGCGCACTCTGGCGCACAGTGCCGATGAGCTTGATGCGCGCGTCAAGAGCGAGGCCACCAATGTGATCGAGCAGTTTGGTGCGGCAGCGGAAACATTGGGAGCCACTGTCACCCATGAAATAGTCGGCGGTCCGGCGGCAATGATGATCGAGACCGTGGCCAAGGACGAAAACTTCGCGCTGACTGGACTGACGCCGGGACGTAAACCAGGCGTGGACAAATACTTGCTCGGTCGCGTTTCCAGCAAAGTCGTTCGCCACGCACCAGGGACGGTGCTGTTGATGCGCGGTGACGCACAGGCGAAAATAACCAACGTCGTGATCGGATTAGACGGCTCGGAAGAGTCTGTTAATGCGCTGCGGCAGGCAGTTCTGCTTTTCGATTTAGTCGGGAAAGGAGCCAAAGTGACGTTGGTCAACGTCGTGTCGGTGCACCCGATATTTACAATGATATCGACGGTGGAATCAGCGGCAGCAATCGAAACCAATCTTAAAATGAGCGGCGACGTGCTGCTTGCTCAAGGGGAAGAGATACTGTCCGAGCTGGGTTTGAAGAATTACGAGATGAAGCTCAAAGAAGGAAACCCCGCCGACGGACTGCTGGAGGCGGCCACTGAATGCGGTGCATCTTTGGTTGTTGCAGGCAGCCAGGGCAAGGGCGCCGTCGAACATTTCCTCATGGGAAGCACCTCGACCAGACTAGCCAACCATGCCAAATGCCCCGTGGCAATTTTCAAGAATAAAAATGGCAAACGTTGATCACCGGAAGGTTTCTCTCAAAACTTTGGCAGCCGCTCTGCTGGCGCAAGCGATCGTGTTCGCCTGGGCGCCAGCCACACAGACAGCGGCTTACGCGCAAGAAGGCATGTCGCAGGAGCAAGCGGCAGAACGCCACGAGCTCAGGGACATGCACAATGAAACCAACGACATCAAGTCTGAAATCAATGGTGCCTTGAATCAATTAAACCAATTGGGAACGCAGGCAGCATCTCAACAAAACGTGAAAGAGCTGCATCTGTTCGTCAAGCGTGCGCCGTGCGAATTGATGCCGGGCACGACAATTGATTGCCTGACATACAATGGCAAACTGCCTGGACCACCAATCCGCGTCACTGAAGGTGACCATGTGCGCGTGATTGTGCACAATCAGCTCAACGTTTCTACCAGCTTGATCTTTCACGGGTTGTTATTGCCGCAAACAGTGGGCGGATTGCCGAGAAAAGACGCTGGCATGATTGCGCCTGGACAATCATATGCGTATCAGTTCGTGGCCAAACAGGCAGGAACGTTTTGGTATCACCCTCAGATCAATCACAACGATGAGAAGATGCAAGGGTTGGCCGGCGCTTTGATCATCGAACAGCAATCTCCGGCGAAGACCTTTGACAAAGATGTCGTCGTAATTCTGTCTGACTTGTATGCCACCGAGGGCGGTGGCAGCGCCGGGCATGGGACGAAACCTTTGTCGGGCGGCGGACCACCACATGCAGGCACTGCAGTGGCCGTATCACAGGCAGGCTCAAACTATTACCAGTTTCATCTATTCAACGGCAAGTCAGCCCCGGCCATCCCGCCGATCGAACTGCGCCAGGGCGAACGCGTCCGATTGCGAGTGATCAACGCAGGTCAGGAACAAGTGCCCTTGCATTTGAGCGGACATCGTTTCGAAGTCATAGCCGTCAACGGCAGCGACTCGTTAGAACCGCATGTATTCCGCGACACCATTACCATCAATCCATCCGATCGCTACGATCTGGAGTTTGCCGCCGACAATCCCGGGGTCTGGTCATTGGCGTCGGAAAATTATGCGCAATCAACCAACAACGGCAAGTTCCCAGGCGGCATCGCCTGCATAGTGCGCTATTCAGATCAAACGACGGAGCCGCAGCCATAACAACAGCGCACCAAATCAGGTGCATTGACGCGCGCGTTTCTATATAGCCTCTCGCAACTGCTGGAGACTTGATTTGACTTTCTCCATACTGAGCCCGGTGTGATTGCAGAACTTCTTCCAACCCACCTCAATTACGTCTTCCCAATTGTTGTAATAGATGTCCTGGTTCAAATAACCCTTGCCAATCTCGTACGAGTAGTCAGCCAAAATCGCTTTGGCCATATCGTGCTGAATGATGTGTTGGAGATCAAACCACTGCTCCTCCAGCGCCAGATCGAAGAGAACGCTGAGAAATTCCGGCTGTCCATACCGGGTTTCTGCCATTTGTCTTAAGCGTTCATCCATCGCGTTCTCTTTCTCTCGTCGACTAGCAGCCAATTACCAGCTACCATAAAGCTATCATAAAGTTTTGTAAACGGCATAGTACAGCCGAAAATTTACAATTTATATCCATCGAGGCGCCTATTGCGAGCCCGATCCGCTGATCGCTGCAAGACCTCGCCCTTGTCCGAATCGATCGAGTCCGGTCGATGCACGGCCTCCACTTGCCTATGACTTAGAAACACATATGTTGCTAAACGAACGGATTATTCAAAAAGTTCAATTGCAGGGTAAAGCCATGCGGCACAAAGCTTTTTAGAGCTTCGTCCGAAAGTTCAGGTTGCTACTGACAAGCAACACATGTGTTTCCAACTGATAAGGAGCATCGCCCTACATGCGAGCTATTCCAAATCGGGCGAACCGCTCGAGAACATCGAGGCTCCCTGATCTGTAAGGAAGAGGCGAGGATTATAAAACGAGGGCACCGCCGAATTGCGTCGAACGATGGGCAGATATGCGCTGTGCACTCTCCCATTCATCATCACCTTGACGATGCATTGAGCCACCTGTGTTTTTGTCGTCACGGCGATCTCTGACAGTCCGATTTTATACGGCAATGGACTGCCTTTCATCAAGTCGAAATCGGCAGTGATGGTGACTTTCACCGCCGGCGCGTCAGAGACGATGATCTGCTCGACTTTGGCATGAATATTGGTTGCGGGCACGCCCATTTTGCTAAACAGCTCGCCCAGAAACACTTGCGTATCGACATTGACGTCCGGACTGCTCAAATGTTGAGCGGCATAGGAGGCAGCTTGGTCCGCTACAGCGCCGAGTCTACCTTTGTAGTACACGCTCAGCCCAGTGTTGGTGAGAAAGAAGAAGCAGAGAATCGTCGCTGGAATCACAATCAATAGATCTGCCACACCCATCATCTGCCCAGACCTAGATCGAAGGCACCGTGCATCCGTTTGCCTTACATGCATGGCCACTCCTCGGCGATTACGCGCTGATAATGCATCGAACCTCATAGCTCATTCCCATACGCAGCAAGCCGTAAACCAGATGGCGCCCACACGCGCTCTTTCGCGCCCCTTACATCGGTCCGTGCCATCGTTCGATCAATAGGTCTGATACGCCCGGCGATGTGTGGGAGCCGGCGGTGCTGGTGGCTCTGGAGCAGGTTTGGGCGCCGCCACAGGTTTGGGAGCGGCATGCTTCTTCGGCGCCTTATGCGGTTTTGCAGCAGGCGGTTTCGGATGCGGCTTGACTGCGGCCGGCGGTTTCACCGCAGCAGGGTGGGGAGGCGTAACAGGTTTGGCGGGAACGGAATGGGGTTTGGTGGCAGCGGGCGAAGTCGTCGGCTTGACCGGAACCGGCCTAACAACCGGCGCCACAGCCTGGACTGGCGGTTTGATCGGTGACACAGGTTTGGCCGGCATCACCGGTTTGGACGGAGCCGCCGTTGTGGCCGGCGTCACCGATTTGGCCGGCGCCGCTGGTTTGGCAGGCACGACGGGTTTCGTCGCCGCAGGCGGTTTGGCGGAGGGTTTTGTGGCGGCCACAGATTTTGACTTAGTCGGACGGGCAAAGAAGGATGGCAGTTTAGCTGCTGGCGCTTCCAGCACCGGTTTGGTCACGGTCGGCGCAGTTCGCACCGAAGGCGGCAGTGACATCGAAGTCTTAGGAGGCTCAGTTGCTTGAGTCTGCCGAGGCGGAACACTGGCAGCATGCGGTGCTTCGGTAGAACCTTGTTCTTGATCGGACGGAATCTTCAGGCCGTTCTCGTCAATCGTGGAGGGCTCAGACCCTTTCGGCATGCTGATCGGCGGCGGCGAAGTTAAAGACGCCGTCGGTATCGTCACCGTTGATGGTGGTATGTCCTCATCGATCGGGCGCTCCGTGGTTCCGGCGGGCTGTGCTTCTGCCGTTTTCTGCTCGCTCTTCGGCGGCGAGCTCGATTCTGCTGTCGTTGCGCTCGGTTCAGTCTGATTGCCGCTTGCAGTTACCGGCTCGCTAATGTTCTGGTGGGTTCCTTGCTGTAAGAAATATGCAGTTCCGGCAATGGCAATCAGTCCGACTAAAACCATGCAGGCTACGATGATAGGCACTCTGAGGGCGTTGGCATTCTGTTGCGTATTTGTCCAGCGCTTGAGCTTGTTGCTCTGGGGCTGATCGACTTGCCGAGGTGGACCCTTGGGCGCCCCAGTGGCAGCCCATTCCTTAGTCTTAGCGGGAGAGGGGGGAGCTGGTTTGGCAGCCGGTGACCCGATAGTCTCATGCTCACCGCTGGTGCTCTTGGCCGCGGGCAGTTGTCTGTTATCTAAGGGCGCGGAGCCAGACCCGTTCTTACCCCAGTTCTGAATCGCTTCTTTTACCTGTGTGGCTGTTTGGTAGCGTTTTTCCGGCTCTTTGGCCAAGCAGCGCACAACCGTTTCTTCCACATCATTGGGCAAGAAGAGGTCTGGCCGCACCTGGGCAAAGGACGGCGGATTTTCGTACACCTGCAATCGCATCGTCTCAACGCTCGTCCTTCCCTTGAAGGGAACGACGCCCGTGAGAGTTTCATACATAACCACGCCAAAGGAATAGATGTCCGAGCGACCATCGAGAGGCTCACCGGTACAGTGTTCCGGGCTCATATATGCGGGACTGCCACAGCACTCGCCATCCTGGGTCAGCTTCTGCACTTCCTCTTCCACTTGTGCCAATCCAAAATCAACAAGCTGAACCAGCTCATTGCCTTTGGTCTCTGCCAAAAGCACCATGTTGCCCGGTTTCAGGTCGCGGTGCAGCACACCCTGCCGATGGGCATGAGCGAGCGCGTCGCACACTTGCAAGAGGATCGGTTTGGCCAAATCGGGATTGAGAAAGTGATCCTTGGTCAGCAGGTCCTCGAGGCTCATACCATCGAGATAATCCATCACCAGATAAGGGCGACCGTTCTGGCTTTCAAAACAATCAAAGACGGCAACGATGTTGGGATGACGCAAGCGACTGAGCGCCCGCGCTTCCTTCTTGAACCGCTGCACGACCTCTTTTTCGTCCAACAAATCGCGCTTCAAGGACTTGATCGCGACCAACCTGTTCATCAACAGTTGGCGCGCTTTATAAACCACGCTGAACCGTCCGGTGCCGATCTGCTCGATCACTTCGTAGCGCTTGAGCAGCACCGTGCCCAGCAAAGGATCCTTCGTCGGTCCATCAGGCGATTCGGGAGCGGTGATTTGCGTTAGTCTATCGGCTTCTTGCATCTGGACCCATGGCGAAACCATGCTTCTTACTATGCCTTACCACAAATGTACCAATACATATCCATTACCTTGCTGTTCTAAGACTAGATATTTGGTGAAACCTGGAGTCGATCGACAATCCTGGGAAAGGTGCAGCACTGATGACTGGGCGTGCTGGAGCCGCCTGAAACAGGAAAATAATGCGTCGAACTTGCCGAAACCGGCGACATTACCAGACAGTCGGCAGCTGTTGAGGATTGAATGCCTAAGACGTTTAACCAAATATGGTTAAACCTACCCAGTGGAGGCGAAACGCCCGAAACCCTGATTGATAGCCCAATACGGGGAGATTCTCCGGCCATTGTAAGAGCGCACACGTTTAACCAAATATGGTTAAACGTCGTAGGCCGAAAATCAAACACGACATGGCGGCGCCCTCTGCGAGATCTGGCAGCAACGATCAACGGCAGACGGATCTTTGATCCTGCTGGCAGGACGAAAACCCTTTAGTCCCGAGCCAGACGCGGGCGCGCCGCGCCCCCAGATCAGTAGCCATGACAATCGGCGCGCCAACAGGATGCTTTATGCCCACCCCGGCTTGGACGCTGGATATCGCGTCCTGATTCCGGGATGTTTCCGGCCTAAGCAGATTCAAGCCAAAGGATGGTCCGATTCGGCATCGATTCCCGCACCGTATTTGGTGCCAAGCAATCCTATTACAAGCACGAGTATCTCTCAATGCCACCATTTAACCCAGCAATCCGTGCGCATCAGATATAGTGGTTTTAGACCGGTTTTTCTATGACAGAGATGCTGTACCAACAACTCAAGCAAATCCGTGGGTTGCTTCGTCGTCGCGAAATTAAACTTTCGGACGCGTTATTGATCGTGCTGCGCTATTTGCGCAACAAGCTGCCAGCCGAGCGGCTGATCTGGCTCAACCGGGAGCTCCTCGGTTACTGCAAAGACGATTTGCCGACCCTGTACGAAAGACCCAAGTTCATTCAACAGTTTTCGCTGTTCAGAATGCAGCGGACAGTTGAGCTCGAAGTGCCGGAGTATAGATTTCTTACAGGCTCCTGGGGCAGGCTCGATCAAGACGCCCAGTTCATTTGCGTTCAGGCTCCTCATTTGAGCGATAGGAACATTTTTTGCAACATCGGCATTCAGCAAATAGAAACTCAACTGCAAGAGATAGACAATCCGGTCACTAACATGTTTAGTATGAGTGCCGATGAGCTAACCGGAGCGGAATTCTACTGCCTGTCCACCGAACTGGTCCGAGTCTACGACGCCGTCAGGCTGAAATTATGTCAGTTCATCGAAACCGTAATCGAAGAGTTGAAGTTGCCATCAAACGAACGCTGACCGCTCTGGGTGCGGTCGCAGCAGCAACATTGCTCTGGTTGGTGCCAATATCACCTGCGTGCGCCGGCGGCACTGCCTATGGTGTCAATTCAACAGAGGCGATGCCACCGCTTAGGAATGTCTCGCCCCCTCACTTTGTGCGGATCGAAAACGAGTTGGCCGGAGAGAAAATAGACTCCGATTATCTGAACGAAGTGCTGGAGCATACAAAGCACAAAGTATTTCGCTTCAAGACGATGCCGATTCCAGTCTTTATCAGCGCTGGGCAAGATCCAAGTTTCTCTTCGTCATGCATATCCGGTTTCGAAGCATGGGAATCCAAAACTAATGGACTGGTTCGCTTCGTGCAAGTGAGCGACCCTGAACAGGCGCGCATCAAGGTAATGTGGGAACATTTGGGTCTGACCAACGATAACGGTCAGGGTGCGTTAGGAGCGAACACTACCGTCAAATGGAAAATGGATGGCGCAGCGCTGCTGAAAATTGGCGGCATACCATTGCCGGTGCCGAAAGGCCCACACTACAAAGTGCCACCACAGATCATCGACGTAAACGTCGATGTGCTCAATACACGCGATCCGGAAACACGTCCGCTATTGTTGCGTAATCTGATCACGCACGAGCTCGGTCACGCTCTGGGACTGATCGGCCACAGCGCAGACCGCTGCGACATCATGTACGCCGACAGCGACGAGTATTCGCGTCTGTCCCAGCGCGACATCAACACTCTGGTACGGCTATATCAGCTGAAAGCGGACGTCGCTCTTTAGACCGCCTGGGAGCGCCGGCTTCCAGCCGGCATCCGGCACGCCACTGTTAGATCGAATTGAGCCAGATGCCGCCAGGATGGCGGCGCTCCCAGGAAGCCACTTCGGCATCCGTTATGGATAGTGATACAACGCAATGTTGAACTGCTGGCGCAACTGAGCATCGAGCGCCTTGTTGTTTTGATCGATCATCTCCAGATTCGACTTGCCCTGCAGCAATCCGGCCGCTACCGATTTGCCCTGAGCATCAGCAGCCAGTGGATTGTTCTGCACCGTGATGTAGTCATTGAAAACGCGAGCTGCTTGAGTAAAGTACTGATAATAGCCGCGATGCAGTTTCTCCGTTTCCGGATACAACGGCATCTGTTTCAGTTGGTCCGCAGCCGCTGTGTTTTTCTGCACGAGCTTACGCAAAAACGCCTGCATTTCCGTTTTTTCGTCGCCAGCTACGAACATCGACAGACCCTTGGACATCATCGCATCTGACCTGGCCCGTTCCTGCGGACTCATCTGTGCCTGCCGGCGGATATTGTCGTATTTGCCAAACCAGTCCTGGACTTTGGCAGCCTCTGTGCTGGCAGATTGCCCGCCAGCATTGCCGCCCACATATTGCGCCAGCACTGGTCCAGAGCCAATCAGGCTGAGCGAAAAAATAATTGATAGATATCCAACATGCAGCTTCATTGTGCTTCCTTTTCTGCTCCCGAACGAACGGCGCTATGCGGATTGCCTTCCCCGCTTAATCGACAGACGGCCGATGCCGCCTTTAGTTTCTACTCGATTGCTGCGGTTCGCTCAAGGTTATTAGCGTAATGGCTGGTAAGTTTTAGCGACTTAATATATTCTAACTGTCTAGGAACGTAAAGGGCATCGCACTAAATGACTATCCTCGTAGCAGTAAAGAAAAATGGGCGCGTCTTTCTGGGCGCCGACCGGATCACAACTTTTGGAAACGAATATACGACCGACCTGGTGAACGGGTCGAAAATCATGAAGTTGAAACATGCCTATTTGGCGACGAGCGGCTATACGCTTCTTGATAATGTGATCGAGCATCTGTTCATCCAGAACCACAAAATGATGGAGAACGAGTTTAAAAACCGTTCCCACGTTTTTACGTTTTTTCTTGAGTTGTACAACGAACTGAAAAAGTCGTACACGCTGATAGACTCGGGAAAAGACACGTACGCCAGCATGTACAACGTCTTTCTGGTGGTGACGCCGACCAGCATTTACGGCATTTCCAACAACCTGGCGGTTCACGAGTACGAAAAATATGCGGCCAAAGGGGCTGGCTCAGATTATTCGCAGGGCTCTCTTTACGGCGTCTACGATCTGCTCGACGACGGCTTCGAGATCACGCGCATATCACTTGAATCCGCATGCCACTTTTCCATTTACTGCAAAGAGCCGATCGATGTGCTCGAAGTGAAACCCTCGGATTTTGGCAAGACACCCAAAGGCTACAAAGCTCACGACAAGCTCAAAACCATGACCTCCCGCACAGGCGTGCTTGATTTTGTCGCGGTCAGTCGCAAAAGCGTCAAGCATGGCGCAAGCAAGAACGGGCGCACCACAGCATCAGCCAAGGCTGCTGCCAAAGCGAAACCAGCGGCAAAAAAAACGGTCAGCAAAAAACGCTCTTCAGTAGCGAAGAAACCGGCCAAGTAACCGTCAAACCGCGCTGCGAGATTGACCGAGAAGATAGTCAAGGTGCTCGGCAAATCCGGGATACGAGATTCTGATTGAATCGGTTTCTTCGATCTGAACCGGTTGTTCAAAAATGCAATTGGCGATCAATCCCGTCATCGCCAACCGATGATCCTTGTACGTTGCCCAGGGCGAGTTGCCGTTGATGCTGCCGGCGCCTTCAAGGTCGAAACCGTCGGCCAGCTCTTGCACTCTCAATCCCGCTCGACGAAAATTCTCAACGATGGCGTTGAGGCGATCGCTCTCTTTATGCCGCAACTCCTCCGCGCCGCTCACCCTGAAGATGCCATCGCACGTGGCACCAGCCAGCGCTAACACGGGAATTTCGTCGATGCCTTGAGCGACGGTGTCACCAGATATAGTGGTACCTTTCAACCGCCCAGCGTAGCGCACTCGGATATCGGCAACCGGTTCGCCTGTGATCTCCGCCTGGGATTCCAATCTTATATCTGCTCCCATTGCCTTAAGCACGTCGATAACCAACGTTCGTCCGGGATTGATGCCAATATTCTTGAGCAAAACATCTGAGCCGGGAACGCACGCAGCAGCCACCATGAAAAACGCCGCCGAGGAAATATCGCCGGGAACGGAGATCGTGTATGGCGGAACCGGCTCGACAAGGCGGCTGACAGTGATCGTTCCATCTTGCTGGCGCGTAAACGGAATGCCCATGTAAGCAAACATCCGCTCTGTGTGATCGCGCACGACGCTCGGCATCTTCACCGAAGTCATGCCATCTGCCTGCAAGCCCGCCAGCAGCAGAGCAGTTTGCACCTGTGCCGAAGCGACTTTCAAGGAGTACGCCTGGCCTTGAAGATTGCCGCCCTTGATCGAAAACGGCGCACAACCTGGGATTTGGGCAGCATCCGGCGGTTTCTCATAGTCGATTTGTGCGCCCATCTCAGCCAGGGGAACCAGTACTCGTGACATAGGACGCTTTCGCAACGATTGATCGCCGTCGAAACGTGTCTTGAATGGCAGTCCGGCTACCAGCCCGGCCATGACCCTGATAGTGGTGCCGCTGTTGCCGGCGAAAAGTGGTGTGTGTGATTGGTTAAGTGCGTTCAAACCGGGCGATTCGATCGTCACTGCCTCGTGGATCAGGGCCGCGCCTCGCCCAGGATTTTGCGATTGGTTCACACGCAGACCGAGTCGGCGCAAGCAGGTGGCTGTGCTTTGACAATCCTCCGCCGGCGACAAACCTTTGATAGACACGGTGCCACTGCTGAGGGCGGAAAAAATCAAGGCTCGATGCGAAATCGACTTGTCGCCGGGCACAGAGAGAATGCCCTTTATCTTTACGTTGCTGCTCAATCGATTCGTTGCCTCGCGGGACGCCAATCTCAATATTGTAAGATTGATGCGACCGTTTGGGGGCTCTGAAGACATATGTTGCGTTTCTTGTCATGCGGCGAATCGCATGGTCCTGCTCTGATGACAATCCTGGAAGGGTTTCCCGCCGGCTTGCCGATTGACATTGATGCGGTCAATGAAGAATTGTGGCGGCGTCAGCAAGGATACGGGCGCGGCAACCGGCAGAAGATCGAGAAGGACACAGCAGAGTTGCTCGGCGGCATACGCCATGGTATCACCACTGGTGGGCCAATCGGCATCATCATTCGCAACCGCGACTTCGAAAACTGGCAGTACGTCATGTCGGTTAAGGCTCTCGACACTATCCGTCCGGAAGCAGCAGAGCAGATCGAGAAGAAAAAGATCGAGAAATTTCGCCCGGGTCATGCGGATCTTGCTGGAACATTGAAGTTTCGCCACAGTGATATTCGCGATGTTTTGGAACGAGCCAGCGCCAGAGAAACCGCAGCACGAGTGGCGGTCGGAGCAATATGCAAACAGCTGCTGCAATACTTCGGCGTCACCATTGCCAGCCATGTGCGCCAGGTAGGACCTGTCAAGTCGAGCGTCGATCAGGCGATGAGCGCAGCCGAGGTCGAACGACTGGCAATGGCTTCGGAGATGTTTTGCCTGGACGCTGCCGCCACCGAAGCGATGAAAGATTTGATCAAAGACCTGTGGCAGGAGGGCGACAGCCTGGGCGGAGTAATCGAGGTTGTTGCCGATGGACTACCGGTCGGCTTGGGCAGCTATACCCAGTGGGATCGGCGTCTGGATGGGCAGCTGGCTCAGGCGGTGATGAGCATTCAAGCGATGAAAGCGGTGGAAATCGGCGACGGCGTGGCCAACTCTGGCCGGCCAGGATCAGAAGTTCATGATGCAATTTTTCCAAACTCCGGCAAGAGCGGACTGCCGTTTCGCCGGCAGACAAACCACGCGGGCGGCATCGAAGGCGGCATGACGAACGGCGATCAACTTGTTGTGAGGGCCTTCATGAAGCCGATTCCAACCATGCGCAAAGGGCTCGATTCGGTCAACTGGCCGCATTTCCTCGCCGACAAAGCACATTATGAACGATCTGACGTGTGCGCCATCTCCGCCGCTTCTGTTGTATGCAAGGCGATGGTATGCTTGGTCCTGGCAAACGCTCTCGTGGATAAATTCGCGGGGGACAGCATTGCCGACATGGAGGCCGCGGTGAAAGAGTACCGCAATTATTGCCAATCGCCCGGCGGATGGGGACAGCAAGAAGTGGTTGCCCCGTCAGGAAATGGCATCAATACCGACAAAGAGCCGGAAGGCAACGAAGACGCTGTAGGAGAGTTTTGATGGTGACGCGACACAAATCCAGACACCGCGGTCCAGTAATCACGATGCTGTGGAACACTCCGCTGGAGGTGAAGACCCGCGTCGCAGTCGGCGTTGGGGCGCGCCAGAAACTGTCCAATAATCTGGCTCAGATTGGAGCGGGCAAGCGAGTGTTGGTCATTTGCCAGCCGTCGACTGCGGTGCATTGGTTGCGCGACCTGCTTTCCAATTTGCCGGCAGAAGATCATCAAGTGACGACGCTGGAAGTGCCGGACGGCGAAGCATGCAAGACAACTGAGTGGCTGATGCGCATTTGGGAACACTTGCAAGAGCGCCACTTCGACCGCCGCGACACGGTTGTCGCTCTGGGCGGAGGCTCAGTCACCGACCTGGCCGGTTTTGCCGCATCGACTTATTTGCGCGGGTTGAATTTAGTGCTCGTACCAACTTCTCTGCTTGGACAAGTGGACGCAGCAATTGGCGGCAAGACCGCGATCAACCTGGCATCCGGCAAGAATCTCGCCGGCACATTCTTCTTCCCCAGAGCCGTCCTCGCCGATCAAGAACTGCTCAGCACACTGCCGAAAAGTCATTTGATTTCCGGTCTTGGCGAAGTGATCAAATATGCGTTGATTGAGGAAACCGTCGCCAAACATACGGATTACGAGCGCGGTCCCAAGTCGCTGTTAGATGTAATCGAACAGGTGGTCGACGATCAATTCGAGTGGGACGACCCGGCGATCTCCGGCATCATCACCAGTTGCATCAAGATGAAACTGTTCGTCGTCGGCCGCGATCCCCATGAGCAGTTGGGTCTGCGTCGATGTCTCAATCTTGGTCACACGCTCGGTCATGCGATCGAATCAGTACAAGACTACAAAATTACGCACGGAGATGCTGTCTCGATCGGACTCGCCTTCGACATGAAGCTGGCCAATTCAAAGAAGATGGTGACGAAGGCAGACAGCGATCGTGTGCAAACGCTTTTGAAATCTGCAGGTCTGCCGACAGAAATTCCAAAAGAGATTACAAAAGATAAGTTAGTCGCAGCAATGTCGCACGACAAAAAGCGCGAAGGCGAGAACCTCAAATGGGTCTTACCGTCAGGCAAAATAGGAACGGTCGATTACGACCTCTCAATTCCATTAGCTGATCTTTCGAAGCTGCTTTAGTGTCGATGACGGTATCCACGACATCGTTAAGAGTAGCGTTCCAGGGTGCCCCCGGTGCATTCAGTCATCGAGCGACGCAACTGTTTGCCGAGCAGATCGGCTGTCGTGCACAGTTAGAGCCCGTTTCCTGCAAGTCGTTCGATCAGATTTTTGACAAGGTCGTCAGCGGCGAAGCAGAATTCGCAGCAGTGCCTCTGGAAAATTCCTCAGTCGGCTCCGTCGTCGCAAACTACGATTTGCTCTGGCGCAGCCCGGTAATAATCGTCAGCGAAGTTTATCTAGACGTGCACCACAACCTGATCACGCTGGAAGGAACAAAACTCGAGGACATCCGGCAAATCTTTTCGCATCCAGTTGCACTCGACCAATGTCTCAAACTTCTTGCCTCGTTGCCTAACGCGAAACCGGTTTCATTCTGGGACACCAGCGGCTCCGCCTTCCACGTGAAAGAGATGGGTGATCCCACACTAGCAGCCATCGCCAGCCAATATGCCGCCGCCGAAACCGGACTGCACATGCTCAAGCGCAACGTCGAAGATCATTCCGGCAACCGCACCAGATTCGGTATCATCATGGGCGACCTCGCCGCTGCCGGCGGTGCACCAATGAAACAGCGTGCTCTGGAACTTGTCAGTCAAAGCGACCGATACAAACTCTCCTGCAACGTCGAGCTAGCCCACGAACCAGGCTCTCTCTCTAGACTTCTCGATGCCCTGGCCCGCTGTTCCGCCAACCTGACCAAAATCGAATCGCGCCCAATTCCCGAAACACCCTGGCACTACCGCTTCTTCCTCGACATGCAAATCTCCCGCGACCAAGACTCTTGCGTAGCCACCGCGCTGCGCACCCACTGCAACAGCAGCAAAATCCTGGGCCGCTATCCAATCTGGGTTGACGACAGTTCTGCTCTCAAATCTTCATAGCCATCGCAATCCGCAGCAATGAGGATTCCAGCTAACTTCGTACAATTTACGACTATCGTCCTTCGATGCCGCGTTCGATTGCTGTGATCGCCTCCGCCTTTTCTTCTTTGGCCAAAGCTTTTGTTGACCAGGTGCTAGCCCGATCAGAAGCCAAAGAATCATGGATAGAGATGAGGAGTTCTACTTTGCGTAGGACTCGAGGTATCCACACCCAATGCAACGGTGGGTCATGACGTTTAACATCGCATTCTTCACTTTTATTCCCCCGAGCAGGTTTTGCTGCGGGTCACCTTTCGTCCATTTACTCAATGATGCTGCGCCGGCGTGGCCGTGATCGACAATAAAACCTACTTCCATGTCAGTTTTGCATTTGGGGCAGTTCAAAGATAATTCCATCAGCTCCTCCGGTTGAAAAAATTCGCAAATGCGACAATCCACTAACTTAACGGTGCTTTTTTTGCGTTCTGTCTGCTACAGCTCGCAGCCGAACGCGGTCTAGAGATTTCAGCTCGGGTCCTTGGTTGCTGTAAATAGTGATTTGCTTTCGATCAATACAGGAACACCTCTGAGCACACAGAACGCGCTGGCTATATAGACAAACCACATGGCGATGTCTGCTAATCCGACGCTGACACCGAATTTGGTGCGGGCAGCAATCAGTAAACAAAACGCCACTGCTTTGGCGATGGCGTAAGTAAATCGGCTGAAGTTGGAGGCGACGAGGAATTTACCAACCCCACTGTGCATCATCGTCTTGGCACCAAATGCGGTGTAGCCCTGCTCGCTGGCAAACGACCGAATCGCGTCAACGAAGGTTCCCCGGATCAGGTACAGCAGGGGCACCCACAGAGGTATCCAGCCCAACGCGCAGAATGCGATCCAGTACGACATCTCGACTGCGCGATCGCCGGCTATGTCCAGAATGCCGCCGAACTTCGACGCTTGGTTTAGCTTTCGTGCCAGATAACCATCCAGCGCGTCGGCATAGATAACGAAAGCGGTCAGTCCAAACGACGTCCACTTCCACTGTTCCTCAGGCAACCAGAGTAAACCGATCGCACCGAGCGCAAGAAACACCCGTGAAACGGTAACAACGTTCGGAACGTTGATTGTCACTTCAAACGTCTAGATTGCTCAGGTGAGCATTCTTTTCGATGAACTCTCGCCTTGGTGCGACCGATTCTCCCATGAGCAGATCAAAGATGTGGTCGGCTTCACCGGCATCATCTATAGTGACTTGCTTCAGCGTTCGGGTCTCGGGATTCATCGTCGTATCCCAGAGTTGCTCCGCCATCATCTCGCCCAGACCTTTGAAACGCTGAACGATGGCTTTATCGCCCATTTCCGCTAGCACTGCTGCCAGTCGGTGCTCGTTGTAGCAGTACTCGGTGCGCTTGCCTTTCTCCACTTTGAAAAGTGGCGGCTGAGCAATATAAACGTAGCCTTTGTCCACCAGCGGTCGAGCATAGCGGAAGAAGAACGTCAGCAGAAGCGTTCTGATGTGACTGCCGTCGACATCCGCGTCTGTCATGATGATCACTTTGTGATAGCGCAATTTTGTCAGATCAAGATTCTCTGCATTGGGGCGCAACAGGCCGGTGCTCTTGCCGCCGGTCTCCTCGTCATCTTCTTTGACGGAAAGACCAAGGGCCGTGATCATCGCCTGAACCTCGGCGTTCTCGTAAATACGGCTTGGCT
>Ga0182024_10013400_pt1 | contig 16016 bp, 13 predicted proteins | sample P32metaG_FD_120480 | JGI IMG/M metagenome (GOLD analysis project Ga0182024, IMG submission 120480) | Permafrost microbial communities from Stordalen Mire, Sweden - P3-2 metaG (Illumina Assembly) | ecosystem: Environmental > Terrestrial > Soil > Wetlands > Permafrost | place: Sweden: Stordalen... | reverse complement strand
CGGGAAGTATTCGCGTTTCTGTTTATCACTGTTTATCTGAATAGAGCAGATCGTTTATGTGTTCCTTATTCCGCGAAAACTATTCTGGATTCATGAACGTCAGGAAGAAATTGGAAGCCCAATTGTTTTCTGGCGATCGAACCCTATGTGGAACGAGTTGGAAATCTTCACGAAATGCAAGCAGGCCGCGACGAAATGCCGCTACGGGGGATCCGGCGCGAAGGACAATTGTTCAATGAATATCAATTTGTTTATGTCTGGCAATCAAAGTTTCAATCAATTCCTTTATGCGCCGTTGACGCGGGCTCTCCTAGTTTGCAGGCCAGCAGTTTACTTTATGAGGAAGGTGTATATGAAACGAAGACCGATTTTGCGGGGAATCTTATCGGCCGGGGGGGTTGTCCAGCTGGCACTGTTCTTGTGCGCTGCGCCATCACATGCGCAATCAGGAATGCCTACATCCGGGACGCCTCCAGGAATGGAAGACGTATCGCCGCTCGATCCGATGAACCATGCTCGAAGCGCATTCGACGATAGGACGCCGAAACCGGAACAGCATGTCCTAACGGCCGACCATGCTCCGGGCGATGTGAAAGGGTTCGCGCGGTACCCGAGCGGCCTACCGATGGCGGGTGCTCAGGTTGTCATTCTCAACGCGGATGTGGATGTGGAACGATCCACTATCAGCGCCGAAGATGGCAGCTTCACTTTCAAGAAGCTCAAACCGGGCCATTATCAATTGAGCGCAAAGATTGACGGGTATGCCTCGCCGGGGATTATGGACGTTGTCGTGATTCCAGGACAAACCATCAGTTCTGATATTTCGCTCAGATCAACTCGGGGCGCGTCCATGAGCTCGGGAAGCGGATATCGGTCCTACGGCGGGGCTTATCGCGCAGAACCGGCCAGCCTGCGCGTCGCGGATCCTCAACCTACGGCAGCCTCTCCTTCTGAAAATAATGTTGCGACAGCAGAAGCAACCAGCGCTGCCACCAGCATTGCTTCAGAAAAGACACCTGCGGCTGCTTCCAGCGAAGTCGCCATACCAGCAGCGGTTGCGGACGAGCTGGCAGCGATGCGAAGACGCATCGACGAACTCGAATCGGAATTGAAGGGTCGTGGGACGGCGGAACAACCGGCAGCGGAAACGCCGGCAGCAGCTGCCGTCACACCAGTAGCTGCTCAGGATCAGGCTGCTGCGCCGGTGAAACTACTCCCGGGGCAATATCTTGCCGCGGGCGGCACAGCCAGCTGGTTCAAGGGCGACCAGGATTTGCCAACTCACCCGGACGGCTTTGACACCTTCTCCTACGCGGACTGGACTTGGATGAATGCCAACGGTCGCCAACACGACAGCCCTTGGTCAACAAAATACTTCACTCCTGAATTCAGGGCTGACGTCAACTACATGGATGATTTCAACCATCCCCGTGACGACACGATGGGTGGCTCAACGGAAAGTTTCCGAGTCAATGAATGGCAATTGGAACAGTTGAGCCTCGGCGGCGACATTCGCATCGGGCACGTCCGTGGAAGAATCCTAACGATGTTCGGATTGTTCTCCACGACGACGCCGCGCAATGACCCCAGTGTGATTAAGGGCCAGTGGGATCTCTCCAACGCGTACCGATACATTTCGGAAGGATGGGGCGGGTACCACTTCGACGTCAACCATGGACTCAACGTTGATGCGGGAATTTTCGTGTCCTACATCGGCCTGTTCAGTTACTACAACTTTGACAACTGGACCTATCAACCTTCCTACGTTTCCTCAAACACGCCATGGTTCTTCAACGGCTTGCGCATTCAGTGGTTTCCGACTGCCAAACTGAAGATCGAACCCTGGATCATCAATGGATGGCAGTCCTACGCCAGAGCCAATAGTAAACCCGGACTCGGAGGCCAGATCCTGTGGCGCCCGAAGCCGTGGTTTTCAGCGGTGTTCAACAATTACGGCATGGGCACGGATGATGTGGGCGCTCCCCTACGGTCGCGTATCCACACCGACGACAGTTTTGAGGTCAGAGAATACAACCGGCCGGATGCCCTCCTCGACATGATGGCCATGTCCTTCACGGGCGATCTGGGATGCGAATATGGGGGCGGCCTAGACTGCTACAACGACAAAAACGGAAACACGAAGCAAGCCTTCCTTGGATGGATGGCTTACCAGCGTTTTCAATTTGCGCATGACCATTATGGCATTACTCTCGGCGGCGGAATGCTGAACAATCCCGGCCGCTACCTCACACTGCTTCCACCGATCAACGGAGCTGGCGCGACAACCGGCTCTCCCTATTTCACGGGAAATCCCGGCGACAAATATCACGCGTACGATGCAACGGCCACATTCGAATACATGCCCTCCCAGTGGTTGACCTTCCTCGGGGAAATGGGCTATCGCCATTCGGACGTGCCGTACTGGTCGGGACGAAATGGAATCACGCCGCCTGGAGGCAATACGGGCAGCCCCGCTTCCTACGTTTGCACCAACGGTGTGTCGTCCGTTGTTTCCACTTTCACGCCCTCGGGCGCCGGGTTCTACCAGAGTTCATCACTTACTCCGCTCGGCGACAACGGGCAGCCACAAGGAACCGGAGGCGTTGTTGATAACGCTTGCAACGTGCAAATGGGTGGTTCGTCAACGGTCAACTCCGGCTGGCACGCATGGGCTCCGGATCTTCGCCACAGCCAGATCGTGGCGACGTTCGCGATCATGACGAGGTTCTAATGCAACGCAACGCGGCCTCACGGACGATCGATGGGATGCGATTCGATGTTGGGCCAAAGAGTAACCAACTTACGGCAATCGGGAACTCACTGCGCGGTTGTTTGCAGTTCGCTCTTGGAGAGTTGAGGCCACGCCCAGGCGGGGCCTCAACTCACGCCGGTCGCAAAAAAGAGATAGAGGAAAAACGTTCGGGAAATCATCGAGGACAATCGCACAAAGGAAATTTGCGGAGAGAAAGCAGTCTGAAAGCGAATTCAGCGGATCAGTTGAAATTTGAATTCGCGGGAAACAAAAATTCGATGCGTGTTTTTATGCTTCGTTTAGGACGTGTTTATCACACTTGAAATACTAAGGAATCTATGTATTTCGTGCTCGCCGTCGGAATACTGAACTTAATGCGGTGGATGATGTGCGCTGCAAATTGCCTCACGAGTGCGAGTGCGCGACGAGTCGGCAGAATTGGCGCGCAGGTTCATGGAACACGAGTCATTCGATGAAACGGAATGCACAATTCGGATTCGTCCACTACCGGAACGCCGCGTGGGCTGCGGGTTTGTTCCTGATGCTGGCCCCGTGCGTTACCTTGCTGGATCGAGCACCGGTGTCGAGCCGGGTCTCGCATCGTAGAGATGCAAGAACCAGTCTTTCCACCTCTGCCATCGCCGCGAATTCGCCGTCGGACAATCATTCCGAAATCAGAAATTATTTCATGGATTTTGCCGGCGATCACAGTCTGGATGTTGCGACCGTGATTGAGCAACCCACGACTGGATACACCAAGTACACCGTTCAATTGCATCTTGCCTCCGGCGTTGAACAGTCCGTTATTGTGTCGGCTCCTCCTGGCGGGCTTCAAGTCGAGATGCACGACATGACCGGAGATAAAGTTCCAAACGATGTCGTGCTAAGACCAGCGCTGGTTCGATGGCTTCCCACAGTTCTCGTCAACGATGGCCATGAGCATTTTGACATCGCCGTGTCCGGCACAGATCCAAGGTCGTTTTCGTCGAACGAGGATCTGGGCTCGCGAAGAGGCGATACACAGTCGTTCGCATTATTGATTTCTTCTGGTTTCAAAGCTGTCCACCTTCCCGATAGCAGAAGACCGTTTGACCTGCAGTTGCAGGAATGCCTTTTTTCTTCTGTCAGCCAGACGATTACAGATCGTTTGGGCCACACATCAAGTCCAGGAAGAGCTCCACCTCCCGTAATAGCGATTTAGCGCACGAAATTCATCTGTGCGCCAAACATGTGTGTGAAGCGGGCGTGAACTTTTGCGCCGGCAAGGACACTTGCGCGCCGATTTCTGGAAAAGGACTGAAAGTTTGACGCGGAGGGTTAGACGTTATGTTCATGAAAAGAATAGAGCTGAAGTTCGGATTGCTCGCAATCACCCTGGCCAGTCTGCTGGCGCTGGGCGGCTGCGGAGGGCAGCAAGGGGATGTCGCGGCCCAGGAAGCGCCGCCGCCTCAACAGGTGGTTCAAGGCGTGGACGTCACGCTGTTCTCGGTGGAACATCCCGAACAGTATCCGCCGGTAACGGCCACCCGATATGAAGCGCCGTCGCAACTCGTCACCACGGGTGTCGTGGTTCCAGACATCTCGCGGAGCGTACCGGTGATTACTCTGGCCTCCGGCCGCGTCGTCGACATCCGCGCGCGCCTTGGCGACACGGTGCAAAAAGACCAGGTCCTGCTGCGCGTACGCAGTGATGACGTAGCTGGAGGATTCGACGCCTACCGCAAGGCCGTGGCCGACGAACTTCTCGCGCGAAAGCAGTTGGATCGGACCAAGGACCTGTATGAACACGGCGCTATGGCGCAGCAAGACCTCGAGGTCGCCCAGGACAATGAAGACGACGCCAAGACCACGCTCGAAACCGCGACCGAGCATCTTCGGCTTCTCGGCAACGATCCCGACAAACCCAATGGGATTGTGGACATCGTTGCCCCCGTCTCCGGTGTGATTACCGATCAGGAAGTGACGATCGCCGCAAGCGTGCAGGCCTACTCATCGCCAAACCCGTTCACAATTTCGGATTTGACCAGCGTCTGGATCGTTTGCGACGTGTACGAAAGCGATATGGCCAGCGTCCGTATCGGTGAAATTGCCGACATAAAACTAAATGCTTATCCGGACAGGATGATTAAAGGCAAGGTGAGCAACATCGGAGCGATTCTCGATCCAAACATTCGCACTGCCAAGGTTCGGTTGGAAGTGCCCAACCTTGGCCAATTCATGCGGCCGGGTATGTTCGCCACGGCCACGTTTTACAGCCTCGACAAGAAAGTTTACACAATCGTGCCGTCGTCCGCGATTCTGCACCTGCACGATCGCGATTGGGTTTTCATTCCCACGCAGGGAAAATTCCGCCGGATTCAAGTGACCAGCGGCGCGCAATTGCCGAATAACATGCAAGAAATTTTGAGCGGTCTGCAGCCAGGCCAGCAGGTCGTGTCCAACGCGGGCACGATCCAAAATGCGATCGACAATGAGTGACGACGGACTCGGAGGCCCAAGGAAAAAACGATGATTCGCAAACTCGTAGATTTTGCCCTGAATAACCGGTTCGTCGTGATCACCGCCGCGCTACTGGTATTTGTCGCCGGGGGGCTTGCATTCCACGACATGCCCGTCGAGGCCTACCCGGATATTGCAGACAATTACGTGACGATTATCAGTCAATGGCCCGGGCGTTCCGCCGAAGAAGTTGAGCAGCAAGTGAGCATTCCCATTGAAATTCAGATGGGCGGGCTTGCACACCTGGCGACAATGCGATCCGAATCCCTCTTCGGCCTGTCGTTCATGACGCTTGTCTTTGACGATTCTTCCGTCAACGACTGGAACCGCGCGAAGGTCCTCGAAAGACTCACCCTTGTTTCGATGCCTCCCGGGGTTCAGCCTCAAATCGGAACGGATTGGAGCCTGACGGGCCAGATTTATTGGTACACAATCCGAAGCACGAACCCAAGTTATGACCTCATGGAACAAAGATCCATAGAAGACTGGGTCTTGTACAAGCAATTCAAGACGGTCCCCAACGTTGTGGACGTAAGCGACTTCGGGGGCACGGCGCGCGAATACCAGATTCGGCTCGACCCAACCAAGCTCATCTCGTACGGACTAAGCATCGCCCAGGTGGAACAACAGCTTGAAATCAACAATGTAAACGCCGGCGGCAGCTTCATCGAAATTGGCTTGCAGCAAATGAACGTCCGAGCGCTCGGCCTCTACCGTACATTGCAGGACATCGAAAATACTGTCTTGACCACGAAAGGTGGAACGGCGATCCGCGTCAAGGATATTGGCATCGTCGAGATGGGGCCGAGAATTCGATTGGGGCACATGGCGCGCGCGACTCATCGTCCGGATGGCGTCATCGTCGACGAACCCGATGTTATCCAGGGTAGCGTCCTGATGCTGAAAGGCGCGGAGGAAGGGCCCACGCTCGACGCGATTCACAAAAAAGTTGACGAGCTCAACAACCTCATCCTTCCCGAAGGCGTGAAGATCATTCCAATGCTGGACCGCAGTGACCTGCTTCACTACACCCTGGACACGGTGCTGCACAACCTTGGCGAGGGGATGATCCTGGTAACGATCATCCTGCTCTTATTCCTCGGGAATATTCGAGCGGCCTTGATCGTTGCGATCACGATCCCATTTTCCCTGATGTTCGCTTCGATTTGGCTCGATTCAAGCAAAATTCCAGCCAACCTTCTGTCGTTGGGCGCACTGGATTTCGGGATGATGGTGGACGGCGCCGTAGTCATGGTTGAAAACATCGTCCGGCACTTGAACCGGAGGAACAAACCGGCCGAGTCTGCCGGCGAAACTGCCTCTCCAGGCCGGACAACGGTCATCGTAAAAACGCCCTCGGAAGCCATACGAGAGGCGTGCCACGAAGTCCAACGGCCGGTATTCTTCGCCATCGCCATCATCATCACAGCATACATGCCGATCTTCACGCTGCAACGCGTGGAGGGAAAACTATTCAAGCCCATGGCGTGGACGGTCGCGTTCGCCCTGCTCGGCGCCATGACTTACTCAATCCTCGTTGCACCGGTTCTGGCCAGTTGGTTGTTCAGCAAGGGCGTCAAGGAGTGGCACAACCCAGTTATTTCCTCGCTTACGAATTGGTATCGCGGCGCTGTCCGGAAAGCCATCGAGTTTCGTTGGCTGACCATAGGCGTGGGACTGGCTGGATTTGCGGTCGCCATGTTCCTGACGTTTAGCGGCATCATCGGCGCGGAGTTCTTGCCGCACCTGAACGAGGGAGCGATTTGGGCTCGTGGTGCAATGGCGAATAGTACGAGCCTTACGGAAGGAGAACGCTTCGCCACTCAATGTCGATATGTCTTCGCTTCGTTTCCCGAAGTGACCACGGTCGTCTCGCAAGCAGGGGCGCCCGACGACGGAACGGATACGGGAGGTTTTGGCAATACCGAGTTTTTCGTGGACTTGAAACCGAAGGAGAAATGGCGCCCCATTTTTCATCAAGATAAAGATGAGCTGATCGCCGCGATGAATCGTGAGCTTTCGAAATTTCCTGGCGCATTCTGGAATTTCTCCCAGCCCATTGAAGATAACGTGGATGAGACGCTGACTGGCACCAAGGGCGGACTGGCAGCAAAGCTATATGGGCCAGACTTGGATGTCCTCGAGGCAAAAGGCGAAGAGATCAAGGAAGTGATGTCCCACATTCAGGGAATTCATGATCTTGGGCTTCAACGCGATACAGGCGAGCCGAATCTCAATATTACCGTCGATCGTCTGGCGGCGGCTCGGTTTGGGATAAATATAGCCGATGTGCAAGACGCCATCCAAACGGCCGTTGGCGGTTTTCCCATCGGCCAGGTTCTACAGGGAGAAGCCGTCTATAACTTAACCGTACGTTATCAGCAACCGTACCGCGATACGAAAGAGGCGATTCAGGACATTCGCATTCTTAGCCCCTCTGGCGAGCGAGTGTCGCTGGCTCAAGTAGCTAAAGTGCAGGTCAAGGACGGGGCCTACGACATCTATCGCGAAAACGGCTCACGCTATGTCGCCATCCGCTTCGAGGTGCGTGACCGGGACCTTGGGTCCACTGTGCAGGACGCTATAACTCAGATCGGAAAGAATGTGAAGTTGCCGCGAGGCTACGAACTCACGTGGGCGGGGGAATATGAAAGCGAAAAGCGTGCGGAAGCCAGACTCCTTATCATCATTCCGATCACGATCCTGATCATCTTCGTCATTCTCTACATCATGTTTCGCTCGGCCAAATGGGCCACGCTCATTCTGATCACGGTGGCCATGGCACGGGTCGGTGGCCTGGTGGCTCTTTTGGTTACGCATACGTTCTTCAGCGTGGCTTCGGGTGTCGGCTTTCTCGCACTCTTCGGCGTTTCAGTGCAGACGGGCGTCATCATGCTGGAATACATCAACCAACTCCGCGCTCACGGTCACACAGTCATAGACGCAGCAGTCGAGGGCGCGGTTCTGCGGTTGCGGCCGATTATGATCACCATGCTCGTGGCGACCTTCGGCCTTTTGCCCGCGGCATTCTCGCACGCAATCGGGTCCGATTCGCAACGGCCGTTCGCCATCGTAATCGTCGGAGGGCTGATTGCCGACCTGGTCATGAGTATTTTCATCCTGCCCACGCTCTATGTTTGGTTTGCGAGCGATGGTGACACGCTGCCGGAACCGGAGGCGAACTTTGAGGTTTAATCGAACAACTAGTTATTTTCGGATAATCCGCGTCTGTCTGGCCGCTTGCGCCGTGGCCTGCTGCGTTCTGAGCGCGCCCCAGGCATTCGGCCAGGCCGCCAAAGGGCCCGTGAGGATCACGCTGGACGAGGCCATTCAGATGGCGCTCCAGCACAATCACAACATGATCGCGGCTCGAACCGCGATCGACCAGAGCCTGGCGCAGGAAATCACAGCCAACTTCAGGCCCAATCCCAACCTCATTGGAGACTGGGAATACCTGCCGTTTTTTTCGCCGAGCAACCTGACCGGCAATTACCTCTCCACGCAGACCGAAATCGATGCCGGCGTCAGCTATCTGATCGAGCGCGGCCACAAGCGCCAGGCCCGCTACCAGGCGGCGAAAGACATAACGGCTCAAACGCGATCGCTGGTGGCGGATGACGAGCGCGGGCTGACGTATCAAGTGGCTACACTTTTCGTCAACGTCCAGCTTGCGGAATCGACGATCGATCTCGCGCAACAGGATTTGAAAAGTTTTCAACAGACCGTGGACATCAGCGAATACCAATTCAAAGCCGGAGGAATCAGCGAGAACGATTATCTGATGATCGAGGTCCAATTGCTGCAATTCGAGATGGATTTGGAATCGGCGCAACTGGCCAGGGCCCAGGGGCTGTCGGACCTGCGGCAACAGGTGGGCTACGAGTCGGTGGGCCCCGATTACGACGTTGTGGACGCGTTCGATTACCTGCCGATGAAGGGCAACGTCGAAGACTTGCAAATGCAGGCCTTGCAGACCCGGCCCGATCTGCGCGCCGCTGTGCAAGGCGTTACCGCGGCGAACAGCGGATTAGTGCTGGCCAAGGCGGATGCAAAGCCGGACCTGACCGTCCAGGCGAATTACACCCGCAACGGCGGGCTCAACGACATGAGCTTTTTCGCGAGCATCCCACTGCCCGTTTTCAACCGAAATCAGGGCGAGATCGCGCGGACGAAGTCGGTCATCACGCAAATGCAGGAGCAACAGGCGTTCACCAACGGCCAGGTTTTGACAGACGTGAAGGACGCTTTTGAAGGCCTGAAATCCAATGAGCGTGTGGTCTTGTTGTACCAGAACAAGTACAGGGATATCGCCAAGAAGTCCCGGGACATCGCCGATTACGCCTATCACCGCGGCGGCATCGCGTTGCTCGATTTCCTGGATGCGGAGCGCAGCTATCGCGCCGCGGAACTTGGCTACCGCCAGACGCTGGCTTCGTATTTGCTTGCGCTCGAGCAACTCCGTGAAGCCGTGGGTATCAGGAACTTGCCATGATTCCTCGGATATCGATGTAGAAAAACTTTTGATATTCGAGCGGCATCGTCTTCAGATTTTAAGAAATCAACGCGAGGAGCCGAATTCATGAAAAAGGCAGAAGTCCTGGCCATGATCGAGGGAATCGCAATCATACCCGCGGTTCGCGTCTACTCCGCGGAAGACGCGCGTTTTGCTGCGGAGGCCGTTTCGCAGGGCGGCATTCCCATCGTGGAGATCACCATGACCGTGCCTGGCGCCCTTCACGTGATTTCCGATCTCGTAAAACATGCCCCGGATCTGGTCGTCGGTGCGGGAAGCGTCCTGGACAAGGAAACCGCACACAAGTGCCTGGATGCCGGCGCGGGATTTCTGACGACGGACGGACTCGATTTGAAGGTCGTCGAATATGCCGTTACGCAAAACATCGTCGTCTTCCCAGGAGCATTGACGCCAACGGAAGTGCTGAACGCGTGGAAAGCCGGCGCGGACTTGGTCAAAGTCGTCCCGTGCGCGCAAGTCGGCGGCGACACTTACATCAAAGCACTGAAGGCTCCGTTCCCGCAAATCCCGCTGATCGCAGCGGGCGGAGTAAATCAGCAGACGGCAACAAACTTCATTCTGTCAGGGGCTGTTGCTCTGGGCGTCGGGGTCGCCTTGATTCCGAGGGAATCGATCAAGCTTCGTCAGGCGGATCGCATTCGTGAATTGGCGCGGCGGTTTGTGGGGTTCGTCGAGACAGGGCGCAGCGACCTCGCCGCGCGGAAAGAAGGGATCGCTACCGGGGACTAAACCCAGAATCGAAATTTAGGCTGCACCAATGAACTTTGGGGTGCGCGACATCATCTTTACTTTTAATGTCTTGGTGACGTACGGGTGGTTCTCGCGAAGGCAAAATGCGAATTCCGGCTTGGTTAGAATAGAGGGAGTCACCTAAATGAAAAAAGAAGAAGTCCGGAAGAGGATCGAAGAAATCGGCATCGTCGCGGCGATTCGGGAACATTCGAAGGAGAATGCCCTCTTCGCCGCCGAAGAAGTCTCCCAAGGTGGTGTGCCCATCGTTGAGATTTCCTTAACGACCCCTGCCGCAACGGAAGTGATTTCCGATTTGGCAAAAAAGTATCCCGAGATGATCGTAGGAGCGGGAAGCGTATTGAATGTGGAATTAGCGCAAGCCTGTTTGGATGCCAGGGCGCGGTTTCTCACGAGCGACGCTCGCCGTTTGCCCCTCGTCGAATTTGCCGTTCAGAAAGAAATTGTCGTATTCCCGGGAGCTCTTACGCCCAGCGAGGTCATCACCGCGTGGGAATCCGGCGCCGACTTTGTTAAGGTCGTTCCCTGCGCACTGATTGGCGGCGAGAAATACATCGCTTCCCTTCATAAGATGTTTCCGCAAATTCCCCTGATCGCCGCTGGCGGCGTTCTCCAACAGACCGCCGCTGAATACATCGCGGCTGGCGCATCGGCGCTGGGCATCGGAAGCGAGCTCATTCCAGCACAAGCCGTCCGGCATCGAGAAGCGGGCCGAATCCACGAGCTGGCCCGCAGGTTCGTAGGCTTTGTCAAAAACGCTCGTGAAGGTGTGCTTCCCTACCGCGAAGGCATTAACTTGAAAATGCCCGATTAGGTTGTAAGGAATCGATCATCGAGAACAAGATCTTGCTGTCCAAGAATTCTGAAGATATCTCGGGCCTGGCCGGGGAAGGCCAGTGTTACCGGAACTTCCGTGCAAAATGCAGAAGTGCTCCAGTTCAATTTTGTCAGCCGTAGCAAGTCTTTTGCCGCTTCCTGGAATGTCAGGGTCCCCCAGTTTTCAGTGATCTCAAATGGCTGAGGCATCCGATTCCCCGGATAGCATCGCAGAAATGGGACATATCCCAAGACGTAAACTACACCGAGTTTTTCACCGAACGGGATTGCCGTGCCTCGAAAAACGGGCTTGCGCCCCGGGCGCAGAACAAACGTGCCGCTTTTGCCAACGGAAACCAGTGCATATCGCCTGATTTCTCGGAGAGAATGTTCAAAACCCGTGCGCTCTGCCTCGCTGTATGGAGACGTCTTGTGAATTACAACTTTGCCAGGCAAACAGGCACAGTTTTTTCCGTAAACTTCCAGGGCACGCGACATCAGCGTTGCGGCTTGGTCTTCGTTGAGGCGCGGCGTCCCCTCTGCTTTATTGTTCGGCTTCCACTCGAACGTTTCCCCTTTCAGAATGAAACCCTTCCCAGAATCCGTGACTATGTGAGCGAAGTATGACCATATATTCGGTGACGGGCTTCCCGTCTCGCGATAAAAAGAAACTCCCACAAAGCATGAGTCCCCCGCCGCATCGGCCAGGCGCCATGGCGTGAAGCCTGATTTATATAAGAGCCTTATGGACAAGTCCCATGCTTGTGTGGCCTTGTCTTTCTGCAGCCCGTCGATTTCCGGCATTGTTCCATCGCACACGATTTCGGTTGGCAAAGATTGCGCGCAGGCTGCAAGCAAAAGGGAGCGTTCCACTCGCGCTGGTATCGCGCAGATCACCACATTCGGCGGGAATTCGAGATGGCTCATGGCGCGAACCTGCGCGCCAAACAACTCTCGGAGCATTCCATATTTTGCAAACGAATCGTCACAATCCGCGGCGAGCCGCACCATCTGCGGGTTGATGGACCGGTGCCAGGAAGTCTGCGTAACGACGTCCACTGAAAACGGCTTGCAGGAATTCAGGCCCGGAAACGATGGATGAAGAATGCCATCCAGACCTGGATCCTGATCTACGGGCCGGGAGATCTCTTCCAGCAGCGATCGCACGCCTTCAATCTCGTCGCCGGCCCCGACAATTCCCACGCGGAGTTGACGGCTGCCGCCCACATGGCCGTTCCCGTAAGGCCCATATGCCGCAAGCCCCGTTCGTGGATCCACGCACCGCTGGTTTTCTCCAAAAACCAGCTCAGGCTCTTTGATCTGGATGCATTCAAGCCGGTCCAAGGTCCGGGACAAGTGAATTTCGAGCGGGGGCGAGCTGAATACGCGCCTTGGGATTTCGGCGCCCGAAGTTTCAGCGGGTTTCGAAAGATATTTCTTCCTCATGTCCGGCGCAGTTCTATCGCTCGATCGGGGCGAGTTCCGGAATCAATTGGGCGCCGACAAGGTCGGCGAGCGCTAAGCTGTCAAAATCCATTTGATCGTTTGAGACCGCTGATTGGCTGGAGCCGGAAGCGGGAGTCAGCCGCACGCGAATTGGATTTGTGCCCCCGTCTATGCGAAGTTCTCGATGGCCTTTCGCGAACACAGCCGACCAGAAACGCAAAGTCCGCAATATTTGCCCGTTTCGTTCTTGATTTAACGGAAAAGAACTCACAGGTCCGACAGGATGAGCAGTCGAAGGTGTTTTTCCATCCAATTCGGTGAGAAACCATGCCGGCCCCAATCGCAAGTAGAGAGCACCGAGGATCTGGATGAAACCGGCGCGGATGGCTTCGTGCTTCCAGCCGCGCTGGAATTCCGCCACCCCATTGTTCTCGAGCTGGATCCACTTCATATGTGGAGCGGTTACCTCACGCTGGATTGTTTTCCCGCCGATCTCCCACCATAAATTCTTCGGCTTGGATCGAGTGAAATAAAAGAGACCGTGGCCCGCGTCGAAACGTAAGCCTCGCTTCCAAGCGTGATAGCGAAGCAATTGGTCGAGAAGTTCGATGGCCCACTTCTCGCGCTCCGGATCCGAGAGCCATTTCGTGAAGCGTTCCTGTGAAGGATTGCCGTCCCCGTTCAGCACTGGAGCAAAAGCTGAGTTTTCCGCGAGCGGCGCGACCGAATAAATTCTTGATCCTTTCAGCAAGAAAGGAACCGGACCGGGACCGCCGCAGGCTTCCATAATTTCTGATTCAGACTGAAACCTTGTTTCCGCGGAGAAAATGTCTCTTGGAATCTCGACTACAGGGAAAAGGTTGGAGACAATTCGCTCTCTGACTTTCGTTGCTCTTACAAAGATCGGCCTAGTCTTCCAGGCGGATTCAGCAGTCTCAATCGTTCCGTTCCCGATCGTGAATCGCGGAATCCTTACGGGAGATGCATGGTCTTCGCGTAGAATTGCCAGAAGATCGCAAACGCTCTCCTCAAATCGATGTCCGTCTCGAAAATCGATCCATTCCTGCAGCCGGAGGAGAGGCGGCAAAGTCACATTTTCTTTCAGCAGTGTGACGAAGCGGCCCTTAGGCAGACCAATATCCGTGAGAACTGAAATTAACTTTTCCAGCGCGGGCCAATCTACCTGCAACATCCGCCGGGAAACCACCAATCCGAAAAAACGGCTCGTGCGGATGCAATTTTCAACCTCTGCCAAGATGTCCGTAGCGCATGAGAAATCCCAACTGGCTGGCCGGGTATTGATCTGGCGATCTCCTGAGCGATCGCTACGAATGCGTTCAATAAGTTCCTCGGACCAAGTCGCGTCCGCCGCGTTGTGAACGAGAACAAGATCTAATGTTTGAGCCGAGGCATTTGCCCGGCCCTGCACTTGCACCGAATTTCGTTCTGGCGTCCGGCGGTCTTTTGAACGCACCGAAGGAGCGGATCCGAAACCTGGTGTTTGAATCGGCAGGGTTCTTGTTTTGCTCGCCACACCACCAGTCTAGAAAGGGTACTGTAAACAAGTCGTAAGGAAACTCTTATCATTCGGTTGATTTCACATTCCAAATTGAAAATAAGGAGCTTCGTGACTCCACTTCAGATTCTTCTTGATTGAAATGCTACTAATAAGTTATTCATTTTAAATGCGTTAGAATGGCGCTTCCCTTTCCAGTTTGCATTCCGGCATCGGAATTCGTGATAGGCAGGATATAAACAAAAAATAAATTGAATGTCAGAATAGGAGGTGTATCCTGTTGCTGTACTCGTCACATACCAAGTAGGCTGCCGAAACCGGCGAGTGCGGAAAGAGGGATCAATGAACCGTAAGGACATTCGCACTTTTATCCAAGAAATTGGCATTATACCTTCTATTAGAGTCCCCTCCGCAGACGACGCTCGCTTCGCAGCCGAGGCCATTTTGCAAGGCGGAATTCCGATTGCGGAAATCGCCATGACGGTGCCCGGAGCTATTCAAGTGATTGCCGACCTCGTAAAGAGCGCTCCGGATATGATTGTTGGAGCGGGAAGCATCCTGGACGAGGAAACAGCGCGCCGGTGTCTCGATGCCGGGGCAAGGTTTCTGACAACGGACGGCTTCGTTCCGGAAATCGTTGAGTTCGCCACGATGGCGGATGTAGTTGTTTTTCCCGGAGCGTTGACTCCCACGGAAGTAATTGCCGCGTGGCGAGCCGGTTCTGACTTTGTGAAAGTGGTCCCATGTGCAGCAGTTGGCGGTGAGAAATACGTTAAAGCTTTGAAGACTCCCCTGCCGCAGGTCGCTCTGATCGCAGCCGGCGGCGTGAACCAGCAAACCGCGGCCGGTTACATATTGGCCGGAGCCTCAGCCTTAGGCATCGGCGAAGCCTTGATCCCTTGGGAAGCTGTCGCGCTACGCCAGTCGAATCGCATTCGTGAATTGGCTCGCAGGTTCCTGAATTCCGTGGAGACCGCCCGCCGTGAAACCGGGACAAGGCTTGAAGAAGTGGTTGTGAATCGAACTCCTGTTTTGACGTTTAAGGGGGCAAAGTTGGAAGAAGCCCCTAGTTAGGGCGACAATCGAACCCACGATCTTCAGCTCGATAGGGTGGCGAGTCTCCTCGTTGCCCTATCGGATTTCGCAAGATAGGAAGAGTCCCTCTCTGCCACAATCCTTACCCCAATGATTTCGCGCGTTTAATAAATAAATGTCACAAAAGGGCAGAAAAAGATCCGGTGAGAGAAGATCGGCTGCTGGCCCGTGAAACTCCATCAGACGAGGGTATCGCTTTCTTGTGAATAGTGTATTGGCGCGGGAGGGGGATACGTTCCTGGCATTTTACTGGCGTCAACAATTCATTGCGATCTCTTCGTTTTACGGGACTTTTTGCGCGTTTTTCCCTCTGAACGTGTCAATCTGTGTCGGGCGGAGGGAGTTGGTCAGATTAAATTCACAACCTGAGCCGACGATGAAAATCTTACTCTCTGTCTCACTGTCGCGGCAAGATCGCGCAATGGTGTTCGAATCTCATTCAATGCGGCACAATTATCGAATCGAACGCAATTCGTACTTGCGACGAAGGTGCGTATGTTTATGAACTGGGCTCTCGTTGACTTCCGCCTCGCCGGCCGCTCGCCCTGAGGCACATGGGTTGTTGGTGGCTCCGATTTGGCAAAATCTGTTTGAAGAATGTGAAGCCG
>Ga0182024_10013399_pt1 | contig 16017 bp, 16 predicted proteins | sample P32metaG_FD_120480 | JGI IMG/M metagenome (GOLD analysis project Ga0182024, IMG submission 120480) | Permafrost microbial communities from Stordalen Mire, Sweden - P3-2 metaG (Illumina Assembly) | ecosystem: Environmental > Terrestrial > Soil > Wetlands > Permafrost | place: Sweden: Stordalen... | reverse complement strand
GATGTGCCTGTCGGAACGACTAGGGTGGCTGTCGTCGGATACAGGTTGGAACCTGCTCCGCTAGATGATTCAGCGGTAGTGTTCGTTACGCTAATGAATTGAGTCTGCACCAAGGTAGAGGTCTCGGTGACATATTGCACCATCGTCACAGTAAGAGACTGCGTCGATGTCTCAGTGGATATCTCAGTTACAGTCTTCCCCGACGATCCTCCATAGACGTAGGCAGAGACGAACACGAGTCCGGCCCCAATGAGAAGTCCCACTGCCAACAGAGCGGCGCCGATGACCTGACTTGAGGCTCGTCCGCTTGAAGTCAATGCAAGTTTTAAGTACAATGCTCTCATTTAAGGTAAGCGAGCGAATACCGGTCGGCACTCCACGTCGTTTGAGAGTTAGATTGGGCATCAAACGCCGCCAGCAGGCTCTCGGCGAGGGATAATCGGTCCCCATCTATCAATGGGTCTCAGGTACCAGAATCGGCCTGGCGAAAATAATTGAGTCGTCCCCCGACAATGAATAAGATAATCTAGAACGAATAGCGGCGGTTTCAAAACAAAAAGGAAGAATGCGAGGATTGACTCCTCGCTTGGTCTGTTAGATCTGACTAGAGTTGTGCTGTTGCGCTGACGAGTTCTGTGTGCGAACTGCCACCGGCTGTGTCGACGGTGACGGTGAATGAGTAAGCTGATCCCGCTTGCAGGATGCTTGTGCCGTGAGTCGCGACTCCGACTGAGGCGCTAACTTGGCTGCCGACTGAGAGAGGGTTGGTTGCGCTGACGAGTAGGCCTGCTCCGTTACAGAATGTAGCTGGGATGGCCAAGGCTGGGGCTGAAGGGCACGCTGCGTTGGTCGCTGCGTTGCAATTCTGGCTGACGGCCGCTGATGTCTCACCCATACAGTTGAGGGCGTCCTGATCCTGGACTCCGACGTTCGCGCCGGTGTTCAGGGCTACCTGTATTCCGGTGACGGGGCTGTTGCCGCTGTTCAGGACTGTGATGACTAGAGTGCCTGGGGATGTGCCTGTCGGGACGACTAGGGTGGCTGTCGTCGGATACAGGTTTGAACCTGCTCCGCTCGATAGACCGCCGATTAAGCCGGTGACGAAGGCGTAGACGATGATGGCTGCCGCGACGGCGATGGCGATGAGGAGGAGTGTTGCGATGACTGGGCTGACTGCAGATCTTTTCTTCTGTGTTTTCGATATGAACTTCATTCTTAATTGTTCACTTGACCATACCTCAAATAAAACCCCTATATAAATACCACGTAAAACAAGCATTTCGTAGCATAAAATATTGTATTTCTGGTAATTTTACACGATAAATATAGGGCATATGTGGCCCATTTTCTGATTTTCCCGAAAATAGCTCGATAATTATTAATTAGTGAAAGCGAAATTATGCCGAATAGATTTAATGGAAACTCTAAGTACTTTCTTGCTGGGTTGCCTTTGCCGATTTAGAACCCTTCGGCCTTCCTCGTTTCCTCTTTGGTGCGTCGACTGGGGGCATCGAGCCTTCCTGACCACCTGGTTGGACTTGTTCGGGAGTTACGTCAGCTTGCTGGGATGTCGCTGTTGAAGAATCAAAAGCGGCCGGCTGCTGGCTAGCTTCGGAAGGTTCAGGAAGCACTTCGACACCCTCGAGCGCGGGGGGCGCGCCTCCTTCCCATACTATCTCATCCGATTTGGAATCATCAGTCTTAGCGGCCTCGGGCATATACTGGGGCACCTGCATCGCCGGCTCAGGAATAGCCTGGACGGGTTCAGAGACGTCAAGCTGTTGAGGGGAAGCGGTCGTCGCGGCCATCGGTGGTTCCGACTGCACTTCAGGTTCGCGGGTAGGTTGCCACACCGATCTCCCCCGATTAGATACGGGGGCAGGCTGCACCTGCTGCACGCGTTGTGGAAGAGGCGCGTCCTGGATCATCGTCGAAGAGGGCCCATCGACCTGTTTCACGACTTGGACGGGAGCCCTTCGCGCCTGCTGCCGGATATTTCTCCTGGCGATATTCTGTTTCGCCTCGTTACCCTCCTCCGCGAGAAAACTCTCCGCGGGCAGCTCCAGCTCCAACATCTCCTGCTTTCTGATGCCGTCAAGCCCCTTGGAGATAAGTCCGTAGCCTAGGGCGACCATGACACCGAGGAAGACTGCCTCCAGGGTCGCGTCTTCCAACACGACGGTCTGGTTCGTGATGGTGCTCAGGTCCTTCTGCAGGCTGCTCACGATCAGATAGGCTTCATAGAACGCAACTACCGTCAGTAGGATGCCGATTACCGCAGCCCCAGTGCCAAAAACGAGTAGCCTGCGCAATCTTATTTCCCTGAATTGTCAGGACGTTTGCGGGGCAGCTATATTAATCTCTCCCGACGCCGAGCAGAGAAAGCGGAGCAGGTCAATTAGTCGCTTTTAGTTTCGCTTGCGCACGACAGCGTATGCGGCGAGGACTATCGAGGCCAGGAAGACGCCTTCCACGACAAGGTACGCCAGGCCGGACGCGCTGCCGAAGAAGGTCCTCGCGGCATTCATCTCTGCCGCGAGCTCGTAGAGAAGATAGGAATAGACAAGGCTGAATCCCGCCACTACCGTCACGAGCGTGCCGGATATTATCCTCATCACTTGCGAAGCCCGAATATGTCGAGTGAACATCGGCTGCAGCTATGCTTTACGGGGTAAATATACCTTTAGAACTTACATAACACTTGATGGTAGCGCTAATGTATATTCTGACAGACTAATCGGCGATTTCTACTTCGATTACTTTGCGCCTGAGGGCGGTCCTGACCGTACTGTAGCCGAAGAATATGACGACGGCGACAAAACATGCTTCGATAGATATGAAACCGTAGACGTAGAAGCTGAAAGCCATGCTAGACGCTCCCGCCGAGAGTGACAGGTTGAACGGCGTATTGACGAGGGCTTCTATCAGTATGTAGCTAAAGCCGGCAGTAAAGGCGGCGAGAGAGACGATCGTTATGCCTGCGATTATGTTGGTGACCCAGATGCCTGCGCGATAGGACGACATTTCAGGCGGTACCAAGCCACGAGATAACGGTATTTATGCATGCGCTGGAGGCGACCAAGCGAGGCCTTAGCGGTGTTTGGACATCATCTTCGACCCTATGTCGCATGCGCCCTGGCAAAGCACATGACAGAAGACGGGTTACCATGGCCATCTAACCCATAACAATCTATAATAAACTTTATGTATTCTCTAAGAGAGTAGGATATGCAGGGGGAGGGGAGGAACCATGCCCGAACGTCGACGAGTGCATTACGCACCGGGAAAAGCTTTTAAGGCTAATCCGCGTAATACAACCACAGAGGACACTAAGCGGGCTTTGACAGCTAAGGGACAGTCAACCGTGCCCGGTCATTCGTCAACCGAGCTAGGGATGACAGATTTTGGGCTTCAGGGAATAGGATACATACTAGGAGGAGGGTTCCCCACGAATAGCGTCTACCTGATGACCGGCGACCCCGGCACCTTCTATCCCACCTTCGCTCAACAGGCGCTGTTCAACGCGGTAAAGAAGGGGATCAAGGTGGTCTACTATACCTCCGAGGCCTCGAGCGAGGACATCATGCAGGACATGCTCACCTTCAAGTGGGATATCAGCGACAAGATTGACGACGGCTCCTGGGTGTTCACCCGGGTGGTCCCGCCGCAACTGAAGACCATCGCCAACAATACGCCCGAGGACCCTCGCGAGCAGAGGATTGACCTGCCTCCGAACTCGCTGAGCGTGCTTCAGGAGGACTTCATCGAGCGCCTGAACGAAGGCAGATGGAGTGCCCTCTCGCTCTCATATCTCATGAAGAGCTACCCAACGGACGACGTGACGGACCTGGTGATGTTCTGGGTCAACGCAGCTCACAAACTGGGAGGCGTCCACTTTATACTTCTACCGAAGGGCATCCACGACGACTCCGAGATCGCCTATCTCAAGAGCCTCGTGGACGGGGTGTTGTCGTTCAAGTTCGCCCAGGGTTTCGAGCAGGCGGAAGGCGAGATAGACATCGAGAAGCTCAGACGGGTCATCCCTCGGGTTAAGACGATCAGGCATGCAGTGCAGGACGACGGTCTCTCGATAGAGACTTCGGCCAGAGTCGGCTAACCTGCAGTCGGTAAGAAATTGCATAGCGCCCGAGCGTGGACAAGTTATGTGTACTCCAAACGTATAAATGCCACCCCATATGATATGCTGGATGGGCACAGCCCGGAGCAAAGGGAACTGGGTCAGGTCCACAAAAATGGAGATAGATAGAACGAAATGTCTGCAAGAGGCGCGCTGGTAATGGGACTCGGATCCGACGAATTCGTCCAGACCATAGAGAAACGTAGGATTCAGGGGCCGGACCTATCCGGCTATATCAAGCAGGCGCTGAACGACCTGCTCGGCGAGATCTCAGCGGCTGCATCGATGGCTTACGTGGGAGACGCTGCAAACGGCGACGTGCGAGGGTTTGCAAGGAGGGCCGACGAGCTGTTCGGCACGAGCTCAGGACTGATCTTCAGCCACATCGTGGTGATGGCTGACAAGGGCAAGAAGACATCGCTGGAATAGTAGCTTCAAGCAATTTAAGCAGCCATCCATCCGGACCGGCCTAAGGAAAGACCGCTTGTTAGAATCTCTGGCGATATCAGCTAGCTACAGGCTTACTTTAGAACTAATCACCATCCCGATCATCGTCGCTATCGTCATCATCGGCTTTTTCCTCTGGTCCTTCGTCAAGGGTGCAGGGTATGAGCCCGTTCCAGGGAGGATCCTGGACGAGATGATAGAGTTCTCGCAGCCGGGGCCCGGCAAGCAGGTCTATGACCTGGGTTCGGGATTCGGGAGGATAATTATCAACGTCGCCCAGCGCACGGGCGCTAGCTGCACAGGCGTAGAGGTCGACCCCCTCAAGGTGTGGTGGACCAGGCGGCAGGTCCGGGCGAAAGGCCTCGAGAAACAAGTCAGCGTCGTCAAGAAGAACTTGCTGGATGCCGACATCTCAGGCGCCGACATGGTCTTCGTCTTCCTCTGGGACGGGATAATGCAGAAGCTCAAGGACAAGGCGCTCCGTGAGATGAAGCCCGGAAGCGTGGTCGTCTCCTACTATCACCAGTTCCACGGCTGGGAGCCCGAGAGGAAGGACCTGAAGGCCAAGGTCTACCTCTACAGGATACCCTCCGGAGGTTCCTAACCTATATAAGGTCTGGAAGGGGTTGCTTTCTCGATAGACATGGTAGCAGAAAAGAACCTGAGATTCCAGGGCAAGGGCAAGGACCTGGATCAGCTCGCACAGCAGATCGAGTCGCAGCTCAAGACCGATGGATACAAGACGCAGTCGACCAAGGCGCCGGTCGGGAACATCATCCAGGCCCAGAAGGGCGGGATACTCCGCGGCATCATCGATGCGGACAGGGCGTTTACAATCGTGGTTGCCGGTCAGCCCAACGACTTCTCTGTCCACATCGGCATAGGAAAGTGGCTACAGAACCTCGGTGTGATGGCCGTCGAAGCGATACTCCTGAGCGTGCTCTTCCTCGCGGTCGACGTTCCAGAGATGCTCTGGACGACGCACGTAGAGAACGGCATAGCGAAGGAGATCACGCAGATAGTCGGCTAGCTCAAGAGGTCCCCGAAGACGCAGGGAAAGCGGTTGGTTGGTTTGTTTCATCCAACCCTCTCCCCTCCGAAAGGGGTCACAGATTGGGAAGAGTAATTATGGAGAACAAGTGACCCCCCCGAGATGGTCAGCATATTGCCTCCAGATTCCTCCCTGACGTTCGTGGTGCTGCTCCTCATCCCGCTAGTCATTGGTTTCTTTGTGGGGGTCATCGCAAAGTCTGCAATAAAGATAGGCGTAGCCATAGCCATCATAGCCATCATACTGATAGCAATCGGCATAATCACGCCCAACCAGGTGGTGCAGCCGCTCGTCGCGCTCATCGAGAGCGGAGCCGGAGCAGCCGTAAAGGTCGAGCAGATAACGGGGTTCCTGCCTTACTCCTTGATAACCTTCATCGTCGGCCTCGTAATCGGCTACCTCAAAAGTTAGGCTAGAGCAGCCATTCGCGAGGGGGGCCGTCCCCTCCGGCGCAGTCGACCTCACCCATGACTCTCCTGATGAAGGACGGGCACGCGAAGCATACCAGGAAAGAGACCTCGGCCTTCACTACTGGGCAGTCCACGCTCTCCTTCTTCATCCGCGACATCTGTTTTCCGCTCGCCACTCCCTTGAGTTCGGTGCTCACGACCTTGGGGACTTTCTTCGGCTTGACGGCGGGGTAGATCTTGACGACGAACTTTGTCTCAGCTGACACGGTGCAGGGTGTCTGGGAGCCGAGAATAAAAAGCCTAAGCATCCACGTGAAAGGGTAGAGCCCTGTCCCGAGTCATGCGTCGCTCCCGGAGCTCTTGCGATAGAGCCAGCAATGGGATGAGGAGAGGTACCATCAGGAGAGTCTGTTGCACGCCGTACTTCCTGCGAAAGTACGCTTCATCAGCCAGCTCTGCCTCGACTTCCTTCTTCGCGCTATTGCGCCTCGCGATGCCGATCCCGTAGAGGAGCAGCGGGATGTAGTCGACGCCAAGGAGCAGCAGGTAGATTCCAATTCCGGTGGCGAGGGCCGACTTTGTAAGGCCGAAGAAGACAGAGAAGAAGCCCAGGGCACCTAGGCCGAAGACCCCGAAAGCGAATTCGACGAGTATGAAGCTGGAACCGCGGAAATAGAGGTCGAACGCCGCCAGCTTCCTGACATTGATGAATCCATCCCGTTCCACGACGGGCGAACCCGGGGCGGAAATTTAACGCTACCGACTGATGCCAGCCGTTCGACTACGAGTTCAAGGTACGCTTATATCAGACGTTGACATGATATCAGACCAACGTAATATGTCGGACAATACCCTTCTAATCGGACAACGGGGAGAGATATACACTGATGAGGCGCTGCGACAGAAATTAGGCATAAAGAAAGGCGGCCGAGTGAAGGCAACAATCGTGGACGGGAGACTCATCTTGGAACCACTGCCGTCTCTCGAGGACCTAATCCGGTCGCCGCTGGTTACGATAAGCGCGAGGAGAGCTGAAGAACTCAGCGAGGAGGCTCAAATGGAGGAGGAAGCCATTGGATGAACTCCTGCTGGATACCACGTATCTCTTACCCGCGCTGGGCATCGGGATAGAGCTGGAAGGCTTCGAGCGAACGTTCTCCAAGGTACTCCGGGACTATGCAGTCCTCTACAACCCGATCAGCCTGATAGAGGGCAAGTGGATCATCTTGAGGATGAGTCGGAAGGAGCGAGGCGACCGGAGTAGGTTTCTGGAGAGATACAGGGTGGGGGTGGGTGCCACGCTCAGAGACGGAAGGCTGAAGCAGACGGTCGTCACCGACGAAAGGGTCGAGCGAGTGGCAGACAGGCTCCTCGTCGAGAACCACGTCAGAGACTACTTTGACAGGACGATCTATGGTACGGCTTGCGCGAGAAACAGTTTTCTACTTACGGAGGACAAGGAACTTCGTGGGTTGGAGACGGTGGGCAGCGAACCTCGACCGCGCGGCGTACTTAACTGGACGGACGTTCAATGACCTCCTCCTACGAATGAGGTCGTGCGCTTTCGGCCATCTTGATCCTAGGCAGCGACGCGAAAACTCAAGCCCTCTGGCCCACGAACCCGCGAACAGGGTCCCTTCCCTAGCTTCAGATGACCGATTCTTGCGGGAGCCCCGAGTCTCTCGAATCTCGACGGGATCAAGCCACTTGAGCTGCTCTCTACGTAGCTCGTCGTACGACCTTTCGGAGCTCACCATAGCCTGCTCTTCAGCCTCGGACACCGCACCGTACAGGCTGTCAAGCTTTGATGATGGCAGGATACTTAAGGGCCGACGTCCCCCTGAGGACCGGGCAGAATCCTATTGAGAAAGGAGCCAAATTCAGGCGCTTGAGATGCGGCCCAGGCTCGTCCTCTTCTGCGGGATCCCAGGAAGCGGCAAGACGACTATTGCGACCGTCCTGTCCGCGAGACTCCCCCGGTCGGTGTTTGTGCAGACAGACAGAATACGCGCGATGATCGCGACCCCAAGATACACGAGTCCGGAGTCGAAGTTCGTCTACAGCTCCCTGATCGCCGTGGGATTGGAGGCGCTCAATTCAGGCTATGACACCATCCTCGAAGGGACGTTTCCCAGAGAGGAGTACAGGAGGGAGGCGCTTGCCGCGCTGTCTCCCGCAGCACACAAGACCCTGGTCGTCCACGTGTTCTGTGAGCCTGAGCTGGCCTTCGGAAGGAACGCGGGGAGGCAGGAGGCAGTCCCATGGGAAAGCTTTCTGAGGATCTACGCGCAGTTCGAAGAGCCATCGGACGCGCTGCATGTGGACACCGGCTCCGCCTCTCCAGAGGTCGCCGCCGAAAAGATAGTAGCAACACTGGAAGCATGATGCGACTACTGTGCGCCCGTGGCCAGATTGCGGAGGCTTGCGGCCAGCTTTTTTCTTTCGGCCAGGTCGCAGTAGTAGGCCAACAGTTCCAGCTGCTTCTTCGTCTCGTTCTCGACCGTCCCCTTCATCTTTGCTAGCTCGGCCTTGCCCTTGTTAGACACTACGTAGCGGCGCGTCGTCCCGCCCTTCGCCGGCAGCTCGACGATCAGTTCGCGATCCCTTAGCTCCTTGATCATGAAGTAGATCGAGCCGGGTCCGGGTTTCCAGGCGCCCGCGCTCGACCGGCGGACCTCCTCCTGAAGCTCGGCTCCGGAGAGCGAGGATTCCGAGAGCAGCTGAAGGGCGACGAGCTTGAGGAGACCCCTCGGGGCGCTTACCATCCGCGGGCTTATCAGCGAGTTCGGATATATGCGAAAGGGTCGACCAGAAGATGGTCCAGGACTTCGAAGGCGGGTATCTTTGGAAGGGAGACTGCACAGAGGGGCGCGTTGTGCTAGATGTAACCAAACGACAAGAAGTAATAGAAACGATGTAGGTATGGAGCAATAGGAATTATATCGTTGTAGCGGGTTGACCGCACCGGGGACATGTCAAGTAATGCGGCTAACAAGCAACCACTCCAGAATTAATCGACGTCTCCATAAACGATCTGCAGTTTCTCCAGTCATCGCAACACTCCTCCTCATCGCCATCGCCGTCGCGGCAGCCATCATCGTCTACGCCTTCGTGACCGGCTTAATCGGCGGCCTATCGAGCGGAGCGGGTTCCAACCTGTATCCGACGACAGCCACCCTAGTCGTTCCGAGAGGAACCTCACCGGGCACCCTAGTCATCACTGTTCTGAACAGTGGTAACTCCCCGGTCACAGGGATCCAGGTGACCCTAGGAACCGCCGCACCTACCGGCGTCGAGTCCTCGAACGCGATATATTGCATGGGCGAAACCCCTGCAGGCAACTACGCGTGTGGAACAGGCCTAGCAGCGGCATGCCCATCAGCCGGAGCCAATCCAGCGACATTCTGTAATGCCGCCAGCGCCGTCATCGATGCGGCCAACCCTCTCTCAGTCGGCACCCAGGTCAGCGCCTCAGTCGGAGTACAGACCAACGGAGCTAGCATCCTGCAAGCAGGATCATCCTACTCCTTCACCGTCACCATCGACACGGCCAGCGGCAGCGCACACATCGAACTGGTCAGCGCAACAGCCCAGGTCTAAGCAGACAAAACGGGGAGCCGATTGCGATCCCGCGCTCCGTAGGACTAATGCGATTCATCAGCACACCAAATGCTGTGTCGATGATCGAAGCACCACCCCAATGCATTCAGCCTTTCGGCTCGCTATTGATTGGCACTCTTTGAACGGAGTCTGATTATTACGAAAATGAGCGAGGCCAGAAGGATGGCGACAAGCGCGACCAGCGCGTAGTCGACTCCGATGCCGAGGGTTGTCCCGTTCCCGGTCGAGGTCGAGCTGGTGTTCGTGGAGTTGTTGTTGCCAATTGTGATCGTGACGGTCGTCGTATCGGAAACGGCCGTCGAGACGACCGTCGTGGTGGAGGTGGACGTGACCGTTGTCGGCGACGTAGTGAAAGTGACCGTGACCGTAGTGGTGCTCGCCGACAGGACCTGCAACGTGCCCATCCCGGGCGCGCTCGCTGGAGACTGCACGACCCAGTCCACGATCGAACCCACGGGCAGCCCGGCGAACGTGATGGAATCGCCAAACGTGGTCTCGTTGACGCCATTCACGACCACCGACCATTCCGCCCCGGCCGGGAGCCCGGATTCAACGAACGTCACCATGCCCATCAGGGGGGCGAATTTCGCGGTCTCGGTCACTGGCCCGTTCATGGCAATGGGTGCTGCCGGGTCTGCCCCACTATAGGATCCCGACCCGGTCCCCATCCAGGAGACGAATGCTAGGTGGGTCGAAGGGCTTGCGGTGGCGTTCAGCCCGAGTAGCGAACCCGCGTCGTACCAGCCCGAGGATGGGCTGAGGATGATGCCCGAGGCGGTCGATCCGACGTCGACTGTCAGGTAGTACTGTGTGATGAAGTCCACCTGCTGGGGGGAAGGCCCGGTCACGTTGATGATACCGCTCGAAGCGGGTGCGACGAACCGTACTCCCGTGTTCGCGCTCGAGAGAGGCGTGACGACAGTCCACGAATAGGATCCAGGTGATAGCTCGAACGCGATCGACGTCTTGTTTGAGGTCGCCGCTTGCCCGCCCACCGTCACGCTCCACATCGTTTGTGCGGGAAGCCCAGACTCCGAGAAGGTCACAGAGGCGAAGGCGAGGCCAAAGTGGGCTGTTATCACGGCCGGACCAGCGATCGAAGCCGTTGCTGATCGCTCGTCATCGTTGGAGAAGGTGACCGCCGCGGCGCTGCTGGCTGTCCATGAAGAAAAGCTGTATCCATTGCCAGCTGACGCACTCAAGCTGACGCTCGAACCCGAATCGACCCATTGAGACGTACCCGATGCGGGCGCGGTGACACCCCCTTCCTGTGGATCGGCCTCGAATGCCACTAGGAACTGGTGCGAATACATGACCACGATTGAGGAGGGCGCGGACACCAACCCCGATGGGTTAGCTGCTTCCCAACGAACGGTGTTGTTCGAGCCGCCCAGCGGGTTGGTCACGCTCCAGGAGCTAGCGTAATCCAGCCAGTAGGAGCTTGGCGATTCCGTGAGGACCCCGCACGGCCCCGACGACTCGAGCTGCACGCAGGTCAGAGTTGGGGCGGAGAACGCTGCGCTGCCGCCGGAGACTGCATAAGCGAACTGCTCGTTGACCTGCTCGTAGTAGACGATGATTATCGGGCTACAGGTGCCTGCCGCGCAGCTCGTCTCCTTGGGCGAAGTGTCCGAGAACATCCCCGAGACCGAGAAGCCGTATCTCGTACTCCCTGTATTTGATATCGAGACAGAGAAGCTGCAAGAGGGGTCGAGCTTGACCGCATATGGCGCGCCGTCTCCTGGTATGCTGTCAGGGAGGGCTCCACAACCGTCGATTGAGAAGTAGGTTATCAATCCCGTCGGCGCCGTCCCTTCAAGGGTGATCGATTGCAGCACGTAGACGGGGTGGATTACGAAGTTCGCCGACTCTGACGCGGCACACGTCAGGACGACAGAGGGTGATGTCAGGCCACCCGAGAACGAACAGACCCCTACACCCAGCCATCCGGTGAACTGGAAACCTGAATGCGGCGCGATGGAGAACGATACGGTCGTGCCTGAATCGTACCATCCTGTGTCACCGGAGATGGTCGGAGATGTGCCGTACGACACTATCCCGGCAGAAGGAGGGTTCACCGAGAGCGCGAGGAAGTACTGGGTGACGGCGGTCGACGCGATGGATTGGGGCGATGAAATAGCTGTGACATCGAGAGCTGTTATGACCCCCGCGGTACTGACTGGGGTGAAGGTCGCGCCGTTGACGGAATAGCTCGTCAGCCTGCTCCCGGTGCCTCCGGTCCTCCCCCATATGCCGTTGAGAGAGCACGTCACGGTCGGGGTCCCGCCGTCGTACCAGTAGTCGTCGCCGGCGATGGTCGGGGGAGTGCAAGCGACAAGGGCTGATGCCGACGTTGGGTCCAAGACGACCTCGTACTGGGTGACCTCACCGAAGTTCACCGCGTGGGGGGCGTCCATCGAAAGCGGGCTCGTCGTCACCGTTCCGGTCGTGGCCACCAGGGTGTCTGACCCTCCGTCTATGTTCCATGATGAGACCCTCTGGCCCGTGCCCGCCGTCCTGTCGAAGACCCCGTTCGATGAGATGGTAAGGGTCGTGCCCGAGTCCCAGTAGCTGTCTCCGGTCTGTGAGGACACCGAGTAGGTTATCCCGTTTCCGCCCGCCACGGCGAGGGTATACTGTTTGTAGTAATCGACATTGTAGGTGTTGCCGCCGGTGCCGTCGTCGGTGAAGGACGTGGTTCCGCGCGCCTCCCACCGTGAGTTCGCGGGCGCCCCGCCTATGGTGCCGAGAGATACGGGCATGTTGTAGTCGGCCCAGCCGGAACAGGACGCCGCCCCGCCTCCTGAGGTCAGAGTCAGAGTGCATATACTGGCGGAGCCTACTCCGAGTACGGTTCCCGTCACCGCGGGAGCGCTCAGTCCGGCGTCCCAGGTCAACTGCGCGCTGGGGGTAGCCTGGTATGTGTCCCGCAGCTGCAGGAAGTAGTGGACAGTCGAAGTGGAGCCACCAGAAGGGGTCTGGGTGGCCTGACCCGTCTCCCATCTGGCGTTAGAGCCGTCGGAGACGGCGTTGGCAAAGGTGACCGCGGTCCCCGCGTCGATCAGGCCGGAGCACGAGGCCGCGCCCTCTCCCGCGGAGGTGGTGATGGTACAGATAGTCTGGACGATGCCCAGATAGGTGCCCGTCACGGTGACAGGGAAGATACCATCCCATGAGGAAGGTGAACTTGGGTTCGCGGTAAATGTCAGCCCCGCAAGCTGCTGATAGTAGGAGACCGCGTGCGTATTGCCGCCGCTCGAGTCGGTGAAGGATATGGTCCCTGATGCGGTCCACTGCTGGCTCGAGCCGTCGGCGATGACCGTCGGAAATGCCGCTGCCGTAGCAGAGTCAGCGTATCCGGAGCACGAGGCCGCGCCACCTCCGGAAGCTAGAGAGGCGGTGCAGATGGTGGCGCCCGACGACCCAAGCTGGGTTCCGATGATCAACGGGCTGAAAGCGTTGTCCCATGTGGAGGGACCGGCTGGCGAGAAGGTGTAGGTATTCATGAGCTGCCTGTAGTAGCTCGCTGTATGCGCGTTCCCTCCCGTAGTATCGGTAGAGGAAGACGCGCCAGAGACTTCCCACCGAACGTTGGATGGGTTCGACGTCGAAGAGGCAGGAGCGCTCACCGCCGTGCTATAGTCGGCATAGCCGGCGCACGAATAGGGTCCGGAGGAAGGCGACGCGGGAACGGTAATCGTGCAGATCGTCTGCCCCGCTGTTCCCGCAATCGTGCCGGTGAATGTGAAGACTACGCTGCCGTCGAAGGTCGTCGGTGCGGTCGGAGACGCCGCGTATGTGTTCTGAAGCTCTTCATAATAGTTGACGTTGAGCGTGTTCCCGCCGCTCGCTTCGGTGAACGACGTCGTGCCGGAGTAGAGCCATTCGATGTTGGGCGGGTTGTTGCCCGAATATTGCGGGAAGCTGACGACGGTGTCATAATCGGCATATCCGATGCACGAGTAGGGTCCGGAGGAAGGCGACGCGGGGACCGAGACGGTGCAGACCGTCGACGAGGCGACCCCAAGCACCTTCCCCTTGATGGCGAAGGTCATGCTTCCTGAGAGGGTCGTGGGAGCGACCGGTGTGACCTCGTAGGTGTTCAAAAGCTCTTCATAGTAATTCGAGTCCTCGATGGTGCCTCCAGAGACGATGGCGCCCGTGGAACCCGTCGCCGCGGCCCAGTGGCTGTTCGTAGCTCCCCCCGAGGAGGCTCCGAAGGACACCGGGACACCGTTGTCGGACCAACCGGAACAGGAGGTCGCGCCCGCGCCGCTGGCAGGCGAGACGCTGCATATCGTCGAACCCGATACGCCGAGCGAGGCGCCGGTGAACAGGATCGTCCTGCCCGAGTCGAACGTCGCGGGGGCGAGGGGGGTAGCCTGGAAGGTGTTGAACCACTGCTTGTAGTAGTTCACGTTGTTCGTGTTCCCGCCGGTGGCCTGCATGAACGTGGAAGTCCCCGACGCTTGCCATCTGCTGTTGGTTGCTTGACCAGTAGGGTTTGCGGGGAAGCTGACGGCCGTGCTGTAGTCGGCCCAGGCCACGCAGGTGTCGGTGGCGTTCGAAGCGGGGGTCATCGAACATATGTTCGAACCTGTGCCCAAGAGCGTGCCGGTGAGGGAGAACGTGAGACCCGAGTCGAAGTTGGACTGGGCGTTGGCCGTAATCTTGTAGGAGTTGCTGAGCTGCATGTAGTAGGTGACGACGTGCGTGTTTCCTCCGGTCGTGTCAGTGAAGGAGAGAGGACCGGCTCCGGCCCATCGGACGTTACTCCCGTCACCCATCGTAGACGGCAGCGAAACTGCCGAGCCGTAGTCTGAATAGCCTGAGCAGGATGCAGCTCCGCCGCCGCTAGAGGTCGTAATCGTGCAGACCGTACTCGACCCGGTTCCGAGAAAAGTTCCCGAGGCGGCGATGCTCAAAGACGAATCCCAACTCGTGGGGGCAGCGGGAGACGCCTCGTAGGTGTTGGTCAGTTGCTTGTAGTAGTTCACCTCGTGGGTGTTACCGCCCGTCGTGTCACTGAACGAAATCGTGCCTGCGGCCTGCCACCTTGTGTTAGAGGCAGACCCCGTCGGATTCACTGGGTATGTGACTGCCGTACTGTAGTCGGCCCAGGCGAGGCAAGTATCCGTGGCGTTCGAGGCTGGGGTCATGGAGCAGATGGTGGAAGACCCTGACCCGAGGTACGTCCCAGTCAGGGCGAATGCCAGACCAGAGTCAAAGGTCGTTTTGGCGTTGGCCGCGATCTCGTAGCTATTCTGAAGCTGCTTGTAGTAGTTGGTGTTGAATGTGTACCCCGTCGAGGTCGGAGGGGCGTTGGAGGAACCGCCAGAAACACTACCGAGCGAGACGGATGGCATCACCCCGCTCGGCGGATACGCCCTGAAACGGATCCAGTCAATATCAGAGATTTTTAGGCCGTTCTCCTGCGTTGTGAAAGCAATAGGTTGTGGAAGAGTCGGCATACCAGACGAGCTGGTCATCGTCGTTCCATAGTTGATCTGCGCAGAGATGCTCGACGGACTGCTTGCTGGCGATTCGATAGAATAGATACCAGCCGGGCCGTATGATGCGCCAAGATTCACAAAGTTGTAACTTCCGCCGGCAGTGGCGGTATACAACCCGATGTAATCTCCTAAGGCGTTGCATGTGCCTATCATCGCAGAATCATCGAAACTTGAGCTGGCGGAATACTTCCACAGTCCGATGAGTGAACCGCACGAACCGGCCGATCCTGTTGGAGCTGCGACCCCAGCTGAAGCGTAGAAATCAACCACACCGGCGCCGAACGTTGACGTAGTATACACCGACGAGATCGAATTCGCGCTGGAAGGTCCGGTCAGGCTCAGACCGTTATTGATCGTCAGGGTGGAACCCGCTTGGATGTTGTCGCTCCAATTAGAGCTTAGGCTGGTGCCGGCGAAGTTGTCGTAAAAGCTGAACACATATGCCCCGTTGTCGTACTGTCCGTAGGTTCCCGATAGCGTAGGAGCCTCTCCCCAGTACGTGCCGTCGAAGTCTGTCGACTTCGGCAGGAAGACCATGTAGATCGTTGCGCTCCCGCCGCTGGCCGATATTGCGCTCGTCAGTCTGAGCCAGACCGTCGCGGAAGTAGCGGAGGTGCCACAGGACGAAACGCAGCTCTCGAGCCACGCATAGAGCGGCTGGGTGCACGCAGTGTCAGCGCAGAAGCGGATGTTTCCGAGGTCTGCCATCTCATAGGCGGCATAGGTGGAGGGGTTGAAGGTCATCATCTGTTGGAAGATCGTCGGGGTCGCGGTAGCCTGGTTGTTCGTCAGCGTGATGGCTACGTAGTTGGTCGAAGCACCGGCGACCTGGTCCCT
>Ga0182024_10013398_pt1 | contig 16017 bp, 10 predicted proteins | sample P32metaG_FD_120480 | JGI IMG/M metagenome (GOLD analysis project Ga0182024, IMG submission 120480) | Permafrost microbial communities from Stordalen Mire, Sweden - P3-2 metaG (Illumina Assembly) | ecosystem: Environmental > Terrestrial > Soil > Wetlands > Permafrost | place: Sweden: Stordalen... | reverse complement strand
GACCGACCCGCCCGGCGTGACCTTCGCGATGTTTCCCGCGTTGTTCTCAGACACCCACACATTCCCATCCGGGCCAGCCACCACCGACGCCGGCGCCGCCCACGACGACGGAACCGCGTAGGAACCAAGCTGACGGCCCGGCCACGCGGTGTCGAGTAGCGACGGCGTCGCCGTGACGTTCGTGACGTCGCCGACCGCGTCGTGGCTGTAGTTGGTCGTGTGGTCCGCGGCGTTCGCGCCGGCGACGTTCCCCGCCGCGCTGGTCGTTGAGATGCAGCGTCCGTCGGCGTCGTAGGTGTAGGTCGTTTCGTTGCCGTTCGCGTCGGTGACGCTGGTCAGGTTCCCGTGAGAGTCGTAGGCGTAGCTCGTCGTATGTGTATCCGGATCGGTGACCGCGGTGACCGCGCCCGGGTCGCTTGAGTCGGTGTAGGCGTAGGTGGTCTCCTGGGTGTGGGTCTCGTCCAGTGGCCGTGAGACCTCGGTCAGCTTGCCGGAGGTGTAGGTGTAGGTCGTCGTCAGGCCGGTCGGATCCTCCATCGACGTCACGTCGCGACTCGTGTCATACGTCCACGTTGTCGTGCGACTCCCCGGCTGGGTTTGGGTCAGGCGGTTGTTTGCGCTGTCGTAGGTGTAGGTCGTCTCATGCAGGTTGGGGTCGGTTACCGAGGTGAGGTTCCCGTTCGCGTCGTAGGCGTAGCTCGTCGTTGCAGCGATCGCCGTCCCCGATGCGTCGGTCGAGGAGATGAGACGTAGGGTTGGGTCGAACGTGTCGGTGATCACGTTGCTGTTGGGGTCGGTGATCACCGTTTCGCCTGGCGTGCTCCAGTCCCACGTGGTCGTGCGGTCCATCGCGTCGGTCTGGGACGTCACGCGGTGCGCCGAGTCGTACGCGGTGGTCACGGTACCGCCGCGCGGGTCGGTTTCCGATGTCAGCTGGCGCGAGCTGTCGTACCCGAACTCCCACGTTGACCCCACCGCGTTCGTGACGGACGTCAAATCGCCGCCGGTGTATGCGTAGGTCACCGTGTGTCCCATCGGGTCGGTCGCGGTGCTCACCGTGCCGTCGTCGTTGTAGGCGAACGTGATGCTCCGCCCATCCGCGTCCGTGACCCCGGTTAGCTCGCTCCCGGTATAGGTCATCGTCGTCGTGTCGCCGTAGCGGTCGCTCTCGCTGACCAGCCTCCCCGAGGAGTCAAACAGCATCGAGGTCTGGTCTGGCAACGTGTAGGTGTACGTTCCGTCCTCGTTCCCGACGAGGGTCGCCTTGACCCACCGCATCGGAGTGAACGAGGTGCCGTCGGTCGTGAACCCCACGGTGCTGCCGTTCGCCTGCGTTACCGTCGCCGTCCCGTCGGTCGCATCGACCACGAGATGATCCGAATAGCTGGCGCTCCACCCGTACCCGAACTGACCCGCCGAGCTCGCGGTGGACGCTGCCTGCGAGTTGTACGTTCGAGTCAGATCCAGCCCGAGCCCGATTCCCGGGACGGCGAAGTCGGTTTGCGTCTCGAACTTGTTGCCCGTCGAGCAATCCACCGGATCCGCGCACGACTTATGCGGAGGACCAGTTAGTGCCGGGTTGTTGAGGCCGTACTGAGATGTAGGCGGCGGCCCAGGATCAAGAACCGAGGCGGTGACGACGATCGCTCCGACGGAGAACGACGCGCCGGCGACCGGGTTGCTGCAGAAAGTATGGAGCGACACGTCCAGATACGATCCGCTGTAGTACCACGGAATTGTGCCGCTCACTGAGGCCGCCGCCGACGCCGTGGCACTGACCGACCACAAGCCGGTCCCGGTTGAACCGGGACCCGGGTCGGCGGAGATCTGGCCGCTCCAGCAGTTGTGATTGGGAACGTAACCACCGGGATAAATGTCGGATTCAGACCACGAGATATCGTCGAGCTCGTAGCCCGTGATGGCGTGCGGACTATCGTCGTCGCCGCCGCCGTCATACCAACTCCACATGGCGGTCCCGCCCGTACAGGTGCCGTACGTCACACACGTCATGCCGTTCATCGAGCCCGGCCCCAACGGGTCGATCGGGACCAGCGGATACCCGGCGGAGCCCGGAGCGCTAAACGTCCACCCGAGCGCCGATCCAGCGATGGTCATCATCGGATCGACAAGCACTGGGTAGGCGACCGAGAGCTCGCGGTGCGGAACGCTGAGCACGATCGTATTGCCTGACACGCTCATCGTTGTCGCCACGAGCGACCCCTGAGCGTCGCGGGCGATCGGAGCCGACACGCGCGCGATAGTCCGCCCGCGCTCAACTACGACGGCGCCGTCGAGATCCGCCCGCAATTGCGCGCCCTGCGGCACGCTCACCGTGTAGCGGATCGTTTCGGGACTCAGACGCGATCGCAGCACTGCGAACAACTCGACGCCATTGATCGTCGGCGCGACCGCCGCGTCCTCATCCGGCGCGACATCGGGATAGAAAACGCTCTGGTCCGTCAGCAACGATCCGTTGACAGACTGTCCCTGCGGAGTGATGCGCACGCCGTCCGAGCCGACCGTCACACCGCCCGACGAAGAGCGCGCGATCGATACCGCCGTCAGCGGATTCGCCGGCGCAAAGCCACTCGCCGTGGTCTGCAGCCCAAGGTTCACCGGACGCTTGACTCCATCGGTGCCCGTGGCGCGCAACGGAACCGACGAGATCTCCTCAACGAGCCGGCCGTGCGCGCCCATCACGATCGCGCGATCGTTGCCGACGTAGCGAATCACACGCCCCGCTCGCGCCACCGCCGCAGCCGGCTGCGCGCTCACGCCCGCCAGCACCGACCCATACTGCCGACGTACGAGCAACGCCGCGGCGCTTCCGCCGAGATCGTGAAAACGCGTCAGCGACGCCCGTCGCTGTGCCCGCTCCCGCGGACTCGCAAGCCACCGCTCTCGTGCCGCAAACGCACGACGAGCCGCAGCCAACTCGCGACGGTCATGCGCACGCAGCGCAGCGAGCGAACGACGCTTCTGCGCGCCCGACGCACCACTCGAGCGCGGAGCGCGAACTGACCGACGGGAGCTGGCGACCGAGAGATCTGCTCGCGGGCTCGTCCGCACGCTCGAACGTAGCACGGCCGATTGCGACCCGGCGCGTGGGGCGCGAGTGGACACTACCGGGCTCCGCAGTACGTGCGCCCCGCCCAGCGATCCGCGCGCACCGGCTGCCGATGTGACAGCTACCGAAGCGCACACCACAGCCGCGACGCACACCAAGCCGATCGCCACGCGCCCAGTCCGCTTCCCAAACCAACGCAGCGCAAACGCGACCGCAGAACCTCGCATAGCCAACTCCCGAATAGATGCCGGACCGAAATCCAAACGCCCGGTGTCGGCAGAGTTCACATAACTCCGCTCGGACGACTTCCGCAAGCCCAAACCGTGATGTTCCGCAAACAGCCCACCCGGCGCGCCGCTTATCAACGAACGATGAAGCCGCACCGCCTCCCAACCGGCGGGGACGGCCTAGACGGCGTCCGGATCGGCTCGATTTGCTGAGTCGAGCGGCGCGATCGGTAGGCCGGGGGCGCGTACGACCGACGCCGCAAAAGAACGATCCATCCGTGATCCGACCGGGATCTCGGCGCCCGCCGCTCTGTCGTTGAACCGAGACCGGGGGTCACTCGTCGATATTTAGGATTTGACGATGCGTATCGATCATCGGCTCGCCAGGCGATTGACGTTGGTGCTGGGCTTGGCTGGCTGCGGGTTGTCGGCGCTGGGCGCGATCACCCCGCTGTTTGCGGTTGTGGGCGGGCTAGTAGCAGCAGGCGCGTTGCTTGCTCAGTCGAGGCAATCGGGTCCGGTGATCATTCCGTTCACGATCCACGACTGGATGGCGGACGGGGGTGGCTCGCTCGTCCTGCGAGTCCCTGCGGCCCGGCATGGGCGCCGCTCGCCCGTCGCGTCCGTGTTCGTGCGCTCGACGGACGGGCTGGGATTTGAGGAGGTGGTCGTTGCTGTTGCCGCTGCGGCTGACGGAACGCTTGAGTTGAGCGTCGGCGACAGCGATCAGGTGCGAAGTTGGCTGTACCGCGGTGAGGTGCGAATCACGTAACCGAAGGCACGCGCCGAGGGGCGATCAGGCCTCTGCGGGCGCGCGTCAGCGACTGGTTGACCGAGTGGGTCGGGAGGTGGCTGGTCGGCGGCGGCGTGCTGGGCGCGGTGGCGCGGAGCTGACCTGCAGTGGTGCGACAGGAATCTCGTCAAGGAAGACGTCGAAGCCCATGTGCTGGAGGCGGCGGACGTTTTGGCGCAGGAAGACCTTCGTGAAGAACGGGAGCGCGGCGGCGGGCTTGCCGGTCGCGGCAATGTTCGTGATGAGCGCGAGAACGATCGAGTGGTGTGAGGCCTGGGCGGGCTCTGCGATGTGGCGTTCGAAGCCCGGTCGTTCGGTTTTGAGCAGGTCACGGAGCTTGACGCGGAACGCCGGGTCGTCGAGCAGGAGGTCGGCCGAGACGGATGCTTGGCCGATGAGGTGGCTGAGCGGGCCGGATCCGCCTTTGCGGCGCTTTACGTGTACAAGGTGTCCGGCGTCGCTGAACAGGTCGCACGCCTCGATTGCCGTGCGCGCCGGCAGTCTGATCGTCTTCTGGTCCAGCAGTGCGAAGCGCGGATCGTGGGCGGCGCGAGCGTTGTAGTCACGCTCGGGCTCGTTACGGATCGCGGGCGGCAGCGGCAGGCCTGACGGCTGGAGCGTGGCGGCGAAGGCGTCGACATCGGCGGCGAAGCGCTTGTCGATGCGGTACCAGCGGCCGTCGTCGAGCACGACGCGTGCGCTGTTGACAGCGAACTCGAGGTGCAAGCAGTCCCAGAACGACCAGCGCGCAACCTCCTCGCCGGCGGCATTGAGCGCGACGAGCCGATGTCTGGCTACTGCTTCTCGAGCATTCTTGCCGCTCATCGGGATGTGCACGGCAAGGCCGAGCAGCGAGATGTCAGGCTCGATCACGATTCGGCCGCCGTGACTGGGCCAGACGCGGTAGCCGACGACCTCTTCGCTGACCAGCTCGGGGGGAAACAGGTCGAAGTCGGCGAAGCTGCGGCGGCCGAGGCGTTCAGCAGCGCGGCTCTCGAGGTCGGCAACCTCGATCGGGTCGGTGACCTCCTCGATGGTGTCAATCCACGGGAAGGCGTCCTTATAGCGCGTGGCCTGGCTCTCGAGGAGCAGCCGCGCGCACTTGCCGGGCAGGCCGGCGGCGTCGAGCTCCGCCGTCAGGCGAACGGCGTCGCGACCATCGATGCGGTTGCCGAGCGTCTCATCGGCGAGCGTGCCGCCCAACGCCGTGACGAGGTCACGCTCGACATCGAGTTCCAGCGCCTCGATGCGAGACAACCGCGAGATCTGCCGCTGCGTATGCAGCGCATGATCGCTGAACGTCCGCGCCTGCGCCCCACGGAGCCGCGCCGGATCGACAGCGTTGAGCGCCACACGCAACCCGAAGCGCCGCACGTATCGCGCCGGGTCGAGCAGCGTGCGCCCATATCCGAACGTCACCGCGAACCACCGCCCGGCGGTGCGCAGGACGAGCACCGCGCTCGTGCTCTGCGATCGCTGTTGGACCGGCGGTTGGGTAGCGGGCTTTACGAGCGTCACCCACTCGGGCTCGCTGTCGCTGGCCGGCGCAACGAATACCACTCCGTCCGCGCCGCCGGCGTTGAAGCGGTGCTCACTCAACTCGCCTGCGTCATCGCGCAGCGCATCGCGTGCCCGGCCGATGTCGGGCTTCAGGAGATAGATGCTGACGGTGTAAACGCCGGGCATAACGTCGTCTCGAGTGGGCGGCGGGCAATGGATCGTAGCGCCACGTGACGATCCGCACCAGCGGTCCCCTCCCTGTCGTGGCGCGTTCGCGTCAGTGGGGCCGGCGACGCCAGCGTCGAGTCGTCCGCGGCGGTGCGCTCGGCTTGGTGCGTTGCGTGGCGAGTGTGCGGGTGAAGATTCGTTGGGAGAGTGGCGAGGGCCAGTGGCCGCGGCGTTTGACGTACCACAGGGTGCCGACCGCCCAGGAGCCGGTTCCCAGAATCAGGAGAAGGAGCATGTAGCCGTATCCGCCCTGGCTGCCGCACGCCCAGGCGGCCCACCATGACGCTATCCCGCAGTAGCGCGTGAGCGTCGGGCCAAAGCGCCAGGCCACCCAGACGAACACGCAGACCAACCCGCTGATCGCGACGATCGAGGCGAGTACGTCCGTGTGCGCGGCGCTCCGATGGACGGCCATCAGGAGCCCGTCTTGCCGTGTGCTCGCTGGTGCCACCGTCAAATGGACGCCGGCCGATGGCGTGTCGAACCGCGCGGGCAACTGCCGGCCGTGGTCCGCGGGTCCGGCGCACAGGACAATCGCCACGGTGCTCGTTCCGACCGAAGGCCGGGGAGCGGGACAAAGGAGGCGGAGCGAGCCGCGCCTCTTCCGGTGTCGATCTCGCGTGCGTCCGGCTGCCGCTGTGCCTGCTGGCCGCCACACGATGTGTGTTGCCCTGACCGCTTCGAGGGACCGTTTTCGCGCGAAGCCCGTCGGAGCAGCGCGACCACGAGATCCGGCGGCTTGCTACGAGGGCCGCTCGCGAGATCAACTCCGGGTAGATGGACACGCCGGTTGATGGTTGTCCTCCTCTTCTTCGCGCGTCGGATCAGGCTGTATGGACGGCTGGTGGTCGGCTGAGGAGTTGGCGCGGTGGTTGGTGTCGCCGCCGGTGCGGTGGGTGCGGCGGTCGGGGCTCGCACCGGTTCTCGCCCGGCGTGGGGAGCAGTGGCTGCAGGACCAATGGGCGGCCCCGCAGGAGGATCGCGCTGCCGGTGGGTTGCTGTTGGAGTGCTGGGATTGCGCCCTCGCCGCCGGTCGACTGTGGGAGGTTGCGGCGGTCGCGTCGGCGCTTGCGAGCTGGGCGGCCGGGGAGCGAATGGGCGCGGACGACGCGGTCGAGGGCCGCACGGTCGATCTCGTTCTGCGCGCGGGGGTTGTGGCGAGCGACGGTCGTCAGCTCGCCCGGTTGCGCGACGACCCGGGAACCGCGCTGCGCGGAACCTACGAACGGACGGCTTCGCTCGCGGACGCGTTGGCGGATGCAGCGATTCCGCGCCGCGGTGTGTTTGCGTTGGATCTGGAGGATGTTGCGGCGCGTGGTGCGGGGGAGGCGTTGGTCGCGTTGCTGTTAGCGGGTGAGGTGGCGTAGTCGTGCGCGTGCGCGTTGCGCGGTTTTGCGGTATTTCTCCACGCTCCAGCCGTGGCGGGCGCAGAACTCGCTGGGGCGCTCTTGGCCGTGGAGTTGGGAGTGGAGGACGAGGCGCTGGTCGGCTGTCAGTTCGCGGATCGCGGCGGCGAGTCGGTCGAGCTGTTCGCGTTGTAGGAGGTGTTCGAGGGGGTCGCCGCCGGCGGCTGGGATGGCAGCTTCGATCGTGTCGATTGGGGTTGCTGTGTGCGTCGCGGCGGTGATCGGGCTGCGGCCGGCGAGCGCGCGTTGGCGGTCGATGATCCGCGACTGAAAGCGCCGGTCGAGCGCAACCACGATCGCTTCCTCAGCGAACCGCTCCCCGCGGCCGACGGCAGCGAGGAGTTCCAGGATTGCCTGGGCGAGGCAGTCCTCGAGATCGGCGCGGCGGAGACGGTAGTGGTGGATGCGCAGGAGGCGCTGCCGGTTGGCTGTGGCGACGCGGGCGATCATGTCCGCAGGATCGAGCCGGTCGGAACGTAGGTCGGTGAGCTGTCTGGTGGTGGGGCGCATGGCGTCTCCCGGCGTTGGGGTGCGAGATGCCGGGCCCGGAGCGCGACGGCCGAGGGCGCGTCAGGTGCTGTCCCGTCAGGGATCGCCGCAGGCGACGCGAAGTGCAGCGCTTGACGCGCCATCGGCGGGCGTGCTGGGCTCACCGGCCTGATCGCCCCCACCCCGGAGACAGGTTGGGGTCCTAGTCAGCCGCGCGGAACGTGCGCTCGTGTCTGTTCGGCTATCGAGACCGCCGTCGGCGATGACTTCCGACGGCAGCGCCAGCGAGCGGATTTCCGCGGAGCGCTCGACGGCGGGGTGCCGCTGATGTCAGGCCGGCGCGGCTGAGATCGCGTGGATCGGCCTTGACCGGAGAGTCCGGCGGGCGGCGCCTGAGGCGGTGGTTAGGGTTGGCCGGGCGGTAGGCCGTGGTCGCGGAGGTGTTTCTCGGCCGCGAGCATGTTGGTTTGGAGATCGGTGAAGATTGTTTGTTCTGCGTGGAAGGAGACGGGGGTGTGGGCGAGCTTGGCCGCGCGGTCGGAGTGGCGTGCGGCTAGCCACGCGATGAGCTGCTCGCGGCTCGGGGCTGCCCGAGCGGTGGGTTCTGTGAGCAGCTCGCCGAGGTGGCGTGCTGCCGCCACGCGTTTGCCCATGTAGTGGGGGTGGCCGGGTTTCAGCCAGTGCTCGACGGCCGGTAGGCCGGTGCGGTGCTCGAGTTCGGCGGGCGCGAACCGGGTGAGGATCGTCTTGATGATCGAGGTGTGGTCGTACAGCTCGTGGCCGACGGATCCGCGCGCGATCCATGGCGAGACGACGAGCGCCGGCACGCGCACGCCGTAGTGGCCGAACTGCACCTCGTCGTCGTCCGGTGCCGCGGGTGGCGGGACGTGGTCGTGAAAGCCGCCGTGCTCGTCGTAGACCACGAGGAGCAGCGTTTTGTCCCACAGCGGGCCGGACGCGAGCGCGTTGTACACCAGCAGCACCAGTTCCTGGCCGGCGCCGACGTCCGACGGCGGGTGATCGTCGTTGGATACGGCGTGCGCGAGGTTGAAGTCCTTGAACAGCGGATCGATCCACGACACCGCCGCGAGCTGGCCGCGCGCGGCGTCCTCGAGAAAGCTCGCGCTGTCGGGGTCCAGCAGCAGCTCGTCGGCAAGGACCACGTCGAGCGGCAACTTGGTGCGCTCGACGTAGGCGAACCGGTCGCGGGGTTGCAGCAGATACTGGTGGTCGGCGCAGCGCAGCGTGCCGAACGCGTAGCTGTACCAGCGCCAGCCCACCACGGCCGCGTCGAGATGGCGCACGAACGAGTTCATCGCGTAGATCGGTGGCGCGGGTTTGTCATCGCGGCTGCCATCAGCGCGGCCGGCGAGCGCATAGAGCCGGTTCGGCCAGGTCGCGCCCGGCACCGAGCTGTGCCAGTGATCGCATACGCAGAACTCCCTCGCGAGTTCGTCGTATACGGGCAGGTCGGCGGCGTTGTAGTAGCCCATCACCAATCCGGGGTCGGGATTAGCGACGTGGCGGCCGATCAGTGTTTGCCGGTAGCTCTCCGCGAACCCGTCCATCTTCCCGCCGCCGATCTGAAGATCGGTCGCCGTACTCGAATGGTCCGGATCCCACAGCGGATCCGGGACATGCGTAGCGGCCAGGTGCGCGACCGGGTAGTCGCGACCTTCGGCGCTGTTGGTGATTCCCGGTTTGAGACCGTCGATGTCGCTTCTGCCGCCCTCGAGGGAGAGATACCCGAGCATGTGATCAAACGAGCGGTTCTCGAGCATCAGCACAACGATGTGCTCGATCTTGCCCAGGTTCTGCGTGGCGGAATCTGCAGACACCGATGCCTCCGTTCGACGAGATGCGACGAGTTCCGGCCGTGCTGCCGAAGTGTAGGAGCCGGCGAGGAGCACTGCCGTGTTCGTAGCGACGGCGGGGAGATGCGCCCCTCGCAGCGTCGCGGCCGCCCCTGCCTCCAGCAACGCCTGCGCGGGTGCTGACCGACACGGGCCACTCGCCAGTCACGTTTCCGGGCTGGGACCGCGCGAGCTGGCAGCGTGGTGTGGGACGGTGGGCGGCCCGCCCCGCAGTGCGGGGCGAGCCGCCGCGCGTGGCTAGATGGCGATGGGTTCCTTTTCTGGTTGCGCCGTGTCGGTGGTGGCGCGGGGTGCGGCGAGGAATTCGACGGTGCCGACGATTTCGTAGTCGTGGCGTCGGGTGCCGTCGTCGGTTTCCCATTCGCCGTATTGGAGGCGTCCGTCGACGGCGACGAGCCAGCCTTTGGTGAGGATGCGGGCGGCGGCGTCGCCGGCGTTGCCGAAGGCGCTGACGTTGACGTAGCCGACTTCGTCGCGGCCGCGGCCCATGCCGTCGACCGCCAGGCGCAGCCGACAAACAGAGGTGCCGGTGGGCAGTGCGCGCTGTTCGGGGTCCTGGGTGAGGCGGCCGGTGAGGGTGATGCTGTTCATCGCTGTTCTCCGTTCGTGTGGTGGTTGGTGTGTCTGACAAGGCCTTGGGTGGGCCGCGGAGCGGCTGGCGGAGCCGAGCCGGAGCGAGGGGAAAGCCCCCGGGCTTCGAAGCCCAAGCCGGCCGTGGCGAGAATCCAGGCCCGGCAGAACACGCCCAGCCACCGCGAGGGGGCGCGGGAGCTCGCATGCCCTCGGGTGACCTGATCGGACCGGGAGTGGCGGGCGCGACCGGTCGGCTCATGGGGTTGTGGTTCGCTTTCGCGTGGCCGCTTTCGCGCGGGCGAACACGCGGCGCGCGGGGTGTGCGGCGCGTTCGGGGTTGGCGGTGTCGGGGGCGGCGGCGGTGACGAGCTGGCGGAGTTCGCGGTGTTGGTACCAGGGGCGCAGGTTGACCCAGGCGGGTCGTAGGCGTCCGTAGATCAGCAGGGCGGTGTTGGTGTCGGCTTGACGGACGCGGTGGGGTGAAGCGAGGGCGCGGAACTCGCTGCTGTGGGTCCGCGACCTGGTCGCGAGCGGGCTGGCGCGGTGGGTCGCGATGCGATGGATTTCTTCCTCGCCCAGGGTTTGGCGCAGGTAGTCGAGGGTGGCGCGGTCGCCGATCCCTGAGCAGAAGAGGCGGGCGCGATGGTTGGCGATGATCGTTTCGGCGCGGTCTTTGCCCCAGCGGTCTGAGGCCTGGCTGATGTTCTGCAGGATCGTCAGCAGTTGCACGCCCTGGCCGGGGCCGGTCGACGCGATCTCGTCAAGGTTGGCCAGCGGCGCGATGTTGGCGGCCTCGTCCAAAGCGAGCAGCAGCGGCGGGTCGATCGGCCGGCCGGTCTGCGCGGAGCGTTCGAACGCCCCGGCGGTGATGTCGGCGACCAGGGCGGTGAACAGGCCGCGCAGTCGGCGTTGTTCGTGCGCGGGCGCAACGAGGTACAGCGTGTTTTGGCCGGCGAGCAGTCGTTGCGCGCTGATCTGGCTTTCGCCGACGGTCGCGGTCGAGATCGTCGGCTCTTGCCAGGCGTCAAGGCCGGTCGCGATCGTCTGCATCAGGTTCGAGCGCAGCCGGTGATCGGCGTTCCACACCGAGCGCAGCGCTTCGAGCCCCGCGTGCGCCCCAGGGCCCGGGATGCTTTTGAGCTGGTCGGCGGGTTCGTCCTGGTCGCCTTCTGCGACCCATCGCAGGACAGTTTGCATCGTCAACGCGCCGTGCGCGGCGGCGAGCAACAGTGGTGCGAGGTAGCGGGCACCGGCGGGTTTCCAGAAGCTCTCGTCGGCATTGTGTGTCGCGCCTTGGTCGGCGACGCCGAGCAGGTTCGCGGCGGTTCGCCGCGCGCCCTCCCAGGTGTGCGCGGCGGCGATCGGCGACCACGGCGTGTGCTCGAGCCCGGTGCACGCGGTCGGGTCGAAGATGAACGTCTCTCCGAGTTGTGCGCGGGCGCGGTGGGTGTCGTGTACGACGTCGGCCTTGATCGAGGTCGAGAGCACCGGTCCCTGCCATTCCAGGATCGCGGGGACGATCAGCCCGGTGCTTTTCCCCGACTGCGCGGGCCCGACGCCGAGCACCGACACCCGGTGCTCAGCGACGATCAGCGTGCCGTGGTGCTCGCCGAGGGTGATCCGCCCCGCGGCCGGCCGCCGGGCGTGCAGCTCGCCCAGCTCGCCGTGCGACGCCCAGCGCGCAGCGCGGTCGCGATCGCCACCGCGCAAGCGCCGAGCCACGACGACCAGGACCAGCGCGACCGCGCCGAGCACAAGACAGGTCGAGACAACCAGCTCGAGCTGCAGCGCCAACGCACCCGGCAGCACCCGACGCAGCCGCGGGGGCCACGCGAACGCCGGGTCTGCCAACCGGGCCGGCAGACGCGCCAAGACGCCGAGCGCGTCGCTGAGCCCCAGGGCGACCGGCTGTCCGCCGTCGAGCACGCTGGCGAGCGCCGTGGTCACCGTGACGATCGCCAACGGGACCGCGAGCACAACCGCGACCGCCAGCGCAGCGATGCTCCCTCCGCCGCGTTCTCGGCCGCTCATGGCGGAGCCCAGGTAGCGAGCTCAGCCTCGGCGTGTGCATCCTCCACGTGGTGTGCGGCGGCGGGGAGCGGGTGTCTGGCGCCCATCGCGGGGTCGGTGTCGATGAGCTGCCATTCGCGGTCTGAGAGCAGGTGTCTGACCTCGAAGCAGCGGCCGCCCACGACCCAGAGTGCGACGCCGGCGGGGAGGCGTGCGATCCGCTCGCGAGCCGTAGTGGAGAGGCCGAGCGCGTCGGCGGTGTCGGGAACCTCCTGCGCGTGCTGGCGGTAGACCACCGTGGTCGAGGCCTCGGCGAGGAGGCCTTGTGCGAGGCGTTGTTGGCGGGAGCCGTCGTCGCCGGCAGCACGGAGGTCTGAGAGGCGGTGCAGCGCGAGGATGTGCTGCACCCCGGTGTCGCGTGAGAGCTTGAACGCCGACTGGTAGTACTCAGCGAGCCCCGGGATCGGAAGGCCGCGCCAGCACTCATCGTTACCACGGGTCGTCTTGTCCGGGTCGCGGCCCGCGGCGCGGGCGCGCGCGGCGCGGTCGCGGCGTTTGGCGTCAAGGAACGCGGAGGCGCAGACCATCACGATCGCGACCGCCAGATTGCTCTGCGCCTGCCCGACCCCGACCTGTGAGAGATCGAGGCACACCGCTGGCGCGTCCCACACTTGTTCGGAGGCGTGGGTGGGCTGGTCGAACATGCCGCGCAGCGGCCCGTGCGTGAGGCGCTGCAAGGCGAGCGCGCACTCGCGCAGCTCCCCCTGCGCCGCCTGTCGCGTGGACGCGAGCTGCTCGGCGACCTCCGGACCCGGGTCGCGCAGCTGCGCGGTGACATCGGGGATGCACACGTCGGCGCCGTCGGCGTGCTGGTCGGCTGCGGCGAGTGCGGCGGCGAGGCCGAGCGCCTCGGGCTGGCTGAGTGGCCGGTCGAGCATCGCCCGGGCGATCGCCTCCAACAGCCCCTCACGCATCTCCCTGCTCCCCAGCCGGGTCAGCGGGTTCAACCGCGTCTGCCCGCCCGGCGTGAAGGTGAGGACCTCACCGCCGAGCGCTCGGGTGAGCTGGCCGTATTCGCCTTTGGGGTCGATCAGCTCGCAGGTGCGGCCGAACACGCGGCTGCGATACATCCAGCTCTTCACCAGCGCGCTCTTGCCGTGACCGGGCCGGCCGATCACGAGCATGTTCGCGTCGTTGAGCACCCCCGCCGCGTAAAGGACCCACGGGTCGTAAACGAACGATCCGCCGTGGATATCGCGGCCGATGTAGACACCGCGCGCACCGAGGCCGGGTTCCGCGACGGCCGGGTAGGCGGCCTGGAAGTGAGCGGTCGAGACCTGGTGGGCGCTGCGCTCGCCCGGACGGCGCAGACGCGTCAGCCGCCAGGTCGCGGCCTGCGAGTGTTCACGCTTGGCGAACGCGCGGCGCCGGGCGCGCTGCTCGGCGACGCCCGCCCGCTCGTCGAGGCGACGCTGCCGTTGTGCACGCCGGCTCACCGCAGTCCCCGGCCCAACGGCAGGGAGTAGGTGAACGCCTCGGCCTGCTGACCCCACATCCGCTCCAGCCGCAACGGCGCACGCTTCGCCTCCAACTCGACCCTCGACACGGCGGCCTCGAGCTCGTCGACCGCGCCCGCACCGGTGTTCGGGGCGCTGACGGTGACGTAGGCGGCGTAGCGCACCGCGGCGTGCCCTTCCGCGAGCTCACGCTCGCGTTGTTGGGCGGCACTGTCGCGTTGTGCCTGGCGCTCGCTGGTGCGTTGCCCGACCCTTGTGCGCAGGCTCTGCTCGGTCGCCGTTTCGGTCGCGGCGCGTTCGGCGTGGCGCGTCGCGCGGGCGGGCCCGACGAGCTCCATCACCATCGCCACCGACCGCGTCACCCGGGTGTCCATCAGCAGCGGCTGCAGAAACAGCGCACGCACGTCGATCCGCGGCCACTCCGCAACCCACAGCGTGCAATGCAGCGCACCGTCCACTTCCAGGCGCCCCCAGTGCTCATCCCTGGCGGTCGGTGTCGCCGTGTGCGGCGCGATCCCCGGATCCGCCCGGCTCACCAGCTCGAGTCGCCGCCGGCGCTGGCGATGCCCCCATGGGTCATAGCCCGCACGGACCGCCGCCGCGACGCCAGCTCGGGTCAGCAAGCCGGTGACGGTGATCGCCGCCTCGTCGAGCAGCTCTATCAGCTGCCCAACCTCGGCCGCGAGCACCGCGAGCGCACCGAGGTCACCGCCACCCAGCCGCGCGATCGCACGCCTCGCCGCGGGCCGTCGCGAGTCGATCTGCAGACTGAACAGCAGCTCGTGCTCTTCGGCCACATCGCCGGCACGCCCGATCAACTGCAGATAGGAGACAAGCTCGTCCGGCGGATCCTCAAGCGTTACGTCCGGCCGCTTGGCCTCGAGCAGATAGCTGCCGAGCGCGTCGGCGTCGGCCGGCAGTGTCCGTTCGATCCAGCTGATCCGCCGAACCGGAGATCCGTCGCGCGCCAACGCTGCCAATACGGCGCCGTACTCCTCAAGGCGCGCCTCGCGGTCCTCTGGGCCCAGAAGCGCGAACGCACGCCCGGCGACGCGCACCGTGGCGGTGAACGTGTCGGCGCGGCGGTCTTTGACGACGCCCAGGCGGGCGTGCTCGTAACGGCTGAGCGCCACCTCGAGGAACTCGACCTCCGCGAGCTCCCCGGGCCGCCCGTCCGGCGGCTGCGCCGGCTGGGGGTCCAGGCGACCGCTGGGAAGCGCGACGAGGTGACCGAGCTGTGCGCGGTGAGCGCGAAACCGTGACGCGCCGCTGAACCGTCCGAGCACGAAACGCACCGTCACCGGCGCCCACTGCTCAAGCGTCTGGCCGCGCACCGGGATCAACACGACCCCGGCCGCAACAGCAAGAATCGCGGCCGCGAGGGCAAGCCCGGTAATGCCTCCGAGGCGTAGTGCGCCGAGCGCGCCGAGGCCGGCGAGGATGAACGCGCACAACTGCGCCAACCGCAGGCCGAGCAGAAACCCGCCGCCCGGGTGCGGGGCGAACCGATACGCCGTCTCGCTCATTTCCGCGTCCCAGGCGCGCCGGCTGGCGGCCGTGTCGGCGGGCCGGCCGGGAACGAGCGGACCGGGGCACTGCGGTTGGATCGCGCGGAGGTGGAGCGTCCGCCGGACGGCGGTGCGCTGGCCGGGCTGCCGTCGGCGCGCGAGGGTTTGGCGTCATCGCCGCTGTGGCGGGCCGCGGCGCTCCCGCTGCGAGGCTGCCCGCCTTGACGTGTGTCGTCCCTGTCCCGGTTACCGCCCCCGCCTGCACTGGCGTCGTCGATTGCACCCGGTTCCGGCGTAGCGCGGGCGGGCGTCGCGCGACCCCCGCCCGCCGTCGTGATCGCCCCGCCCGCGCGTGGAGCCGCGCTGCGCATCCCGGCGGCCGCGGCGACACTGCCGCCGCCGATTACGCCGGCCGCAGCCGCCCCGCCACTGTTCGCGCCGACGCCCGAGCCGCCCGCCCGTGACCCGGACGGTGCGCCGGACGAGCCGGAGCTCGCGGGCAGCGGGGGACCGCCCGCTCCGCCTCCCCCACCCCCTCCGTTCGGTGCTCCGCCACCCCCGCCGCTATCCGCGCCGCCACGGCCGCCGGAGCGCAGGCTGGCGAGCCCGCCGCCGGTACGCACCGAGCGACCACCCGTGCCCGCAACGGCGCCGCCCGCGCCGGCACGCAGCGCTCCGCCCGTCCATGCGCTCTCGGCGTCGGCCGAGAGGAGATACATCAACGCCCATGGCGCGAACGCGGCGAGGGCGAAGATCACGACGGCGGCGAGGATCGTGCCGACCGACGCACTCGCCCCCGCACTCAACGACAGGCCGGACGCGGCG
>Ga0182024_10013397_pt1 | contig 16019 bp, 11 predicted proteins | sample P32metaG_FD_120480 | JGI IMG/M metagenome (GOLD analysis project Ga0182024, IMG submission 120480) | Permafrost microbial communities from Stordalen Mire, Sweden - P3-2 metaG (Illumina Assembly) | ecosystem: Environmental > Terrestrial > Soil > Wetlands > Permafrost | place: Sweden: Stordalen... | reverse complement strand
GCCGAATTCCGCGTAATCGCTGAGAATGAGCGTGAATCGCTCCGCGCCGCCGCGGTCTTTGATGACGTATCGCCGCGGTGTGAGGGTCTTTCGATCGATCTGGCAAGAGATCGTCGTGCCGTTGTCGTTGGCCTCTGTCAGGAGCAGTTTCTCGCCGTTTCCATGAACGGCAAGCCCCGGGTCATCGAACGACCCGGTCATGAGTTGCATCCATTGTCGGATCAACCGGCCGGTGTTGGGGCCGGCAGCGAGGATGTCCTTCCGATGTTCGTCGTCTTGCGGCGCAATGATCCAGACGCCGTCGGGCGTGAGGGTCATGTCGAAGACCGCCTGCGAGAACTTCCACGCCCGCAGCCGGGCGCGGTCCGGCGGCTGCATGACCACCACGGCGTCGAGCCGAACCGCGTCGCCATTGGCGCGGGTGAGGGTCAGCAGTGCCTGAGCTGAGATCGCTCGAATGGCGTGCGAGCGGTCGCGCAGGATCGTCAATGCCTCCTGTTCGGACATCGGCGGATAGGCCGGGAGGTGCTCATGGGCACACCCGAAAAGCACTATGAGCGACAGAAAAGCCGCTCCGGTCCGGCTGCGAGCCGACAGGGGAGTGGCGAACGCGCGAAGGAGACAAGACGGGGGTGGCCATGTTCTGTGGCGGGTGCCATGCCCGCCACCCATGGCACGCTCGCAACAGGAAATCGCCTCCTTCGGGCAAAATGGTGTGCAGCGCCGGTTCATGCCGTCTCCACGAGATGGCGCAGGATCTTGCCGGTGGGGGAGCACGGCAGGGAGTCGCGCATCTCGAACAGCCGGGGGACCTTGTACGCTGCGAGCCTGGCTTGCGCGAACCGCCGCAGGTCGTCGGCCTCCGGTGGTGCGGCGGAGTGTCGAGGGGCGATGATCGCTTTCAACCGGTAAACGGTCTGGCTTTGTTGCACCGGGACCACCACACAAGCCGCGACGGCGGGGTGCTCGCCCAGGACCGCTTCCACCTCCAGCGGGTTGACTTTCAGCCCGCCCACGTCGATCAGCAGCTTGATCCGCCCGGTGACGAACAGGCGTCCGGACGGGTCGAGCCGGCCCAAGTCGCCAGTGACAAAGTACCCGTCAAGCAGGTCGGCGGGGGCGTTGAGGTAGCCGCTGAGCATGGACGCTGCCCGGATCGCCACTTGGCCTTCCGCGCCCGCGGGGATTGGGGCGTTGGTGTCGGGGTCGAGGATGCCGATCGATACGCCGTTGAACGGCAAGCCGACGCTGGCGGGATCGAAGTCGTCGCTTTGAGGGTTGAACGTGACCGATCCGGTTTCAGACGTGCCGTACAGTTGCGCGACGCGGACGCCGAACCGCCTGGCAAACGCGTCGAACACCGATCGCGGGAGCGGAGCGCCGGCGGAATAGGCGGCGCGGAGTGACGGCATCGCCCTGCCTGCCCTGAGCTTGTCGAATAGGCCCGTCTCGGCGACGCTGGCGAGCATTTCGAATGTCGAGGGGACGCCTGGAAAGAGAGTGATGTCGCCGTTGCTCAGTTCGCGTGCGATGACTGGCAGGTCCAGACCGCGGCAAAGATGTACGCAACTCCCCGCCCAGACCGGCGCGAGCAGGCCGTGCTCCATACCATAGGAGTGGGTCAGCGGCACGGTCATCAGCACGCGGTCGTCCGGACCGAATCCGACCGCTTCAACCGTCCCCCGCGCAACTGCATCCAGCGAAGCGCCCGACCGGCGGACGATCTTGGGAAGCCCCGTGGTGCCCGAGCTTTGCAGGAGCAGATCGCCCGATCGGAGTGTTGAATTGACTTCGGGGCCCATCCACGCCTGGCCGTTCCAGCCCGGGTCTCCCTCTTCGGAGTTCCCAAGCCGATTCGCAGCCTGCGGTTCGCGCCCAGTAGGAAGCTGCTCGATCGGAATGACTCGCCGCAACAAGGGCCCCAGGAGGTTGACAGTGCGTGCATCGCCAATTGCCGCGACCGCGCCGGCGTCGAACGCCGCCCGCAGCAACTCCGCATCGGCCGCTTCGGACGAAACCGGAAAGACTGTGCAGCCGGCGGCGAGGATGCCAAGAAACGCGACCGGATACTCCAACTGATTGACACAGGAAAGGACCACGACGGCGCGGGGCGCGAGTTCGCGGCTTAGCACCTCGGCCAGCGCGGCGACTCGCTCGGCCAGCATCCCATAGGTCAGCGATCCGCCCGCCCCCGCATGGTATGCCAGCCACTCGGGCCTTGACTCTGCATGCTGGAACAACCGCTCCAGCAGGGTTTTCCAGGGCAAGCCGCGGCTCACTGGGCCTCCGCCGGCTGGGGGGAGCGTTCGGCTAACTCAAGCTCAATCGGCCTCTCCGCGAGCAGCGAACACTCCTCGCGCCGGGGACACAAGGCAACAAACCGCTGCACAAACACGCACAGGTCAAAAAACCGCAGCCGCCATCGGAGTGGCCAGGGCGGCCTGGGGAACACCTGGCCGGCGAGGGCAGAGATGACTGCCGCGTGGACCTTGAGCGGGCCTCGGCCGTTCATGAACAGCTCGCGGAAGGAGTGACGGTAGTAGCCGCGGATAAGCCTCCAGAAGACGCCGGTGGTTCCTTCAACGAATCGGCAATACGCCTTTCGCGCTGCCGCGGGAGCGGCGCGTTCCCGCAGGATGTCGATCGTATGGCCGGCCGCCTCGCGCGCGCCCATCATCGCCAGGGTGACGCCGGTGGAGAAAATGGGATCGAGAAAGGAACAGGCGTCGCCGACCAGGAAATACCCGGGTCCCGCGCACGGCTTACACGCGTAGCTGTAATCGGAGAGGACCTCGTTGTTGTCGGCGCCGGAGGCGTTGGCCATCCGCTGCCGCACGGCCGGGGTGCGGGCGATGGCCCATCGCAGCATGCCGTCGCTCGGCACGCCGACCTCTTTTGCCAAAGTCGGCCGGGCGACGAAACCGACGCTGGTTTTCGTCTCGCTCAACCCAATGAGCCAGAACCATCCCTCGCGGCACATAAAGATGGCGGGATGCCCTGCCTCGGCGCCGGCCACCCGCTCGACGCCCTCAAAATGCTGGAAATAGGCGACCTTCTGCAACTGCGGGTCATCAAACCCGCGGCGCGTGCCCAGGTGGCGGGCGACCAGCGTAGCCTGTCCGGAGCAATCCAGCAGCATCCGTCCGGAGAAGTTCCGGTCGGCCGTGGCCACTTCGACATGGTCTTCTTCGAGCCGAAGGACCTTTCTGACGGCGGTCCCCTCGAAGACCTCAGCGCCGGCGCCGCGGGTCTCGTCCAGCAGCATCTTGTCGAAGTGGGCCCGCTCGACATTGAACGCCGGCGAGCCGGGTAGCAAGCCATCGCTGAACCCGAATCGCATCGTGTTGGGGTCATTGCCAAACCCGAATTCCGCGCCGTACTTGGGCAGGTGCGGCAACCGACGCAGTGCCGGTTCCAGGCCCAGTTCCTGGATCAACGGCAGATTACGCGGCAGGATGGATTCGCCGATGTGGAAGCGCGGGTGTCTGGCCTTTTCCAGGACGCAGACGCTCACCCCGGCGCGCGCAAGCAGCAACGCGGCCACCGATCCCGCCGGCCCCCCGCCGATAACGACGACCTCGTGCGAATTACTCACTGCGTGCTCCGGTCTTCAGCGTCGCCAGCCCTTCGATCTCCACCAGCAGGTCCGTGCGGCACAGGTCGGCATGGACCAACTGTACGCCCAGGTCCGTGCCGAGCGATTTGCCGATGAGACGCTTGATCGCCGCCGCATCGCGCGGGCGCACGCAGTATGCTCGGATGTCGGTAAACCCCCAAGTCCCTCCAGCGCCGGGCGCGGCGGCGAGCAGCGCCCGCAGGTTGCCCAGCGTTTCCTCCAATTGCCGCGGAAGATCGCCGGCGTGGGCAGTCTGCTCACCGAGAATGCTGGACGTGCCCGCGACGAGCAGAGCGCGCCCGCCCGTCAATGGATGAGTGATGATGGTCGCCCGCGCGAAGCAGGGGGGCAGGGGGCCGTAGCGCCGCGAGTATTGGAACGCCGGGATTTGCCGGGGGTTTTCGATGGCTTGCCCGCCGTGCCCGCAGGCCAGGCAATGCACGACCATCTCGTCCCCTGTGTGCCCGACGCCCGACGCGGCGGGGAGCCGGTTCGGGAGATGGTCGGCGCCGCCGAACCAGTCGCACAGCTCTGCAAACCGCCCGGCGTTGAAAACCATGTAGCGGTCGCGGCAGAGGTCCATCGGCTCGTGGATCGCAGGCAGATAGTTCCAGAACCGAACCGGCGCCGAATGGGAGAGGGTGGCCAGCGTGTCGCGGACCGCTCGATAGACCTCGCGCGTGCGCTGCTCGAACCGGTCGGCCGTCAGCGCCGCCGCGCCCGGAGCCGTAACGGCGACCAGCGAAGCACTCGCACCTTGGGAGATCGCCAGCCTGAGCCCGGCCATGGACCGGGTCACGGCATGGGCCGCCGTCCAATCGCGCACCCACGCGGGCGGCGTGATGTCGAATCGACGGCGGGATCGCTCGTGCTTCACTTGAAGGCCGGTAGACCAGGTCATTTCTCACTCATGCTGCGGGGCACCCAACTCTACGCGCATTATGGCACGAACGGCGGCCGAATCAAAAGCCGACCCGCGGCCGGATGCACCGCCCGATTCTGGCGGTGGAGCCGCTTTCCTGACAATGACAATTCCGGGTCGACCCCCACGGGAAGGAAAGGCCCTATGGCGTGACCAGCGACAGCAGTTCGGGAATGTGTGCCTGGTAATTCTTCCAACGCCCAATCGAGGATGAATAAATCGGCGTGCGGACCTGCTCGCGGCTGGCCGTTGAGACGGCACGATCGCTTTTATGGAACGAGAGGCACTCGGGGACCCATGGCAGGTCGAGGAATTGCAGCATCCGGCGCGTTTCGCCCTCCAGATCGGCGACAACGTCCTCATATCGCACGTCCAGAATGGGCAGCGACAGCACTTGCTTCCAGTGACCCATCAGATTGACATAATCGCGGTAATAGCTGGCAATGTGGGACAAGTCGTGGCTGAATTCCTGACCGAACTGGAACTCGGTCAGGTAATTGGAGAGACAAGTGTCGCGGGCGTCTCGAATGCAGTGGATCACCTTGCAACCGGGGAACAGCAGCTCGGCATGGCCGAGATAGACGAAATTCTGCGGTTGCTTATCTGTGACGTATCTTGCTGTCGTACTCATCTTCTCGATCAGCGAGAGATAGTTCGCCGCGAGCTGATCGGCGATCCGGATCGACATCACGTCGAAACAATATGGATAGGCGCGGCCCTGGCCCCACGGCGCGACGGCGGCGGGGCAGGTGATTTCAGACAAGCGGCTGAGCTCGCCAGCCCCGAAGACAGCCGGATGGCTTGCCAGAACCTGTTCGACCAGCGACGTCCCGGATCGAGGCATCCCAACCACGAAAACCGGCCGCTGGCTCCCGTGCGACGCTTTCGCCAGCGATTGCAGTCTTTCCTTTGAGAAATACCCGGCGTACGCAGACCATTTGCGGGAATTCTGGACTGGGTCGTATGCCTGTCGGGACAACTCCTTGCCCGCTTTCGCATGAACGAAAGCTTTGTCATATTGACTCATTAGGTCGAGCAACGACGCTTCGGCAAAATGCAGTTTTGACCTTTGCTTTTGGGTCAGTGTCGGCACGCTCAATGCGCGTTCGACCATTTCGACCGCCTGCGGCCCTAATCGGAGTTTCGCCGCGATGGCAGCGTAGCAACGGGCGACGGGCTCCGTGACAGGGTTCCCAGCCAGCAGGGGACCCAGAAGCTTCAACCCGGCCTCGGCCTGACCACCGGCGGTAAGCGCGTAAACTCTCAATACGATCAAATCCGGATCGCCGGGACGAAGCGCCAACGCCGCCGCGCTCTGCTCGAGAAACCCCGCTGTCTTGCCCTGGAATTGATACCATAGGGCCAGCAACTTCCTCGACTGCGCATGTTTTGGTGCCAGCGCGATGGCTTTCAGGAAATGGGGCTCAACCAGCGTGTGTTCCCAGGCGTCCCACGCCGCGCATGCCACCTTGAAGTGGTATTCGGGGGAGGTTGGTTCCAGCCGCGCCGCGCTGGAGAACCTCGACAGGGCTTCGGCAAACCTGCCCTGACTCACCAGGGCGTCACCCTGTTCAGCGTCGCCCTTCGCACTCGCGGCGGAGTTGAGTGTCGCGATCGAAGGTCTTCTATTCACTTCCACAAGCGAACCTGGTTATCGGCACATCGCCACAGCCGCGTTGAACTTGGAAAACATGCGCACAATTCAGCCTCGCGATCAATGCCGCGATGGAAACAGTACGCTCAACCCCCCCATTTATTCCCTGACTTCCGAATCCACGATTTTCAGCCCGGCGGGTGGAGGCGCGCGGCCACCCGGCTGGGGGCGCTCTACTAGCTGCTAGCTGCCGGGGGCGCTCTTGACAGCTCCGCAAACCACAACGAAACTAAGCAGCGTCGCACCGCCTTTGGTTAGAGCGTCCCAAGGACGTTCAGGTGCGGCAGGCGTATCTGGTGACAGCGCCCCCGGGCGGCACCGGCGAGGCCGACACCGCGGCGATCCGTGCCGCCTTTGCCGGAGGGCATTTTATCGAGATCCTCCCGGGCGTGCCGGTCGGCCGAGCCTCCTTTTACCTGTACATGACATGTCGGGAATGGCCCTCCTGCTGGCGGGAGGGTCGGCGCTGTTCATCCGACTCTATCTGGCCGTCGCCCGGCGGACGTTGTCGCCGGTACTCCGGTCGCCGTTCATCGAGTTGACCTTTCGCAGGCGGCTGCTCATCGGCGTTCACGCCGCCTACTTCGGCGTATTCCTGGTGATGGCACTGGCAACCTACGACATGCCCAATTTCCAGCGGATGTTGCTCCAGCAGGTCCGCGGTGCGTTGGCTCCCGGCAGCGGCAGCCCGCTGGCGGCCGCAGGCAAGGCCTACCTGGGCCACAGCATCCCCGCCGCGGCGGCTGTGACCTTTGGCGTGAACCTGACTCTCGGGTCGATCGTGACCATTACCTTGCCCTCCATCGTGCTGCCTGGCTCCGGGGCGCTGCTGGCGATGTTCCGCGCCGCAATGTGGGGCCTGCTGCTGTCGCCCACGTCAGGAGAGTTGACTCGGTCAAAATGCCCAAGCAGTCTGTCTGCAGGAGTCATGGTTTTAGCCTCGCCTCACTCTTGGGGATACCTGCGAAGCCCTGATGAGCTTCGACGCCCGGTGCCAGTACGCTTCATCGAAGCCGAGCCTCTGCTTGATCAGCACATCGCGGCGCATCCAGTTCTTTTCGCCCAGGAGCTCCAACGTGGGCCGGAGCCCCAACTGCGTCACGGGCGGCAACGCCGGGATCGGCCAGTCGCTGCCGTGGACCAGCTTTTCGCGGACCACCTTGTCCCCAAGCACAATCGGGAAGGCGTACGAACGTGCCGGCAGACAGAGCGCGGCGGTGTCGCCGTAGCAATGCTCAAAATGGCGGGCGAGGCGGATGAACCGCGGCAGGTAATCCGGCTCGCTCGGCGCCGAACGGGTGCCGCAGTGGGCGGCGATGACCGTCACGCCGCGCTGCAGGGCGGGCGAGAGCAGCATCGGGTCGGCGACGGACAGATCGCGGACCGGCAGGGATTTTTCCCCGCCGGTATGGCTCAGCAGGGGCAGCTTGTAGTGGGCCAGGCACTCATAAACGGGAAAGCAGCGCGGGTCGGCGGGGTTGAAGTCCTGCACGATCGGCAGCCATTTGAGCAGCACCGCCCCGGCCGCCACGCAGCGCTCGATCTCGGCAACCGCGTCCTTGCGGTAGGGGTGGACGGAGCAACCGAAGAGCATCTTGCGGTGCCGCAGGCAAAGCTCGATCACATAGTCGTTGGTGACGTAAAGGTGCGTGCCGGCTTCATTCAAACGGCCGTCGCGGTCGTAGACGGCGTCGAACGCCAGCACGACAGCGGCGTCGAGTTGCTCGGTTTGCTCGATCGTTCGCACCAGAAGCGACTCGACGAACCGTTCGCATTCCGGGCCGTATTCGGGCAGCCCAAACCTCCAGCGCATGAAGCGGAACGTCGCGCCCGTGCGCATCGTCGGCGACAACCAGCCGTGGCCCGGCGTGCAGGCGGAAACGTGGACATGGCAGTCGATGACCATTAGAGAGCCAGCATATTCGCTGGAAGCTGGTTTTGCCCGTTCCGATTGCCGAATAGCGAAATCTGCCCAGGTGGCAACTTCCATCACGTCCATGTGTCGCGGCTCAACGACGGGTTTGCCCGACCCGGGTCGCCGTCACCTCGCATTGGCGGGCCGCCGCCAGCGAAAATGCTCGACTTAGGTTCCCGCTAATTGGGCTTGCGCGCGTTTTTGGCCGTGCCCGCTTCCACGGCGCGCACCTTGCATGCCATATTGGCTCAGGGCACATTCCGCAACCCCGATCGTCAGGAGGACGTTCAGCCCATCGCTTGGAGGCTGGATGCCGGGTTTGCGCGATGCCGAACAGGATCCCTTTGCGTTTGTCACGGAGGATTGAACCATGCTTGCTCATGGCACGTTCTCCGTCCATCTTCGCCTCGCCCCCCTCGCCTCGACAACGCGCCGCCATGCCGGCTTTGGTTGAGCCGATGCTGGCGGTGGCATCGGCGCTTCCCGGCGACGCGGCCAACTACAGCTTCGAGTGGAAGTGGGACGGCGTGCGGGCCATGTGCTATTACGACGGCACACGGGCCCAAGGCCCCCGGCTGACGCTGCGCAGCCGGAACCAGATCGATATCACGACCCGCTATCCGGAACTCCAGGCCTTGCCGGCGGCACTTCGCTGCCGGCAGGCTATCCTGGACGGCGAGATCGTCGCGATGGACGACGCCGGCAAGCCCAGTTTTGAACTATTGCAGCGGCGGATGCATGTCGGTAACCCGCCGCCCGCGATCCAGAAGGCTGTGCCGATTCTCTACGTTCTGTTCGACATCCTGTATCGCGACGGCCAGCCGCTGCTCGACAAGCCCCTCTGCGAGCGGCGCAAGTGCCTGGAGGCGGTCGTTACCGACGGGCCGTACTGGCAAATCACCTCATCGCACGGCGGCGACGCCGCGGCGGCCATGCTCGAAGCGGCACGCCAGAACGGCCTGGAAGGCGTCATGGCCAAGCGCCTCGACAGCCGCTACGAGCCAGGGCGACGCTCGCCCGCGTGGCGAAAGGTGAAGGTCATCCAACGCCAGGAGTTCGTGGTCGGCGGATGGGTCCCCGAGGAGGGCGGCCGCGGCGAGCGCGTCGGCTCGATGTTGCTCGGCTACTACGACGCCAGCGGCGCCTTGCGATATGCCGGCCGGGTGGGGACGGGGTTGAACGACTCGGACCACGCCATGCTCCTGCCAGTCCTGCGCCGCAACGCGCGCCGGGAGAGTCCATTCCCGGAAAAAGTCCCCGGAAAAAATGTGAACTTCCTCACCCCCGCGCTGGTTGTCGAGGTCGAGTTCCGGCGCTGGTCCGAGGGCGGGCGGGTGCAGCACGGAGCATTCAAGGGAGTGCGCTTCGATAAGGAACCACGGCTGGTCGTGAAGGAAAGTCTCCCATCGCAGTTGAAGCAGAAACGGGGCATGCCGCCCCGGGCGGGCCGAAGGCCCCAAGCATTGAAGAGGTTAAAACCATGGCAACATCATCTCCTTCATCCCGTCCCGTCTGGACCGGCTCGATCAGCTTCGGGCTGGTCACCATCCCGGTGAAACTGTTCACGGCAGTGCGCGACAAGCGCATCGCCTTTCGCAGCCTGCACGATGCGGACCAGATGCCGCTCAAGCAGAAGCTCGTGTGCCCCGCCGACGGCAAGGAAGTCCATCCCGAGCACATCGTGAAGGGTTACCAGATCGAGAAGGACCGGTACGTCATCGTGCGCCAGGACGAACTGGAAGCCGTCGCCCCCAAGGCGACCCGGGCCATCGAGATCCAGGATTTCGTAGGCCTCGACGAGATCGATCCCGTTTATTTCGACCGGACATACTACGTGGCCCCCAAGCCGGAAGGCGCCCGCCCCTATCGCCTGCTGCTGGAGGCCCTGACCAAAAAGCAGAAAGTCGGCATCGCCAGGATCGTCATGCACGGCAAAGAATACCTGGCCGGCCTGCGGCCGGTGGAAAACGTGCTGTGCCTCGACCTGATGCACTTCAGCGACGAAGTGGTGCCGGCCAAGGCGATGGGCGATGCCGAGACGGAAGCGAAGGTAGATCCCCGGGAGTTGAAGGTGGCCGAGCAGATCATCGATTCGCTGACGACCGAGTTCAAGCCCGGCGCCTACCACGACGAATACCGCGAGAAGATCATGGAGCTGATCGACCACAAGGCCAACGGCGAGCAGATCGTGCTCCGGCCCGAGGCCGACACGGCCCCGCGCAAGACCGGCGACCTGATGGCCGCCCTGGAAGCGAGCCTGCAGAAGGCCCGAGGCGCCGCCGGCGTCAAGGAGGGGTCAACCAATGGTGCGCCCAAGGGCCGCACACGCCGAAGGGCCTCGGCATGAGTGAACGCGTGAAGGGCGAATACGTGAGGCACATCGCGCGGGCGATCCGTCGTCCGCAGCTCAAATGCAATCGCAAGTCGCGAAGGCCGACGCGAAGGAATACATCGTCTTGATCTCCCCGACGATTTGCGCTGCTCGCAACAACCATCCGGTGCTCCGCGGCGCTGCGCACGCGGCTTGTCGGATGTCGCAGGGCCGCCGGATGAATCCGCGACCGGCGTGAACCGGTCATCTATCGAGTAGTCCATCATTCGCCCTTCTTCTTCAGCGGCACCGTCCACAGGTAAAGCACATGCTTCGTGCCGTCCTCGGCGGAGACGATCTCGATGGTCTTGTCAGGGACATAGCCGTCGATGTCGAACTCGTGCGAGATGATGCGCGAGCCGGGTTTGAGGTTGGCCAGTTGCGGGATGAGCCGGGAGTTTACCTCCTTGCCCATGTAGAGCGTCACGACGCTGGCACCGCTGAGGTCCAGCGTGAAAACGTCTTTTTGAGCGATGTCGACGAGCTTGCCGACGTCCTGCCTGGCGACGTTTTCGCGGGAGAGACGCACGCATTCCGGGTCGATGTCGAAGCCCACGGCGCGGCAGCCGTACTTGCGGGCGGCGGTCACGACGATCCGGCCATCGCCGCAGCCCAGGTCGTAGACGACGTCGTCTTTGGTGACGGCGGCAACCTCCAGCATCTTCTCGACCACGTCCTGAGGCGTCGGGACGAAGATGGGTTCATCGGCCCGCCGACCGATCGCTGGCTTCGGACCGCTCTGAGCTTGCGCGGTGGGCTGCGAAGCCGCCGCCGGGCGGGTGGTGGGCGACGGGAACGGCTGTGAGCGGTCTTTGCGCAGGTCGTAGCAGAGCAACTCGTCCTGGTCGCGCAGATAGAGCCGGCCGCCGGCGATGACCGGCGACGTCCAGGCCGGCTCCTTTGTCGCCCGCGGCGGGAGGAACCGGCCTTTCTCGACGTATTTGTCGGGGCTGGCCATCGCCAGCACCATCGTGCCGTCGCCGTGGCGGTAGTACAGGTTGCCATCCGCCACTACCATGGTGACCCGCGGCGCAAGTTTTTCGTCCCAGGCGACCGCCCCGCTTTTCAGTTCGACGCACCCGCCGGAGTTGATGTAGACGTGCTCCCCAACGAGCGAGGAGTTGCCCAACCACGGGTCAAACCTCGGGCTCGAACCGGCGTTGTGGTACAACTCGTCGGCCGTGAATTTGTCGCGGTTACGGGTGAGCTTGATCAGGGCGTCCCCGCCGCCCCACCCGGCGGAACAGAAGATAGTGTCGCCGCTGACGATGGCAGTGTGGACGTTGCCCAACTTGGCCGGGGTGGCGTGAGACTCCCAAAGCAATACACCCTCGGTGCTGATGCCCGCCGCCCCGGCGTCGAATTGCTGGATGTATTGCCGGACGCCGCAGATCTCGGCGACAATGACCGTGGAATAGGTCGAACGCGTGACGTCGGGTATTGGGCATTTCCAGAGCAAGGCGCCGGTGTGCTTGTCCAGCGCGACCATCGCGGCGGCCTTGCCGCCCGGAGTGCAGATGAGGCGGTCGCCATCGACGAGCGGGAAATCGCAGTCGCCCCACGAACCGGGCTTGCCCTCGAAGTCGGTGATGTAGTTTTTCCGCCAGATCTCCTTGCCGGCGGCGGTGGACAGGCAGACGAGATCACCGCGGGCCCGCATGACGTAAATGCGGTCGTCGTCGACGGTCGGCGTCCGCTGGCTCAGCCAGCGCATGTTTTGCATTTCCTGCACCGCCGGCCCGACGGCTGCGTCCCAGACCTTGTTGCCCGTAGCCGCATCCAGGGCCGTCAGGAACTCCGACCCGTCATGGTAGCCCAGCGTGTAGACGACTTGCCGCGCCACCGCGACCGATGGCACGCCCTCGCCCAGCCCTTGCGCCTTCCACACCAGCGGCGGGCCGTCCGCCGGCCATTCGCTCAACAACCCCGTATCGCGCGACACGTTGGACCGATCCGGCCCGCGCCATTGCGGCCACTCGCCGGCATGGCCGGCGGCGGCGTTCCCCCGGATCGCGTACAGCATGCTCCGTGTGGCCACATACAGCACGCCGTTGGCCAGGATGGGAGAGCAATAGATGGGAGAGGAGAAGTCGTGGCTTGCCAGGAGCTTTTCCTCGCGCGACAGGGCCAGGATGCAGACCTGCCCGTCCTCGTTGGTGACATAGATATTCCCGTCGCAGATCAGCGGTGAAGACCGAGTCCCGGCCTCCAGGTCGTGGGCCCATTGTTGCTTGCCGGTTCGGGCATCCAGGCAGTGAACGATGCCGGCGTAGTCCGTGGCAATCACCAGCCCATCGGCGGCGGCCACGCTGCCGATCGTCCGGTTCATCCGGTCTTTTTCGGCAGCGTTTTTCGCTCGCGGATCGACTTTGTCGAACTTCCAGAGCGCGCCGGAATTCGGGTTAGGCTTCCCCTTGCGAGGCCCGCCGGGAAGCGCAGGATCGAAGCGGGTGTTGGGCAGGGGGGCCAGCGGACCGTCGTCCAGTTCCTCGCTGATGTCGCCTTCCCGCGTCGGGTCGATGCACCACAGGATCGCGCTGCCGGTGGAATGTTCCCAATCCTCTCCCGTTGCTACATAGACGCGATTGTCATAGAGCACGGGGACCGCGATCACCAGGTTGCGGTTGATGCCGTAAGTGCTGCTCTTGGGGTTGGCGTCGAAGCTCCAAATCAGCTTTCCGGTCATCGCGTCGAAGGAGCGGACCCAGGAGTCGCCCTCGGGCGCGATGACCTGTGCCCTGCCATTGATCTCGGCCACGAGGGGGCTGGACCACTGCCCCCAGAGTATGTTTTTCCCCGGCGAGTTATCCTGCCAGACGACCTTTCCCGTATCTTTGTCCAGGCAGACCAGGCTCGGGGCGTCAGGAGCGGGAACGTGCTTGCGGCTTGCCCCGTCCACCCCGTTTCCGGTGATCACGTAGATCATCCCTTTGTACGATGCGCCGATCCGGCAGCGCATGCTGGGGCCCATGACGGTGCTTATGGAGGACACCTTCAGGTCGCGCGGCATGTCGAGCTTCCAGATCTCGCGCGGCTCGCCGGTGTTTCTCAACAGCGGGCCGATGTCGAGGCAGACGACCTCCCACTCGTTGGTGATGAACCAGAGTCGCTCGCCCTCGACCATCGGCGTCGATCCGACGCTGCCGGAGCTGTCGTGGAACCGGTCGCCGGTCCTTGGCGTGAGGTATTGCCAGCGGAACTTGCCGTCGCGCTCGTTGAAGCACATCAGTCGCCCCGAGTCCGGCTTGTTCCAGGGACCGTTCGGCCCGTAGGTGTTGGTGCAGACCCAGACGAGGCCGCCGGCGACCGCCGGGGCGCCGAACGTCATGTTGCCGAGTTCCGCCTTCCAGCGGACGTTCCTTTCCGCGGTAACTTTCCCGGCGTCGTCGGTCTCCTCGATCTGCCAGTCGAGCGGCGGGTTTTTCTCCAGGCTGACCGCGTTCCGCGTCGCATCGCGGCCGTACATGGGCCAGTCATCCGCGCGTGAAAGCGCGCCGAGGAAGGTCACCAAAGCAGAGGCAACCAACATCGAGAATCGACCATTCATTGCAAATCGCAGGTAAAATGACCTTGCGGCGAGATGGCGAACCGGGAGACCAGCCCCCGCCAGACGTTCGGCGCGTGAAGTTCGGCCCGTGGTCATTTCCCATCGGTGCCGGCCGGCGCGGGCGCGCTGAGCGCGTCTTCAATCGCGACGATCATCCTGGGGTCTTGCGGCGTGACCTTTGACGGGAACCTCGCGACGACGGCGCCGTCGCGCCCAACGAGCAATTTGGTGAAGTTCCATTCGATCTCGCCGGCAAACTTCCCGCCGGTCTCCTTTGCCGTGAGATAGCGGTACAGGGCGTCCTTATCGTCTCCCGCCACGCTGATCTTCGCCATCAGGGGGAAAGTGACGTGGTACTTGGAAGTGGCGAATGCCTTGATCTCCTGGTTCGTGCCCGGCTCCTGGTTCCTGAAATTGTTGGCCGGGAACGCCAGGATAACGAACCCTTTCTCCATATACTTGTCATACAGCTTCTGGAGCCCGGCGTACTGCGGCGTGAAGCCGCACTTGCTGGCGACGTTCACGAAGAGCACGACTTTGCCCTTGTAGTCGGCAAGGTTCGCCTCCTGTCCGTCGATGGTGGTGACGTTGAAATCCAGCGGGCCGGTTGGGACAACCGCATCGGCGGGGTTTGTGGCCGGCCTGGTCGAGGGTCCGGGGTCCGCCGCCACTGCGATGGCGGAGAGGCCGAGAACCAACGCGAAACCGAGTAATTGCCGCCAGGAACGATGCAAGATGGACATGTAATCTTCCTTTCTCAAAGAGGTTCATGAATCGGGACATGAATGCCTCACAATTGGATCGAACACCGGGCGGACGAGTGGTCGTCGGCCCCCCTATCCTCAAAGGCGGATCAGCGGCGGAAACTGGGCGCAAAAAGAAAAAATGTGTGGAGTAAAAACAAACCCGAACCAGCATTCGCACCATTACCGCCGACGCCTTCTCCTGACGCGCTTGGCATGACCTGCTCTCCAAGAGTGAGTATCCAGCTCATAGCTTCACCTTTCCTCGTTTGACGGAGAACGCAACGCGGTGACGCTGGCAAGCGAAACCAGTCAGCAGTAGCGACGATCAAGGCATATGGCCCAGGCCCACGCACATCGACGCTACTAAACTCCGTCGCCGGGAGGGCCACTGATTCTTCGGGCCGCTCTGCACTGTTCAGTCGACGATGGCGAAGACGCCGGAGATGGTACTTTTCAGGCTGTCGTCAAACGCCTTGAGGGTGTATTTGCCGGCCTTGGTGAACGAAAGGCCGGTGAAAACGGCTACGCCGTCGGTGATTTTCGCGGTGAGCGTACCGTCGATCTTGGCCGCAGGAGGGCCGCTGGCAAGGCTCAGCGTGACGGTCGAGTCGTTGGTGGTGGCGATGTTGCCGGAGGCATCTTCGACCACGACGGTCAGGTTGCCGATGGGCTTACCAACCGTCCCAGTCGCGACGGCAAAGGGGAAGGCGACCTTCACCGTGGCCTGTCCCTCGTCGGCGCCGATGTCCGCGGACGAACCGACGATCCGCGGCAGGCCGCGCTGGTCGGTCTTCAGCCCGGCGGGGACCAGGGCATTGGAGCCATGGTCGATGACGGGGCTGTCGTGCAACGGCGGCATGGTCTGGGTTGGGCCGCCGTAGTTGCCGAGGGCGGCAAGTTCGGCATGGAGCGGATGAGCGGAGGTTCCGGTGAGGTCGGTGCTTTTCCAGCCGGTGCTGCCGTTGGTCTTGCCGATGAGGTTGTAGCCGCGCGATTGGACGGCGCCGAACACGTCGGGGCCGCTCCCTCCTGATTCGGAGTTTTGCGCGATGACGGTGTTTTCGATGACCGCGCTGGAATGGCCGGGCGACATATAGAGCCCGCCGCCATCAGCGGGGCTGGGCGTGCCGGGCCCGAAGAGGCCGCCTTCGGGTACGCTGGCAGCGGTGTTGCCGGCGAGGGTGGAGCAGGCGAGGGTCAGCTTGCCGAAGTTCCCGATGCCGGCCCCCTGTGCCTGGCAGTAGTTGC
>Ga0182024_10013396_pt1 | contig 16019 bp, 13 predicted proteins | sample P32metaG_FD_120480 | JGI IMG/M metagenome (GOLD analysis project Ga0182024, IMG submission 120480) | Permafrost microbial communities from Stordalen Mire, Sweden - P3-2 metaG (Illumina Assembly) | ecosystem: Environmental > Terrestrial > Soil > Wetlands > Permafrost | place: Sweden: Stordalen... | reverse complement strand
CGTTCAGAAGTCAGCGCTTGACAAGTGTACGGCGTACACCTATAGTCCCGGACCAGAGTGTACGCCGTACACCACACAGGGAGGCATCTGATGAACGCCGACGCGCCGTATCCCGTGCAGTACGCGGTCGATTACCCGGACCGCCCGCTCAACCGCCTGAGCACTTTGTTCCGGCTGTTCGCCGTAATCCCGATCGCGATCGTGCTCGGCCTCATCGAGGGCGGCGGCTACGCCTATGGTGGCGGCAGGGCCGCCGGAGCGATCGGCGCCGCCGGCCTGGTCGTTCTGCCCGCGCTGCTGTTGATCGTGTTCCGCCAGAAGTACCCGCGCTGGTGGTTTGACTGGAACCTCGAGCTGATGCGGTTCACCGCCCGGGTCGGGGTCTACCTGTCGCTGATGGACGACAGCTATCCATCCACGGACGAGCATCAGACGGTGCATCTGGACTTCGCCTATCCCGACGCCCGCAACGACCTCAACCGCTGGCTGCCGCTGGTCAAGTGGCTGCTGGCCATCCCCCACTACGTGGTGCTGCTGTTCCTCTACATCGGCGCGATCTTCGTCGTGATCGCGGCCTGGTTCGTGATCCTGTTCACCGGTCGCTTCCCGCGCGCGATGTTCGACTTCCTGGTCGGCGTCGGCCGCTACACCAACCGGGTCATCGCCTACGCCCACGTGCTGGTCACCGATCAATACCCGCCGTTCCGCCTGGCCCCGTAGGTTGCGCGGGCGCATGAGCGGAGGCGACCGCCGTGATCACGCCCAAATGGGCCTGATCACGGCTCTCGCAACGCTCAGGGAAACGACGTTCCCACCGCCCTATCCCCGACCCCGCCCCGGAGCAGAGCATCCATGCCCAAGCAGCCAAACACCGTCCGCACACCGCTGAGCAGAGCACGTGTGCTGGTGGCCGCCGTCTCGCTGGCCGACGAGGCCGGCCTCGACGCCTTCAGCATGCGCGGGCTCGCGCAGGAGCTCGGCGTCGTGCCGATGGCGCTCTACAAGCACGTCGCCAACAAGGACGCGCTCCTGGACGGCATGATCGACATCGTCTTCGGTGAGATCGAGCTCCCTCCAGCCGACCTCGACTGGCGCTCCGCGATGCGCCGGCGTGCCATCTCGACACGCGAAGCGCTGCAACGCCACCCCTGGGCGATCGGGACGATGGAGTCGCGGCACCCGGGGCCGGCGAACCTGCGAAACCACAACGCGGTGATGGGCTGCCTGCGCGAGGCGGGGTTCTCCTTCGAGGTGGCGGTCCACGCCTACTCGACCCAGGACGCCTACATCTACGGCTTCGCCCTGCAGGAGAGGGACCTCGGCTTCGAGACACCGCAGTCAGCCGGAGAAGCCGCGCAGCGCAGGGCGGAGACGATCGGCGCACTCGAGGACTACCCGTACCTCGCCGAGGTCGTGACGAAACTGCCCGAGGCCGGGTACGACAGCGCCACCGAGTTCGCATGGGGGCTCGATCTGATCCTCGACGGCCTCGATCGCCTCCGCCACACCGGAGCCGCGCCTGCATGAGCGGCCGCGCGAAGCTGCCGCGCGTCACGCGCTAGGACTTGATCCAGACCGTGGCGTGGGTCGGTTCGACCGCGCGATTGACGGCGTCGAGCAGGTCGGCTCGAATCGCATCGATCTCGACCGCGTCGCGTAGCCGGGCGGTGAACGCGGCAACAGTCGCCTCGGCGTCGTAGCGGGCGCGGTTGAAGCGGCGGTCGACGAGCCGCTGGATGCGGACACGCAGGGGGTTGAACAGCGCCGCGGCTGCGAGCGTCGAGGCGGCCACGCCGACCCGGCCGGACAGCGACAGCGCGTCGGTGGTGAGCGCGATCAGGCCGATGAAGGTGCCGGCCAGCAGGGCGGTGAGGATCGCGTAGGCGAGGGTTCGGCTGATGAGGCGGTCGATCTCATACAGCCGGTACTTGAGGATGCCGACGCCGATGCTGAGCGGCAGGGCGGTCAGCGCGATCGGCAGCACGACGTTGCCGACGAACGCCGGTGCGCTGCTCCAGATCATCGTGACGAGCAGCGCGACGATCGCGGTCGCGCCACCGGCGCCCAGCCATTTCAGCTGCTGGCGGCGCTCGCCACTCGCGCCGCGGAAGCTGAGCACGCGGTCCACGACGGCGGCGAGGCAGACCACGCCGAAGAACACGCTGATCGCGTCCTGCGTCGGGCCAACCCAGGCAGCAGCGCCGAACGGATGGCTTGAGCCCGCGATGTTGCCCTCACTGTCCACCGGCATGTGCAGGCCGAGCGCGACGACGGCGACGTTCAACGTGCCCGCGACGTACACGAGCGCAGCGCAGAGGTAGGCGCGCAATGGCCACCTCCAGCGCGGCGCCGCGCGACCATCGGGGAACAGCAGGATGATCAGCGGCAGCAGCATGAACGCGTACACCCAGGCCTGGCCGAGCAGCACCCCGACCGCGCCGAGCGGCAGCCCGCCGTGGTGGATCGTGTAGTCCAGGTAGGCGTACTGGGGGCCGACGGTGCCGGCCGTCATCGCAAGCGAAGCCCCAAGGAGAAGCCATCCGATCGCGTTGCGCGGCGCACGGCGCGCGACCACGACTCCAACGCCGGCAAACGCCAGTGCGAACACGGGATAGAACCCCACTACGGACGGTCCCGAGGACGTGGTGCGATCGATCAGGATCGCAAGCGGGATCGCCGCGAACGGCGTAACCAGCGCGACCGTGCCCACGACCGAAGCCGTCCTCGGCGAAAGCCACCGAAACCGCCGCCCCCGATCGACTGCTTGCGCGCTCACCGCTCCTTGACTCCTCGACGCCATCCGATCCGCGAAATGTGCCAGCCGCACGTTCCGGGAACGTTACGAGCTTCGCACTACGCGATGGGAACGCGGATCCGGGACCGGCGCGGACCCGGAGCCGCGCCAAAGCAGATTCAGGACTCCTCGCGCGGGACGCGCGCGCCGCGCTCGCCGCGCTCGCGCCGCTCGGAGCCGCGCTCGACGAAGTCGATCACCACCGGGACGCCGTCGAGGCCGTAGCGCTCGCGCATCCGGTTCTCGATGAAGTAGGCGTAGTCGCGGGTGACGCGCGTGCGCGAGTTGACCTGGATCGCGTAGCGCGGCGGCCGCGTGCCGACCTGCGCCATGTAGAGCATCTTCAGGCGATGGCCCTGCTTGGCGGGCGGCTGGCGCGCCTGCACGGCCTCCCCGAGGAAGCGGTTCAGCTCGGGCGTCGGGATCCGCCCGGCGCGGCGATCCCCCAGCGCGATCGACTCGCTCAGCACGCGCGAGACGTTGCGGCCGCTGGTAGCCGATGCCGTCAGCACGCGCGGGCGCTGGCGCAGCTTCTCGGCCACGCGCCCGCGCTCGTATTCGAGGTCGAGGTCGGAGGCGTGGATGTCCCACTTGTTGAGCACCACCAGCGTCGCGCAGCCGCTGCGCATCGCGAGGTCGGCGACGCGCAGGTCCTGCGCGGTGACCCCGTCGCCGGCATCGCAGACCACGAGCGCGACGTCCGCGCGCTCGGCGGCGCGCTGCGAGCGCAGCGTCGTGTAGTACTCGACCGACTCGCTGACCTTCGACTGGCGGCGCATGCCGGCGGTGTCGACGATCACCAGCGAGCGGCCGTCGACGATCAGCGGCAGGTCGATCGCGTCGCGCGTGGTGCCGGCCTCGTCGGCGACGATCACGCGCTCCTCGCCGGCGAAGCGGTTGACCAGCGAGGACTTGCCGACATTCGGCCGCCCGATCACGGCGAGGCGCACGGTGTCGTCGTCGCGCTCGGGCTGCGGTGCCGCCAGCGGTGGCAGCATCGCGACGAGGCGGTCGAGCAGATCGCCGGTGCCGAGCCCCTGCGCCGCCGACACGGCGACCGGATCGCCGAGCCCGAGCGCGTGGAACTCGGCGGCGAGCGTGATGTCGGCGACGGTGTCGCACTTGTTCGCCGCAACCAGAACCGGCGTGTCGCCGCGCCGCAGCAGGTCGGCGATCTCGTGCTCGCCCGGCCGCGCGCCGGCGCGGGCGTCGACGACGAGCAGCGCGACCTCGGCGTCGGCGATCCCGGCCTGCGCCTGCTCGCGGATCGAGCCCGCCAGCGGATCAAGGTCGGCGAAGTCGACGCCGCCGGTGTCGATCAGAGTGAAGCGGCGGCCGTTCCACTCGCACTCGAGCTCCTTGCGGTCGCGGGTGATCCCGGGACGCTCGTGCACGATCGCCTCGCGCGAGCTGCTGAGGCGGTTGACCAGCGAGGACTTGCCGACGTTGGGGTAGCCGACGACCGCGACCTTGACGGGGCGATCGCCGCCCGGGCCGCTCACGACGGCGCCGCCGCTCGCGCCGCCTGCACGAGCGCGGCGATCCGCTCGACGACCGCCTCGACATCGAGACCGCCGCTGTCGAGCACCACCGCGTCGGGCGCGGCCTGCAGCGGCGAGTGCTCGCGCTCGCGGTCGCGGGCGTCGCGCGCGACCAGTTCAGCGCGAACCTCGTCCGCGTCGCTGCCGAGCTCGCGCGCCCGGCGCCCCGCGCGCTCCTGCTCGCTGGCGGTGAGGAAGACCTTGACCTCCGCGGCGGGCGCCACGACGGTGCCGATGTCGCGCCCTTCGGCGACCCAGTCGCCGCTTGAGAGGAGCTCGCGCTGGCGCCCCACGAGCGCCGCCCGCACGGCCGGATCGGCCGCGACGATCGAGGCGCGGGCGGAGACCTCGGGGCTTCGGATCGCGCTCGTGACGTCGCGGCCGCCGAGCAGCACCCGCTCGCCGAGCGAGACCTCGAGCGACGCGGCGTGCTCGGCCGGGGTGCTCGAGGGGTCCTCGAGGCTCGCCAGTGCGACGCAGCGGTACATCGCGCCGCTGTCGAGGTAGCGCAGGCCGAGCGCCCTCGCGACGCCACGGGCGACCGTCGACTTTCCGGCCCCGACGGGGCCGTCGATTGCAACGATCATCTCTTGCACCATAGCCGCGGGCCGATCCGGCTCATCGCGGCGGGGCCGTGGGGCTCAGCCGGCGCAGCGAGCCGAGGTCGGAGAAGTAGCCCGGATAGGTCTTGGCGACGCAGCCGGGGTCCTCGATCTCGATCCCCGGCGCGCGCAGGCCGAGCAGCGCCAGGCTCATCGCCATGCGGTGGTCGTCGTAGGTGTGAAAGCGAGTCGGTCGCGGCGCCCCCGGAGTGACGCTGAAGCCGTCCTCGTGCGCGCGCGCATCGATGCCGGCGCGCCCCAACTCGGTCACGAGCGCGCCGATGCGGTCGGTCTCCTTGGCGCGGATGAAACCGACGCCGCGCACGCGCGTTGGGCCCTCGGCGAAGACCGCGACCGCCGCGAGCGTCTGCGCGGTGTCTGAGATGTCGGCCATGTCGGCGTCGACGCCGCGCAGGCGGCCGGCGCCGGTGACGGTGATCGAGCCGGGCCGGCGCTCGACCCGCGCCCCCATCCGCTCGAGCACGTCGACGAAGGCGACGTCGCCCTGGATCGAGCCGGTGCCGAGGCCCTCGACGGTGACGCTGCCGCCGCAGATAGCCGCCGCGGCGAAGAAGTAGGAGGCGGCGCTGGCGTCGGGCTCGATCGCGAGGTCGGCTGCGACATACCGCGAAGGCTCGACGCTCAGGCCGTCGACCCCGACGCCGAAGGCGTCCATCACAGCTGCGGTCATGCGAACGTACGGTGCCGACACCAGCGGCGAGCTCAGCTCGACCGCGATCCCGCGGGCCATCAGCGGCGCCGCCAGCAGCAGCCCGGATAGGAACTGGCTCGAGATGTGGCCGGGCAGGCGCACCGGGCCGCCGGCGGTGGGGCCGCGGACCGCCACCGGCAGCTGTCCCGGGCGCCCGAGGGCCTCGACGCTCGCGCCCAGTGCCGCCAGCGCATCGAGCAGCGGCCCAAACGGCCGCGCGCGCAGCTGCTGGTCGCCGTCGACGATCACGCGCTCGCCGCCGAGCGCCGCGGCGGGCAGGATGAAGCGCGACGTCGTGCCCGACTGGCGCGCGTCGATGCGGATCCCGGCGGTGGGGCGGCAGGGACCCGTGACCGTCAGCGTGCGCGCGCCCTCATCAGCGGCCACCTCGGCTCCGAGCGCCGCCACCGCGTCGGTCATCGCGGCGGTGTCCGCTGCGAACAGCGCTCCGCTCAGCGTGCTCGTGCCGTCGGCGAGCGCGGCGCACATCAGCGCGCGATTGGTGATCGATTTCGACCCGGGCGGTCGTACGCTCGCCGCCGGCGGCGCCTCGAGCGGCTCGATCGCGATCGCGTCCACGCCGGCCTCAGGCCCGCGCGACCGGGATCTCGAGCGCCTCGATCAGCTCGACCGCGCGCGCGGTCTGCTCCTCCCCGCGCACCCACAGCGCGACCACGCCCTGGCTGCCGTCGCGCGAGGGTGACAGCGCGATGTCGACGATGTTGATGCCGGCGCGACCGAGCGCGAGCGCTATCTCGGCGACGACGCCGGGGCGGTCGACGACCGCCGCTCGCAGCTCGTGAACCGCACCGCCGACGAGGCCGGCGCCCAGCAGCGCGTCGCGGTCGCGGCGGGCCTCGTCGTTCCAGCGCTCGATCTCCGCGCGGTCGGCGCGCGCGAGCGCGTCGCGGACGGCGCTCAGGCGACCCTGCGTCTCGTCGATCAGCGCTACCAGCGCGTCGCGGTTGGAGAGGTAGATGTCGGGCCAGATCGTCGCGCTGGCGCCCGCGACGCGAGTGGCGTCGCGAAAGCTCGGGCCGGTGGCCGGCACGTCGGCGCCCTCGCCCAGCGCGCGCGCCGCCTGCGCGACCAGCACGTTCGCGAAGACATGCGGCAGGTGCGAGACGCTCGCCATCACACGGTCGTGCAGCTCGGCGTCGATCGCCGCCGGCTGCGCGCCGATCCCGGCGAGTGCTCGGTGCAGGCGCTCATACAGCGCGCCCGAGGTCGAGGGGCCCGGCGTCAGGTACCAGGTAGCACCGTCGAAGAGGTCCGCGCGGGCGTGCTCGACGCCCGAGGTCTCGGCACCGGCGAGCGGGTGCCCGCCGATGAAGCGCGGGTCGCCGCGCTGCGCCACGACCGCGCGCTTGGTCGAGCCGACGTCGCTGACCGCGCAGTCGGGGCCGGCCGCCGCGAGCACGGCGTCGAGCGCCTCGCCCAGCGCGCTGACGGGCGCGGCCACGAACACCAGCTCGGCGTCGGCCACGGCCGCCTCGACGCTCGCCGCCATCTCCTCGACCGCTCCGCGCGCGAGCGCGGTCGCGCCGACGGCGCCATCGGGGTCGAATCCGACCACGCGCGCTTCCAGGCGCTCACGCGCGGCCAGGGCGATCGAGCCGCCGATCAGCCCGACCCCGATGACGGCGATCCTCACGCGTGCGTGAACGCCTTGCCGGCGACAGCCGCCGCGCGCTCGACGGCCGCCGCGTACTCGGCGAACTCATCGGCGCGAAGCGCCTGCGGGCCGTCGCAGATCGCTTCCTCCGGATTGGGGTGCACCTCGACGATGATGCCGTCGGCTCCGGCCGCCGCCGCCGCGAGCGACAGCGGCAGGACGAGGTCGCGGCGCCCGGCCGCGTGGCTGGGGTCGACGACCACCGGCAAATGCGACAGCTGCCGCAGCACCGGCACGGCCATCAGGTCGAGCGTGAAGCGGTACGCGGTCTCGAACGTGCGGATGCCGCGCTCGCAGAGCATCACCTTCTCGTTGCCCTCCTTGAGGATGTACTCGGCCGCCATCAGCAGCTCCTCGAGCGTCGCGGAGAGGCCGCGCTTGAGCAGGACCGGGCAGCCGCTGCGCCCCACCTCGGCCAGCAGCGTGTAGTTCTGCATGTTGCGCGCGCCGATCTGCAGCACATCGGCGACCTCGAGCACCGCCTCGAGATCGCGCACGTCCATCAGTTCGGTGACGATCGGCAGGCCGTGGATCTCCTTGGCCTCCGCGAGCAGGCGCAGGCCCTCCTGGCCGAGGCCCTGGAAGGCATACGGGGAGGTGCGCGGCTTGTAGGCGCCGCCGCGGAACATCGCGGCGCCGGCGTTCTTGACGGCCTCGGCGGTCTCGAGCACCTGCTCGCGCGACTCGACCGTGCAGGGGCCGGCGATCATGGCGAAATGCTCGCCGCCGATTCGACGCCCGCCGATCTCGAAGACCGAGCGCTCGCCGTGGCGCAGCTGCGAGGAGGAGAGCTTGTAGGGCTTGAGGATCGGCACGACCTGGGAGACCCCCGGGGCCCCCTCGAGCTCGAGCCGCGCGACGTGCTCGCGGTCGCCGATCGCGCCGATCACCGTCACCTCTTCACCCTGGGAGACGTGGGCGCGCGCGCCGACGCTGACGACGCGGTCGATCACATGGTCGATCTCCTCCTGCGTCGCGCCGGGTTTCATCACGATCATCATTGGATGGGTCCTTTCAAAAGTTCGCCTGGAAGCTTAGGGGTGCTCTCGCGACGCGCTTGCAAGCTGCGTTTCGCGACGGGGTGAAGGAGGCGCCCGGGCCCTGTGGGCCGCTCTTGCCGTGGCCGCGCGCCCGCTCTCGGCGGGCGCAGGTCCGGACGCCTAGCTAAATCGCCAGGACGAGCCGGGGTAGTACGCGTAGGAAGCGACCGAGCTGGCGCGCGAAGCGCCGGAGGTGTGGCTGTGGCGGTCGTCTGACATACGCATCCTGCAGCAATGTGTAGCAGATCCCCTGGCGGTGGTGAAGGGGTGTTTATCTGCCCCGGAAGGCCAGCACGCAGTCGCCGCCGCCGAAACGCTCCACGATCGCCTGCACGGCCATCCCGACCGACGGCGGCTCGCCGCCGCCGAGCAGGCGCCCGAACACGCGGGGACCGTCCTGCAGTGAGACGCAGAGGACCTCGTAGGGCATCAGCGGCTCGAACTCCGGCAGGTAGCCGCGCTGGTAGCGCACCCAGCTGTGCACGATGCCGGCGCCGCTCAGCTGCGCCCAGGAGTGCGCGCCGGCGCCGCAGTGAGGGCAGACCGGCGCCACCGGGAAGCGGGCGCGGGCGCAGCGCTCGCAGCGCTGCAGCATGAGCCGGCGCTCACGCAGGCCGTCCCAGTAGGGCGCGTTCTCGGCGGTGCGTGGCGGCAGCAGCGCGGCGCCGTCTCCCTCGCCGGGGAACTCGCGCAGCTCGAGCAGGTCGCCTTCAGCCGGCAACGCTGGCATAGATGATCGAGTCCCCGAGCGTGCTCGCCCACTGGGCGACGCTCAGGCCGGGGATCTGGCGTTCACCGGCCTGCCCGCGCAGCTGGCGGACGATCTCGAGCGTGTGGCCCCAGCCGTTGGCATGCCCCTCCGAGAGATGCCCGCCGCTGGTGTTGACGGGCAGCTCGCCGCCGAGCTCGATGCGCCCCCCGGCGACCCAGTCGGCGGCCTCGCCCGGGGCGCAGAAGCCGAAGCGCTCGAGCGTCCACAGCACCTGCGGCGTGAAGCCGTCGTAGCAGTGGAGCGTTCCGACCTCCGCCGGCGTGACGCCGGCGCGGCGGTACACCGGCTCCTGCCCGCCGAGCGGCTCGTGGTCGAAGACACCGGCCTGGTTGACGCCGAGGCCAGGCGCTCCGAAGATGAACTCGTCGGCGCCGGCGTGGAGGCCCTGGTAGCCGCGCACGTGCACGGCCGGTGCGCGCAGGTCGGCGGCGCGGTCCGCGCGCGTCAGGATCACGGCGACGGCCGTGTCGACGGGCACCGAGCAGTCGAGCAGCCGCAGCGGCTCGACGATGAAGCGGGAGCTCTCGTAGTCCTCCCGCGACATCGCCTTGCGCATCACCGCGAGCGGGTTCTGCTGGGCGGCCCGGCGCTGCGCGAGCGCGACGGCGCCGAGCTTCTCGCGGTCGATGCCGTAGCGGTGCAGGTAGCGGCGCGTCGCCATCGCCGCGCCGCCGATCGGCGCCGCGAGACCGGCGTAGGGGGTCTCGGCGTGCGGCCCGCCGCCCTCGCGCATGCCCTCGAAGAAGGCGACGTGCGCAGCGGTCCCGATCCGCGTGAACGAGCTGTTCTTGAAGGCGGCGACGCACAGCGCGCAGTCGGCGAGGCCGAGCTCGAGCACCATCGCGGCGGTTGCGATCACGGTCGAGCCGAAGCGGCCGTGGCTCCAGGTCTGCGTCGCGTAGCTGACCTCGAGCCCGAGCAGCATCGCCATCTCGTCGTAGTCGAGCCCGCGCGGCGAGCCGATGTGGACCAGCAGCGCGTCGATCTCGCGCCGCTTGAGGCCGCTGTCGGCCAGCGCCGCGGCAACCGCCTGATCGGCCATCGCGGCGACGCTGGACTCCGCCATCGCGCCGAAGCCGGCCGTGCCGATCCCGACGACGGCGGCCTGCGCGCGCGAGGAGCTCACTGCGGCCAGGGGGATCGGGCGCCGTCGTCCTCGCCGAGCGCGGGGGGCGGGCGGCGGATCGACCCGGGCGTGCGCTCGAGCTTGACCGGGATGCCGGCGCTGCTGACGCCCGGGATGCCGGTCGCCACGACCATCTCGCGCGCGAGCGCCTGCTCCTGCGCCAGCACCTCGGCGAGGTCGTTGACCAGGCTCGCCGGGATCCCGAGCTCGCGGCAGACCTCGACCCAGTGCGCTGCCTCGCGGGCGCGAAAGCGCGGCTCCAGGAGCGCGTCGAGCTCCTCGCGGTGCTCGAGCCGCGCGCCGTTGGCGGCAAAGCGCGGGTCGTGCGCGAGCTCCGCCATGGCGAGCGCGTCGCACAGCTTGGCGAACATCGTGTCGGTGCCGACGCCCATGTAGAACTCGCGGTCGCTACCGGCAAACATCCCGTAGGGGGCCAGGAAGGCGAAGTCGCCGCCGAGCCTGCCGGGGAGCCGCCCCGAGCCCGTGTAATCGGCGATGAAGTGCGTCATCAGGTGCAGCGAGGAGTCATACAGCGAAGTCTCGAGCAGCTGCCCGCGACCCGAGCGATCGCGCTCGCGCAGCGCCAGCACGACGCCGTAGGCGGCATGCGCCCCGGTCAGCAGGTCGATCGCGGAGGGGCCGATCCGCACCGACCCCCGTCCCGGCTCGCCGGTGACGCTCATATGGCCGGCGTAGGCCTGCAGCAGCTGGTCGTAGCCGGGCTGCTCGCGCAGCGGCCCGGTCTGGCCGAAGCCCGACACCGAGCAGTAGACGAGCTCCGGGTGCTCCGCCGAGAGCTGCTCGTAGCCGATGCCGAGCCGGCTCGCGACGCCGGGCTTGAAGCTCTCGATAACGACGTCGGCCTCCCCCGCGAGCGCGCGAACCGACGCGAGCCCGGCGGCCGACCTCAGATCGACGGTGATGCTCGCCTTGTTGCGGTTGAGGGCGGCGAACAGGCCGGTCAGATCGCCGGCGCCGCCAAACCTGGCGACGCCCCAGCGCCGCGAGCTCTCGCCCTCGGGCGGCTCGACCTTGACGACCGCGGCGCCGAAGTCGGCGAGCAGCATGCTCGCGGTCGGGCCGGCCATCGCGGTCGTGAAGTCGAGCACGCGCACGCCCTCGAGCGGCGCGCCGGCCGTCGCTTCAGACACGCTTCGGCCCCACGCCCTCAGGCGGCGCGCTCCAGGCCTCGCCCGCCGCTTTGGGGTGGCGGTACTGGTGGCCCTGCTCGCGCAGCGGTGAGTCGACCTCCCCCAGCTGCTCCCGCGCAGCGCGCCAGCGCGCAAGCAACTCGTCCTCGCGCTGATAGTCGAACGGATCGGCGATCTGGCGCTCGAGCTCGCCGCCGCGCTCGGGCGGGTTGGCGAGCAGCCAGTCGATCGTCGCAGCCATCGCCTCATCGGGCGCGACGGCGTCGCGGTAGCCGAGCTCGGCGCGGATCGCGCTGCTCTGGGTCAGGCGGTGGCCGCGCACGTGCCGCCACAGCGGATGGCAGGGCCAGGCCAGCTCATAGGGCATGTCCACGAGCTCGAGCTCGTGGCCGAGGTGGCGGGCGATCAGCTCGATCCGCTGGCGCATCGTGTAGGCGTTCTCGTCGGCCACCGAGTAGCGGCGGCCGGCTGCGCGCTCGGGGTTGTCGACCGCGAGCAGCACCGCAGCGGCCGCGTTGGCGGTGTAGATGCGGCTGTCGATCTTGATGCCGTCGTCGGCGATCGCGAAGCGCCGGCGGCCGTCCAGCACCCGGCGGATCACCGACCAGTCGTAGGGGCCGGGATTGCGCGGGCCGTAGTTGAGCGGGTAGCCGATGTAGGTGGCCGAGTAGGCGCCTGCGGCGTGGTTCTCGAAGACGGCCTCCATCGCCTCGACCATCCGCAGCCCGATCTTGTTCGAGCCGTCGGCGCCTGCGTCGCGAACGTAGATCGTCGAGGTGTCGGGGAACAGCGCCGGCTTGCCGCTCGCGCCCCAGCGCGCGTCGCCCTGCGGCGCGAAGATGCCGGTCGCGGCGCCGACCGCGACGAGCCGCTCCGTGCGGCCCTTGAAGAAGTCGGTGACGATCGCCAGCCGGCCGTACTGCGCGACGACGAGCTCGAAGACCTCGTCGCCGACGCCGCGCTCGAGGCCCTCGCGGAAATGGGGGTCCTCGTGTATGTGGCGCACCCCGGCAACGGCGAAGTCGACCTCGTGCTGGCCGCCGTGAAGGATGCTGACCGCGAAGCCACGCTCGTGCAGGCCCTCGACGACGAACGGCCCCGTCGGGCCGGTCCCGCCGATCACGAGCGCGCGCGGCTTGGCCATTCGCTCATACCTCCGTCGAAGTTCACTCGCCGCGCTGCCGCGCGGGCGGTGGGGACTGTACCCCGTGTCGCCGGGGCTGTTGACGGCACCGCAGCGATGTTCTAGCGTGGAAGCGCACAAAACCGCGGTCCGGATCGACCCGGATATCGCGGGTGTCGGGCCTGTCTCACTTGCGCCCCGGCTCGCTCGCTCGCGCCGCTCCTCCAGGGTCCTCCGCCCCATCTTCACCCCGAGAAAGGACACACCCGATGGCGGTCACCGAGCACACGGATCAGGCATGGGAACGCGTCCAGGACTTCATCTCAAGTCCCGGCAAGCTGTTGATCGACGGAGAATGGGTGCCGGCTGCCTCGGGCCGCACCTTCGAGACGATCAATCCGGCGAGCGAGGAACGTCTTGCCGAGGTCGCCCACGGCGAGCGCGAGGACATCGACCGGGCGGTTCGCGCGGCCCGCAGGGCATTTGACTACGACTCGCCGTGGCGGCGGATGAAGCCCTCGGCGCGCGGCAAGTTGATCTGGCGCATCGGCGAGCTGATCGAGCAGAACCTCGAGGAGCTCGCGCTGCTTGAGTCCCTCGACAACGGCAAGCCGCGCAACATCGCGCGCGTCGCCGACGTGCCGCTCGCTGCCGACCTCTTCCACTACATGTCGGGCTGGCCGACGAAGATCCTCGGCGACACGACGCCGATCTCCGCGCCCGGCGACTACCTCTCCTACACGCTGCGCGAGCCGGTCGGTGTGGTCGGCCAGATCATCCCCTGGAACTTCCCGCTGCTGATGGCGGCGTGGAAGCTGGGTCCCGCACTCGCCTGCGGCTGCACGGTCGTGCTGAAGCCGGCCGAGCAGACGCCGCTGTCGGCGCTCTACCTAGGCGAGCTCCTGCTCGAGGCAGGCCTGCCCGCCGGCGTGGTCAACATCGTCACGGGCTTCGGCGACGCCGGCGCGGCGCTGTCGGGCAACGACGATGTCGACAAGGTCGCCTTCACCGGCTCGACCGAGGTCGGCAAGCTGATCGTCGGCGCCGCCGCCGGCAACCTCAAGAAGGTGTCGCTGGAGTTGGGAGGCAAGTCGCCGAACGTCGTGTTCGCCGACGCCGACATCGACGCGGCGATCGTGGGTGCCGCCAACGGCATCTTCTTCAACCACGGCCAGTGCTGCAACGCAGGCTCGCGCCTGTACATCCAGGATGCCGCCTTCGACGACGTCGTCGCGGGCGTCGCCGAGCACGCCAAGAACATCAACGTCGGCCCAGGGCTCGAGGCCGACTCCCAGATGGGCCCGCTGATCTCCGACGAGCAGTTCGAGAAGGTGCTCGGATACCTGCAGTCCGGGGCGGACGCCGGCGCGGAGGCGGTCGTCGGCGGCGGGCGCTTCGGCGACCGCGGCTACTTCGTGCAGCCGACGGTCCTGACCAACACGACGGGCGACATGAAGGTCGTGCGCGAGGAGATCTTCGGGCCGGTCGTGTGCGCGATCCCGTTCTCTGACCCCGACGAGATCGTGCCGGTGGCCAACGACACCAACTACGGCCTCGCAGCCGGTGTGTTCACGCGCGACATCAGCAAGGCGCACCGCACCGCGGCGCGGCTGCGCGCGGGCACGGTCTGGATCAACACCTACCACGTGTTCGACGCGGCGCAGCCGTTCGGCGGTTACAAGGAGTCCGGCTGGGGGCGTGAGATGGGCCACCAGGTGCTCGAGAACTACCTCGAGACCAAGGCGGTCTGCGTGGCGCTCTGAGGACGATTCGGCGCCGGCGCCGAATCGATCACCGCGTTTCTGCGCGGCGGCTCAGTCTGGGCCGCCGCGCAGCTCCGCGACGCCGTGCGGCACGCGTTCGTCCGCAGGCGCGACCTCGGCGGCCAGAGCGCTGCCGCAGCCGGCGCAGACGCGCTCGCGCAGGACGAAATCCGGGCGGCAGCGCGCAAAGGCCTCGCCGAGCCCGCTGAGAGGGAGGTCGTGGATCAGCGAGCGCTCGGCTCCGCACTGGCGGCAGTTGGCGGGCGCCGCAGCCGCGCGGCCCCGGCGCAGGCGGTCGGCTCGTAGCTGCGCGCGCAGCTCCGCGGTGGCGCCGTCGGCTGCGACACCGTAGGCCTCGCGCGCGGCGCGTTCGCTGAGGAGGCCGCTCGCTCTGTCGGCTGCCACGGCCTCGGGCTCCCGCTCGAGCGGATCGCCGAACCCGGCGCCGCCCGGCGAGCGCGCGAAGAGCACATCGCCGGGCGCAAACGGGGTCAGCGACTTGGCCTCGAGCACCTCTCGCTCGCGCCCGTCGAGCTCCTCCACGGCGCTCGGCACGCGGCCTGCCTCGAACAGGGCGGCAACGTTTGCGCCTCGCAGCACGATCTGGCTTGCCGGCGCCCCCGGGCGTCCGCCGGCGAGCCCGTGCCCGGCCGGGACTCTGACCCCGGAGGAGCGCGTGATCAACTGGCCCTCGGCGGTGGCGAGCTTGTGTGCCGTCACCGCGAACTCGAGGCCCGCGCCCCCGCGGAAGCGCCCTGCCCCGCCAGAGTCGGTCGCCTCGCGGCGGAACAGCTCGAGCAGCGGCGCGCGGCTCTCGAGCGCCTCGACGTTGGCGATCCGCGAACCCATCGAATGGAAGACACCGCCGCTGTCGATGCCGTCGGTGAAGCTGCGCGCACCGCCGCCGCCGCCGAAGCTCTCCGACAGCAGCGCGATCACGCGGGCGCCAGCGGCCGTGCTCGCGGCGATCGTCGTGCCACAGATGCCCGGCGACCAGGTCGCCTGCGCCTCGACGCGGTGACGCTGCGAGCCGAGCAGCATCTGCGCCACCGCGTTGGCGACCACGTCCTGCGCCGACAGCGCGGCCATGATCGAGGCCATCGACACCGCCGCCGGGCTGGCGGCGCTGACGATCGTCGCGTCGGGCACCTCGATCGCCACGATCGCGCCAAGGCCGCCGATCGCCCACGGCAGGTCGTGGCAGAGGAACGTCAGCAGCACCCCCGCGATCACGCCCTCTAGCGCCGGGCGGGCGCAGTTGATCGGCCCCGGCGCCTGCGCGGCGGTGCCGCGCAGGTCGAAGCGCAGCCCCTGCTCGGTCTTGGTCAGCAGGCAGCGGATCTCATAGACAGCGTCGGCGACGCCGTCATGGTCGTGAAAGCCGCGAGCGAGCCAGGAGCCGTCGGGTATCTCGCGCAGGCGCCGGCGCAGCACGCGCTCGACGTGCTCGATCATGCCCTCCTGCGCGGCCCTGAACAGCTCGACGCCGTAGCGCTCGACCAGCTCGCCGAGGCGACCGTAGGTGGTGCGCAGCGCCCCCACGCGCGCCCGCATGTTCAGCGCGTTCTCGTCGGGCGTGCGGCTGTTGCGCAGGTAGGCGCGCTCGATGTCCGCGCGCGGGCGGAAGCCCTCGACGAGCTTGATCGCCGGGAACAGGGGCGCCTCGCCAAAGCGATCGACGGCGCCGCTGACGAAGCTGCCGGGCACCGGGCTGCCGACG
>Ga0182024_10013395_pt1 | contig 16020 bp, 15 predicted proteins | sample P32metaG_FD_120480 | JGI IMG/M metagenome (GOLD analysis project Ga0182024, IMG submission 120480) | Permafrost microbial communities from Stordalen Mire, Sweden - P3-2 metaG (Illumina Assembly) | ecosystem: Environmental > Terrestrial > Soil > Wetlands > Permafrost | place: Sweden: Stordalen... | reverse complement strand
GTTCGGGATCTCGGGTCGGCGCCAAGGATCGGTCTCGCCCATGACGATGAAGATCTTGGCGTTCGGGTTCATAGCCCCGGTGATCCACCACTTGCGGCCGTTGATCACGTACTGGTCGCCATCGCGCTGGATACGGGTAGCAATGTTGGCCCCGGAAGGGGTGCGGCGTCCCTGAGCGCGCCTTAGAGCGCGCCGCAGAAAATCCGTGTCTAGCTGGCCGTCTGGCGCGCGATACGCGGCATGTGAGTGAGACTTTGGGCATTCCGGCTGTCGTCGCTGCTGCTTCTATGCGTCCTCGCTGACGATGATCAGGCGCAGGTGCTTCTCGATGCCGGCGGCGTCTGGCTGGCCGGCTGCGACGGACATGGTGAGGTCGAATGCTTCGTCGTCGCTGAAGTCCAGGCGGTAGCCATTGATGCGCAGGAAGACTGCCGTGGCCAGGAGCGCGAGTCGTTTATTGCCATCGGCAAGCGCGTGGTTGCCTGCCAGCGAGTGCATCAGCGCGCTGGCCTTCCCGGCGAGCGTGGGGTAAGCCTCCTGTCCGAACAGGCCGGCCCGAGGCCGGTGACAGGCCGAGTCCAGGAGGCCAAGGTCGCGCACAGGGCCCGCACCCAGCGCGCTGACCAGACCGAGCAGATCCTCGAGTTCAAGGAACTCGGCAGCCGGATCGTGACTGCTCATGCCCGGCCGAGCCGGTCGAGTACGTCACCCCACAGGTCCAGCATTTCGGAGGTAGCCTCGCGGACGCGGCAGTATGGGCCACGTCCCGTGCGCTGCGGCGGATGGCCCGGAGCACCGCCTCGTGCAGCGATACCTGCTCGGCCTCTGCCAGCGCCCTCAGAAGGGCGCTGTCTTCCTCATCCAGCCGCAAATTCATCGCCACAACACGGTGGTACCACTTTGGTACCACCGGTCGGCAAGGCATAGCCCGCGGTCACTGCCCGGTGGAGAAGTTAAGGCAGCCATCGCGCCAGCCCAGCTCACGGGCATAGGTGCTGGTCAATGGGCCTACACCACCATCATAGCGACCGTGCCGCCGTGTGCCACGTAGTCCCGTTTCGTCTGTGGGCCTCCGATGGTGAGCCCTCCGGAAGCAAGGGCTTGTGGGGCTTCTGTGGGGCCCGGCGAGGCACGGCGACTGCGCCGCCGGGTGCATCGGCGTGGAAGACCAGCACATCCAACAGGCCGATCGTCAGAGCCACGGTCAGGCCGCCGGGCAACAGGCACAAGAACATCGCCCGCGCCCGCCGGTTTTCGATCGGGACCAGATCGACGGCCAGCAACTTCGGGTTCAACGCCGCGTGAACGCTAGTGCGAAACTCGGCGTTCATCGCCGGTCAGGCAGCATCAAACATCGTCCTCCCAGGTGGCGGCAGCCCGCTGATATCCGGTGGTTCTTAGCGTTCTTCAGACCGCAGGGACCGAGGAAAAGAGGTTGAGGCCCAGCGCTTCTGAGAGGTACCCGGTGATGTGCTGCCCCCGCACGCTGTTGCCTGCGGCGTCGAGCGGCGGAGAGAACGTGCCCAGGCCCCCCTTGCCCGGCGACACCGTGACGATGCCGCCGCTGACCCCGCTCTTACCGGGGAGGCCGATGTCGTAGAGCCACTGGCCAGATTGCTCGTAGAGCCCCGCCGTGGCCAGCACGGCCAGCACCCGCTTGCAGTAGCGGGTGTCAATGGCTTGCTCACCCGTGACCGGATTCACTCCGCCGTTCGCCAGCGTGGCCCCCATCACGGCCAGGTCCCGTGCGCTCACGCGCAGGGAACATTGGCGGGTGTATACGTCCGCGGCGAGATCGGGGTCGCAGTACATGCAGCCGTAACCGTCGAGCAGATGGGCGATCCCCCGGTTGCGGTCGTTGGTCGCCGCCTCCGATTCGTAGACATCATCGTCCATCACCAGCCGCCGTCCGGCGAATCGCGACAGCGCGGCGACGATGCTCTCGAATTTCTCCTCCGCAGTCGTGCCCGGCACCAGACTTGTGGTGGCCATGGCACCAGCGTTGACCAAAGGGTTCATCGTCCGGTCGGCGTTGAGCTCGATGGCCATCACCGAATTGAAAGGCAGGCCTGTGCTGTTGACCCCCAGTTTCCGGCGGGCCTCCTCATGACCCAGGGTGTGGCAGACCAGGGCGAAGACAAAGAGCTTGGAGATGCTCTCGATCGCGAACTCCTGCTCAGCGTCCCCAATCGAGAAGAGCCGTCCGCGAACCCCGGCCACGCACACGCCGAAGGCGCTGGGTGACGCCGCCGCGAGAGCAGGGATGTAGTCGGCGACGGCCCCCTCGTCGAGATGCAGAAACCGCTCGTAGCCGGCGGAGACGAGAGCCTGCACGTCAGTATCGGGCGGAAGCACCCCCGTCGATACCCGTTCCGGCACGGGGTGGTCATCAGGCAGGGTACCGAGATCCATGTACATCCTTAATTTAGCGAGCGCTTTCCGGCCTCTACCAGATTTCCAGCCGCGGGCTCGCCGTGAAGCTCATAATGCTGGCGGGCCGGCCAGACGGGCCGAGCATAGGCAGATATTCACACCAGCCACACCCCGATGCCTCCCCCGCCATGGGTGATTTGTCCGGCGCATGGCCGCCACCCAGCAGTGCTGCAGTCTCGCAAATCGGTTGCTGCTGTCAGGAGTGTCAATGCACTACCCGCGCCGACCAACGCACCTCTATGCACTGTTCAGCGCGTGACGCTCCCGCGGCATACCCGTGCAGCGCCGGATGGTGCGCTGAGGCGGATGAAATCACGCTCAATGACACAAGGCAATGATGACTACCTCTGCCGAAGCATGGCTCAGCTCAGGCATCGACAAGAAGTACACGGCTTGTCCCACGCAATTGGCACGATCGATCGAGGCGCCGCGGGAATCCCTCTCTTCCTGCGGTTCGCGCAGGTGAGAGGGCTGGCAGATGCAACGACAAGAGGCGGTCAGGGGCGGGGTCGAACCGCCGACCTTCCGCATTTCAGGGGTTCCGTCGCCCGTGCGGTTCGGAACGCGGGGCCGGGAGTGTCACAGCTCCGGGTGCTGCCTTGTCTTGAGGGGTAGGCACCAGGCAGAAGGGAAAGATCATGCGGGTCTTCGTCACGGGAGCGACCGGGGCACTGGGACTGCACCTCGTTCCCGCCCTGGTCGCGGCGGGTCATGAGGTCACCGCCACCACGAGGACGCCCGGCAAGGCCGGGCGGTTGCGCGAGGTGGGGGCGGAGCCGGTGGTGGTGGACGGGCTGGATCGCGAGGCGGTGATCGCGGCGGTGCAGGCCGCGGCGCCGGAGGTGATCGTGCACGAGATGACCGCGCTGACGGGCATGCGCAGCTTCCGCAATCCCGACAAACTGTTTGCCGCCACGAACCAGCTCCGGACCCGGGGCACCGACAACCTGCTGGCGGCCGCCGCTGAGGCGGGTACCCGCCGGGTCATCGCGCAAAGCTACGCGGGCGCCGGGCCGGACAAGCGTCCCGGCCCGGTGAAGACCGAAGACGATCCGCCAGAGTGGCGGCCCATCCGGTCGGCTATGCAAGGGCCGGCGGCGATCGCGCATGTGGAGAAGACGGTGCCGGCGCAGGCACGGGAGGGGCTCGTGCTGCGCTACGGCGGCTTCTACGGGCCGGGCACCGGGGACTTCCTGGTGGAGGCGGTGCGGAAGCGGCAGGTGCCGGTGATCGGCGGCGGGACCGGGATCTGGTCGTTCATCGAGATCACTGACGCCGCGGCCGCGACGCTCGCCGCGGTCGGCCGCGGCGAGCCGGGCGTATACAACGTGGTGGACAGTGACCCGGCGCCGGTCGCCGAGTGGCTGCCCTACCTGGCGGAGATACTGGGCGCGAAGCCGCCGCGGCGGGTGCCCGCCTGGCTCGGGCGGCTGCTCGCCGGCGAGTTCGTCGTGGCCCAGATGACCAGCTCGCGCGGGTACTCGAACGAGAGGGCCAGGAAAGAGCTCGGCTGGGAGCCGCGGTATGGCAGCTGGCGGGAGGGGTTCCGTGCCTGGGTCAGCGGATGAAGCCGGCGCGGCGGAGGCGGAGCACCGGCCGCTGCTGTTCTCGATCGCTTACGGGATGACCGGATCGGTGGGCGACGCCGAGGACATCGTGCAGGACGCGTTTCTTGGCCTGACTCGGGCGCGACAGGCGGGAACCACGATCGTCGATCCGAAGGCGTACCTGGCGACGGCAGTGACCCGGCTGGGCATCAACTACCTGAGCTCGGCGCGGGTGCGGCGGGAGACGTACGTGGGGGACTGGCTGCCCGAGCCGGTCATCGTGCTCGCCGGCGAGCCGGATCCGGCCGAGCACGCCGAGCTGGCCGACTCGCTGTCCATGGCGTTCCTCGTGCTGCTGGAGGCGCTCTCGCCAGTGGAGCGGGCGGTGTTCATGCTGCGCGAGGTGTTCGGGTACGGCTACCCGGACGTGGCGAGGATCACCGGCAAGACCGAGGTGAACTGCCGGCAGATCTTCGCTCGCGCCAGGCAGCGCATCGCCGCCGGGGTGCAGGGGCCCGGCAGTGCGCCGTCTCCGGCGCGGCGGGCGGAAGGTGAGGAGTTCGCCCGCCGGTTCTTCGAGGCCGCCGCGGGCGGCGACATGGACGCGCTGCTCGGCATGCTCGCGCCCGACGTGACGGTCCACGGGGACGGCGGCGGTAAGGCGCAGGTGGCCAGGAAGCCGCTGGCCGGGCGGCAGCAGGTGACGCGGCACCTCGTCGGCCTGTTCCGCCGGGGCCGGGTGCTCGGCGTCTCCCTCCGGCTGGCCTGGGTCAATGGCCAGCCAGGCGCCGTCGCGCACGACGCCGAAGGGCGCGTGGTCAGCGTGTTCGCGCTGGACGTCGCCGACGGCATGGTCCAGGCAATCCGCGCCGTGGTCAATCCCGACAAGCTTGGCCACATCGGGCCGGTATCTGATCTGGCGCGACTGCCGGAGAACGAACGTTAGTGCAGGGAGGGAACTGATGACCGACCTTCAGGCCATCGCTGATCGCGTGGAGATCGAGGCGCTGCGCGGCGAGTTCACCGACGCGGCGATGATGCGCGACCGCGCCCGCCTCGCGTCGCTGTTCACCCCCGGCGGCGTGCTGCGGATGCCCAACATTCCCGTCGAGCTGGTCGGCCAGGAGGAGATCCGCGCCGGGGGCGAGCGGCTGCAGGACCAGTGGGAGTTCTTCGTGCAGACCACGCACCCGGGCACGATCCAGCTAGACGGCGACACGGCGACCGGACGCGCCTACATGCAAGAGCTCGCCCGCACCCGCGACGGCCGTCAGGGGCTGAACCACGCCATCTACCACGACCGCTACGAGCGCACCCCGGACGGCTGGAAGTTCACCGAGCGGGTCTACGAGGTCAGATACCTCGACACCAGCCCGCTGGCGGGCTCGGCGCCCCACCCTGCCGGGGCGCCCGCTGATCCGCCGGCCGGGAAAATGCCTCCGGCGGAAGGACGACGGTGACCAGCTCACACCGTAGCCGCCCCCCCAGAACACCCGGATCGGGACGCGCCGCGTGCCCGGCGACATAGACCTCCGGCGGGCCTCAGATCGGCATCGGCGCTGGGGTCCCGGGGCGGAACCCGGTCGGTGCCGCGAGTCAGTAGGCGAGGGCCGGGCACTCGCGGATGTAGCTGGCCGAGGTGAGCGTGGTGCAGCCGCAGCCCCGGCGGCTCAAGGGCGGCGGCGATCGCCGGGCTCGGGTTGGCTGCGGCGAACTGGGCCGTTGGCGGATAGGTGCTCGACGCGGCGGGCGACCTGGTTGATGCCGCCGTCGACGGGAATGTCGGCGCCTGTGGTGAAGCTGCTTAGGTCCGAGGCGAGGAAGAGCGCCGCGTTCGCGACCTCCTCGGCCGTGGCGTAGCGGGCCAGCGGAACAATGCTGCGCTGGTAGTTCTCGGACTCCTCGGCGGCGTTGGGACCAGGGTTCAGCATGCCAGCGGGTGTATTGATGCCGGGCGTCTCGGTGGCGTCAGGGCTGATCACGTTGACGCGAATCTTGCGGTCCCGCAGCTCACTTGCCCAGGTGGAGGGCAATGATCGCAGCGCCGCCATGATCGCCGCGTACACGCCGATGCCGTCGTTGCCCTTGGCATTCGTGTCCGACGAGTTCAGGATGATTGATCCGCCGTCGTTCAGTAGCGGCAGCGCCCTTTGCAGGTGCTCTTGTGTGACTTCGCCGATCCGTGCGACGTCGATGGCCGCGGCATTGGCGAACACGACGTCCAGGCGCCGGCCAGTGTCGGCCACCTTGATCTGACGGGAGCAGGACGGACGACACCCGCGGCGCAGAGTTGTGGGTTTTTTGATGTTCGGTCGAGCCAATGCCGCATCGACCTGTCGAACGGCCAGTCACCGGTTGTGTACGGATGCAGTTCGTGAACGCGATACTCGGTTATCTCTTGTCGTGGCCTGTATTCGGGATGGGTGCAGCTCGTTTGGAGTGAGCTGATCGGTCAGGCGCTGAGCGCGTATTGTCCTTGCGTGACGCCGGGGTAGAGACGCTGGTCTGGCGCCACGCGAGCTTGAAGGATGGTATCTGCGGACTCGTCGGCCGCCAGGGAGCTGAATGTTTGGAGTACATCGGAGCGCTGCGTCTCTTAGCGAGCCGGCTTCCCAGCCGACGCGGGACGCGGGACGCCGATGGCGTCGTCCACGGCTGACGTGGTCGTGGCTGGTGGTGTGCTGCTACGTCATCGGCGCGGTGGCGCTGACAGCGCATCTGTGGGTGGATCCGGCTGGCCGTGAGCAGCTCGGTGGTGGCCGCGACGTGAACTTGTTCGCGTGGTTCCTGAGCTACGCGGCAGCGGCTGTCGCACACGGCCACCTGCCGTCGCTGGTTACGGTCGCGCTGAACGCGCCGCAGGGCGTCAACATGATGTGGAACACGTCGTTCCTGCTGCCGGGGGTGCTGCTCGCGCCGCTTACTCTGCTGGCCGGTCCTCAGGCCAGCCTGAACCTGGCGCTGGCGATAGGGTTCGCGGGATCGGCGGCCAGCTTGTTCTGGGTGCTGAGGAGGTGGGGGGCAAGCGTCAGCGCGGCCGCGCTGGGCGGGGCGGTCTACGGGTTTTCCCCAGCGCTGCTGAACGCGGGCGGCTCGCACTACCACCTGCAGTTCGCGGTCCTGCCGCCGCTGATCATCGATGCCGTCCTGCGGCTGATCACCGGCCGTCGGCGCAGCATCTGGGTCGGCGGCTGGCTTGGGCTGCTGGCCGCCGCGCAGCTGCTTACAGGGGAAGAGATCCTCGTGTACACGGCGGTGGCGTGCCTGATCCTGACGACGGTGGTCGCGGCGAGCCGCCCCCGTGAGGTGCCGAAACGGGTCCGTTCCGCAGCGACCGGGCTGGCCGTGGCGTTGGCGGTATTCCTGCTCGCCGGTGGGAGAGCGCTGTGGGTGCAGTTTTTTGGCCCGCTGGCCGAACACCCCAAACTGGGTGTCTCGCGGGTCCTCGATCCCAGTTTCTTCGTCACGCCGTCGGCCGAGCTTCTCTTCCACACCCGTGCCAGCGCCGCTGTGACCCCGCCGGTCGTGAACGCGAGGACGGAAGATCTGTCCTACCTGGGCTGGCCGCTGATCTGCGTCCTGGTGATCGCCGCTGTAGTGTTCCGGCGCGATGCCCGTGTGCGAGCCGCGGCTGTGGCCTGGGCGGTAATGGAACTGTTCGCGCTCGGCGGCGGCAACATGACCGTAGGCGGCTTCAGCTTGTCCGGGCGGCTGCTGCCATGGCACTGGCTCCAGGGCCTTCCTGGCCTGGCCCAGGTGCTGCCGTGGCGCTTCTCCATCCTCGCCGACGGCGCGGCTGCCGCGGTGCTCGCGTTCTCGCTAGATAGGGCACGCGCGGCGGTTTCGCAGGCCGAGGGCTCGCCGCGCTGGCGACGCGGAATCCTCACCGGGGTCGCGCTGCTCGCGGTCTTGCCGCTGGTGCCGCTGCCCTACCAGTCAGAGGCGGTCCCGCAAGTCCCGGCCGGCTGGCAGCCAACAGCCACCAGATTGCAACTCCCGCCCGACGCGCCGGTGCTCATCCTCCCGTTTCCCTCCGATAGCTACAGCCAAGCAATGCGTTGGCAGGCGGATACCGGCTGGCCAGAGTCCATGATCGGCGGCTACTTCCTCGGACCCAACGCTACTGGGCAGGGTGTGTTCTACTTCTCAAACCACAACGAGCAGACGAATGTCGCCCATTACCTAAACTCGCTCTGGAAGGGACAGAACCTGCGCAGCCGCCCCTCCATTAAGGAAACCCGCATTAAGGAAATCCGCGCGGTCTTCGGATACTGGCGGCCTGCTGCGATCGTCGTGGTCACCCCGCGGCCACCGATTGTGCGCGTCCTGACCCAGCTCTTCGGCAGGCCAACCTCTCACGTCGGCGAAGTCCTCAGCTGGCGGCTGCCGCGCTGAGGGAAACAGCGGCGGCCGGCTCAGTCGGCGCCGGCCTCCAGCAGCCCCCATCCAGCAGTCACACGGAAGGTAAGAGCCAGTCGAAGAAGCCCCGCTGTAGGTGACGCCTAGCTCACGAGTGCCGGCTAGCGCAGCGGGCGGAAGGCGGCGCGCAACTCTTCCGAGAAGAGCCCCGGTTCCTCCCAAGCGGCGAAGTGACCACCCTTGTCCACCTCGTTGAAGTAGATGACGTTGGGGTACGCCTTCTCGACCCAGCTTCGCGGGGTCCGCCAGATCTCCCCGGGGAACGTCGTGAAGCCGACCGGAATCGAGACCGGCGTGGGAGCCTGGCCGGCCGCACGAGCATTTTCTTGTCCTTCTTCCCAGTACGAGCGCGCAGCTGACGCCCCGGTGCCTGTCAGCCAATACAGGGTGATGTTGTCGATGATGTGTTCCCGGGTGAGATTGCCCGAAGGTTGTCCGTCGACAAAACCGCGGGCGATCTTTTGGTAGCTGTCCGTATCGTGATCGATCATCCACGCTGCCAGCGCGATGGGTGAATCCAGGAGGGCGTAGCCAATCGTCTCCGGGCGCGTCGCCTGCTCCACGAAGTACCCAGCGCCGGTCGCATGGAATTCGGCGAGCGCATCGAGGGCGGCACGTTCTTCTGCCGAGGGCGGCGACTGGCTCAGGGCCTCGGCGTCGCCCAGCGCCGGCGTGAGAAGGTTGGTGTGAATGCCGATCAGCCCGTCGAGTGAAAGGCGGCCCATCGCGTCGGTGACCTGGGAGCCCACGTCGCCCCCCTGCGCGACGTACCGGGTATAACCCAGGCGCCGCATCAGCTCCGCCCACGCCTGTCCGATACGGATGGGGCCCCAGCCGAGCTCGGTCGGCTCGTCGGAGAACCCGTAGCCGGGGATCGACGGCAGCACGAGGTGGAACGCGTCCACAACACGGCCGCCGTGCGCGGTCGGGTCGGTGAGTGGACCGATAGTCTCGAGCAGTTCGACGACCGAGCCCGGCCAGCCGTGCGTCATGATCAACGGCAACGCGTTCTTGTGTGCCGACTCGACGTGGATGAAGTGGATGTCCAGCCCGTCGATCTCGGTCTTAAACTGCGGCAGCGCGTTCAATCGCGCCTCGCACCGGCGCCAGTCGTACTCGGTCGTCCAGTAGCGCGCGAGGTTCTGTATCGCCGCCAATTGCACACCCTGCGACCGATCGGTGACGAGTTCCCTGGTCGGCCAGCGCGTCGCATTGATGCGGCGGCGCAACTCGTCGATCTCGCCCTGAGGTACTTCGATTCGGAACGGCCGGACCGCGCTCTCCGCGCTCGCAGTCGTGGTGTCGCTCATGATCGTGTCCTCCCCGTCCGCGTGGGCGTCTTGTCGATCGTCAAGTGCCGCGACGTCGAAGCGAAGATCCCTCGATGAGCATAGAGTCGAAGACTCCTTGAAGCGAGAGGCGGCGCACGACTCACGCGCGCCGTTGGCGATCAGCAAATGACTCCCGACGAAGCTTTCGCTCGGACACCGGGCCCCGCCAAGCTCCGATCATCACGGCCAAGACGTAGCGAGCGCTCAGATTGCCCGATTCTGTCGTCACCATCGACCGCATCGCCAAGCGCCAGTCAGCGCGCATAGCGAGTCCTCTTTGTTGAAGTTGTCAAGTGGCCGGCCGGGTTTTCTTCGAACCTGGCTTCGGCGGGGTGGCGCTGGTCTGGGCGGCGGGCCGTAGGGTGGTGGCAGGTCCGGGAGTGGCTTGTCCGAAGAGCTGGTGTTCGGGGTGTGAGCCGGCCGCGCTGGAGTCAGAGTCGTTCCCCGGTTGCCCTCCCGGGCCCTTTGCCCTGGCCGCCGCGGCCTGGCGGGCGTCGGCCTGGAGGCGGGCGAAAATGGCGTCGCTGATCCGCCGCTTGAGACACCGCAGCGCCTCCTTATGGGTCTTGCCCTCGCCGGTCTTCTTGTCGTAATAGGCACGGCCGGGGCTGTGTTTGTAGCGGAGCTGGGTGATCGCGGCCATGTGGATCGCGTGGTTGATCCGCCGGTTGCCGCGCAGCGACAGGCAGGTCCAGCTCGCAATCACGAAGAAGTCGGGGCTGCTAGAAATCTGGCAGGCGCTTGCTGGAACCGGCGCAGCTCAGGCAACTCGATAGATCTCGCCGGTAGAGCGGGGCCGACGCCCTCAATGGCAGCGAATTTCTACCTTCCTTGTAAACGGGCATTGCGAGACGTCTGCTAAAAGCTGCGGATGACGCGGACTTGTTCTCCCGGCCGGGGTGGGCCGACCGTCGCTGCCGACTTACGTCTGCCGTGCTCACCCGCATTGATGCTGGCCAACCGGCCTACTCTGCCATTGTAGCAACCGTACCGCTGTATGCCGTGGAGTCCCGTTTCGTCTGTGGGCTTTGTGTGGGGACGCCATTGAAGCGCGGACTTGTGGGGTTTCTGTGGGGCTCCGGGCGGATTATCGCTCGCCTGCGGGTGCCCGGCTGGGCTGCTGGTGCAGCCAGGGAGCCCCAGGTGTAAACGGATCAGGGCCGGCATGCGTAGATGGGGCATGACGGGCAAGCAACTGGAGTTCACCAGCTTCTACGCCGCTGCCAGGGGTGACTGTCTGCGGATCGTGCTTGTCACCGTAGGTGACCGGCAGTTGGCTGAGGACCTCGTGGCGGAGGCGTTCACCCGGGCCTGGGCGTCCTGGCGGACGGTGCGCCGGCATCCGGCCCCTCAGGCCTGGGTGGTGCGTACCGCGCTGAACCTGAATGTCTCCTGGTGGCGCCACCGGCGGCGGGAGACCGCCCTAGACGGCCGCGACTCCGTGGCGCCGGGAGGCGGTGGCAGCGGCCCGGACGGGGAACTGCTAGCCGCGGTGCGCCGGCTGCCCGTCCGGCAGCAGCAGGTGATCATCTTGCGGGTGTTCTTCGACCTGGACGCCCGGGCCACCGCCCAGGCGCTTGGCATCGCGCCGGGAACTGTCGGCGTGCACCTGCACCGCGCGCTGGCCGCTTTGCGCGCCCAGATGATATCCGCCCCAGCCAGCCAGGAGGCCACAGAATGACCGACAACGACGTGCTCGCCGCGGTGCGCGATTGCCTCACCACCGCCCGCGACAGCGTAGCTGGGGAGCAGATGGCGCGCCCGGTCGGCGACATCATCGCACGGGGGCGGCGGCGCCGCCTGCGGCAAGGCCTGGCCGCGGCCGCCACCGCGGCAGTGATTGCCGCAGTGGCGGTGCCCGCGCTGCTCCCCGGCAACGGCGGCAATGGCGCCAGCCCGGCCAGGCTGGCGGCCTGGACCGTCACCACCGAGCCTGGCGGCAAGCTCACCGTCACCATCCGCGAGCTGCGCGACCCGGCCGGCCTGCAGCGCCGGCTGCGTGCCGACGGCGTCCCGGCTACTGTCCGGTTCACCGGACAGACCCCCCGCTCGTGCCTGTACTACCCGCTGCCCCCAAAGCAGAGCTTCCGGCTGCAGGCCATGATCTTCCCCCAGGCCAGCAACCCCAGCGGCCACACCGCTTTCACCATCAACCCCACAGCCATCCCAGCCCGCATCGCGCTGTGGCTCACCCTCAGCTCTCCTGCCACCCAGACCGCACCCGACGGCCTGCGCAGCACCGAGTTCTCAGCCACCTGGGCCCTCGTTTACGCCAGCGGTCACTGTCTCGCTGGAAAGCCCCCGCAGATCTTTAGTGGGGGCGGTGTTGCTGGCAACAGCAGCAGGTGAACACCGACCCCGCGTGGCCACACCCGCTGCCGGGCAGGCCCAGCCAAGCAGATCATGGCCGCGCTGCCGGCCCGGCCCGGTACCGCGTGCCGAGCGCAGATCGCTTATTCCGCGCGGCGCGTGTTCGGGCAGCTGTGCCGGTGGCCCGCACGCAGATCATCCGATTCTGGCGCCTTTCACTTAAGGCTGTCGCGGCCGGAATGGTGCGGTGCCGGGCGCCGCGATCATGGAACGGGCGACCTCGTTGAGGGCGCGGATGCGCGGGCCCTCCCGGCTGGTGCACCAGACCAGCCCGAGCGGAATGGGGGGCAGGCCCTCGATCGGGATGAGGACGATGTCGTCGCGGTTGAAGATGGGGACCGTTGAGCTGGTCGGGTGGACGATGCGCCCGCGCGCCAGCAGCGAGAGGATCTCGTTGATGGTCTGGACGGGCTGGGTGCGGCGGATCGGGTGTCCTGACGGCGTGCGCGGGGGGACGATCAGGTCGTAGACCGCCGGCGGGATGGTCGGCGGGAGCAAGGGGACGTCCTCGTTGGCCAGATCCTCGATGGAGACCGTGTGCTGCCCGGCGAAACGGTGCGTGGCGGCGACGGCTAGCGCCCGCGGGTAGGACGCGAACGCGGCGCCCGCGGTGAGATCCGGCTCGTCGACGGCCAGCCAGTTGCACAGCACGTCGATGTCGCCCCGGGCGCAGCGCCCGGTAGGCGTCGAAGGTCTCGACCTCCTGGAGCCGGACCTCGCAGGCGGGATAGCGGGCCTGGAACGTCGCGACAAGCCCGCTGAGCGCTGGGCCCTCGGTGGTGAGGACGAAGCCGACGCGCAGCAGCCCGCGGACGGCGTGGGAGAGCTGGCTGGTCTGGGCCAGCGCCTGGTCCAACGCAGCCAGTGACGGCATCGTCGAGTTCTTGCAGGCGGCACGGGCCGATGGATCAGCCAGCTTCGTGGGCATCGAGCGGGTCACCGGCGAACTCGGCGGGCGGCGCGGCACCTTCCTGCTCCAAGACGCCGGCACAGTCCAGGACAACATCGTCAGCGGCGACTGGCTTGTGATTGCCGGGTCGGGCACCGGGCAGCTGGCTGGCCTTCGCGGCGAGGGCGGGTTCCGCGCCAACCTCGGCGAAGGCGCCCAGGTGCACCTGGACTACTGGTTCGAATGAAGCGCCAGCCCGGCACCGCCACCCAGCCCGGCGCCTGCCACGGAGCCGGTGGCCCTGGTGCTGTCCCGCCAGGCAAGACCTGGGCATGAGCGGGCGTTCGAGGAAGTGCTGCACTCGCTCGCCGGTGCGGTTCGCGGTCAGCCCCGTCACCTGGACGTCACCGTGCTGCGGCCTGCCCCCGGCGGCCCGCCCATCTACACCATCGTGTCGCACTTCCGAACCCTTGCGGACGCCGATGGCTGGCTGGCCAGCCCACAGCGACCGCAGGCCGTCCCGGCGTTCCGTCGAAGGAACGTTCAGGAGCCTGTGCGCCCCGCTCCGGTCGTCGGAGCAAGAAGCTGGTCGATGAGGATGTCTGTCAGCCATTGCTCGTATCGCTCGGGTGGCCAGCCTCGGTCGCAGACGAGCAGCCGGTATACCTCGGGGGATGTGAGCGCGTCAATGATGTCATCGGCGTCGCGCTCGCGCAGCTTCGGCCGCAGCGCGCCGCCGTGAGCCAGGGACCGTGCGATTTGCGCGTGACCGTGCTGCCTTTGCCGCGTCACCTCGGCGAGCAGGGCGGCAGCATCAGGATCGGAGTCTGCCGCGCTGACGAGGATCCGGTGAAGAGGCTCGGCCCGGGACATGATGCCGCGGATGAGGCTGGCTAGCCCCGACAGCTGGTTCCTGGGGTCGCGGTCAGCCAGAAGCGCTCGGACGTGGGGCCGATCCGGCAACCCGACGGCCTGGTCGTCACCGGCTATTGAGAGGTCGAGCAGTGCCTTGAGGATCCCGAGCTTGGAGGAGAACAGCCGGTAGACCGTCGCGGGCGGAACGTCCGACCGGTCGCTGATGGCCTCGATCGTCGTTGCGGCGTAGCCGCGCTCGAGGAAAAGGCTCCGCGCGGCCTCGGTGACCGCGGCGCGAGCCAGGCGGGTTCGTGCCTGGCTGCCCCGGCCGTCGGTGGGTCTTCGTCCCTTGACATCAGCAGCCACGAGGGTGATAGTACCACTGTCAAATTGAGAGCACTACTATCGATCTGATGGCGCTGCGTGGGAAGGCATGCCGATGACGACCGCCCAGAATTCGGCCGGAGCGGCCTTTGCCCGGCTTGCGGATAACGGGCTCGGCCGGCTCGCCGCGTGGTGTTATGACCACCGGCGCCGGGTGCTGCTCGGCTGGCTGCTCGCCGTGGTGGCCGTCATCGGGCTCGCGCAGTGGACAGGGAGCCGGCTGGACAACAACTTCGCGCTGGCCAGCTCGCCCTCGCAGCAAGCCCAGAACCTGCTGGCGAGCCGGTTCCCGGCCCAGAAAGGCGACCGCGCGGACGTGGTCCTGCGCTCGCCGGGCCCGCTGGACAGCCCCGCCAACGCCGCGATCATTGGCCGGCTGGTGAGGTCCCTGCAACCCCTGGCCCACGTCTCCGGCGTGCAAAGCCCGCTCGCCCCTGCCGCCGGCCGGCAGCTGTCTGCTGACCGCCGGATCGGCTTTGTGGTGGTCCAGTTCGACGCCGCGGCCGCAGACCTGCCTGCGAGCGCCGTCTGGCGGGTGATCGACACCGCACGCAGCGCCGCCCGGCCAGGTCTGCAGGTGGCGGTCGGAGGCGCACCGGTCGAGCAGGTCATCTCGGCCGCACCTGGGTCGAGCGAGATGATCGGGCTCCTGGCCGCCGTCGTGGTCATGCTGCTGGCCTTCGGGTCGGTAGTGGCCATGGGCCTGCCGATCCTCACCGCCCTGGTCGGAGCGGGCCTGGGCTTCGGGATCCTCATGGCGCTCAGCCACCTCATCACCGTGCCCACCTTCGGCCCGGACATTATGATCATGATCGGTCTCGGTGTCGGCATCGACTACGCCCTGTTCGTCGTCACCCGCTACCGCCAGGGACTGGCCCAGCGGCAACCGCCCCGGGACGCCGCCATCGTGGCCCTCTCCACGGCCGGGCGCGCCGTGCTCTTCGCCGGGACCACGGTGGTCATCGCCCTGCTCGGGCTGTTCGCGGTGGGCTTGCCGTTCATGGACGGCCTCGCGGCCGCGACGATCATCGCGGTCGCCCTGGTGCTAGTGGCCACGCTCACGCTGTTGCCCGCGGTCTTCGGCTTCGCCGGGACGGCCATCGACCGGCTGCACATCCCCGGCCTGCTCGCCCGGCCCGGCGCCACCACAACACGGGGGTTCTGGAGGCGCTGGAGCGAAACAGTGCAGAAGCGGCCCTGGATCTGCGCAGCCTCAGCGCTGGCGGTGCTGGCGGTGCTGGCGGTGCCGCTGTTCTCGATGCGCCTGGCGTTCAGCGACCCTGGCAACGACCCGGCCTCGCTCACCACCCGGCAGGCCTACGACCTGCTGGCCGAGGGCTTCGGCCCCGGGTTCAACGGGCCCCTCGTCGTCGCCGCGGACCTGCGTGGCCCGCACGCGCAAGCCAGCATCGCTCAGCTCGGCGCGCGCCTTAGCCACGCGCGAGGCGTGGCCTCGGCCAGTCCGCCGATGGTCAACGCCGCCCGTAACGCCGCTGTCATCGTCGTCTATCCCACCACTGCGCCGCAGTCCGCCCAGACCGCGTCACTCGTCCACCGGCTGCGCAGCCAGGTGATTCCGCAAGTCACCTCCGGCAGCGGTGTCACCGCCTTCGTCGGCGGTGAGACCGCCGCGGGCGTCGACACCTCGGCGTACCTGGCTGGCCGGCTGCCATGGGTGATCGGCATGGTGGTCTTGCTGGCGTTCCTTCTCCTCATGGTGGTGTTCCGGTCCATCGCCATCCCGCTCAAGGCGGCCGCGATGAACCTGCTCTCAATGGGCGCGGCCTACGGC
>Ga0182024_10013394_pt1 | contig 16020 bp, 8 predicted proteins | sample P32metaG_FD_120480 | JGI IMG/M metagenome (GOLD analysis project Ga0182024, IMG submission 120480) | Permafrost microbial communities from Stordalen Mire, Sweden - P3-2 metaG (Illumina Assembly) | ecosystem: Environmental > Terrestrial > Soil > Wetlands > Permafrost | place: Sweden: Stordalen... | reverse complement strand
TCGGATTGGGCATGTACATTGGAAAAAAAAGGTGAAAAGGATTTTCGTTTAAGGCTGGGGTTGCGTTATGCCACAGGCCTGCGCGAAGAGGTGGGCCATCAGATCGTCTGTGAGCGTGCCAATCGCCCGTTTAGTTCGATTGAGGATTTGAAGTTACGCGTGCCCTGGATTCGTAAAGCCGAATTAAGCACGCTCGCGCAGATTGGCGCATTGAATTGTATTGATGATGAACACAAAACTCATCGCCGCGATGCACTATGGCAGATCGAAAGGCTCGCCAAGCCGGCAGGACCGCTGCTGGAACGCGCTGGAAATTATCTAAAAAATATTCCTATGGAGCATTTCACGGAATCCCGCGACACCCGAGAGAGTTCGATTCCTGTGGTTCAGAAATCGCCATTGCAGCGTATGACTTCAGAAGAACGTCTAGTTGCTGATTTTAATGGTACCGGCATGACAGTGGGTCCGCACCCGATGGGGTACCATCGCCAGAAAATGAAACGGCTGGGCGTCCTAACCGCTGTCGAATTACGCAGTGTGCCGAATGGGAGGTACGTTCGCATCGCCGGCGCGGTGATCTGCCGTCAACGCCCCGGTACGGCGAAAGGGTTTGTGTTTTTGAGTATTGAAGATGAAACAGGAATTGCGAACGCCATTATCACTCCGCCGATATTCGAGGAATATCACGTAGTTGTCGTTCATCAGCCATTTTTGATTGTCGAAGGGAGATTGCAGAATCAAGACAATGTGATTTCCGTGAAGGCCGAAAAAATCCGGCCACTAAACATCACGCGCGTAGAAACGGCCTCGCACGATTTCCATTAAATCCAAACTATCCGGCTGCCACGGATCGCTGAATTATAGCGCCACTCGTGGGCTGGCAAGCCGGGCACCAGAACGTCGTCCGCGCATCGATTCCTTGTTTTCGAGACTCGATTGGTGTATCGCATTTGCGACAAGGTTCCCCGCGCCGGTGATAGACCCACAGCCTGTCTTCGGGGTTGGCGCGTCCCGTGGTTCGACGCATGCCCGTGTACGTAACGATGCCATCACCCGAACTTTCCGTGACGTTCGCGAGCAAGAATTTGCGCGCGGTGGAAACCAAACACTCAAGTTCCTGTTTTTTGAGCGCGGAGATTCGCCGAAACGGATTTATTCCGCACGCGAAACAAATCTCCGATTTATATACATTTCCGATCCCCGACATCAGCGATTGCGTAAGTAACGCCACTCCAATTTCCTCTTCAGCCCGCGATTGCAGCCTCGTTAGCGCCGTAACTTCATCAAATTCCTCCGCTAATAAAGATGGTCCCAGCGTATTGAAGCCAGAGCGCCGGGCCAGGCTCGCTGCCGTATGAAATTCAGCCACTGGCACGTTGAAGCCAACAGCTACGAAAGACGCTGTCTCCACCAGAATTCTCATATCGACTGCGCGCCTTTGCCACGCTTCTCCGGGCCTGTAGATATGCCAACTTCCGCTCATCAGCATATGACTCAGCAAGATCAGGTCGCCGGAAAAGTGAATGGTCATCCACTTTCCCTCAGCTTCCACTTTTTCAATTGTCCTGCCAACAATTCCTGAATCGAAATCCACTCGCGTCAGCTTCGGCAAGACCGACTCGAATTTTGTTACCACGTGCCCGGCCAGCGCACGGTGCAGCGTTCGAGCCGCCCGGTAAATTGTGTCGCCTTCCGGCATTAAGCGCTCTCCGAGATTTGCTGTTCGCCGTCCGCCTCAGCGTCGTCCTCCGAATCACTGGAGGTGACGCTAGCCGTTTCGATCGAGCGAACGCGCCGCATCTGAAATCCAAGAATCGTGCTGACGAACCCCGCGTCTTCAAGGAAGCGGGACAGAAAATGCTCACGCGCTGGCTTTTCGTTTATCGTCTCGATCAGCAACCCGGAATTTCTGCTCTGCCTTCGCACGGCAAGTTCCGCCAATTTTTTCGCTAGATCACGCGAGAACGTACTTCTGTCCGGTTCGCTTTCAGGAATGAATACGCGAATCGCCAAATTTCTCCGTCTTAAGAAGGCAGCGAGATTGCCGTTGACTAGAATTACTCCAGCGCCTGCAGCACGTCCCATCACATGATGCAGAGGCAGTTTGGTTTCTTCGTCCTCCGCGCGCGGCCAGGAAAGAATTGAGCCGTAGGGGCTCGCGGGATCGGTTGCCGCCAGGTAAATGACCTCCGTTGAGTTTGGTTCATGTCTCAAACTGCGCAGCATGTCCACCCCCGCAGGCATGGCGAATTGCGCTGCACCGAGCCCCGCCACGAACATTCCCCGCCGCGTCAGGCCGCTTTCTTCCATCGTTTTCAGCGCCGGATACACGGTGTTGTAGCCGCCGGGAATATTCTCGGCGAGCGCGGTTTCCCGGCTGACGATTCCGTTGTGAATCAACAATTGCCGCGAAATGTTCGCGGTCCATTGGGTTGGCGTCAGGGCCGCGGCTATTCGCCGTTGCAGCAGGGACCAGCGTCCCTGGGCACGGCCGCTTCCAGACCCGCGTGATCGCAGTCGACGCAGAAATTCAGGGGAGCCCGGTCGGTCGTCTGCGAAGACCGGCCGATTTCGTTCACGTTCAGGAGGGCGAGTTAAATTCCGAAGCGGCTGAAAAGTGTCGTTCGTAATTTGTCCGGACCACACCAATTCCCACAGAGCGCCGAGCGATTCGCCAGGGAACCCACCTCCGCAGCCCGCGTGAATCGCGGCAAAAAATGACGCACCATGAGTCGCTAGAAAATCGAGAATCTGTTTTGCCCGCTCCGACGGATCTACTCTTGCTGTCTGCATTTCTTTAGGCGGCAGAAGCAGCGGAAGAGATTCGGTCAAGTACAAGGCGATGCGCCCGTCGCGTTCGCCCAGCGGTTCAACGCCGAGCCATACGACTTCCCCTGCTGCCATCAGAGTATCGAGATCGCCCGCTCTGTAATCGCTGATGCGCAGGGGCAGGATCTCACGCTCGAGTTCGGATGCTAGTACCGCGACGCCCTGCATCGATTCAACGACATCAAGAAGGGCGTCGAGTCCTTTTCGCGGAACTGTGACGCCTTGCCAGCGCATCGCGAAGCGCGCGAATGTATTTTGCTCGACCGGCTCGATTTCGCGGCGCAGCCGCGCGAGGCTCTTTCGCCGGATCTGCTGCAAGACGTCCGGATCACACCATTCACGATGTCGTCCATTCGGACGAAATTCACCTTCCAACAATTTGCCCTGCCCATGCAGGAGTCGCAGAATCGGTTCGACGGCCGAAGTTTGGAGACCGTAGCGACCAGCCAATTGCGTCGTGAGAAATGGACCGTGCGTTCGAGCGAATCTCCTAGTTATTTCAAAAAGAGGATCCCCGGAATATTGCAGAAATACTTCCGGCAACCCTGGAGGCAACGGCGTTCCCAGGGCGTCGCGATATCTGGAAGCATATTCCACCGGCACAAAACGCGATTCGGTTGCAATGCGGACACGGACAACGCGCCGGGCATCTACCAATTCTTCAACCATCGCTGCGATTTCCGGATTCGCGCTGCGTGCGGCCAGTTCGGGTTCCGAAAGATCGCCAAGTTTTAAGAGCAAATCGTGAACGCCATCCGCATGCCTTGCCTGATAGTCGGGATCGAGCGATTGCAGTTTGGCCTCGACTTCGTCTAGCGCGCCAGCGTCGAGCAATTCGCGCAGGTCGGCATCACCGAATAGTTCCTCGAGTTGCGATTGATCGATCGAAAGTGCCTGAGCGCGGCGCTCTGCGAGCGGAGCATCCCCTTCGTATATGTAATTCGCTACATACGAAAAAAGCAGAGAGGCGGCGAATGGGGAGGGATTGCGTGACTCCACCATCGTCACGCCAATTTCTCCGTGCTGAATCTTCGCCAGAATATTGGCGGCAGCGGGCAGATCAAAAACGTCACGAATGCACTCTCGATAAGCTTCTAGAAGAATTGGAAAAGAAGAATAACGCGAAGCTACGGCTAGCAAATCGGCCGCGCGCTTTCGCTGCTGCCACAGCGGAGTGCGCAGGCCTGCGCGACGCCGCGGCAAGAGTAAGGCTCGTGCCGCAGCTTCTCGAAATTTTGCTGCAAACAGGGAAGTGGATCCCAATTGCCGAATCACCAGATCGCGAAATTCCGCAGGTGCGGGAATCAATAAGGTTGAATCGATCGGTTCCTCGTTTTCGGGCAGTCGAATCACGAAGCCGTCGTCCGACCACATCGATTCCACTTCCCAACCGCGCTCTGCACGTAATTTCGCGGTCACGGCAATGCACCACGGCGCGTGAACGCGGCTGCCAAAGGGAGTAAGGACGCAAACGCGCCGATCACCTAAGTCATCCCGACAAACTTCGATCACGATATCTTTATTGCTGGGAACGGTGACGGTTGCGAGTTCTTGTTTCTGCAAATATTCCAGGAGATTTTCAGCAGCGTTGGAATCGAGACTGTGCTGTTCGGTCAGTTTGGTGAATGCCACCGGCCGGGGCAACGCCAATAACTCCCGGGTCATTTCGCCGATTTGTTCTCCAAATTCAGCGGGACGTCCGGCCGTGTCGCCGTGCCAGAATGGCATTTTTCCAGGCTCGCCGGGTGCAGGGGAAACAAGCACGCGATCGTGGGAGATACTCTCAATTCTCCATGTGCTCGCGCCGAGAATGATGGTGTCGCCGGCTCGGCTCTCGAAGACCATTTCCTCGTCGAGCTCACCCACTCGCGCGCCTTTCGTGGCTCCGGCCAGGAATACGCCATAAAGTCCACGATCAGGAATCGTTCCACCATTAACCACAGCGATGCCGCGCGCTCCTTGTCTACTGGTGAGTTGATTCCCAACGCGATCCCAAGTGAGCCGCGGCCTCAATTCCGTGAATTCATCTGACGGATATCGGCCCGAGAGTAGATCCAGAACACTTTCGAAAACCGAACGCGTGATCGTCGCATAAGGAGCGGCACTGCGAATTACGTTGAATAAATCCGTGGCATCCCACGGATCCATTGCCACCATTGCGACGATTTGTTGTGCGAGTACATCCAATGGATTCCGCGGGTAGCGGACCGATTCGACGCGTCCATCGTACATAGCCCGTGTAATGGCGGCACAGGCCACCAGATCTGCCCGGTATTTTGGAAAAATCAGCGCCTTGCTGGTCGCGCCCACGTGATGGCTCGCCCGGCCCACACGTTGCATGCCACTGGCTACCGACGAAGGCGACTCGATCTGGATGACAAGATCAATCGCACCCATGTCGATCCCCAATTCGAGTGACGAAGTCGCAACCAGGCCGCGCAGAGTGCCGAGCTTCAACTTATCCTCGATCTCTTTGCGCTGTGCGACTGCGACGCTGCCGTGATGCGCGCGAACCAAAACTTCCCCTGCGAGTTCGTTGATCGCTCCTGAAATGCGTTCTGCAAGACGCCGGCTATTTACAAAAATCAGCGTGGAGCGGTGTGAGTTCACGAGTTCGAGCAGCTTCGGATGAATCGCACTCCAGATCGAGGGCCTCGATGGACCCTTTGAAGCTGGGCCGCTCGGAATTTCTTCCAGCTTATCGAGCTGCGCCATGTCCTCGACCGGAACTTCGACTCGCAAATCGAGGCGCTTTAGCTCGCCAGCATCAATGATCGTTACGGCGCGGTGAATCGGTGCACTCGATGGCGCGTCGATATCCATCATCTGAAGCTGCGAGATTTCTCCATTCGCGTCGTTATGGGCTGGTTGATTTGCTATGTTTATTCCACCAAGGTAATGCGCGACTTCTTGAAGGGGACGCTGCGTTGCGGAAAGTCCAATACGCTGTAATTTTCGTCCACAGAGAGATTCAAGCCGTTCCAGTGACAGCGCGAGATGCGAGCCGCGCTTCGTCGGAACCAGCGCGTGAATTTCGTCCAGAACAACCGTTTCTACGGTGCGCAAAGCATCGCGCGCATTCGAAGTCAGCAGCAAATACAGCGACTCAGGAGTGGTGATTAGAATGTCGGAAGGATGGCGCGCAAATCGCGCTCGCTCCGCGGGCGGAGTATCGCCAGTACGTATCGCGATGGAGGGCTCAAAATGTTCGAGCTTCATTCGCTGTGCGGCTTGTCTGATTCCGATCAGCGGCGCGCGCAGATTTCTTTCCACGTCGACTGCCAGAGCCTTGATCGGCGAAATGTACAGCACGCGGCACTGATGGTCCTGCGAAGCGGGAGTTTCAAACATCAGCCGGTTGATGCACCACAAGAATGCTGCCAAGGTCTTCCCGGTGCCCGTCGGGGCCAGAACCAGCGTGGATTCACCGCGCGCGATCGCGGGCCAACCGAGCTGTTGCGGGCGAGTGGGTTGCGTAAAAACTGCTTCAAACCAATCGCGAACCGCGGGATGGAACAGCTTAAGGCTGTCAGCGGTCGAGGCGGAGCCGGCTTCGGATTTTTCTACCTTTTTCATCACGATCCATCAATCATTTGTTGATGTCACGGCATTATAGCAACGCTTTGCGCTTCAGTTCGTTCAAGGGACCAGGGGAAATCTGACATAAGAACAGGATTAAAGAGTCTTGATTCCGAATGGCGAAGCCAACGGGTTAAGTCACGAGTTACTGCGCACTTATTTTTGATGCAATCACGCCTCGTTTCGTCGCAAACATGAATGCGAATAGGATTAGCAAGGAAATCAACGACAAGACCCTGCCAACCATCTGATCCCATGTGCGGCCAAACTGCACCACGACGCGATGTGCGCCGGGGGGAATGGCAATGAGCATTTGGCCCGTTTCTGGAATGGAATCTGCGCGGATATTCGAGCCATCGAGTTCGACGCGCCATGCGGGATAGTTCAGCAACCGCAACGCGACAACGGCCGGTTCTGGATTGGAAGACGAAAAAATCTTCGCATTCGCAGTCCACAAATCTACAGTCAGCTTCAATCCACTTCCTGCGGTCGCGTTGCCAGCGGGTCCAGCATATCCCGCAACCTCCTTCGCCGGCGGCCCAGAAACAGATTCGCCGTCATTCGAGACTCCCGGTAGGTCGTATCGGCTCGAGCCCAAGGGCTGGTATTCGTCGGTACCTTCGTAGCCGTGACCTGTCTTGATACCTTGGACAAGGACCGGAATGTCTTCACTGTCCCACCACGCGTCGTTCACCACTGCAGCGCCGAAGCCGAATAGCAAAAGGAATGCGCCCGTGTAGCACAGCCAATGCCGTTTTGTGATTCCAAAAGCCGCCGCGAGAAAAAATGCAGAAACGAAATCGAGTGGCCCGAGCCACCGCCAGGGGAACTGCACGAATTGAAGCTTTGGAAACCAGCTCCAAGCCACGGTGCTCACCGGAAACATCAGCAAAGTTGCGGCGCTCCCCAGTGCCAGCAAATACCACCAAACGCCCGGAAAGTCTTGGCGCCTTCGGGCGGCAAAAACCGCGGAGATTCCGGTTGTTAGAATCACTCCCATCGCAATCGTCGACATTTTCCAATTGAAGAATAGAAATTCTGGATTATTCGAATGAGTGAATAAGAAGTTTAGATTCGGGCGCAGCAGGTCGGTCAAAACCTGGCCGATTTGCACCCAGCCCTGTTCCCATGCAGCCGGTAAAATGTAAAAGGCAGCAAGCCCGAATCCCGCAACCATCGCCGCGGCACCCACAACCGGCGCCAGAAGTCTCCGCTGCACGACCAACGAAACGAACAGGACCAGAGCGACGGAATAAGTGGCGAGAACGGCAGCAGGCGCATTTGTCAGCCATACTGCCGCGAACGGAAACGCCAGCTTCGGCAAACTTCGCCAACCGTCGCGGATGATCCGCAACGTTCCCCACAATACCAGCGGAAAAACTGCGCTAGCGAGAAGTTCCGCGAAGTCGCTGCGGTAATATGCGACCACCAAATGGTAAGGGTTCGCGGCATAGAGCACCGCGGCGCCCACGGCTTGCCCGGGCGGCAGATATTCACGCGCGAATCGCCACATCGAATATCCAGCCAACACGAGAGCGAGCCATATGAAAATGCCGGGCGCCAATCTCCACGGTAATACCGAACCCAACCCCGCTCCGAGCATCCAGGAGGAGGGTGGGTAAAAAACAAAGCGTGGTTCGCCAAAGCCCCAGTTTGCCCATTCCGCCCACCGCGGGAATAAAATACCCTCGCGCCATTGCCCCGCCACGTCAAGCCACGACGCCAGATGAAATTGGAAATCGTGGCCGGAAGCCTGCCCGAGGAAAAGCATTGGAACGATCACCAATGTGGAAGCGAGCGCGACCGCGCACAGGGCCAGCTGACCTGACTCGGGTTGGCGGGCCGGAACGGAAGCTTTGTGGATTGCGGTAGTAGAAATGGGCCGACCCCAGATTGGATTGAAACTTCGAGATGAATTGAACCTCAGACGATACAGAAGTATAGGCACGATGCGATAGCGCGATTATACATTCTGAAAACAGATGGATTCGCCGGGACGCCATAGGGGTTGCATTCTGGCGGATGTGATTTTTTTCCCTAATCCAAAACTTCCAGGCCGCGATGTATAGTCACAAGCATCCAATGCCACTCCCCCTGACAGCCGAAGCTGAGCGCCTCAAAGCCAGTACGGAGAGGGAAGTCCATTGGAAGCGCTGGGGACCTTATCTCTCTGAACGGCAATGGGGCACTGTACGCGAGGACTACAGCGCAAACGGCGACGCCTGGAACTATTTCCCGCACGATCATTCCCGTTCGCGTGCGTACCGCTGGGGTGAAGACGGCATCGCCGGGTTCTGCGATCGCCACCAGCACATTTGTTTTGCGCTGGCCCTGTGGAACGAAAAAGATCCAATTCTCAAGGAACGTCTTTTCGGACTCACAAATAAAGAAGGGAATCATGGAGAGGATGTAAAAGAGTATTACTACTACCTGGATGCGACTCCGACCAGCTCGTATTTAAAGTATTTGTACAAATACCCTCATGCTGAATTTCCCTACGATCAGCTCGTCGAAGAAAATGGCAAACGAACGCGGAACGACCCTGAATACGAGCTTATCGACACCGGGGTTTTTGCTGAGAATCGCTATTTCGACGTTTTTGTGGAATACGCGAAAGCCGACTCGGAAGACATCCTGATTCGGATCACCGCCTGGAATCGCGGCCCGGACCCGGCGCGCCTGCACTTGCTTCCGACGCTATGGTTCCGAAATCGCTGGGATTGGGGGGATCAATACGAGCGGCCCCAGGTCAGCCGCATTAGCCCCGCGGCCGGTTCAGAGCTCTTCGAATTGGAGGAATTTCATTATGGCAAGCGCTGGCTACTTATCGAAGGTACGCCTGAGGCGCTCTTTACCGAAAATGAAACCAACACGGAGCGTCTCTATAATTCGAGGAATGGCACGCCTTTCGTAAAGGACGCGTTTCATCGCTACGTCATCAATGGAGAACGCGGCGCAGTAAATCCGGACATGGCGGGCACGAAGGCTGCCGCACACTACGCGTCCGAAATTGCGCCAGGTAAGAGTTGGACAATACGGCTTCGCCTCACCAATCAAGATCTCAGCGGCGGAAAAACACCGGCGGTCCAACTGCTTGGTTCGGCGTTTGAAAAAGTCTTCGATCAGCGCAAACAAGAAGCCGATGAATTCTACGAACGGCGCATCGACCCCAAGCTAAGCGAAGATGCGCGGAACGTGCAACGCCAGGCCTTCGCCGGCTTGCTTTGGTGCAAGCAGGGCTATCATTACGACGTTCGCCGCTGGCTCGCAGGCGATTCTACCCAGCCGAAACCTGATCCGGCCCGTTACGAGGGCCGAAATCATGCCTGGACGCATCTTTACAATGCCGACGTTATCTCTATGCCGGATAAATGGGAATATCCATGGTATGCATCCTGGGATCTTGCGTTTCATTGCGTGGCGCTCGCGTTGATCGATCCCGATTATGCGAAGGAACAACTAGTCCTCTTTCATCGCGAATGGTATATGAGCCCGAGTGGCCAGGTTCCCGCCTACGAATGGAATTTTTCCGACGTGAACCCGCCGGTACAAGCGTGGGCCGTGTGGCGCGTGTACAAGATTGCCGGACGCGTGCAAGGAACCGAAGATCGGAATTTCCTGGAGCGCGTGTTTCTTAAACTCTTGATGAATTTTACCTGGTGGGTCAATCGCAAAGACCCGGAAGGCAAGAACGTATTCGAAGGCGGGTTTCTGGGTCTCGACAATATCGGAGTTTTCGACCGTTCCACTCCACTCGGTCCAGGAAACTACATCGAGCAGTCAGATGGCACCAGCTGGATGGCTATGTTCTGCCTGGATATGCTGGCGATGGCGATGGAGCTGGCCAGAGAAGATCCTTCCTATGAAGACATCGCCAGCAAATTCTTTGAACATTTCGTCTACATCTCGCAGGCTATGAACGATATGGGAGGTAACGGTGTCGGGCTGTGGGACGATAAGGACGGTTTCTACTACGACATACTTCATCTCGGGCAGGGAAACGTGGTTCCCATGAAGGTCCGGTCGATGGTTGGGTTGATTCCGCTTTTTGCCGTGGAAGTGTTCGAACCTGAAGATCTCGCCCGGGTTCCCCAATTCTGCAAGCGCATGGAATGGTTTCTCGAACACAATCCCGATGTCCGCGAACACGTCGACATGAATCAACTGTCCCCGGACGGGAAACCTCGGCTGCTTCTTACCATTGCGAACCGCAAGAAGTTCGAACGAATTTATCAGTACCTATTGGACGAGAAAGAATTCCTGGCGCCCCACGGTCTACGATCTGTCTCTAAGTTCCATAAGGACAATCCGTTCGTGCTTAACATGGACGGCCACACGCAATTTGTCGATTATGAGCCGGCTGAATCAACCAGCGATCTCTTCGGAGGCAATTCGAACTGGCGCGGACCGATATGGTTTCCGCTGAACTTCCTGATGATCGAATCCATGCAGCGGGTTCACTACTATTATGGGGACGACTTCGAGGTCGAGTGTCCGGTAGGGTCGGGACACCAGGTGTCACTGTGGGATGCAGCCAAGGAAATCTCTCAGCGCCTTTCGCATCTGTTTCTGCGAACGGATGGCCGCCGCGCGGTCTACGGAAACGTGCAGCTTTTCCAGAACGACCCGTATTGGCGCGATTTGATTTTGTTCTATGAATATTTTGATGGTGACACGGGATTTGGCCTGGGCGCGAGCCATCAAACGGGATGGACGGCGCTTGTCGCGAAACTGATTCAGCAGAGCGGCGAATAACCGAACGCCGTCCCGCGCCTATAAATCTCCAACGAGACCGAGTCCCAACGAAACTCGATTGACGTAGTTGAAGTAGGCCACGGTCAGAACAGTTTCCCGCACTGCGTTGTCCGACCAGCCGGCCTTTTTTAGCTCGTCCGTATCTTTTTCTTCGATGTCGTCCTGGTGGCGTGTCAATTTGTCGGCAAATCGAAAAAGCGCTTTTACGTTCGGTTCAACCGCGGCATTCTCGTAGTCGGCGGAGAGTTTGCGGGCCAGCGCTTTCTCCACACCAAAACCTCGCAGCAATTCCATATGAAACATAATGCAGTAGGAGGACGAATTAAGCCCGCTTACCACCAATCCTATTTGTTCCTTGAGCACCAGAGGGAGCTCGCCGTCGCTCATGACTGCTGAGTTCAGCGCAAGTTGCGATTGGATCACGTCCGGTTTGGGGCCCAGTGTCTGGAAATAGTGTGGCAAAAACCCAAGGTCCTTTTCGAGCTTGGCGTAAATTTCGCGAAGACCTGGCTCGGCCTGCGCTTTTTCGATTTCATTTACGAAGGGCATCGAATATCTCCAGGAATTAAAAATCAGAGTGGATAAAAACGCCGTGGAAGTAAGGAGGCCACAGTGTAACACGGGTAAAAACGCTGGCAGCCGGGGAGATCGCTTAGCCTTTAGATTCTACTAATTCCACCAGCAATTTATTCGCATCGGGAGTAGTAGCGAGGAAAAAGTTCACGCGCGTACCGTCGGCGCCCGCCCGGGTAGCCGGATAGATTGGTTGCAACCCAAAATTCGATTGCAGAATTTCCGTCGTGCGGTCGACATCACGGACGTAGAGCTCAATCTGCTGTATTCCCGCCCCAAACTTATCCAGGTATCGCGCGATCGCTCCGCTACCCCCAACATCTCTCGTTGTCAAAACATCGATTTTCACCGAACCATCTTCCATCTCGATCTCAAATTCCCGGGCATCCTGATCCGCAGGTACCTCGGCCAGAGTTGGAGAACCATTCGCGGCTCGGATTCGCTCGAATGTTTCAGCCCTCACGGCGATGCCGACGATAATGGTCGAGGGCCCGTTTCTCTTTTGTTCCGCTGTGATTCGACTGAAGGGAAGGGTCATGTCGCGAAAACTCAAGTCGTCGACCCATTTAGTCAATAGCGGCATAAAAAGGTTCACACCTGCGAGGTAAAGTTTCAACGCTGCTTCGATGCGCCGTTTTTCGTCGGAATCGCAAAGACCTTCAACCCAGGTTGTAATTTCAGTTGAGTCCCGGCCGGACATAGCTCTAGGGTTTGGAACGCGGGGTTACTATGGAGTTGATGCTGGAAAGTGCGACGTAGGTAGTGTGGCCTGCTGTCACCGTCACCGGTACATCCCACACCGCTCGCGCATCGCCTGCTGTTGCGGTAATGTTGAGGGAACTTAACCAGTAATTTCCCGGAGGAATACCACGCAGGAATCCGTTACCTTGCACATCGGTTTCACCTCGAACCACCAGGTAGGTACCTTGAGCGAGTTCTGCCGTATGCCGGTCCAGTTCGAGTCTATCTTGCGCTCGGAGGCTCTCCCACTTATGGCCTGGGTTTACCTCTTCCAAGGCCATATCGATGCTATCTGTTGATTTAGGATTTTGCACTAGGAACGCGCGAACGGCGTCGTAATACTGCTTTTTGAGCCGGGCATATTTCTCGGGATCTTTTACCTTATCTTCCGGCTTGTATTTGGGAGTAGGGAACTGGACAGTTGTGTCGCCGGTCATTCGCTCCACGTATGCGGAGAAAAATTCCGGTACGTCCAAGACATCGTCAGCTTTCAATTTCTTGAAGAAGTCGTTTCCCGTCAGATTTACGCACTGGTTTCGTTTCATCCATTTTTTCAATTCGGGTGAGACCTCGAGCGAGTTAATGAATGAATCCGTATCTGGGCTGGGAAACGTCGCTGCTGCTTCACGTTCAATGTCCGAATAGCTTTTACGTAATAGATAGAAAGGAAAAGCTCGCACCGGCTCGTCCACTCCGCCGGAGGGAGTGATCCGCGCCGTGAACTGCACGGAGCCGTTTTGCGCCGCGACCCTGGGCACAGAAATAATCGCTACTGCCAAACCGAGAAATAGAATGTGGGATGAAAGTTTCATCGCGCCCATCGTAGCAGACGTATTCACGCGCAAACATTCAACGTCGCGGAAGGTTCGTGAAAGTAAACTTAAGTGTGAGAGCGACGAATTCTGGAACGGGAGATTCTCAGTACAGATGGAAGGTTACTTCGATCGTCTGGCGAACCGGCGCAGGCTTGCCGTTCGGACCTGCTGCGGGCCGGAACCGCCAGGTGCGTACTGCTTCGATTGCTTTCTCATCAAGCCCGAGGCCGACGCCTTTCACAACATGGATATCCGTAGCCTTGCCATCGGGTGAAATCACGGCAATCAGAGTCACAGTTCCTTGATATTTCGCCTTTACAGCTTCGTCGGAATACTGCGCCTGCGGACAATAGACGCACTGTGGGTACCCGTAACCACCGGTCCCCGCGTTGAAGATGCCGCCGCCCGTCCCCCCACCTTCGCCCGGTCCAACGCCACCGCCACTGCCGCTGCCAACGCCCGTGCCATTCCCTGAGCCGATGCCGTTGCCACTTCCCGGACCGTTCGAATCGTTTAATACCTTCGCGAGCGGATCGCCCCATGTGTTCATGTTAGGGCTGGGCAGTTTTATTTCCGGAGGCCCCAAAACCGTCGGCGTCATCGCCAGCTTCGGATGCAAGTTTGGATTAACCTTCGGCGGAGTAAACTGTGTCATCGAAAATTTCGCCAATTTACCTACGCTGGCCGGCTGCACGTCATGCGCGCCACCACCGCCCCCGCCGCCCGCTCTCTTTGCTCCAGCTGGCATTTTGGGCAGATAAGGCGAAATTGGAATTACTTCAACCTTGGCATTGGCCTTCGTCGTCGGTGGATTCAGCAACCGAGGCAATAGCGGCACGAGTATCAAGACGAGCACCAGAACGTGAACAGCAACTGACATCGCCTGCACGCGCGTGAATTGCGTATTCTTCGACCAGATTTCCGGTACAGCCACCGGTTTGCTGGTGGTTCGCAGCGGGGGCAACTTGGGCGGTGAAATCGTATCGCGCAGGTTTTGCCAGAACCCGCCAAGGCCTGCGTTCCAATTCACAAGGAGGTCGGAATTTACTGGCCCGCGCGCCGCCGGACGAAAAAATTCCTTTAAGTTGTCATTCAGGCTCTCGCCGAATCCGGGCTGCTTAAACACATCCGACTTGCTGGCCGTCACCTTGACCGGCCGTTCGGTCAGGAATTCCTTTAAATTCGATATAAAACTCTTAAATTCTGAGTCGCGAACGGGCGAGGGAAGGCGTCCCAGCCGCAAAGATGGTTCAGCTACCGAAGATCCTGCGTCGTTTATGTGGGGATTTAGTTCTGACATGGAGTCTTTTCGAAAGAGTCGTCGCACCCCTACAAGCGTTAGACGCAACACCGCGAAAAAGGATGTCCAGCCCAAGCCGGGCTGACACCTACCCAAAAGCATTGTAACATACGCATTGCACAGCTTCTGCGAGTTTTGACCGCGCGCAATCCAGCCGATGGTTCTGTTTGGTGCCTAAGCCCTTGTGCGCGCCCCAGTTCAAAATTGTGGATTCTGTAATATCAGCTGTACGAATCAAACAAGGTCCTCCAAACCCAGAGATGGCTAAATCTTTCGAACTCAAAAGCACGCTGAATTTGCCAAAGACCGACTTTCCCATGAAGGCGAAACTGCCGGAGCGCGAGCCCGAGCAGTTGGCTGCCTGGGAACAGATGGATTTATACAAACGAATCCTCGAATCCCGCGCCACGGCACCGCTCTTTGTCCTTCACGATGGGCCCCCATATCCCACGGGCGAAATCCATCTCGGGACCGGCCTGAATAAAATCGTCAAGGACATGATCGTTAAGTCCAAGACCATGTCCGGCTTTCGGTCGCCGTACATTCCCGGGTGGGATTGCCACGGGCTTCCCATCGAAACAAAGGTCGAGAAAGAACTAGGCGGAAAGACCACGAAAGTTACCGCGGCCGAGTTCCGGGGGTTGTGCCGCGCCTATGCGCTGCGCTACGTAGAAGCGCATAAGCGGGATTTCAAGCGTCTGGGTGTCTTCGGTCAGTGGGATAAACCCTACCTCACGATGGATCCCAGCTACGAAGCTTGCGTCGCCGGTGCATTCATCGATTTTTTGGAGAAAGGTTACATCTACCGCGGATTGAAGCCCGTTTATTGGTGCATATTTGACCGTACCGCGCTCGCCGAGGCTGAAGTCGAATACGAAAATCACACCAGCCAATCGATCTGGGTGAAATTTCCATTTGTACCAGCCGAAAAATCAAAAGCACTGGATATTGATTCGGACGTTAGCGCGCTCATCTGGACCACCACTCCGTGGACGCTTCCCGCTAACCGTGCGCTGGCATTCGATCCTGAATTCGAATACGTAATCGCCAACACTTCATTGGGAAAACTTCTGCTGGCCAAGGATCGCGTTAACGCGTTGACCGAAGAACTGAAAATCGAAGTGAGTGGCATCGAAGGCGGTTGGAAAGGCAAAGAATTCGAAGGCGTTCAATTTCGACATCCATTTCTGGAATATACGGTTCCCGGCGTTCTTGCCGATTATGTGACGCTCGATCAGGGCAGCGGCATCGTTCACACTGCGCCGGGCCATGGAGTTGACGACTTTCGCACCGGCCAGAAATACAATCTCGAAGCGTATGCTCCGCAGGATGATGAAGGCCGATTTCTCGAGGGCCTGCCCGAGTACAAAGGGAAGACCGTATTTGAAGCCAATCCCATCGTCATCGAGATTTTACAGAAAAGAGGGA
>Ga0182024_10013393_pt1 | contig 16022 bp, 10 predicted proteins | sample P32metaG_FD_120480 | JGI IMG/M metagenome (GOLD analysis project Ga0182024, IMG submission 120480) | Permafrost microbial communities from Stordalen Mire, Sweden - P3-2 metaG (Illumina Assembly) | ecosystem: Environmental > Terrestrial > Soil > Wetlands > Permafrost | place: Sweden: Stordalen... | reverse complement strand
CGCCCATCACGGCTCGCTGGCCGCGGCGCAGCGGTCGGTGATCGAGGAGCAACTGAAGGCGGGACAGATTCGCGCGCTGTGCGCCACGTCCACCCTGGAACTGGGCATCGATATGGGCGCGGTTGACCTGGTGATCCAGATTGAGGCGCCGCCCTCGGTGGCCAGCGGCATGCAGCGCATTGGCCGCGCCGGGCACCAGGTGGACGCGGTGAGCGAAGGCATATTTTTTCCCAAGTTTCGCGCCGACCTGGTGGCTTGCGCGGCAGTCACACGCGCCATGCATGAGGGGCACATTGAGTCGACGCGCTATCCGCGCAATCCGCTGGACGTGCTGGCGCAGCAATTGGTGGCGATTGTGGCGCATCCGCCTGAAGCCGCTGCGCCGCAGCGCAAGCCAAAGGTGCTTAGGAGTGCTCTTCGCGCAATGAACCTGAACGGTGAATTGCGATTCGACGGTTGGGAAGCTGCGCAAAAGCAAAATGAAATTACGAAACCCGAAGTCAGTGTCGATGCGCTCTTCGAGCTCGTCCGTCATGCTGCGCCGTTCGCAGGCTTGACCCGCGCGGCCTTCGAAGGCGTGCTCGATCTGCTCAGCGGCCGCTATCCATCGGATGAGTTCGCCGAGTTGCGGCCGCGCTTGACCTGGGACCGGGTGCGCAATGTGGTGACGGCGCGCGATGGAGCGGCGCGGCTGGCGATTCTGAATGCAGGGACCATTCCGGACCGCGGATTATACGGCGTATTTCTGGCGCACAGCGAGGGAAAAGCCGTGCGCGTAGGCGAGCTGGACGAAGAGATGGTCTTCGAGAGCCATCCTGGCGAGACCTTCATTCTGGGCGCGTCGACGTGGCGGATTGTGGAGATCACGCATGATCGCGTGCTGGTGACGCCCGCGCCGGGCGAGCCGGGCAAGATGCCGTTCTGGAAGGGCGACGGCCCAGGACGGCCACTCGAATTCGGCCGCCGCATTGGCGCGCTGGTGCGCGAACTGCGTGCGCTGCCCAAGCAGACGGCGCTCACGCGCCTGGTCGCCGAGCACGATCTCGATCCGGGGGCAGCGGAGAATCTTCTGCGCTTCCTTGCCGATCAAGAAGATGCAACCGGCTCGGTGCCCGATGATCGCACCGTGGTGATCGAGCGTTGCCGTGACGAGCTCGGCGACTGGCGGGTCTGCGTGCTGACTCCATTCGGCAGCCGCATTCATATTCCCTGGGCCATGGCGGTGAGTGCGCGGATTCGCGCCGGTGGCGGGCCTGAGGTAGAGACGCTTTGGGGCGACGACGGATTTGTACTGCGTTTTCCCGATACCGATGAGCCGCCCGATGCGGATTGGTTTCTGGTGGAGTCTGCCGAGGCCATGGCGCTGGTGCTGCGCCAGTTGGGCACGACAGCTCTGTTCGCGGGGCGCTTTCGCGAGGCCGCCGGGCGCGCGCTGCTGCTGCCGCGGCGAAGAGCGGATGCGCGGTCGCCGCTGTGGCAGTTGCGCAAACGCTCCTACGATTTGCTGAGTGTTGCTTCGCGTTATCCTAAATTCCCGCTACTGCTGGAGGCTTATCGCGAGTGCCTGCGCGATGTGTTCGATATGTCTTCCCTTGTGGAGATTCTCAAGGAAGTGGAAGAGCGGAAGCTCCGCGTGCATGTGGTGGAGACGCGCAAGCCTTCGCCGTTTGCCTCATCGCTGCTGTTCAGCTATGTTGCGAATTTCCTTTACGATGGCGATGCTCCACTGGCCGAACGCCGCGCGCAGGCGCTGACCATCGATCAGGATCAATTGCGCGAACTGCTCGGCGAGGCCGATCTGCGCGAACTGCTGGATGCGGCCGCGATTGCCGAAGTGGAAGAGATTGCGCAGTGCCTGGCCGAAACGCATCGCGCACGCACGGCGGACGGGATTCACGATTTGTGTTTGCGGCTGGGAGATTTGTCGCGTGAAGAGCTGGCGCGGCGCGTGGTTTCGCCGGATTTGCTCACGCATGTCGACCGGCTGGTGCGGTCGCGGCGTTTGCTGGAGTTGCGCATTGCCGGCGAGCGGCGGTTGATTGCCGCCGAAGACGCCGCGCGCTATCGCGATGGACTGGGAATTCCGTTGCCGCCGGGTTTGGCAGCGGCGCTGCTGGAACCGGTTGCGCATCCGGTTCTGGAATTGGTCAGGCGCTATGCGCGCACGCATGGGCCGTTCACGCTGCGTGCGGCAGCTGAGCGCTTTGCGCTGGATGCGTCCGCGGTTGAGCATGCGCTGCGGCAACTGGCGGCTGAGGGCCGCGTGCTGGAAGGCGGATTTCTTCCCGGCGGCCTGCATCGCGAGTGGTGCGATGCCGAGATGCTGCGCCTGATTCGTCGCAAGTCACTGGCCAAACTGCGGCGCGAAGTTGAGCCGGTTGAGCAGCACACGCTGGCGCGCTTCCTCACGCATTGGCAGGGATTGCTGATGCCGCGCCGCACCGGCCACGCGAATCTCGATGGACTACTGGATGCGATCGAGAGCCTGCAGGGCGCGCCGTTGCCGGCGTCACTGATCGAGAGCGCGATTTTGCCTGCGCGCATTGCCGAGTACGCACCGGCAGGCCTGGATACGCTGATTGCCGCGGGCGAGGTGGCGTGGGCGGGCGTGGAGCCAATGGGAGAGCGCGACGGACGCATCGCACTTTTTCTTGCCGACAAGCTGCCGCTGCTGGCCCAACAACGGCCGCTGGTTGAACCGTTGACGGAGCGTGAAGAGAAATTGATCGCAGTGCTGGAGTCGACGGGCGCGAGCTTTTTCGATCCGCTGCACCAGGCGCTGGGCGGAGGCTATCCGGGGGAGACGATTGAGGCGCTGTGGAGTCTGGTGTGGCGCGGGTTGATTACGAATGACTCGCTTCATGCGCTGCGTGCGTATATCGCCAGGCCGGAAAGTGCGCGCACGCCGCGGCGAGTGCAGACCGGCGTGGTGTTTCGTTCGCGCCGAACCACACCGCCTACGGCGCAAGGGCGCTGGTCGGCATTGCATGCAGCGGGCGCGCCGGCTGGAACACGCGGGCCAAGTGCGACCGAGGCGAGCCATGCGCTGGCGCTGCAATTGCTGAATCGCTACGGCGTGCTGCTGCGAGAACAAGTGGCGGCGGAAAATGTGCCGGGAGGATTTTCGGCGGTGTATGACGTGCTGAAAGCGCTGGAGGAAAGCGGGCGCATTCGACGCGGGTACTTTGTCGCGGGTCTGGGCGCAACACAGTTTGCGCTGCCTGCAGCGGTGGATCTGTTGCGGCAGTTGCGCACGGCGCCGCGTGACGAAAAGCCGGAGTTTGTGCAGTTGGCGGCGACCGATCCGGCCAATCCCTATGGGTCGGTGTTGCGCTGGCCGGAGTTGCCGGTTGCGGAAGAAGACTCGGAGTCCGCGCCGCGGGTGTTGACGCGCGCAGCCTACGCCGAGGTGATTCTGCGCAATGGGCAATTGGTTGCGTGGCTCAGGCGCGGCAATCCGAATCTGCTGGTGTTTTTGCCTGCGGAGGAACCCGATCGTTCGCAGGCAGCGGCGGGCCTGGCCCATTTCCTTTGCACGCGAGGACAAGAGCGCTTGCGGGGAGCGAGCCAGCAGGGCGTACTTATTACGACGATCAATGGGCAGCCAGTGGCGGCGCATCCCATGGCAAAATTCCTGATGGATGCCGGCTTTCATCCGGGACCGCTGGGGATGCATTTGCGGCGCATTCCACTGGCCATGACTCAACGCGATGCCTCGAACGCCGAGCGGCAGGGCGAGGTGCAATAGGCGGTGCCTGAAGGGGACACAATCTTTCGCACGGCGCGGGCATTGGGAAGGGCGCTGATTGCCAAACCGGTGACGAGCTTTCGCTCCACCTATCCGCTGCTGGCGCGCTTCGACGAAGACACACCGCTTGCCGGCCAGACGGTCGAAAGCGTCGAGCCGCGCGGCAAGTGGCTGCTGATTCATTTTTCGGGCGGGGGTACGCTGGCGACGCATATGCTCATGAGTGGTAGCTGGCACATTTACCGGCACGGGGAACGCTGGCAGCAGCCGCGCGCGAATATGCGCATTGTGTTGGAGAACAGTGAATACATCGCGGTGGGATTTCGCGTGCCGGTGGCCAAGATGCTGGGGGCGAACGAGCTGGAGCGAGCGCTGAGGATTCCGCCGAAGGCGATTGATGTGCTGAGCGAGGAGTTCAATGCCGAGGAGGTTGCGCGACGCGTGATCGCGCATGGCGGCGAAGAGATTGGCGATGTGCTGCTGCACCAGGACGTAATCGCCGGCGTCGGGAATGTGTTCAAGTCGGAGATTTGTTTTGTTACCGCGACCAGCCCGTTTTGTAAGGTTTCCGCATTGGATGCGGACAAGATTGCGGCGTTGATTGCTGCCGCGCGCAGGCTGGTGAAGGCCAATGTGCAGGAAGATTCGGGCGATTCAATCGTGACCTATGGCGGACGGAAGAGGCGCACCACGCATGAGTTGGACCCAAGCGCGAGTCTGTGGGTTTACGGACGCGGCGGGGAGCCTTGCAGACGATGCGGAGAGCGGATTCGCAGGCGCATTCAAGGGCCGGACGCGCGGGTGACATTCTGGTGCGGGCATTGCCAGCCGATGCCGGATGGGTCGGATGTCGATGGGTAGGAAAGATTGCAGATGAAAGAACGCCGCTTGGGAATTCTGGTTTCCCATCCTTTCGCCAGAAAAAAGGCGAAAGGATGGGGCACGGAGCGTAGTTGGATGGGAAGACCGGCTGGTTGAGGCTTGTGGTTTCCCACCTTAGCGAAAAAACAAAGACGTCGCGAAGGTGGGGCACCCAGTGTCGTTGATTGATCGACGCGAGGTCAGTTCCCAGGTTTGCCGAGGCCGAAGATTTTTTGCAGGAAATTGCGGTGGTCGGGCGGATGGTCGCATGTGTCTGTCGGCGCGGTACCGTTGAGGAAAGCAACGTCAACGCCGTCGGGGCAGGCCGCATCGCTGAGCAGGTTTGTGGTCTTGTCGATCTTGACCATGTCGACGCCTTCGGGCGCGCTGAAGTAATGCGTGTCGGAGTATTGCGGCAGCAGGACTGCCTTCTTCATGAACTCGGCCCAGATGGGCAAGGCCGCAAACGCGCCATGGATTTTGATATCGGTGTAGTCGTCGTTGCCAACCCATACGATGCAGAGCAGGTTGGAGGTGTAGCCGGCGAACCAGGCGTCGTGGCTGGTTCCCGTCTTGCCCGCAGCCGGCGCAGTAAAGCCGCGCGTGCGCGTTCCGGCACCGCTGCCGTGGTTGATGACATTCTCCAGCATGTCGGTGGTGAGGAAGGCCACGCGTGGGTCAAGCAGCTGCTTTGAGGCGGGGGTGTAGTCGGTGATGATGTCCCCGGTGGGCGTGCGCACGCTGGCCAGCATCCATGGGTCGAGATGCAGGCCGCCGTTGGCGAAGATGGTGTATGCGCCGGCCATGTCGAGAGGCGTGGCGTCGTAAGAGCCGATGGCCATGGATGGCGTGGCACGCGCGGACTTGACTCCGGCCCCACGAGCGAGGGCTGCGACGCGATCGAGTCCGACCATCGAGGCCAGGCTGATCGTCGCATTGTTCAACGACTTCTGCAATGCGAACCGCGCCGTGACCTGGCCGTAGTACTTATCTTCGTCGTTGCGCGGCGTATATTCGTAGGGCGTCCCTTCGCCATAGGTGTTCTGCTCGTCGGTGAGCATGGTGAGCTGGCTGAAGGGCTTGGTCTGGCCGGGCAGGACTGTGCCCTCGACCGCAGTGGCGAAGGCGCTGGCGTAGACAAACGGCTTGAAGATGGAGCCGGTGGGACGATGCGCGACGGCATGATTCAACTGGCTGCTACCATAGCTGCGTCCGCCGACCAAGGCAAGCACCTGGCCGGTGTGCGGATTGAGTGCGACCAGGGCCACTTGCGGATAGTTCCAGGTCTCGCCTGGTTTATGCCGCCTATGCAGATGGTCTACCTGCTCGTCGACCACATGAATGGTGGACTCAGCCGCGGATGTGGCCGCGCGCTGCAGGTCGGGATCGAGCGAGGTGTAGATGCGCAGGCCTTCGCGATTGAAGTCGCGCTCGCCGAGCCTTTGCATGAGTTGTTCATGGACCAGGTCAACAAAGTAAGGCGCTTCGCTGGCGTCGACGCTGGCTTCAGAAAGATGCAGCGGCTCGGACTTGGCGCGCTCGGCCTGTTCCTTGGTGATGGCGCCGGTCTCGACCATGGAGTCAAGAACCAGGTTGCGGCGGTCGATGGTGCGGTCGGCGTGACGGAAGGGGTTGAAGTAGTTGGGGCGCTGAACGATGCCGGCCAGCATGGCGGATTCGGACAGGTTCAGTTGGCGCACATCCTTGCCGAAGTAAGCCTGCGCGGCCTCGCCAAAGCCGTCGATGGAGAAGCTGCCGCGCTGGCCGAGATTGATCTCGTTGGCATAGAGCTCGAAGATTTTCTGTTTGTTGAATCGATGTTCGAGCTGGAAGGTGATGACGATTTCAATGATCTTGCGCTTGATGCGTTTTTCCGGCGTGAGAAAGAATCCGCGCGCCAGTTGCATGGTCAGCGTTGACCCGCCCTGCTGTTTCTGGCCGGTGGTTACGTCGCGGTAGACGGCTTCGATGAGCCTCAAATAGTTCACGCCGCTGTGCTCGAAGAAACGTCGGTCCTCGATAGCCAGCACAGCCTGGACGAGATTGGGAGGAATCTCGTCATAGGTGATGAGGCGGCGCTTGGTGCGGTTGGCGTCGTCGCTGAGGCCGGTAATCAGCAGCGGCTCGAGCTCGTAGCTGGCGAGCGCCTGGCCGTGATCGTCGGTGATGGACTGGACAACGCCGGACTCAACGCGGATGGTAGCGCCGTCCTCCGCGTGATAGGACTGAGGGCCGGGATGAATCGTGATGGAATGCGGCTCTTGCGAGTAGGTGCCCAGCGGAGAGGGTTGCGACGCGCCGTCACTGGTGTAGCCGGCTTCGCGCAGTTCATTGGCGATGAGGGCGACGGTAAGTTTCTGGGCGGGACGGACTTCTCGCGGAGCGGCGAAGATTTTTGCTGTGTTGGCGAAGATGGGCTGCTTGAGCCGCTCGTCAACTACGCCCTGATACTTGAAGTAAAAGTAACCGAAGACGGAAAAACCCGTGAGAATCACGAGGCCAAAGGCCATGAGCGCAGCGAGCAGAACCAGGGTGGCCTTGGGATGTTTACCCTGGGGCCATGCGAACCGGATTTTCAACTTCATCGCTGCTCCTTGGTTGCAGGTGACAGGTTACAGAGGACAGATTACAGTCGATGGGCAAAGGCCAAAGCTATAAGCCGTCTTCTGCCTGCTACAGCAATCGATCTTCCTGGACGCGCTCTCTTAACAGTGCAACCGCTTGATGCAAGGCTACGTCCACGCTCACTGTCGTGGCGCGGGTCACCAGTTCCACATTGCCCTCGGCGGTTTTCTTGCCGACATTGATGCGGTAGGGAATGCCGACCAGATCGGCGTCTTTGAATTTGACGCCGGCGCGCTCGTCGCGGTCATCAAGCAGTACGTCGAGGCCGGCGGCTTCGAGCTCGGCGGCGAGGGTCTGGCCGGCTTCGGCGAGCGCGGCGTCGGACGAATTTGTGACCGTGACGACGACGGTGAAAGGCGCGATGGAGGCCGGAAGCCAGAAGCCGTTCTTGTCGTTCGACTGCTCGATGGCGGCGGTGAGGATGCGCTCGATGCCGATGCCGTAGCAGCCCATGATGGGCATGACTTCCTTGCCGTTGGGGTCGAGGACGCGCGCGCCCATGGACTCGGTGTACTTGTAGCCGAGCTTGAAGATGTGGCCCACTTCAACGGCCCTGCCGACGACAAGTTTGCCGGTGCAGGGGTTGCTGTCGCGCGCGGTCTGCGGACAGGCTTCGCCTTCGTTCACGCTGCGAATGTCTGCGGCGATGGTCCAGGTGAAGTCGCGGCCGGGGACGACGTTGCGCAGGTGATAGTCGAGCTTGTTGGCGCCGGCGACGAGGTTCTTGCGGCCCTCAAGCGATTTGTCGACCACCACGGTGGGTCCGTCTTCAAGCGGCTTCGCATTATGCTTGAGCCCGACGGGTCCGAGAAAGCCGGCGGGGCCGTTGAAGAACTGCGAAAGTTCTTCAGCCTGCATGGTGCGCAGGTCTGCGGCGCCGATGGCTCCGAGCAGCTTGGTCTCGTTGACCTGGTGGTCTCCGCGCAGAAAAGTGGCTACGCCGTGCCATGTATCGGGCTTTCCTGCTGCGCCGTGCTTGAGCGCCATGTAGGCCACGCACTTGATGTCGGAGGCCGGCGAAATTTTGAAGAACTCGGCTACATCGGAAATGGCTGCGCAGCCGGGCGTATAAACCAGTTCAGGAGAACCGTCTCCAGTAGGTTCCATCTCGGTGACCGCGTCGAGACGCGATGTCGCTTTCTCAAGATTGGCCGCGTATCCGCACACGGGGCAGCTGGCGATCAGGTCCTCTCCGGCATGGGTGTAGACCATGAACTCTTGCGACTGCGAGCCGCCCATAGCGCCTGAATCGGCGTCGACGGCGACGAACTTGAGGCCGCAGCGGGTGAAGATTCTGCGATACGCCTTGTCATGCAGATCGTAGCTCTTGTCGAGGCCGGCTTTATCGATGTCGAAGGAATAGCTGTCCTTCATGGTGAACTGGCGCACGCGCAGCAGGCCGGACTTGGGGCGTGGTTCGTCGCGGAACTTGGCCTGGATCTGATACCAGATTTGCGGCAACTGCTTGTAGCTGCGGAGTTCGCTTCGCGCGATGGACGTCACAATCTCTTCATGGGTCATGCCCAGGCAGAGGTCGGCGCCTTTGCGGTCCTTGAGGCGGAACATGTTCTCGCCCATGGCGGACCAGCGGCCGCTCTGCTCCCACAGCTCGCGCGGCAGGATAGCGGGCAGATAAAACTCCTGGCCGATCTTGTCCATCTCTTCGCGCACAATGGCGATGATCTTGTTCAGCGAGCGCTGGCCGAGGGGGAGATAGTTGTAAATGCCGGCCCCAAGCTGGCGGATGTAGCCGGCGCGGAGCAGAAACTTGTGACTGGCCACTTCGGCGTCTGTGGGGGCTTCGCGGAGGGTGGGGATGAAGAGCTTGGACCAACGATGCATAGTGAGGATGGCGTGCTTTCCCGTCCGCGAAGGCGAACGATAGGACAATTGAAGTCAAACCTATTCTAAATGTTCGTACAAGCTTGCCGGAGAAGGCTGACTGGCCAGGCGGCTGGGCGAATGCGAAGAAGCACCCAACGATGAGGCTATCGGATCAATTCAGCGCTCCACAGGTCGTGCAAGCATGGTCAGAATTACAAGAAGCGGGCGGGAACCGGCCGGGTCACTCTTCCGCGAATACAGCCTGCGCGTCGCGGCCAGCGTGAATGATGCGAAGAATTCGTATCTCGGCCGACTTTACGCTATAGAAGATCACATAATTGTTGACGGGGAAAGTGCGGACGTTGGGGCGCAAGTCCGATTTGAGGCTCTTGCCGAGGTGAGGGAACTTGGCAAATAGCCCGAATTTGTCAGTGATTGAGACAATTGTTCGCGTTGCGGTGGCGTGGCTGGCTGTCTCCTGCGCGATGTAAAGCCAGATTGCGTCGAGGTCGGCTCTGGCTTGCGGCGCGAGACGGATACGTATTATTGTTCAGCTAGTTTGGCCAGGCCGCGCTGTTTGACTGAGTCGACCAACTTGTGCAGAGTTTTGGCCGTATAGGACTCTCCCTCGCCCGCATCGAGGGATTGCTCCGCAAGGTCGAGCGAGGCCACCAATTCGACCCGTGCGCGTTCCCGCTTTTCCCACAGCGCGAGGGCCTGCCGCACGGCCTCTTCGGAGTCGCGGAAGCGTCCTTCCTGGATTCCCAGGTCGACGAAGGAAATCTGCTCGGGAGTGAGTTGAACTTGCATAGTCCAAGCGTAGGACTGGAACGACCACCTGTCAACCAGTACAGTCCGCGGTCCCTGGCACAATCAGATCAGTTCCACGCCCCAAAGATCGTGCAGATGAAGAATCCCTTCAACGGTATGGTCGGCGTCAACAACGACCAGCGACGTGATCTTGCGCTCTTCCAGAATGGCCAGCGCTGTGGAAGCGAACTCTTCGGCGGCGATGGTGCGCGGGTTGGCGTTCATGGCTTCGCCGGCGGTGCGGCTGAGGGCTGCGCCGGCTTCGCGCTCAAGCAGGCGGCGCAAATCGCCGTCGCTGATGACGCCGCGGAGTCGGCCCTGTTCCTGGACGGTAGTGATGCCGAGCTTCTTCGACGACATTTCGTAGATGACGTCGGTCATGGGGGTGGAGGGGCTGACGATCGGGACCGCATTGCCCGAATGCATGAGATCGCGGACGCGCGCCAGGCGTAGCCCGAGTTTGCCTCCGGGGTGCAGGTCGGCGAAGTCTTCCGCGCGAAAGCCCTTGCGCAAGCTCACCGCAATGGCGAGCGCGTCGCCGAGGGCGAGCATGGCGGTGGTGGAAGCGGTGGGAGCGAGGTTGAGCCCGCAAGCTTCGCGCGCGACGCTGCAATCGAGCGCTACGTTGCTGGCCTGCGCGAGCGTTGAGCGGAGATCGCAGCAGAAGCTGATGAGCGCGTCGCCCTTGCGCTTGAGCAGGGGGAGCAGGCGCAGAATCTCTTCGGTTTCGCCGCTGGCGGAGAGCGCGATGACCGCGTCGCCGGGCATGAGCACGCCGAGGTCGCCGTGGACGGCTTCGGCGGGATGAAGAAACAGTGCCGGTGAGCCGGTGGAGCTGAGCGTGGCGGCGATCTTCTGCGCGATGATGCCGCTCTTGCCCATGCCGGTGACGACCACGCGGCCGTGGGCCTCGGCGCAGCGCAGAATCAGGTCGACGGCGCGCGTGAAGGCTGCGGACATGGGGCCTTCGAGCCGGTCAGCCAAGGCCAGCAGCGCCGCCGCCTCGGTGCGCACCAGCGCGGCGGGCTCAAGAGAATCATCTTCGTGTGAGGGGGCCATCGGCTTTTGATGTTACCACCACCTGCGGTGGGGCAGACTCGGCTTGCGCGGTGCCGACGTTCGTGGTTTCCCACCCTTTCGCCGGAAAAAAGGCGAAAAGATGGGGCATGGAGATCGCTGGCCGGCGCGGAGCATGGCTGGCTTGACCGGTCTGGTGTTGACGGCTGGATTTGCTCGTACAATATGGAAGTGAGGTCTTGTCCGCGGTGAAACGAAACACAATTGTATTGGGCGCGCTCCTTTTCATCCTGGCTACATTCGCGTGGGCGGGGTGGGCAAACTACGAATTTCGTAAGCAGGCCGCAGATCGGCTTATGGCTCAGATGGCAAAGGGCGAGCTGGTGGCCGACGCGGCGGGCGACGACGCCAAGTACGTTTCGCCGCTGACGGGCAAGCTTGCGCCGGCGTTTGAGCTTGAGGACTTGAGCGGCAAGAAGGTATCGCTGGAGAGTTACAAGGGCAAGGCGGTGCTGGTGAACTTCTGGGCCACGTGGTGCGCTCCGTGCAAGATTGAGACGCCTTGGCTGGTGGAGCTTCGCGACCAGTATGCGCTGCAGGGGTTCGAGATTCTTGGCGTTTCCACCGAGGGCGACGGCGTGGGCAGAGACGACAAGGCCGCATGGGACAAGGACAAAGCCGCCATCGCCCGATCGGTCGAGCGGATGCACATGCAATATCCGGTGCTGATCGACGGCGACAGCATCAGCGAACAATACGGGGGCCTCGATGAGTTGCCCATGTCCTTCTTTGTGAGCCGCAACGGAACGGTGGTTGCGGTGCAGATGGGGCTTACCTCGAAGGCCGATATTGAAGCGAATATCAAGAAAGTGCTTGAGAATTAGCGAGCCGGATGCCGGGAAAGTGGGAAATTGATGCTTGAGACGAGAGCTGGAATTCGCACCGCCGCAGCGGGTTTGGCGATGGGGTTGGGAACGCTGCTGGCTTGGGGGCAGACGGACTCTGCGAGCCGGTCGATTTTGAAGGGTGCGGCGGTTGAGTACATGTATCCCGAGCAGGTTACGGTTGCGGCAGGCAAGGCCAGTGACGTGGCGCTGCACTTTCGCGTTGCGGAGGGGTTGCATATCAACTCGCACACGCCGAAGGATGAGTTTCTGATTCCGACTACGTTTTCGATTCCCGACGGCGCGGACGTGCGGCTGGAGATAGCGAATTATCCTTCCGGAACAGATTTTGCACTGCAGTCAGATCCGGGGAACAAGTTGAGCGTGTATATGAACGAGTTCGTAATTCAGGCGCGGATTGTGGCTGCGCCGGGCAATCATCTTGTCGAGGCCAAGCTCCATTTTCAGGCCTGCGACAAGAACATCTGCCTGCCGCCGAAGACGATCCCGGTGGCGATTGATGTGATTGGAAAGTGAATAGGCAGGGAACAGGGAGTAGGGAACAGCGAGCAGGGAACAGCGAGCAGGGAACAGGAAATTCCGCTCCGATCGAGCGGGTTGAAGCTAGATCCTTTGTTTGGAGAAAATCTGGAAGAATCGAAGATGTGTAAGCCCTTTGTTTCGAGGGGTAAAATGGCTCAAGTTGGATATAACCTATTTAATTTCATACGGTTGCTGCAAAAGTGGGGGAGGGGTGGGGTGCATCTCCTTTTTCTTACCTTTTTCCGAGGTCGGGGTGGGTCTGCCTGGGGTATTCGATCTGGCAGAGGTCTGGCATAAAGACATTGTGCGCCGCCGAATCGAAATTATCTGCAAAGTCGATTCGAGGTCTCCCAGGTCTCAGAAGCGAGACCTGGGGCACCCGGCACCCGGCTAGGAGACGTAAGGATAAAGACCGGGGATTGCTTGCACAATCTGCCTGCAATGCCTACAGTGGATGTATGCAGTATACGATTCGCAACGTACCGGAGTACCTGGACTCCTCTCTTCGGTCTTCCGCGCAGGAGCAGGGCAAAAGCCTGAACGAAGTGGCGATTGCGGCCCTGATCCGCGGCGCTGGCCTTAGCGAAGGCTCGCACAGGCGGCGCGACCTCCAGGACATCGCGGGGAGTTGGCGAATGGACCCCGAATTTGACAGCGCCATTGCGGCGCAAGATACCGTTGACGAGTCGATGTGGCCATGATTCCTGCTTGGTGGCCGCCCGGAAATCCAGACGCGAGGAGCGCGGCGTGAGGCTCGCGCTCGACACCAACCGGTACACCGATCTTTGCCGCGGCGAGGAGTCCGTGATCGAAACGGTGGAGCGGGCCGAAGAAGTCTGGCTCCCATTTATAGTGATTGGCGAGTTGCGGGCCGGATTTGCTGTTGGCACTCAGGGACCACGGAACGAAGCCGTTCTGCGCCGGTTCCTCCTCAAGGCGGGCGTAGGAATTCTCTACGCCGACGAGCAGACCACGCATCATTACGCGAACGTGTACCGGCAACTCCGCAAGCAAGGAACTCCCATCCCCACCAACGACATGTGGATCGCGGCTCTCGTCTTGCAGCATTCGCTGGTGCTCTGCGCTCGCGACGCGCACTTCGATGCGCTGGCGCAGTTGACGCGGATTTAGTCGATGGGGTTCGTGATTTAGCAGCTCTCGGGAGCGAGACCTGCGGCAGGAAGTGGGGCGGGCAGCAGGAGGTTCGTGCTTTCCCACCCTTGACGCGATGAGACTGCGTCAAGGATGGGGCACCCGGCCCGAACTCTCCCGAGTCGAATCAGGGCACGACGTTCGCCTGTGTCCGGTTTACTTCCCCATCTCCGGGTGATAGCATACGCCCAATCTAAAGGCATTGGAGGGTACCATGTCAGAGCGGTTCCTGCCTCTTCCCCAACCGAAAACCCTGACGCGCCGTACATTCCTGGCCGCTGCAGGCGCCACGGGTATCAGTGCCCTGCTGCTCCCAGACCAGGCCGACGCACAATTGGGTATTGTGGCAAACATCGCGGTAGTGGTTGGACTGGATCTCGCCAAGCATCTCTATGACAAGCTCCAGGACTACATGGCAGGCAGGGTCCTCGGGAAAGTATTTACTGAACCATCGATTGGGGACGCAAAAAACTGGATCAACGGTGCGGTTCTTTCAATTGAGTCCCGCCTGGACCAGTTGGAACAAAGAATCGAGGAGAACCGGCTGCGCGATATGGAAAGCACTCTTGCGGCGATCTGCAGTCAACTCGCAGAATACTTCTCCCTTCCTCCAGCCCTGTATGCCGCGAATCGGGCAAAACTGGACAACTGCAGCTTTCGCACGGCCGAGCTCATAAGTATGTGCGAGGAATACGATCAAACTTTAGTTCTAGCCAACACGACAATGGCGCACCGTTTGATTTGCCAATATGCGCTGTACAAACTTGATTCCGCAAAGGGTGATGCCAGCGGGCATATAACGTCCCTGGTAACTTCCGGCGAGCTGGATCGCTATTTTGGATGGGCGCCCAAGGCAAGAGCGCGGATTGTCGCATCATTGGCCCCAAATGTATTGATCAAGTGCTATCCGATATCGAAGCACGACCATTCCGCTCGCTGCGACTTTGTGCAGCGGGGCGCCGTCGTGGGAAGAACGGACGGACATGCCTGGAGTACTGCCGCCGATGAAGCCGAGGCTCTGGTGCGCGAATACAAACTCGCCTTCCATGACATCGGGAAAATTGGTCCTGTGTCCGCGGACGTCCACAGTTGGAAGGCCTTCAACGTAAAGACGGGCGAGGCGATCTACGCGGGTTGCGAGCTAGCCCGCACCATGTACCATGGCGCAACCGGTAGCCAATGCCCTGAGCTCCTCGACACGTCACAGCTTGAACTCCAGAACACCTCCGAGATCAGATACACATTCGACGGCCAGCACGAACATCGTGGGGGCGATTGGAAGCCATAACAACTCGAGAATACGCACAATCGAGTAAATCGAACCCGCGCATCGACTCTGCCGGATGCACAGGTTCTAACTTTGGGACGCGGGAAGACCCCTGCAACCTCCGCGTTGCGTCTGCCTTTACGTTTCGCCCTTCTTCTCAATCTTCGCCCAGGAGTCTTTTAGCGGGAGAGTGCGGTTGAAGACCAGATTCCCTGGAGTCGAGTCGGGATCGAGGCAGAAGTAGCCGACGCGCTCGAACTGGAAGCGGTCTTCTAGTTTTGCATTGGCTAATGACGGCTCGAGCTTGGCGCCGGTGACGATCTCTAGGGAGTTGGGATTGAGGTTGCTGAGGACGTCTTCGCCTTCTTCAACGTCGGTGGGGTCGGCCTTCGTGAACAACTTGACGTAGAGGCGGATTTCGGCGGAGATGGCGTGGGCGGTCGAGACCCAGTGGATGGTGGACTTGACCTTGCGGCCGTCGGGAGAGTTGCCTCCGCGACTGGCTGGATCGTAGGTGCAGTGGACCTCGACGATGCGGTCGTGGGAATCTTTCACTTCGCTGTGGGCGGTCACGAAGTAGGCGTTGCGCAGGCGGACTTCTTTACCTGGAGACAGGCGGTAATACTTGGGCGGAGGGACTTCGCGGTAGTCGTCTTGCTCGATATAGATCTCGCCGGAGAAGGGCACCTGGCGGGTGCCGGCCGATGGGTCTTCGGGGTTGTTGGCGACTTCGACGAATTCCGTCTGGCCGGCGGGGTAGTTGTCGATGACGATCTTGAGCGGGCGCAGGACGGCCATGGCGCGCGATGCTCGGCGGTTGAGGTCGTCGCGCTGGTAGTACTCGAGCATTTCAATGTCGGTTGTGCCGTTGGTGCGCGAGGCGCCGATGGCGGCGCAGAAGGCGCGCAGGCCTTCGGGGGTAAAGCCGCGGCGGCGGATGCCGGCGAGGGTGGGCATGCGCGGATCGTCCCATCCGCTCACACGCTTTTCCTCGACGAACTGGAGCAGCTTGCGCTTGCTGAGCAGGGTGAAAGTAAGGTTGAGGCGGTCGAATTCGATCTGCTGCGAGGGGAAGATGCCGAGCTGCTCGATATACCAGCGGTAGAGGGGCTGGTGGTCGGCGAACTCCAGGGTGCACATGGAGTGGGTCACCTGCTCGATGGAATCCGACTGGCCGTGGGCGTAGTCGTACATGGGGTAGATCGACCACTGGTCGCCGGTGCGGTGGTGCGTGGCGTGCAGGATGCGGTACATGACCGGATCGCGCATGTTGATGTTGGGCGAGGCCATG
>Ga0182024_10013392_pt1 | contig 16022 bp, 15 predicted proteins | sample P32metaG_FD_120480 | JGI IMG/M metagenome (GOLD analysis project Ga0182024, IMG submission 120480) | Permafrost microbial communities from Stordalen Mire, Sweden - P3-2 metaG (Illumina Assembly) | ecosystem: Environmental > Terrestrial > Soil > Wetlands > Permafrost | place: Sweden: Stordalen... | reverse complement strand
GGGTGTCAATCAAAATGGGGAGTATTTTGAGGGGGATCGCGGGCAGACCCTTGGGACGTTACTTTTCGTCTTTGCCGAAGAGCTCTTTGCCATCTTCAATAAAGCTGATAATGACCACCACGGATGAGCCCGCGAGTCCGACGAAGAATGCGATCTCAAGCAGATGCATTCCGAAGATTGCCAAACTGAGTCCCATAGGCGGATTGTAGCGCGTTTCTTGGCGTGAGTGGAGGGGGAACTCGGCAAGTGCGCGGGTTCACGCTCCCCCACTCGCAATGATCCGGCCCCGGAGCCGGCTTCAATGCAGGTCGATTGACCAGAATGCGATACACTCGGCGCTGTATGCGCATGCCTGTTCTTTCGCAAAAGTCGTGGACGTTGTGGGCCGCGGCGGTGGTTTCGGCGGCGCTGCTGGAGTTGCCGTTTCCGCTGGCTGGGCCGATGCCGCCGTGGCGCTCGATTTTTGCGTGGTGGGGGCTTGTACCGCTGCTGTGGGCGGTGCTTTCGCACGATTGCGTTGGGGCAAAGAAGCCGCTGCGGACGGCGTTTCTGCTTGGGTACCTGAGCGGGTTTCTCTGGTACATGGGGAACTGCTACTGGGTGCGCGACACGATGATGAAGTACGGCGAAATGCCGCCAATGGCGCCGACGCTGCTGCTGATGGGGTACAGCGCGGTACTGGGGCTGTATTGGGGGGTGTTTGGCTGGGCGGTTTTGCTGATAAGGCGGACGAGTGGAAGCACTCGGATTGCGCTGGCGGCTGCGCCGGTGTTGTGGACCGCGCTGGAGTTGGTGGCGGCGCGATTCACGAGCGTTCCGTGGGATCAGTTGGGTTATTCGCAAGTGGACAACGCGCTGGTGAATCAGCTTGCTCCGTGGACTGGGGTATATGGAATCAGCTTTGTGCTGGTGGCGGTTAACGCGCTCATCGCCGGGGGGCTTCTCCTGGATTGCCGGAAGGTGCATCGCTTCAGCGACCGGCAGATAGCGGGTGTAGCGGGTGTGGTGCTGATGTGTTGCGGGGCGCTGGGGGTGACGGTTTCACCCGTGCGGCCCGCAGCGTCCGCGACTGCGGTGCTTATTCAGCCGAACCTCGACGTGGGCAACGAGAGCCGATGGAACAAGCCTGGCGAGTGGGAAGAGCACATGGCCGAGTTCGAGAAACTGGCGAACGAGCAGTGCAAGGGATATATTGCCGGGATCCCGCAAACCGGCGCATCGAACGGCGAGATCATCTGCCCGCCTTACGAGACGCATCCGGTGCTGATTGCGTGGCCGGAGTCGCCAGCGCCGTTCGATGAAAGCGACCCGCGTTTTCAGGATTCTCTCCGCAAGATTGCGCAAGGCGCTCACGCTCCAATCGTCACCGGGGGCATTGGGTGGACGCTTAATCAGCCGGAGAACGAATGGGATTACTTCAACTCTGCGCTTGTGATAGGCGCTGACGGCGAGAAGGTTGGCCGCTACGACAAGATCCACCTGGTTCCATTCGGTGAGTACGTTCCCTTTGAGAAGCTGCTCAGCTTCGCGCATAAACTCACGGGGCGGGTTTCAAAATTTACTCGTGGCACGGATCGGAAGGTATTTCGGCTGGGCGGGCATCGGTATGGGGTCTTCATCTGCTATGAGGCCGTGTTCGCCGATGAGGTCAGGCATTTTGCGCAGCTCGGGGCGGAGGTGTTGGTGAACATCTCCGACGACGGCTGGTATGGCGACACGAGCGCGGCGTGGCAACACCTGAACATGGCGAGGATGCGGGCGATTGAGAACCGGCGCTGGATCTTGCGCGACACGAACACGGGCGTAACGTGCGTGATCGATTCGTATGGGGTGGTAAGGCAGAGCATTCCGAGGCATGAGATCGATGCGCTGCCGGCAGAGTTTGGGTTCCGCGATGACGTGACTTTCTATACGGAGCATGGGGATGTGTTTGGGTGGGGGTGTGTGCTGGTTGGACTTGGAATTGTGGGTTGGGGTTTGCGCGCCAGTCTCAGAATCTATATCCGAGCCAGTTCTTAAGGGGCTGGTGTGGGGAAAAGCGGCTATCTTTGGTTCGGCTTTAGCCGGGTGCCCGGCCTACACTGCCAGCCGCCGTGCCTTCTCGCGCTGCAGCCGTTCGGCCAGGAACACCTTTAGAAGAGATTGGTAGGGAACGTCGCGCTGATTGGCGAGTATCTTCAAATCTTCGACCATGGCCACGGGCAACCGCACGGAGATGGTGCGCAATGTGGGCTTGAGTTTGACGAACTTCACACGCTGGGCTTTGGACCAGTCGATGTATTCGGTCGAGTCCGCGGTGGACCAAAACTCAAACTCCTCTGCCTCGTTCTTGAACTCAGGAACCTTCTTCATGCCGTCTGTACTCCTCAGCTTCTTTTCGATTCATGTCGCGCACCGAGATCACCCGGATCAACTTGCGCCGGATCGTATAAGCGACAAAGAGGAGGCGTCCTCGCGATGTCTTTCCCAGTGCCCTGTAGCGTTTTTCGCGCGACGAGTGCCCAACGTCGCTGCGCACCGCCAGGGGATCGTGAAAGAAGACATCCTCGGCCTCCTCGGGTGTAACTTTGTGGCGCTCCCAGTTTTTGACAGTGTTCGATTCATCCCAATCGAATCCGATGCACTCGCCAAGTGGATCGCCGGCTGCCACAATTTGTATATATCACATATGTACAATTACGGAAAGGTTTCGGCCGCCATGGGTGCGGATGAAATTGCTGAAAAAGCTGAAATGGCACCAATTGATCACGGTGGATCTCCTGGCGTAGTACTCTATTGAGCCAAGAAAGGGAGTCATGAACCAATACTGCGTCAAGTTGAAAGGACCTGAAGGCGATTCAGGTGCCGAGTCCGCTACGCACGAATGCGGCGGATGCGGCAAGCGCTATAGCTTTATGGATGCCGCGCCTTCTCTGAGTCCTTGTTGCCCCATGCCACTCTGGGCGCAACAGGGCGGCCAGATTTATTCACTGACCGGCCTTCCAGATGAAAGGCGACCACCAGCTATCGATTGGTATCTCAGTCATGGGACTTTTCCTGGCTCCTCATGATGACGAATTTGGGCGATTGACTGGTTCAATTTAGAAACATTCGCGGCCGTCGCCGACGCCTTCTGGGTTTGGTGCGCCGTGGCCTGTCGCCAAAACTCGATTTTGGAAGCTGCTGACGAGTCAGGAACAAACAAAATCGCTAGATGGGCTCGGTGATATTCTGGACGAGTCGAACAAGTTGTTTTGAACTAAACCCAAAGTCAGGTCAAGGAAAGAGCAGACGATGTCGATCAACGATCTCGAATTCGCCTATGCCCCTGTGCGCGACCAAGTGCGCGACCTGCGGGAGTATCTTTGACCCCGCACGGCTCCGTCGTGAATTAGCCGACATTGAAACGAAGCTGGCCGATCCGGCCATGTGGACCAACCAAGAAGCAGGCAAACCGCTGATGCGCGATCGCAAGCGCCTTGAAAAGCTTGTGGCCGACGATGATGCACTGGTGCGCCGCACCGGCGACATTGAGGCTTATTTCGAATTGGGGCGCGAGGGCGAAGATGTTTTGTTGGACTTGGAGAAGAGCATCAAGGAACTCGCAGTGTTTGCCGAGGAGCTGGAAGCGCGGACGATGCTGCGGAGCGAGACCGATCCGCTGAACGCGATTGTGACGGTGCATCCCGGAGCAGGTGGGACTGAGAGCCAGGATTGGGCCGAGATGCTGATGCGCATGTATCTGCGCTGGGCCGAGCAGCAGGGATTCAAGACGGAGATGAACGACTACCAGGACGGCGAAGAGGCGGGGATCAAGTCGGCTACGTTTACGATTCTGGGCGAGTATGCGTTTGGGCAGTTGGCGGGAGAGAGCGGTGTGCATCGGCTGGTGAGGATTTCGCCGTTCGACCAGGCCAAGCGGAGGCATACGTCGTTTGCGTCGGTGTATGTTTCGCCCGAAATCGACGAGACGATCCATGTGGATATAAAGGTGGAAGATCTTCGCATCGATACTTACCGCTCAGGTGGCAAGGGCGGGCAGCACGTGAATACGACGGACTCTGCGGTGAGGATGACGCACCTGCCGACGGGCATTGTGGTGCAGTGCCAGAACGAGCGCAGCCAGCACAAGAATCGCGAGAAGGCGATGAAGATGCTCAGGTCGCGCCTCTATGAGTATGAGCTGGAGAAGAAGCGGGCTGTGACGAAGAGGGTTGAAGACTCGAAACTGGAGATTAACTTTGGGTCGCAGATTCGGTCGTATGTGCTGCAGCCCTATCGCATTGCCAAGGACCATCGGACGAAGGTGGAAGTTGGCGACGTGGACAGGGTGCTGGATGGATACCTGGAGCCGTTTTTACGTGGGTATCTGCTGGCCAAGCGGCGGGGGACGGCTACGGGTGGCGAGGGAGACGATCTGGACGTGTAGAAGCAGGGAATAGTGGTTAGCGATTAGAGATTGGAGACCGGGGCTACGGACGTAGGGACTCGCCTCTGAGGGATTTGCGGATGAGCAATGATGCGACCGTGATTGATGAGATGCTGCGCGAGGCGCGGACGATTGCTGTTGTTGGGATGAGCGACAAGACGTGGCGCGCCAGCTATAACATCGGCCGGTATCTGGCTGAGAATGGCTATCGAGTGGTTCCGGTGAATCCGGCGCTCGAAGAAGTGATGGGGCTGAATTGCTATCCCGACCTGGAGGCGGCTGACGCGGCGGTGCGAGCTGAGACGGCCAAGGGGGGCAAAGGGATCGATCTTGTGGATGTGTTTCGGGCCTCGGAGTTTGTGCCGCCGATTGTGGATGACGTGATCCGGCTGGGCATTCCTTATTTGTGGCTGCAGGATGGGGTGGTTCACGAGGAAGCGGTGGCGAGAGCGAGGGCAGCGGGGGTGAAGTGCGTGGAGGACGACTGCATTCTGCGGCAGCATGGAGCGAGGGCGGGGATGCACCGAGAATGAGGGTTTAAAGGACTGTAGATATCCCAGGTTAGCTCGGCCGCTGGGGCGGTCTCGCGAACCTGGGGCACCCCGTCCTCGGCGAATTGCTGCGACAATCGAGTCATGAATTGAGTCCAATGGACAGGGGATTGCGTACGTTAGACATGGGTCGAGTACGGTTCATCGTCGGATTGGCTTTGCTGTGTTCGATTGGGGCAGCGGCGCATGCGGATTCGAGTTCGGCGGACAGGCCGCATGTGCATGTTCAACTTGTCTTTCGGAAAGCTAAGCTCTTTCCGGGCGGCGGCGATCACGGCGGCCTTTACTTCAAGCTGGAATCGGGCTGGCATGTCTACTGGAAGAATCCTGGCGATGCGGGCCTGCCGCCGAACATTCATTGGACACTTCCTGATGGAGTGACGGCGGGGCCGTTGCAGTTTGCTGCGCCGAAGAGGTTGCCGCTCGGGCCGCTGATGGACTACGGCTATGAGGACGAAGTTCTCTATCCCTTCAAGTTGGAGATTGCAAAATCGGCCAACCCCGGGCCCGCGGTTCTGCATGCCAAGGTCGATTGGCTGGTGTGCAGTTCAAGCTGTATTCCGGGTAAGGCGGACCTCGAGATCACGCAGGAGATTCTGGCAGAAGCCCCTGCGATGGGGCGGGATGATGGGCCCGGCGTCGAGATTTGGAAGCGGCTGGCTGTTCGGCTTCCCGATGCATTGCCATCGAGCGACAAAGCATTTTTCCAACCGACGAAGGATGGCTTCCGGCTGACGGTTGAAAGCGGACGGCGCGAATCGGCTGCTGTGTTTTTTCCAGAGGATCAGGACATCGTTGACAATCCGGCGCCGCAGAAGTTTATGGCGACTGCGCAGGGCTTCACGCTTGACCTGAAGAAGGACGCGAGTCTTAAGGCAGCTCCGGCGCAACTGCGGGGAGTTGTGGAGTTGTCGGGCGGAAGGGCGTATGAGATTGATGCGCTGCCGGGGGCGGCGGTGGGAGCGAGCGCGAGTGCAACGGGGGCGGGCGGCTCTGGGCCGGCTGCGGCTGTAACGCAGGCGCCTGCGACGGCGCAGCAGGCGACCGCGGGATCAAGTCAGACCTCGGAGGCGAATCAGCAATCGGCTGCGCCGGCGTCTGGTGTTGCGCCGGCTGCGGCGATCGGCGCGGCTTCGGCGATTTCGAGCAGTGCTTCAATTTCTAGCGGCAATGCGCAGAAGAAAACTGGTCTGTTGGAGGCGCTCGGGTTGGCGTTTGTAGGCGGCCTGCTGCTGAATCTGATGCCGTGTGTGTTTCCGGTGCTGTTTCTGAAGGGGCTGGCGCTGGTGCGGTCGGGCAACGAGGAGCGGCGCACGCTGCGGCTGCATGGGCTGGTGTATACGGCTGGAATTGTCGCGTCGTTCTGGGCGTTGGTGGGGACGCTGCTTGTGCTCAAAGCTGCGGGAAGCACGATCGGGTGGGGATTCCAGTTTCAGTCGCCTGTGGTGCTCTCGCTTATGGCGGGGCTACTGTTTTTCCTGGGGCTTTCGCTGGCGGGGCAGTTTGAGATCGGGCTGACGCTGACCAGCGCGGGCGGATCGCTGGCGGCGAAGCAGGGGTATGCGGGGAGTTTCTTTACGGGCGTGCTGGCGGTGGTGGTGGCAACGCCGTGCACGGCGCCGCTGATGGGGGCGGCGATTGGCTACGCGCTGGCGCAGAGTGCGGTGGTTAGCTTTGCAGTCTTTACTGCTTTGGCGCTTGGGCTGGCTGCGCCTTATGTGGCGCTGACACTGCAACCGGCGTGGGCGCGGTTGCTGCCCAAGCCGGGCGTGTGGATGGACGTGCTGAAGCAGGCGGTGGCGGTGCCGATATTTGGCACGGCGATTTGGCTGGCGTGGGTGCTGGCGCAGGCTTACGGGGCGAATGCGCTGGGTGCGTTGCTTTGCGGATTTTTGTTGCTGGCGGTCGCGGGATGGTTTTTGGGAAGGTGGCCGGTTAGGCGGTGGGCGACGGTGGTTGCCGGGTCAGTTGTGGCCTTGGCTGTGGTGCTGATTGTGTCTTCGAGCAGCTATCTCGCAAGCCCCGGTCCATCGACCCTCAAAATCAGTTTTCAGATGACGCCCGAGATGGAAGCGCAAAGGGAGAACAATGCTGTCGGGCAATGGGGCTACTGGACTACGGATGAAGTGGCGACGGCTGAGGCGCACGGCCACCCGGTGTTTGTCGATTTCACGGCGAGCTGGTGTTTGAGTTGCCAGGTGAATGAACGCGTGGCGCTCACAAGGCCCGAGGTGATGGACTCGTTCAAGGCGCACGGCGTGGTGCTGCTGAAGGCTGACTGGACGCGGCATGACGAGGCGATTACGCATGCGCTTGAGGGGCTGGGGCGGAGCGGGGTGCCTACGTACGCGCTTTATGTGCCGGGGCAGAGTGGGGCGGAGTTGTTGCCCGAGGTTTTGACGCCGGGGATTGTGACGGATGCGGTGGACAAGCTGCCGAAGCGTTAGTCCGGGAAAATGCTATCATGATAGCAGCGGGGTGGATTGTGGCTCAGATTCTCGTCCGGAATGTGGAAGAGCGGCTCAAGACGAGCCTGCAAAAGCGTGCCAAACAGAACGGCCACAGCATGGAGGCCGAGGTGCGCGAGATTTTGCGCGACGCGCTCAAGGCGAAGAACGCGAAATCTGTCGGGTTTGGTACAGCGTCGGTAGCGCTGTTTAGCAGCAGCGGTTTCTATCTTGACGAGCCAATCGAGGAGATTCGGGGAATGCGCATGGAAATACCGAATTTCGAGGCGTGATTCTTCTCGACACAAATGCGATTTCGGAGATCATGCGCCCCGTGCCCGACGTCGATTTCATGCGATGGATCAACCGCCAGCCGAATTCGTCGATCTGGACAACTTCGATCAATATCTACGAAATCCGAGCGGGGCTGAAGTCAATGCCCACAGGACGAAAGCGATCCGCGCTTATTGCATTCTTTGACCGCTGGATTGCCGAGGTGCTGCAGGGGCGGATCGCGAACTTCGATGAGGCTGCTGCGGAATGTGCGGCGGACTTGGCTGGGGTGCGCAAAGCGAAGGGAATTCCATCCGAAGCGCGTGACACGATGATTGCGGGGATTGTGCTGGCTAATCGGGCGACGCTGGCGACGCGGAATGTGAAGCACTTCGCGGACATAAAGAGGTCGGTGGTTAACCCGTGGGAAGCATGACAAGTGGCGGGCGCGAGTGCCTCGCGATTGAACAAGATTGCGATTCAATGAATCATGCGCCGCTGTGCTTGCGGAGGCGGAGGTTGCGGATTTCTTCCATCCGCTGGGCAAGAAGTTTCTCCCGACCCTCCTGGGTGGGCTTGTAGTAGCTGCGGCCGCGGAGGGAGTCGGGGAGGCAGTCCATGTCGGCGACTTTGCCTGCTTCGTCGTGGGCGTAGAGGTAGCCTTTGCCGTAGTCGAGCTGTTTCAACAGTTTTGTGGGGGCGTTGCGGAGGTGGAGCGGGACGGGCTCCTGGCGGGTGTGCTCGATCTCGGCCAGGACGGCGGCGTAGGCGGTGTAGACGGAGTTGGATTTGGGCGCGAGGCAGAGATAGACGACGGCTTCGGCGAGGGCGAGGTCGCCTTCGGGCGAGCCGAGAAAGTCGATGGCCTCTTTGGCAGAGAGGCAGAGGTTGAGCGCTTCGGGCGCGGCGAGGCCGATGTCTTCGACGGCCATACGGACGACGCGACGGGCGAGGTAGAGCGGGTCTTCGCCAGCGGCGAACATGCGGGCAAGCCAGTAGAGGGCGGCGTCGGGGTCGGAGTTGCGGACGCTTTTGTGGAGCGCGGAGATGAGGTTGTAGTGCTCTTCGCCGTTCTTGTCGTACATGAGGACGCGCTGCTGCACGGCCTCGGTGGCGATTTCTTTGGTGATGTGGTTGCGGGATTGGGAGCTTCCCTCAGGGGCTAAAGCCCCATCATCAAATTGAGCTTTTTCGGCACGACTGAAGTCGTGCCCTGTTACAAGGCCTTGTCCCGGTTCGCGCCCTGTTACAAGGCCTTCTTTCGAATTGTGTCCAGTTGTTCTGCGGTCGTTGGGTCCGAGGCTTCGCGTGGTTGATTCCTGGGCGAGTTGGGCGGCGACCTCAAGGGTGTTGTAGGCGGCGCGGCAGTCGCCGCTGGAGTAGCTGGCGATTAGAGCGAGGGCATCGTCGTCTGCGGTGAGGTTGAGGTTGCCCAGGCCGCGGACTTGATCCTCAAGTGCTCGGCGGAGCAAGTGGGCGATGTGTTCTTCGCTGAGCGGGTGGAGGACGTAGACGCGGCAGCGCGAGAGCAGGGCGGAGATGATCTCGAAGGATGGATTCTCAGTGGTCGCACCGATGAGGCGGATGGTGCCGCGCTCGACGTAGGGCAGGAATGCGTCCTGCTGTGCCTTGTTGAAGCGGTGGATTTCGTCGACGAAGAGGATTGTGCGCGAGTGCATTTCGGCGGCTTGCGCGGCTGCGGCCATGACTTGCTTGATCTCTTTGATTCCGCTCATGACGGCGGAGAACTCGATGAAATTCGCTTGAGTCGTTTCGGCGATGATTTTGGCCAGCGTGGTTTTGCCGGAGCCGGGCGGACCCCAGAGAATCATGGAACCCACCCCGGACGAGTCAAGGGCGTCGCGTTCGATCTGAACGCGGAGGGGCTTTCCGGGGCCGAGGAGATGTTGCTGGCCGCTGTACTCCGCGAGCGTGCGCGGGCGCATGCGCTCCGCGAGGGGCTGCGATGCGAGAGGCACACCTTTGGAGGCTGCGGGTCCGTCGGGCTGGCCGTCGAAGAGGCTCATCGGGCGCCTCGCTTGGCGGTGACGGGTTTGGCCTGAGCGGCGCGCTGACGTGCGGCTTCATAGAGCAGAACGCTGGCGGCAACGGCTGCGTTGAGGCTCTCGACGTGGCCGGGTGTGGGGATGGTGATTGAGCCGTCGCATCGGGATGCAAGCTCTTCGGGCACGCCTTTGCCCTCGTTGCCGATGAGGAGCGCTGTGGGACCGGCGAGATGGGCGTTGATTGCGGATTCGGCACCTTGCACGGCGGTGGTGAGGATGCGCAGACCGGCGAAGCGCAGTTGGGTGAGGCATTCGTCGGCGGTCGATTCAATTAACGGCGTGCGGAAGACGCTTCCGGCGGAGGCGCGGACGGCCTTTGGGTTCCATGGGCTGACGGTTCCGGGCAGGGAGATTACGCCGGTTGCGCCGAAGGCCTCGGCGGAGCGGAGGATGGTGCCGAGGTTGCCGGGGTCTTGAAGGCCGGCGAGGACGAGCACGAGGGGTGCGGGGCCCGGGCCGCTGGTGAGCAGGTCAGGCCATGACCAGACAGGCGGTTGCACCAAAGCGGCGACGGACTGTGGAGCTTCGGTTGTGAGTGCTTGGTCGAGAATTTCTTTCGGAAGTTGAAGAACATCGATATCGTCGGACAGGCCGATGTCCGCGAGGAGGCTTTCGAATCCTTCAGCCACAAAGACTGTTTCGATTTTCAGGCCCGCGCGGAGGGCCTCGTGGAGGAGGTTTGGGCCTTCGATTCCCGCTAATTGCGCGGGTTCGCCGATGCCGCTACGCGGCGGATGGGCGAGCGCGCGGCGGAGCTCTTTCAAACGCGCATTCTGCTTGCTATGTACAATGCGGACAGGCATCATGAGCGAACCCAAGCGTCGCTAAGGCGATTCTATTCTGTTTGTTGACTGCGAAGGCACCGGAAATCGCGGTCAACTTGCTCGCCGCCCGTGGCTGTGTTAGTTTCCGTCTTTGTGGCCTAATGATTACCGGGAACTGAGGTAGACCTTCTTGTCCGCGGAGATCTTGCGCGTCCATCCCGATGAACCACAGGCTGACCGGATCGACTATATCGTCTCCTGTCTGCGCAAAGGCGATGTGGTCGCATTGCCGACCGACACTTTCTACGGCCTTGCCGTCGATCCCGTCAATCTGCAGGCGGTTGAACGCATCTACCAGTTGAAGAGCCGCCAGAAGCACAAACCGCTCTCGCTGCTGATTTCGGGCCTGGCACAGGCTTACACGCTGGCGCGTGACACGGACCCTCTGCTCGACAAGCTGGCCGACAAGTTCTGGCCGGGGCCGTTGACCGTGATTGTGCGCGCCGGAACAAAGCTGCCGCTGCGGTCCACTGCGAATACAGGGAACGTGGCGCTGCGCGTGCCAGATGCGGCCATTGCGAGGGCGGTGGTTGAGCGCTTTGGGCTGCCCATCACTGCAACCTCGGCCAACCTGCAGGGCGCTTCTGAATGCACGCATGCTGCGTGCGTGCGCGACCAGATTGGCGACCGCATTCCACTGATTGTGGATGGCGGCCCAACGGCACGCTCGCTTCCAACGACGATTGTCGATCTCTCGCTTGGGCCGGGGCGCTGGGAGATTCTGCGCGAGGGCGCTATCCCGACGCACGAGATCGTGATGGTTCTGCAGCGATAGGAAACCACGACAAGTTCTTGAGCCAAAGAAGGTGCGCATGAAGCGGGCCGCCCCCACGAAGAGCAAGACGAGTCGGTCAGGGCAGCGACGGAGGCCGAACAAGCGAGTTGGCTCCCGGTGGGCGGTTCGTGCCGTACTTTTTCTGGTTCTGTTTCTGGTGCTGGGGGCTTGCGGATGGTGCTGGTGGGTCTACGCGCAGATTGAAGATTATGCAGGACAGGACCAGGCGGCGCCTTCGGATGCGATTGGAGTCCTGGGCGCGGCAGAGTACGATGGGCGGCCTTCGCCGGTTTACCGCGCAAGGCTCGACCACGCTCTCGCGCTCTACCATCGCGGTATCGCTCCGCTGATCATTACCCTGGGCGGGGCAGGGGGTGACGCGTATACCGAGGGAGCTGTGGGAGAGCAGTATCTGAAGGGCATGGGCGTGCCGGAAGAAGCGATCATCGCGGAGACGGAGAGCCGCAACACCGAGGAGTCAGCGCGACGCATCGCCGTGATCGCCCGCGCCAACGGCCTGCGCAGGCTGGTGGTTGTGAGCGACGCAACGCACCTGTTCAGGATTCATGAGATTTGCGCGGCGGATGGACTTGACGTGCTGACGTCGCCGAGGCCGACGGTGATGGTGGAAGGCGGTACCCGAGAGTTCGAGCGTATTGCCCACGAGATTTTGAGTTACACGCTGTGGCGGATGCATTTGCACTGAGGGCGGGAACGAGCCAACAGGTTACCGAATCAATTTCGCGCACCATCACTCTGTGCAATCGCCGGGGGGGTGGGAAACCAAGACTCTATCCGACGCCCGAGTGCGGGATGATTGCGAGTATGGCAAGCGCAAAGGCAGCGGCGCTGGCAGTGGAGAGGAAGTTTACGGCGTCGTTATTGAGCAGGCCGCGCCGCTCGAGCGTCGCGCCGAGCAGGCTGTCGAAGAGGAACCCAAACACACCGCCAGCCAAGCTCACCCAGAACAACTGAGCTTCGCCGTAGAAGAGCGCCCACGCGCCCACTTCCGCCACAATCGCAGCTGCGACAATCCCAGCTAACGTTCCAGCCACGGTGATCCCACCATCTGTACCCGGCTCTGCGCGGCGTAGATTTGTGATGATTCGCGGATGACCGCCGAAGACCTGGCCAATCTCTGAGGAGACCGTATCCGCCGCGGCCTCGGCAAGCGCGGCGAGTACCGGAGCATAGACCGGAATAGGTGCAATCCCTCCGGGGCTAAACCAATGCGAATCAATCAGCCAATCCTGAACGAAAGTGGTCGCCAGTAGCGACGCAAATCCGAGGTTGGCGGCGACCTGTCCTGCGGTTCTTCCGCGGCGGCTTTCGGCCGTCCCTAAACGCTCCTTCCGGCTTCGCCCCAAGCGCGTCGCGGCGAAAGCCAGCACAAATACCGTCATCACCACAGGTAGGGCCGTCTTCCACGGCTGGTACGGATAGATTGCGGTCGAGAACGTAAGGCTGGCGGTTATGACGACGCCGGTGAATGCGGCTGCGGGTGTGGCTGCGCGGAGCCAAAGCACGATGATTCCGAGGAGCAGGCTCAGGCCGAGGGTCCAGATGGCGACCGCCGCGGCCTGCGTTGCCCACCAGTGGGCTTGCAAGAGCGTGTAGGCCGCGGCAAGGGGCACGACCAGCAGCAGAATGAGTTTTGATTGCCAGGCGATTTTGCGTTGGGCCACGCTTCATGTTAACCCTCGCTTCCCCCTTTGAATTCGTGGTCTCCCACCCATTTCGCTCGCCATGGCGACCGAAATGGATGGGGCACGCGGCTTGTTGGTTTGGTTGATTCCCAGGTCCCAGAGTGCGAGGGACCTCAACCCCATCGACGACGACCTGTCCCTTCACCCCAGCGATGAAGACCTGTCGCCTGGGACCCCGCAGTTGTTAAAGGCCGGATCAATTGTGCATGAAGGGGAATGCGGTGAGGGGAATCGTTTAAACTCATCTGCGCGCGGGTTTGGCTGTGTAAGTTGACGTGTGAGAGGGTACGAATGAAAAGGTTTTCTGCGGTTGCGGAAGTTGTTCGCGTGGTCCTAGCTGGATCGGTGAGTTTGGCAGGATTGGTGAGTTTGTCTGGCTCGGCCTTTGCGCAGGCTCCTGCGCAGCGGCTTGAGCTGGATCGCAAGGGCGAGACGATTGTGCTGGAACCCTACGCGGACAACATTGTGCGCGTGACGCTGAGCCTGAAGCGCGAGCCAGCACTGGCGCCGCCTGGGTATGGATTTATTGGCGAGCCAGCGCAGTCGGGGTGGACCGCGAGCGAGACAGCGAAGGCGAATGTCTACAGTTCAGGCCGCATGGTGGCTACGATCGACAAGGACCTGCCGCCGGAGCACCCGCCTCTGAAGACAGAGATCGACATTGCGAAGTACTTCAACGGGTCAACACCGGGCGCGCACATCACGCTGAAGACGCCTGAAGGGACGACATTGATCGAGATGACCGGCTGGTCGGAGTCGGTGCCGAACTTCAAAGACGGCACGGCGGACGTGGCTCACGATCGTCGGCCAACAGATCCCGAACTGTACATTGTTGGCGCGACATTTGTTTCGCCAGATGACGAGCACTATTACGGCCTGGGCGACAACCATGAAGGGTTTCTGGACCATCGCGGCCACCCGGTGCGTTGCTGGCACGATTACACGGCTCCGGCTGCACCAAGCGTTTGCGTGCCGTTCGTGGTCACCAACAAGGGCTATGGCCTGGTGTGGGACAACCCGTCGAAGACCACCTTCGAGCCCGGCTTCAACGAGCAGACGAAGTGGACTTCGCAGGCGGGAGACCGGGTTTCGTTTTTTGTGATCGCAGGGAAGACGGCCGACCAGATCTACGCAGGTTACAAGTTGCTGACCGGCCCCACGCACATGCTGCCCAAGGCGGCGTACGGCTATATCCAGTGCAAGCAGCGCTACGCAAGCCAGCAGGAGGTGCTCGATGTGGCGCAGGGCTACCGCGACCGGCATTTGCCTGCCGATGTGATGGTGGTGGACTGGTTCTACTTTACGAAGATGGGCCAGATGGACCTGGACCCGAAGTACTGGCCCGATCCGTCGGCGATGAACGCGAAGCTGCACGCGATGGGATTTGAGACCATGATCAGCGTGTGGCCGCGATTTGTGCCGGAAGATCGTTTCTATGCGGAGTTGCGCGCGAAGGGCTGGCTGATTCATCAGGCTGACGGGACGCCGATCGACGGGCGGCCGTACGATCGTGCCGGATCGGACATCGATACGACCAACCCCGAGGCGGCAGCGTGGTACTGGAAGACTATTCGCGACAACATTCTAAGCAGGGGCTTTGATTCGCTGTGGGCCGATGAGACCGAGCCCGATTTGCCGCCGAACGGATCGTACTTCCACATCGGGCCGGGAACGCAGTACTTCAACGTGTATCCGTTCTTTCATACCAAGGCGCTCTACGACGGCTTCCGCGCGGACAAGCCCGGGCAGCGGGCGCTGATCCTCTCGCGCGATGCTTACCTTGGCGCGCAGCGCAACGGGACGATCTTCTGGTCTTCTGACATCTACCCGACATGGGATACGTTGCGGCGGCAGATTCCGACGGGCCTGGACTTTGCGGCGTCGGGGATCACGTATTGGTCAAATGACACAGGGGGCTGGCAGTATTTGCCGCACGAACATCACCCAGCGCACCCGCCGCTGTTGGATCCGAGCGATGCGCGAGCGAATGTCGGCGGTTACGATGACTATCCAGAGCTCTATACGCGCTGGTTTGAGTATGCGAGCTTTCTGCCGATCTTCCGCGCGCATGGGAGCCGCCTAACCAATGAGGTGTGGTCGTACGGCAAGCAGGCAGAGCCGATTCTTGAAAAGTACCTGCGGCTGCGCTACACGCTGATGCCGTATATCTACTCGCTCGGATACCACACATGGATTACGGGCGCGCCATTCATGCGGGCGCTGCCGCTGGACTTTCCCAACGACCCAAGGGTTGCCGATTTGCGCGATGAATATATGTTCGGGCCGGCATTTCTGGTGGCGCCGGTTACCGAGCAGGGAGCTACACGGCGCGAGGTGTATTTACCGGCGGGCGCCGACTGGTACAACTACTGGACCAACGAGCGGGTGAAAGGTGGACAGACGATCACAGTTGAAGCGCCGATCGACAGGATTCCGCTGTTTGTGCGGGCGGGCTCGATCGTGCCGCTTGGAGCCGCGGTCGAAAGTACGCACGAGGTTCAGGCGATCGAGAAGGTCAGGGTGTATCCGGGTGCGGATGCGAGCTTCACGCTGTTTAATGACGACGGCAAGACCTACGCCTATGAGCAGGGAGCGGGTTCGATTACTGAGCTCAAATGGAACGAAGCATCCGGGCGATTGACCCAGTCGGGGAGTCGAGCGTGGAGCGGGTCGGACGATAGGGTTGTGGAAATCGTGGGACGGTAAAGAGTTGCCGACGCGGGGTGCGTTGGATCCCACCCACTCCGCATTTTTTCCTCGAAAAACCGCGGAATGGATCGGGCATCCGGCATATTGTTGGCCAGTCCCGCCCTAGCAGAGCTAGGACGGGGCACCCTCGATTCCTGGAGGACGAGCATCGGGAGAATTAATGGTGGGCATCCGGCATATTGTTGGCCAGTGCCGCCCTAGCAGAGCTAGGACGGGGCACCCTCGATTCCTGGAGGACGAGCATCGGGAGAATTAATGGTGGG
>Ga0182024_10013390_pt1 | contig 16024 bp, 10 predicted proteins | sample P32metaG_FD_120480 | JGI IMG/M metagenome (GOLD analysis project Ga0182024, IMG submission 120480) | Permafrost microbial communities from Stordalen Mire, Sweden - P3-2 metaG (Illumina Assembly) | ecosystem: Environmental > Terrestrial > Soil > Wetlands > Permafrost | place: Sweden: Stordalen... | reverse complement strand
TTATTTGGTCAACGGCATCAAGCTGCAGGGGCAGATCGACTCCTTCGATCAGTTCGTCGTATTGCTGAAAAACAGCGTCAGTCAAATGGTGTACAAGCACGCCATTTCCACGGTCGTTCCGGCGCGCAACGTCAATTTGACGGCGGCCGATGAAAGCGACGTGGCAGCGGAGTCTGCTGCCGAATAATGCTTCCGCTCACGGAGGTATGAGTGTTCGAGCGCCCGAGGAGCGGTGAGCGCGCGGTGCTCGTACGCCTGGGATTCGGCGCGGCAGTCGATCCGGAGGATCTGCGCGAGCTCGAGCAGCTCGCCCGCTCCGCAGGTGCGCAGCCCGTTGCGACCGTGATCGGCCGGCGCGAGCGCCCGGATCCGCGCTTCTTCATGGGCAGCGGCAAGGCGGACGAGGTTCGCGATGCGGCGGCAGCAGCCGAAGCGGACGTCATTCTCGTCGATCACGCACTCACGCCGAGCCAGGAGCGCAATCTTGAAGAGCATGTCGGCCGGCGCGTACTCGATCGCAACAGCCTCATTCTCGACATCTTTGCGCAGCGCGCGCGTAGCTTCGAAGGCAAGCTCGAGGTGGAACTCGCGCAGCTGAAGCATATTGCAAGCCGCCTGGTGCGCGGCTGGACGCACCTCGAGCGCCAGAAGGGCGGCATTGGCCTGCGTGGTCCGGGCGAGACTCAGCTCGAGACCGACCGCCGACTCATCAATCAGCGAGTGCGCGTCCTCACCAAGCGCCTCGAAAAGATCAAGCAGCAGCGCGAGACGGGCCGGCGCATGCGAGCGGAGATCCCGGTTCCTTCAATTGCGCTCGTGGGCTATACGAATGCGGGCAAATCGACGCTGTTTCGCGCGCTGACCGGAGCGCAGGCCTACGTCGCGGACCAGCTCTTTGCCACCCTGGATCCGACCGTGCGGCGCATCAGCCTGCCCGGCGGCACGCCGGTGGTGATCGCCGACACCGTAGGTTTCATCCGCGCGCTGCCGCACGAGCTCGTGGCGGCCTTCCAGTCGACCCTGACCGAGGCGCGCGAGGCGACGCTCCTTCTGCACGTCATCGACGCCAGCGACGCGCGGCGCTCGGAGCACATGGCGCAGGTGGATGCCGTGCTCGCCGATATCGGCGCGCAGGCGATCCCGCAGATCGTCGTCTATAACAAGATCGACCGACTCGAGCTTGCGCCGCGCATCGACCGCGACGCGGACGGCCGTGCCACGGCCGTGTGGATTTCGGCCGCCGAGAACGTGGGGCTTTCTGCTCTGGAGCAGGCCATCACCGAGCGTCTGTCGCGCGCGACGCGGCGCGCGCGGCTGTGGATTCCCGCGAGCGGCGGCGCACTGCGCTCGCGCCTGTACGCCGCGCGCGTGGTGCGCAAGGAGCAGCCCAGCGAAGACGGCTCGATCGAGCTCACGGTGGAACTGCCCATGCTGGAGCTCCTGTCGCTCGCCCGCACCGGCGGCGTGCGCATCCTCGAAGTCGCCGCTGACGAATTGGCTTGTGCGCCTGCGGAGGGCTTCCTACAATCTGCGCCCTTTTCCGGCGTTACCCGGCTCCGCTGAAGCTTGCGGTAGTCGGGCGCGCGCCACTCTTTAAGTATCCCTAGTATCCCTATGGCTTGGAATCAACCCGGCGGCAGCGGTCAACAAAGTCCTTGGGGGCGGCGGCCCGGGGGTGGCTCGCGCCTGGATGAGCGTGTCAAGGATTGGCAGCGCCGCCTGGAATCGCTGTTTCGGCCGGGTGGATCCGAGGGCGGTTCGCTCATTTTCATGGTCATCGTTATTGCGCTCCTCTTGTGGCTTGCGAGCGGGTTCTTTCAGATCAAGGCTGCGGAGCGCGGCGTCATCCAGCGCTTCGGGCGTCTCACCCACGTGCGCGGGCAGGGGTGGGGCTGGCGCCTGCCGTGGCCCATCGAGACCCTGACGAAGGTCAACGTCGCGAACGTCAACAGCAGCGACTACAAATCGCGTGTGCTGACCTCAGATGTCAATCTCGTCGAGCTGCGTTTTGCGGTTCAGTACCAGTACACGGATCCAGTGAAGGTGCTGTTCAAAGTCGCCGATCCGGAGGCGACCCTGCGCGGCGTTTCCGAAAGCGCTTTCCGCCAGATCGTCGGTCAGAGCACGCTCGATGATGTCCTCGTGGGCGCGACCCGTCCGCACATCACGCAGCGTACCAAGGAGCTCATTCAGCGCACGCTTGATTTCTACAATGCCGGTATCACCGTCACCTCCGTGAACCTCACCGATGTGCAGGTTCCCGACGCGGTGATTCCTTCGCAGCGCGATGCGAACAAGGCGCTCGCCGATCAGGAGCGCTTCGTGAAGGAAGCACAGGCCTACGCCAACGGCGTGCTGCCCGTGGCGCAGGGCGGCGCCTCGCGCCTGCAGCAGGATGCTGCGGGCTACCACGCGCAAGTTGTGGCGCTCGCCGAAGGGCAGGCGTCGCGCTTCACGCAGCTTGCCCAGGCCTATGCGCAGGCGCCCGACGTGACACGCAAGCGGCTCTATCTGGAGACCATCGAGACCATCCTCGCGCGCTCTCACAAGGTGCTGATTGATGCCAAGGGCGCCAACGGCAATCTCATTTATCTGCCGCTCGACAAGCTCTTGGATCGCGCTGCGCTGAAGGAGCCGGAGGTCACGACCGACTCGACCCCGCGCGCCACGCCAGGCGGCGACTCCGAGACCGCGATCGTCGACGGCCGCAGCCGTACGGACCGCTGATGCTCAGGCGATATTTTCCGCTGCTGGCGGTGCTTGCGATCGGGCTTCTGATCGTGCTCACCTCGCTTTTTACCGTGCAGGAGACGCAGGTCGCGATCCGCACCGAGTTCGGCGCCATCGTCGGCATTGACTATGACCCCGGCCTGCACTGGAAGTGGCCATGGGATCAGGTGGTGAAATTCGAGCGCCGCATCCTCTCGCAGTCCTATGAGGGCGAGACCTTTCTCACCAACGACAATCGCGGCCTCATTGTCGACTTCTACGTCAAATGGCGCGTCAATGATGCCTCGCGATTCTTTCAGGCGACCGGGGGAGTGGAGGACATCGCAGCGGAGCGTCTGGCGGAGATCGTCACCGACGGCATCAAGAGCGTGGTCGCACAGCGCACCCTCGAGCAGATCGTCACTTCGGAGCGCGCCGCCGTCACCGGCGACATGTTTGGCAAAGCCAATCACGCAGTCGCAGGACTGGGTGTCGAGCTCATCGACGTGCGCGTGCAGCGCATCGACCTGCCGGAGGATGTCGCCACGCGCGTTTACGACAGCATGAAGCAGAATTTTGCGAAGATCGCGAGTCGCCTGCGCGGCGAAGGTTCGAGCGCCGCCGTGCGCATCCGCGCCACCGCCGAGCGCCAGCGCACGGAGATTCTCGCCGACGCCGAGCGCGATGCGCTGCGCGTGCGCGGTCAGGCCGATGCCGAGGCGGCTCAGATCTTTTCGCGCGCCTACCAGAGCAATCCCGACTTCTACGCCTTCTACCGCAGCCTGCAGGCCTACGAGCGATCTCTGGGCAAGGACGGTGATGTGCTCGTCATCTCACCGGACGGCGAGTTCTTCAAATACTTCAAGGATCCGGGCGCTGCGGGTGGCCCGAGCAAGTCGGGTAAGCGCTGATCGCCCGGGCAAGCTTTTCGGCCTAATCGCCCCATGCTCCACCTGTCGGATCTCATCGCCGCGGTCGCGCTTTTCCTGGTGCTTGAGGGCATGGCGCCCTTTCTGAACCCGCGCGGCATGAAGCGCGCGCTCGCTCATCTGCTCGACGTGGGCGATCGGGAGCTGCGCATCGCGGGCTTGGGGAGCATGCTGGTCGGTCTCGGGATTCTCTTTCTGGTTCGGTAGCGTCATGGGCAAGTTCGTCATCGTGATCGGCACGCAGTGGGGCGACGAGGGCAAGGGCAAGATCGTCGACCTCGTGACCGAGCGCGCTGTCGCAGTGGCGCGATTTCAGGGCGGCCACAATGCCGGACACACGCTCGTCATCGGCGGTAAGAAGACGGTTCTTTCGCTCATCCCCTCGGGCATTCTGCGCGAGGGCGTGCGTTCCTTTATCGGTAACGGTGTCGTGCTATCGCTCGAGGCGCTCCTGAGCGAAGCGCAGATCCTCATCGACCAGGGGGTGCCGGTCTTCGAGCGTCTGCGCATCTCGCCCTCCTGCCCGCTCATTCTGCCCTCGCATGTGGTGCTCGACCGTGCACGCGAGCAGGCTCGCGGCGTCAATGCCATCGGCACGACGGGTCGGGGCATAGGGCCTGCCTATGAGGACAAGGCCGCGCGCCGTGCGCTGCGCGTCGCTGATCTCTTCAAGCGCGATCATTTCGCCGCCCGGTTGGGCGAGGTGCTCGACTTTCACAACTTCATTCTGCAGAACTATTATCGCCAGCCTCCGGTCGACTTTCAGAAGACGCTCGACACTCAGCTCTCCCTGGGCGCGAGGATCGAGCCCCTCGTGACGGACGTGACGCTCGCTCTCGAGGCGCTGCGGGTGGCGGGCGCCAATGTCCTCTTCGAAGGCGCGCAAGGTGCGATGCTCGATGTGGATCTGGGCACCTATCCGTATGTGACTTCGTCAAATACCACCGCGGGCTTTGCCAGCTCCGGCACCGGCATTGGTCCGCGCGCCTTCAATGCGGTGCTCGGCATCGTCAAGGCTTACACCACGCGCGTCGGCGCAGGGCCGTTCCCCACCGAGCTCTTCGATGGCTACGGCGAGCACCTGTCGCGCGTCGGTCATGAATTCGGCTCGGTGACGGGCCGGCGCCGCCGCTGTGGCTGGTTCGATTCGGTGGCGCTGCGCCGCGCGATCATTCACTCCACGGTGTCCGGACTTTGCATCACGAAACTTGACGTGCTGGATGGCCTCGACACGCTGCGCATCTGCATCGGCTACCGGATCGATGGCAAGGTGGTCGCGGAGCCGCCGCTCTCAGTCGAGTCCTATGACCAGATCGAGCCGGTCTATGAAGAAATGCCCGGCTGGACGGAATCGACCGTGGGAGTCACGGACTACGGCGGCTTGCCGCCTGCGGCGCGCGCTTATCTGGAGCGCATCGAGGCCCTGGTGCACGTTCCCATCGACCTCATTTCAACCGGTGCCGAGCGCGATGAGACCATTGTGCTGCGCCACCCGTTCGCCAATTAAATCTCGGGAGAGTGGGCGGGGCGGCGCCCTGTAGTAGGCGGGACTCAATGAGCGCTACTCGATTTGAAGTGTTCGGCAACGTCGCCGTGATCACCCTCGACAATCCGCCGGTCAATGGTCTCGGATCTGCGCTGCGCCGGGGCATCTCGGAAGGGGTGAAGCGCGCGCAGAATGATGATGAAGTGCGCGCCATTGTCCTCGTCGGTAGCGCGAATGGCTTCTCCGGCGGCGCGGACGTCAAGGAGTTCGGCACTCCCCTGGCATCTGCCGCTCCCAATCTGCGCGCGCTCGTGAGCGAGATTGAGGAGAGCAGCAAGCCCGTCATCGCGGCCATCGCCGGCATTGCCATGGGGGGCGGCCTCGAACTTGCGCTGGGCTGCCACTATCGCGTGGCGCTGCGCGACGCGCGCATCGCGCTGCCGGAGGTCAAACTCGGTCTGCTGCCGGGGGCGGGCGGCACGCAGCGCCTGCCGCGGGTGATTGGGCTCGAACGCGCGCTCAACATGATCGTCTCCGGGACGTCCGTTCTTTCGCAGGAGCTCGCCGACACGCGACTCTTTGACCGCATGATCGGCGGCGAGCTCGCCACGGGCGCCATCGAATTTGCCCGCGAAGTGGCCGCTGTGCGCCCTCTGCCGCGCGTGCGCGACTTGTCGGTGCACGATGTCAATGCGCAGGAGGTTCTCGGGCGGGCGCGCGCTTCCGTCAAGACACTCGCCAAGAACCTGCCGGCGCCTGCCGCCTGCGTAGCCGCCGTCGCCGCTTCGCTGGGCGATTTTGCTGAGGGATTGACGGAGGAGCGCGCGCTCTTCGACAAGCTCGTGCAGAGTCCCGAGTCAGCGGCGCTGCGTCATGCGTTCTTTGCCGAGCGCGCCGCCGCCAAGATCGCAGGCGTGTCGGCGGACACCGCAGTGCGCAGGATCCGCTCCGCCGCCGTCATCGGCGCGGGCACCATGGGCGGCGGCATCGCGATGAACTTTGCAAACGCGGGCATTCCGGTCACGGTGCTCGACGCGAGCGCCGAGGCGCTCGCGAAGGGGCTCGACATCGTGCGCAGGAATTACGAGAGTGCCGCGAAGAAAGGCAAGCTCTCGCCTGAAGAGCTGGCGCAGAGATCGGGGCTCATCAGCGGCACTCTTGCCGCGCAGGATCTCGCCGGCGCCGACATCGTCATTGAAGCCGTATTTGAAGACCTCGAAGTGAAACGCAGAGTGTTTCAGGAGATCGATGCCGTGGCGAAGCCCGGTGCGATCCTCGCATCCAACACATCGACTCTCAACATCGACACGATCGCGCATTTCACGCAACGGCCGGCGGACGTTCTCGGCATGCATTTCTTCAGTCCGGCGAATGTCATGCGCCTCATCGAGATTGTGCGTGGCCAGGCGACTTCCGATGAGGTACTCGCAAGCATCCTTGCGCTTGCGAAGAAGCTCAAGAAAGTTGGAGTCGTTTCGGGCGTATGCGATGGCTTCATTGGTAATCGCATGCTGCGACCCTACATGCGCCAGGCGGAGCTGCTGCTGCTCGAAGGCGCATTACCTGCGCAGCTGGACGGCGCGCTTGAGCGCTGGGGGTGGGCGATGGGCCCCTGCCGCATGTCAGATCTTGCGGGCAACGACGTCGCGGGATTCATCCGCAAGCGCCAGTACGCCGAGGATCCCGGCGCACCCCATTCGCAGATCGCCGACCGTCTGGTCGAGCTTGGGCGCTTGGGCCAGAAAAGTGGCAGGGGCTACTACCGCTATGCACCGGAGGGACGTGAGGCGCTTCCGGATCCGGAGGTCGAGCGGATCATCCTCCACATCGCCAGGAGCGCGGGGCTCACCCAGCGGCGCATCAAAGATGATGAAATCGTCAAACGCTGCGTGTTCGCGCTCATCAACGAGGGCGCAAAAATCCTGGCGGACGGGATCGCCGCGCGTGCTTCTGACATTGACGTCGTGTACCTCACAGGCTACGGCTTTCCGCTTTTCCGTGGCGGGCCCATGTTCTACGCGGACACGGTTGGCCTGCAGACGATTGTTCACACCATGCATCGTCTCGCCGCCAATCCGGTGGCCGACCCAGGCTCCTGGCAGCCCGCTGCTTTGCTTGCGCGGCTGGCGGTCGAAGGCAAGACCTTCAACGGATAACGTGCGGCGTTTCGATACTCAGTGCGCACGCGTTCGGCCATGCGTCGCATCTTTTGCGCTGCGGGCGCATCGGTAGGAGCTGGTACGATACGCGACCTCGATCGTGTCGCGGCTCTCGCACCGTGATTGATCGATCATAATTAACTTTATGTTCTGCGCTTAATAGATTGAATAATAGAGGATTAATTAACAGATTTTCGAGTGTTTTGGCTCTCACCGTTGCCGCTCTCGGGGGAATCGTCACCGCGCAGGAAATCCAGTCTCCCGCAGCTTCTACGGCGGATGCTGCGAGCTCCGACGCCCCGCTCACTCAGATAGTCATTACCGCAACGCGCGTTGCGCAGTCGAGCTTTGATCTGCCGGTGTCGGTGGACCGGGTGAGTGAGCGGCAGATCCACGAGGGGCAGCTGCAGATCAACCTCTCCGAATCGCTCGATGAAGTGCCCGGCATCTCCGTTCAAAGCCGTCAGAATTACGCGCAGGACCTGCAGCTCTCCGTGCGCGGCTTTGGCGCCCGCTCGAGTTTCGGCGTGCGCGGCGTGCGGCTCTACTCCGACGGCATTCCCGGAACCATGCCCGACGGGCAGGGCCAGTTCTCGCAGTTTGACCTAGGGTCGGCGGATCACATTGAGGTGCTGCGCGGACCGTTCTCGGCGCTCTATGGCAACTCCTCCGGCGGCGTCATCGCAATCTTCACCGCGGATGGCAAGCCGGGTTTCGAAGCCGAAGGCACGGCCGAGTACGGCAGCTTCGACACGCAGCGCTACGCGCTCAAAGGCAGCGGCGCGAGCGGCGCTGTCAACTACGTGGCCGACATCGCGCATTTCCAAACCGACGGCTACCGCGATCACAGCGACGCCGAGCGCAACAATTTGAATTCCAAAGTCGGCATCACGCTCTCCGACGTATCGAAGCTGACGCTGGTGGTCAATGCGATCGAGACGCCCTTCGTGCAGGATCCGCTGGGACTCACGCGTGCCCAGCTGGGCGCCGACCCTACGCAGGCGGGCGTCAACGCCGTGGCCTACAACACTCGAAAATCCCTGAATCAGGAACAGGCGGGCGCCAACTATGAGAGGCAGCTTACGGCTCACGATGATCTCTCGGCCGAGATCTACACTGGACACCGTGATACCACTCAGTTTCAGGCCATCCCTATGGCCACCGAGTCAGCCCCTACCAATCCGGGCGGCGTCATTGATCTCGGGCGTGCCTACTGGGGAACGGATCTGCATGTCACCGATCACCGCAGCATTTCGGGCACACCGCTGCAGCTGACGGCGGGTGTGAGCTACGACGAGCTTGACGAGGCGCGGCGCGGCTTTCTCAATTTCGTCGGCGACACGCTCGGGGTCGAAGGCGCCCTGCGGCGCGATGAGACCAATCATGTTTACGATGTCGACGAGTACCTCCAGGCGCAGTGGGATCCGGGCGAACGCTGGCGGCTCGTCGCCGGACTACGCAACAGCATCGTTGAAGTAAGCTCCTTCAATCACTTGGCCTCGGCAGGCCTCGTGGGTGAAAGCGGCGTGCGCTATAGCGCGACCAATCCGGTTGCGGGCGTGACGTACCGAGCAACCTCCGTGCTCAACTTCTATGCCTCCTACGGCAGGGGGTTCGAGACGCCGACCCTGAATGATCTCGCCTATCGCTCGACCGACGGCAGCATCCCTGGCCTCAACCGTGGCCTTGAACCCGCGCGCAGCGACAACTTCGAGGTGGGGATGAAGGCGGAGGCCAGCCACGTGCGCGGCAGCCTCGACGCGTTTTACATCAGGACCCATGATGAGCTTGCAGTTGCGGCCAATACCGCCGGACGCTCGGTGGATGAGAACATTGATGAGACCCAGCGCCGCGGCGCCGAGCTTGGCCTCGACGCCTGGTGGAGCGGCGGCTTCACCGCAAGGCTCGCCTACACCTATATCAAGGCGACCGTCGTGTCGCCCTACAGCACCTGCATTACCGTGCCGTGTCATCCGCTCGTCATTCCCGAGGGGAATCGCCTGCCTGCCGTTCCCGCGAACTCTGTCTATGGTGGACTCACCTGGCGCTACGCCCCGGCCGGATTTTCGATCACGGCGGAGACGATTGGCCGCGCCGAAATCTACGTGGACGACCGCAACAGCGATGCGGCACCGGGCTATTGGACAGAGAATGTGCGCTTCGGCTTCGAGCAGGACGCCGGCCATTGGCACGTCACGGAGTACGCGAGCGTGAACAACCTGACCGACCGGCGCTACGTGGGCTCGGTCATTGTCAACGAGACGAATTCGCGCTTCTTCGAGCCGGCACCCGGTCGCACCGCCTTGGTGATGTTTACCGCCGCGTACCGCGATCGGCCCGCGTCGCCCTAAAAGATTTGATGAACTCTGGCTCACATTCGACGCGTACAATACGGTCTCGAGTACCCTTGGGATGGATCTTGCGCTGCAGATGCGGGCACATCTTTTGCTTTGCTCGCGTCTTTGCGCACCGGCGTGTGGGCGCAATGATCGCGTCCGTAGCGAATCAGGCAACTACCGCACGCTCGGAGGGTCGAAATGCGCTTGGACCGCCGGGGTCCGCGCGGTGCAGGTAGGTCCCGTAGCGCCGGCACCATCGGTATTGCCGTGGCGCCCCACTGTGGGGCGTGCCGCGGTCCATTGATCGAACGGATGCAAAATGGCGCTTGCCTTGCTCGGCGGCACTCAAAGCCGAGCGCACACGATGGGAGGACACGTGAATTCAACACAGCAGCTGCATGATCTGGGTCAAAGCCTTTGGCTCGACAACATCACACGCACTCTCCTGGCGGATGGCACGCTGCGCCGCTACATCACGGATCTTTCGATCACCGGCCTGACCTCCAATCCCACGATCTTCGATGAGGCCATCAAGAAGAGCAGCGCCTACGATGATGCGATCGAGCGTAAGACGGCGGCGGGCGGCTCCGGCGAGGGGCTGTTCTTCGAGCTGGCCCTTGAGGATTTGACGCAGGCCGCGGATCTGTTCCGGCCAATTCACGACGCGACCGGCGGCGTCGACGGCTGGGTATCGCTCGAGGTATCGCCGCTCCTCGCGAATGACACGGCCGGCACCGTCAAGGCGGCGTTGCAACTGCATGAGCGTGCACAGCGCCCGAACCTCTTCATCAAGATTCCAGGTACTCGCGCGGGCATCTTGGCCATCGAGCAGGCGATCTTCGCCGGCGTGCCCGTGAATGTGACTCTGCTCTTTTCAACCGCGCAGTACATCGCGGCGGCCGAGGCCTACATGCGCGGCATCGAACGGCGCATTGCCGCCGGTCAGGATCCGAAAGTCGGCTCGGTTGCATCGCTCTTTATCAGCCGCTGGGACGTGGCGGTGAAGGACAAAGTGCCGCCGGCGCTGCGCAATCGCCTCGGGATTGCCGTCGCGAAGCAGGCCTATCAGGCCTACCGTGAACTTCTGGACTCGCCGCGCTGGCGCAAGCTTGCCGGCGCCGGGGCTAGGCCGCAGCGGCTGCTCTGGGCCAGCACCGGACCCAAGGATCCGGCCGCTCCCGACACTCTCTATGTGGATGCCCTCGCCGCACCGGATACGGTCAACACCATGCCGGAGAAAACCTTGCACGCCTTTGCCGATCACGGCCGCCTGCAGGGGGCCATGCCGCTCGATGGCGGCGACGCCGCGAATGTGCTCGCGGAGTTTGCGCATGACGGCGTGGATCAGAATCAGCTGGCGGCCCAGCTGCAGCGCGAAGGCGCCGAGTCGTTCACCAAATCCTGGCGCGACCTCATGGATGTGCTGGTCGCGAAGAGCGTCGCCATTGCCACCGGTACACACAAGAGTGTGGGGCGCGCATGAGCGCAATCCCTCGTACCGCGCCGACGCCGCTTGCCGAGCGCCCGGCGTGGCGCGCGCTTCTCGAGCATCATAAAAAGACCGGGACGTTGCATCTGCGGGATCTTTTTGCTGCCGATGCGGGCCGCGGCGAACGCCTGACGCTTGAGGCTGCCGGGCTGTATCTGGATTACTCGAAGAATCGCATCACCGACGAGACCATCGCGCTCCTCATGGGTCTGGCAAGCGAATGCGGCCTGCGAGAGCGCATCGCGGCGATGTTCAGCGGCGAGAAGATCAATGTGACCGAGGGGCGCGCCGTGCTGCACGTGGCGCTGCGCGCGCCTGCGGGTGAGCGGATGCTCCTTGACGGCGTTGACGTCGTGCCCGAAGTGCAGGCCGTGCTTGCGCGCATGACGGCCTTCTGCGACGACGTGCGCAGCGGCAGCTGGCGCGGCCACAGCGGCCGGCCGATCCGCAATGTCATCAACATCGGCATCGGCGGCTCCGACTTGGGGCCCGTGATGGCCTATGAGGCGCTGCGCCATTACAGCCGCCGCGACATGACCTTCCGTTTCGTCTCCAATGTGGACGGCACGGACTTCGCGGAGGCGACCCGCGACCTGGATCCCGGGGAGACACTCTTCATCGTCTGCTCGAAGACGTTTACGACGCTTGAGACCTTGACCAATGCGCACACGGCACGCGAGTGGGCCTTGCGCAAACTGGGCGACGAGCGCGCCATACGCCGGCATTTCGTCGCCGTGTCGACCAACGCCGAGGAGGTGGCCAAATTCGGCATCGACCCGCAGAACATGTTCGGGTTCTGGGATTGGGTCGGCGGGCGCTACTCCATGGACTCGGCGGTGGGCCTGTCCACCATGCTCGCTATCGGTCCGGAGGGCTTTCGCGCCATGCTCGCAGGCTTCCATGCGATGGATGAGCATTTTCGCAGCGCGCCTTTCGAGCGCAACCTGCCGGCGCTCATGGGGCTGCTGAGCGTCTGGTACAACGACTTCTTCGGCGCGCAGACGGCCGCGGTCTTTCCCTATGATCAGTATTTGAAGCGCTTTCCCGCCTATCTGCAGCAGCTCACCATGGAGAGCAACGGCAAACACGTGACGCTCACGGGCGCGCCCGTCGGCGTGCAGACGGGACCCATCTACTGGGGCGAGCCCGGCACCAATGGCCAGCACTCCTTCTATCAGCTCATCCACCAGGGCACGCGACTCATCCCCTGCGACTTCATCGGGTTCTGCCAGAGCTTAAATCCGCTCGGTCAGCACCACGACCTGCTGCTCGCCAATCTCTTCGCGCAGACAGAAGCCCTGGCGTTCGGCAAGACGGCAGCGGAAGTGGCTGCGGCGGGAACTCAAGCAGAGCTCGTGCCGCATCGAACCTTCGAGGGCAATCGTCCGACGAACACGCTGCTCGCCGAGCGCCTGACGCCGCACACGCTCGGGCTCCTGGTCGCGCTCTACGAGCACAGCGTATTCACCCAGGGGGTGATCTGGAGCATCGACTCCTTTGATCAATGGGGCGTCGAGCTGGGTAAGGTGCTCGCCAACCGCATCGTGCCGGAGCTTGCCAGCGCAACCGATCCCAAGCTTCTCCACGACAGTTCGACGAACGCGCTCATTCGCCGCTACCGCCGGTTGCGCTGGGTCGCGCCGTGAGCACCACCTTGAGTCCGCTCGCCGGTAAGCCCGCGCAGGAGGGCGGGCGGCTCGATGTCGCCAAGCTCATCGATGCCTATTACAGCCGCCGACCGGACCCGAAGGTTGCGGGCGAGCGCGTGGCCTTTGGCACATCAGGGCATCGCGGCACCTCGCTCGACGGCACTTTCAATGAAGCGCATGTCCTTGCGATCAGCGAGGCAATCTACCGCTACCGCAAGAAGGAGGGCATCGACGGGCCGCTCTTCATCGGCATCGATACGCATGCCCTGTCCGTGCCTGCATTGCAGAGCGCACTTGAAGTGCTCGCGGCCAACGGCACCGAAATCATGATTTCCAAGGGCGGCGAATACACTCCGACGCCAGCCGTGTCGCTCGCCATCCTGGTCCATAACCGCGCTCGCAAGTCGCATCTCGCAGACGGCATCGTCATCACGCCCTCGCATAATCCGCCTGACAGCGGCGGCTTTAAGTACAACCCGCCGAACGGCGGGCCGGCCGATACGGCGATCACGGCGTGGATAGAAAACACCGCGAATGCGCTGCTCGAGGCGGAGCTCAAGGGTGTAGCGCGCATACCGGTCGAGCGGGCGCGCCGCGCTGCAAGCACCCATGAGCACGACTATCTGCAGGCTTACGTCCGCGATCTGGGCAATGTCATCGATTTTGATGTCATCAGGAGCGCGGGATTGGCGTTGGGCGTTGACCCCATGGGCGGCGCCGGCGTGCATTATTGGGCGCGCATCGCCGCGCACTACGCCATTGACCTCACCGTGGTAAGCGAGGAGGTCGATCCGACCTTCAACTTCATGACCCGCGACTGGGATGGCCGCATCCGCATGGACCCGTCTTCGGTGTACGCCATGCGGCGCCTGATTGGCATGAAGGATCGCTTTGACATCGCCTTCGGCTGCGATACCGACCATGACCGCCACGGCATCGTGACGCGGGACGCCGGGCTCTTGCCGCCGAACCACTATTTAAGCGTGGCAATCGATTATCTCTTCCGCCATCGTCCGCGCTGGAAAGCCACGAGCGCGGTGGGCAAGACGCTGGTGAGCAGCGCCATGATTGACCGCGTGACGGCGCGGCTCGCGCGCAGGCTCTATGAGGTTCCGGTCGGCTTCAAATGGTTCGTCGCAGGACTCCTCGACGGTGGCCTCGGGTTCGGTGCGGAGGAGAGCGCCGGGGCGACATTCCTGCGCACCGACGGCACGGTGTGGACCACGGACAAGGATGGCATCGCGGCCGCACTTTTGTCCGCGGAGATCACCGCGCGCACGGGCCGCGATCCGGGCGCGCTGTATCGTGAGCTGACGAAAGACTTGGGCGAGCCGGCCGCCGATCGCGTGGAGGCGCGCGCGAGCGCCGAGCAGAAGGCGGTGCTCGCGAAGCTCTCCCCCGAGCAGGTGCAGCGCACCGATCTTGCCGGCGAGAAAATCGAAAAACTCCTGACGCGCGCGCCGGGAAACGATGCGCCGATCGGCGGCCTGAAAGTCGTCACCGAAAACGCCTGGTTCGCGGCACGTCCGTCGGGAACTGAAGATATCTACAAGATCTACGCCGAGAGTTTCCGCGGCGATGATCACCTGCGCGCCATTCTCACCGAGGCGCAGGCGATTGTGAGCGACGCGTTCGCCGCGGCGGCAGGCAAGTCGGGCGGCGCAGCGCGACCACAGCCAAGCGCCGACCGCCTGGCCGTGGAAGCCTGGCAGAACGAAGGCGATCCCAACTAATTCCGGCAGGCATCACGGAGCCATCGAGCAGCAAACTGTATGTGGATCGTCAAAATTGCATTACAGCGCCCGTATACGTTCATCGTGCTTGCGATCTTGATTCTGTTGATGGGCGTATTCGCAATTCTGCGCATGGCGCGCGATATCTTTCCAAACATCAACATCCCGGTCGTCGCGGTCATCTGGAACTACACCGGCCTGCAGCCCGACGAGATGGCGACCCGCATCATTCTCTCCAGCGAGCGCTCGGCGCAGACGACCGTCAATGACGTGGAGCACACCGAGTCGCAGTCGCTCAACAGCATTGCGGTGGTGAAATACTTCTTCCAGCCGGGGGCGAGTGAGGAGCTGTCGTTTGCGCAGATCACCGGCGTGTCGCAGACGCAGCTGCGCCAGTCGCCGCCGGGAACGACGCCGCCTTTCGTCCTCGCCTATAACGCCTCCACCGTGCCGATCATTCAGCTCGCACTTTCGAGCGATTCCTTGTCGGAGGCGGAGATCTTCGACCTTGGCAACAACATCGTGCGCACTGGGCTTTCCACGATCCCGGGGGCCGCCATGCCGTATCCGTACGGCGGCAAACAGCGTCAGGTGCAGGTGGACCTTGACCCATCGGCGCTGCGCTCCAAGGGTCTGTCCGCCTCCGACGTGACGAACGCCATCGCCGCGCAGAATCTGATCCTGCCCGCCGGCACCCAGAAAATCGGCGATCTCGAATATTACATCGGCGTCAACGCAAGCCCGACGAAGGTCGCCGAGATGAACGACCTGCCGGTGAGTGCGCATAACGGCAGCGTCGTCTATGTCCGGGATGTCGCCCACGTGCGCGACGGCTACCCTCCGCAGACCAACATTGCGCGTCTGGAAGGCCGGCGCGCCGTGCTGATGAGCGTGTTGAAGAGCGGCAAGAGCTCGACCCTCGATGTGATCAACGCCATCAAGAAGAAGCTGCCGGGGATCCAGGAGACTCTGCCGGCGTCGCTCAAGATCGAAGCGATCGGCGATCAGTCGCTCTTCGTGCGCTCGGCGATCGATGGAGTGGTGCGTGAGGCCGTCATCGCCGCGGCACTGACCGGGCTCATGATCCTCCTCTTCCTCGGCAGCTGGAGAAGCACGATCATCATTTCGCTATCGATACCGCTGTCGATTCTGGCATCGATTGCCTGTTTATCGGCGCTCGGCGAGACCATCAATATCATGACCCTGGGCGGTCTTGCGCTGGCGGTCGGCATCCTCGTGGACGATGCCACGGTGACGATCGAGAACATCAATTTTCATCTTGAACAGGGCGAGGCCGTCGAGCCTGCGATATTGGCCGGCGCGCAGCAGATCGCTCTGCCGGCGCTGGTCTCGACGCTTGCGATCTGCATCGTGTTCGTGCCCATGTTTCTCCTCGCCGGAATCGCGAAATTCCTCTTCGTGCCGCTCGCCGAAGCGGTCGTCTTCGCCATGCTGGCCTCCTATATCCTGTCGCGCACTCTGGTGCCCACGCTGTCCAAATATTGGCTGCAGGCTCACGATGAACACGCGG
>Ga0182024_10013389_pt1 | contig 16024 bp, 17 predicted proteins | sample P32metaG_FD_120480 | JGI IMG/M metagenome (GOLD analysis project Ga0182024, IMG submission 120480) | Permafrost microbial communities from Stordalen Mire, Sweden - P3-2 metaG (Illumina Assembly) | ecosystem: Environmental > Terrestrial > Soil > Wetlands > Permafrost | place: Sweden: Stordalen... | reverse complement strand
GAGGTGACTTATGCGCAAGACGGCCGGTTATACACGGTGAAGGGGGCGCATTGCATTCTCGCTTGCTGGCACCAGGTCATTCCATTACTCACAAACGAGCTGCCGGCGGCGCAAGTGGCGAATTTGCGATCGGCGGAAAAGGTGCCGCTGGTCTACACCAACGTGGCTCTAAGAAATTGGGAGAGCTTCGTCCGCTTACAGACGCGAAGCGTCACTGCGCCTGGATCTTATTTCACTGAGTTCGGCCTGGACCGTCGCGTGAGTATTGGCGACTACCATTGCACCAAGCGGCCGGATGAGCCGATCGTGCTCACCATGGAACGTTATCCCTGCTCACCCGGACACCCGGCGCGGCAACAACATATTGCCGGACGCTACGATCTATATGGCACCTCATTCGAGACCTTCGAAAGAAAGATCAGGGAGTTGCTTGCCCGGAGTGTGGGGGCCGGCGGATTTGATCCCGCGCGGGATATCGCGGCGATTACGGTGAATCGGTGGCCGCATGGTTACGCTTATCAATACAACTCTTTGTGGGATCCCTTCTGGCTGAACGGCGGCCCGCTGCCCTGCGTTGAGGCCCGGAAGCCTTTTGGACGGATCGCTATCGCCAATGCGGATGCCGATGCTTACGCGTACACTGACTGTGCCATTAACCAGGCGTATCGGGCAGTGGGTGAGCTGAAAATTGCTGCGGGTTGAGAGGAAAAGCAGGGCTCTCTGATGCGCTAGGTCCGGTGAAGAACATTTCCCGGAAGGTCAGTGCGAATCCCTTGTCTAGAGAAGAGGCTGCGCTGTAGGTCGTTTCGGAGATTCCTGATCTCCCCGGTGCATTTTCTGCCCCCGCAAAGCTTTCCGAAAAGAATGCACTTTGTGAGAGAAAAGAGAGATAAGCCCCCCGGCCGGCGCTTCCATGCGGGAAAAAGATTGAGCGATAAGCGAGAAAAGACCTACTCGGCTGGTTACTCATTTTCCGTGAGTGCCTCCGCGGCTTGCTGTTGTTGGACGGGTAACGAGAGGGTAGAGCGTCGACCGCCGGTTTGCTCTATGTAGGCGGCGAGTGCGCCGAAGGCGGCAAGTTGTTCGAGCGCAGCATCGATGCGTTGGCTATTGACGTGACCATAGAAGAGACGACTGATCTGATTCCTCGAGAGACCGTTGGGGGAGGCTTCGACGGCCTCGCGAATGCGGTCGGCGATGGGGTCTCCGGTAGCCAGGCCGAAGAGGCGGACGGCGCTGCGGTAACAGTAGGTCCATACGGCGTAGGCCGCTTCGAGGTGAGGGAGGCAGACAATCTCACTACAGTCCAGGGCGGCATAAAGGGCGCTGAGGCGTAGGACCTGGGCCTCGCCACGGCTTGTGGCTGCGCCCCGCAGGCCGGGATCACGATAGCTGAGCGATTCATAGCAATCCTCCCAAAGCTTCTGAGCTTCTTCGTCGCGGCGAAAGAGGATTTCGGGCCGCGCGGTAGCCCAGGCAACGGCGGTCCGCAGTGTGCCGGCGATGGCGGATAATTCATGCGCGGGCGCGCTGCCGCCGCCGGGGAGGCAGTTGCTGCGCTCGACCCATGTCCAAAGGCAGCGGTTGGCGAAGCCGTTGTGGGCTTCGTGACGCTGGAGTGTTTGGGTGAGCTCCCGCTGGGTGATATGCGCGATGAGGCTGAGGTGGGTGCCGGTGGCACGCAGTTGGTGGTGCATGTCGAGGGTGGGGAGGTTGCCATTATCCCAAGCGCATCGGAGCAATGGAGAGAGGTGACCGTTGCCGCGTTTGAGGGAGTGGACGACGGTGGCAAACTCCTCTGAGAGGGCGAGGAGACGGCGGTCGGTGGGCGGCTGCTGATCGCGGAGGGATTGTACGAGTCCGTTGGCGGTGAGGCGCGCGCTGTTGACGCGGGTGGAGAGCCAGGACGGGTCGACGCCGGCGAAGAGGTTGGCGATGAGGTTCCAGCTGGTGCCTTTGCGTCCTTTGCTGGAATCGCCGACGAGGATGACGAAGAGGTTGAGGGCGTGGCGGGTGGATTCGACCATGCAGTGGGGGCCGGGGCCGATGAGATTGCCGAAGGCTGCGAGGAATTGGAGGAGGAGCGCAGCGGGATGCCCTTCGGTGTGGGGCGCGAGGGTGTTGACGATGCGTCCGGCGGGTCCGTGGAGGGCGGCTTCGTCGAGCTCCTGATGGGTGGGTGGTTGCCGTGAGGCTGCGGGCGGAGGCTCTGGCTGCTCGGGGGTGGGTGGCGGGTTTGGGTTTGGCTGCGAGAGGCGGCTTTGCAGTTGGGTCAGGCGATGTTCTACCTCGGCGGCGGTGGGCACATAGGGGGACGGGGTGGTGAGGTCTTGGGAGGGTTGGTTTGGATTGGCTGCCATGAATGGCCACTCCTTTAGTTGCTTATGGTTCGAGGTTCTGTGGCGGTTACGAACCAATTTAGTTGATTGCTGGACTCACGATCCCATGGTTATTGGTGGCGCACAAGGAGGTTTGGAAATAAACATGAGGACGGAGGGGTAGTTAACTGGAAGTTACTCCCTGCCGGTATTGGTAATCATTGCATGGGATTCGCTGCGCGGCGCGCGGGCGCTACACCTTGAGCTCCGTCGCTGAGCGGGGAGAAATATTGCGTACGGGCCCGATCGCGGGGTTCTCCTCATCTAGATAAGCACGATCCCGGAGGAATAGGTATCGTGTCGCCGAATCTTTCGTCCTGGAATCCTTCAAGCCTGAAGGTGTACACTTATGTGTACACATGCCAGGAGGTCCTATGCCTACCATCAAAGTCGGAGTGCGAGAGTTCCGCGAACAAATCGCGCGTTTCCTAGAATCTGACAGCCCTGTTGCCGTTACCCGCCGCGGCGAAACGCTTGGCGTCTATGTTCCGACGCCCCGTAAGGCAGTGAGGCCGGCGGACCTTGCCGAGCTACGAGCCGCCGCGGATCGGCTAGCAGAAGCACTATCCGATGTAGACGAAGAAGAGGTCGTATCGGAATTCAAGAGGATGCGTCGTGGGAAGGCTGCCGGTCGTTGAGATGATTGTCCTGGACGCCAATATCCTGATTCGCGCCGTCCTGGGACGACAAGTCCGGCAGCTTCTCGAAACCTACGCTGGCCATGGAATTCGGTTTTATGCTCCCGAGATTGCGTATGCCGAAGCAGCGAAATATCTGCCGCCTTTGTTACGGAAGAAGGGGAAGTCGGACGCCGATCTTCCTGCGACGCTCGCATATTTGCAATCCCTCGTTCAACCGATCCTTCAGGATTCGTATGGCCTCTTTGAGGAAGAAGCCAGGCAGCGCTTACGCGGTCGGGATGAGGAGGATTGGCCGGTGCTGGCCGCGGCATTGGCCCTGTCCTCAAGCGATCTGGACCGAGGACACGGACTTCTTCGGCGCAGGAATCGCGGTTTGGACTTCCGACCGCATCGAGATCTTTCTAAAAGAGCAGCTGAAATCCCTCGAAGCGGGCGAAACCTAGGCGCCTTCCCTGCGTTCGTGGTCGTCTGAATTAAATGGCACAGGTCGCAAGCAAGGGTTGCGAAGGCGAAAATCAGGAAGTAGAGCTGCCGCAAGGGATGAGGGCGAACGGCTGAATTTGCTGCAATGGGTATGCTGCTCCCCGAATTCCCCGTCCCCGAATTACCCCCCGAATTACCCCTTGTTTTCTCTCTACTGGTTTTTCTCTAGGAATAGGCGGGATAAATGAGTCAGATCTTGAAGGCTCGTTCCGTCTGAGTGCCGTCTTTCTCCAATGCAATTCTTATCTCTCCCACCTGGTTCATAGCTGTCAGACTGAATAGGTACTTGTCGTCAACGCTTGTATCCAGGCTGATCCAAGCTCGAAATTGCGTCTTTGCTGGGACGCGAACACTTGGTTTGTCTTCTGACCATTTTCCGTTTTCAATGACTTTCATTTGTAGTGGTGAAAAATTCTTGAACAGACGAATCATGCCGTGCCATTGGGACGGCCCAGCGGTCAACTCGTCAGCTGAGTTGTTTTTGAAAGTAAATATGATCTTGCGTTTGTGAACTAAATCTTGCTGGAATTCGGACACAACCTCTTCCAGGGAAATACTCTGCGCGAGATTGTAGGAGGATTGGCCGTTTCGGATGTGCTGCTGCGCAGTATCAATGAATTTATCTTGACGCGTGATCCATTTATTTTCAGGAACATAAGTGCAATCAACCGTCTGCCGCACGACCTCTCGCAGGTTAGCGTGAGCAGTTCGATCCATAATCTTTCCGGATTGCACCCCGGTGAGCATTCCACCAACTTCTTTGAACTCCAAAGGCGGGATAAGACAAGAAAAGAAACGCCTGCCGCCAGAGGAGTCTGGGAAAGCCGCCATCCTTGCCGCGCCGAGTTCAGCCATGCAGAATTGACTTTTCAAGTAGCCCTCCGAGAGAAGGCAGATTAAAAGGTGAGCTTCGTCTAGATGGCGCAAGATGTCATCGACGAAGTTATGGCCAATCTCAATGCTGCCAGGCTGCGAACTAAAGAATGTTTGATCGGGATGCACTCCCATTCCGAGTTCGAGGAAATCAACGAGGGCTGAAGCTATCTCGCGATCTACGGCGGCATGGCTGACAAAGATTTTCATGACCACGCCAGTTTACCCTCACCTGCCCGCGCCTGTGTGCACCTGTACCGGGCAAACGCTCGGGACCGATCGGGGGGTCTTGCTGCAGATCGCGGACGGCGTGGAGTGGACGCGGCGGGACAAACGGAAACCATCAGTGCTTAGAGAAGAGATAGGCTCCCAAACTGAAAGCTCCTACGATCATTGTCGCGATTGCAGTCAAAACAGCCCAGAGCTGGGCCGCCTTGAAACTGCTTAGCATTTGCCCTACGGTCATTTGGCCTGCATCGATGCTTTTCGACGCGGCTGCCTGCGCGCCTGGGCGTCCTTCCTCCAGCTTCTGTTTCCAACTTGCTAGAACGCCATTGAATTCAGCTGTCGCCAGAGAAGAGGCTGCAAGGGGCATCTGCTGAACGTACCAGTCGTAACCGGGCTCTAGTAGGCCTTCTCGCTTAACACCAGTCTGAACGATCACAAGCAACGGAAGACCCGACGCATATGCCATTGCTGCCTCGATTTGGTTCCAGGGCGTCGCAAGCCGGACCCCCGCTAAAGGAGTCTGTTGAGAACCACCGGGCCTGTCGAAACCGGCGGGAAAGTATGTGCGTTCAAGGGCAATGACAATCACCCCCGTGCATCTCTTCATCAAATCGCTGATCGTCTTTAACGGCGCATCGGAACTAAACGTGTCTCTGCCCACCGTGTGGGGCACGAGGCCTTCAGCACGAAGGCGTGCCTCCACAGAACAAACGAAGGCTTCTTGCTCTTCGGTGGCGGTCTTCCCGACACTCACAAAAATGTGGTCGCCTGCGGCCATTGGTTGGTATGTTATACCCCGCGGCGCCGGTCCGGATAGCTATACTTGAGACTTGCATTCGGGGCATTGAAGGGACAGCCCGTTCATGCTAAAAGTACCCGTCCCGTCTGACGACTAAACCCTGACGACTAAACCCTTGACGACTAAACCCTGACGACTAAACCCTGACGACTAAACCCCTGGTGCTCCGTCCCTGCGAGGAGAAATTTCGTACAGCCCTGCTTCCGGGAAGTTCTCCCGATCCTGACGACGGCGCTCTTCCTGGTTAGGGCATTTTCACTTCTACTCTGCACAGGTGAGTGCGGCGAGGTGCGGCTTTTCTTGAGGAAAAGCCGCGTCGGGATCGGTTGCTCTGTATGCACCAGAAGTGAAAATCTTTTAGCGTCGAGAAATGATCGCCGCCAGTTCCCGGTTCGAGGCACCCAGTGCAAATAGTGGCTGGTTTCCTCGAAGAGTGTATTCTGGTGGCAGCACCTAATTAGGTGCCACAAACGGGGTAAATACGCTGGACATCACTCGTGACATTCAATCCCTGACTACATTTCGCCGGTCTTCCGGCGACTTCATGAAACAGCTCAAGAAGACCAAGCGCCCGGTAGTGCTCACGGTTAACGGCAAAGCTGCAGCCGTGGTGCAGGACGCCGAAGCCTATCAGCGTCTGCTCGACATAGCCGCGCGCGCCGATGCTGAGGAAGGTATTCGCCAGGGGCTCGACGACGTAGCACATGGCCGTACACGACCAGTCCGAGAGTTTTTCGACGAGTTTGAAGCCAAGAATGGCATACGTCGTTAACATCGCTGTCCGAGCAGAGCGCGAATTTGCCAGCCTGTACCGGGAGATCGATGCCGAGGAGTCTGATGCAACCCTGAAGTGGTACCGAGGGCTCAAGAAGGCTGTTCTCAGCCTGGAAGAACTGCCAAACCGCTGCCCCTTGACGCCGGAGAAAGGGCAAACCCGCCATCTCCTCTACGGCAACAAGCCTCACGTCTATCGTGTCATATTTCGGGTTGTTGGGAAACAGAAGCGGGTTGACGTGCTCCATATTCGCCACGGCGCGAGAGACAAATTGAAGGCGTCGGAAGTTGGGTAGATACCGGCCCAGCACAATACCACTCCAGTGAAAGGGTCACTTCCGGTCTGGCCACGAATCTTGTGGCCACGAATCTTCCGTCTGGCCACGAATCTTCTGGCCACGAATCTTCCTCTCTTAAGACAGGATGTTATCGGTGCGATCCGTAACAGTGAGTGTACGTCATGTCTGTCACCGGGTTTTCACCGTCACCGGATTTTCACCCCGGCTGTCCGGGCACAGAAACGAGAATAGGTTCTGTTTCAATAGGTTCCGTTTCCCTTTTCTTTTTACTACCAATGACCATTGCGCCCTGAAGATAGAGAAATTTATCGATATCCTTAAACGTGAACTCCCCAAGCCGGTTCCTTTCCTGGAATTTCTCGATGACCTTTTTGAAATTGGGATAATCCCACAGGTCATTCTGACTGAATCTGTCGAGGCAATCATTATTAACGAGATGGCACAAGTACGCGTAAACTCGGGAGTCGAAGATGGGGTAAGCGTTCGGATTATGCCAACTGCAATATTTTGTGGCGAATGAGTAGTAAAAGTAAACCTTCTTGCAAAGGACCTCCGTTTTCGCAAGACGGCTAACTAACCCATCATCGCCCCGCTCTAAATCCGAATCGATGCCGAGAGTTACTATATGCTCGGCAACGTCAAAGATCGTCGGAATACTTGCGCGGTACAGAGGGATCTGAGTTGAGTACAACGTGTTAAGGGCTGTTACCTTCAACAAAACTTGGGCAGGCTGAGTGTTGCGGGGATACTGCCTAAACAATTCTTGGAGTGCCTCTTCGAGAATCTTGTTTTCGGAGTCAAACTCAGCATCGGCTTGTCTGATGTCGTCAGCAGATGGCTTCGTCACGATTTCAATCATAATTTCATCCTAAGCGGGGTTCTGTCGCTCAGTCCAAATGCCTCGTCAGAGCATCGAATTTCTTCGTCAGGTCGGTACGCACAATCTACTCCTTTTTCATAGTGGCCGCTGCGGCCCGCCATCTAGGTGAGACCCACCTTGAGTTCCGGTTATGCCTCGATCCTGCGGGCCACCCTTCAGACGGCCAACCAGGGGGAGCGGGCTGGAGCTTCGCGCCACTGCGGGACTACCATAATCTAAAGGCAGGACAAACGCCAAATGGTCAGAATCTATACCGATGCCAACATCCTTCGCCGTTTCGGATCAGCATTTACCACAAGGACGCTCCCAGGAGATCTATCTGTCCAACTGTTGGTGAGCCCTTTAGCACTCATGGAAGTGCTCTCTCAGTTAGGTACAGAGGATGCCCAAGAAGCATTCAATGCTGTACACGCGCTACCTCGGGTTCATAACCAGGGTCCTACGGGGGTGCTGCCTTGGTCAGACGATTTCTTCAGGATGGCTCTTTTCAACCAACCGCCCATCGAGGACGTGACCACGCCGCTTCTTAACAGGGCAGTCAACAATGTTTTGAATGCTACCGGCCCGGAGGAACTCAGAGCTGATGGCGCGGAAATGCGGGCGCTTCTCGACCGAGAAAAAAATGCAGCGGCGGAGAATCTCACAAACCTGCTCACTAGCTGGAGATCAGAGGGGCCCCTCCCAGAGCGAGAGCACCAAGCTATTTTTGCCCGGTCAATTGCTCGCCGGGCTGGCGTTGACGAGAACAGTGTGGACGTTGATCAAGTGGTAAGTCGCTTGAATGCGCACTATACCTTCGAGAAGCAACGAGTTGAGGCGGGTAGCTCCAACCCTGATTACAACGTCAGCAGTCGTGCCAACGACGTCTATGACGCTGAGCTGCTCATTTATCTTGCTGATCCTTTGCTACGGCTGCTCACATATGACCGTGGTTTTCGGCGTGCTAGGGGGTCGCCCCAAGCGAACAGAATTCACATTGAGACAGTTAATTCTTTGCAGGATGCAGACCGAGTGACCGAAACCCTACGAAGGATCGTAGAGAGGGCCGAAGAGGAGAGTCGGCAGCCTTGAAAACCTGGTGACGAGGCAAAGGCGGGACGGCAAAGGGAGGCAGATGGAACAACGACCGTTGTGTGAGAGCCCCGTCTAGATATCAAATCTAAAGTGGTGATTGCCCCGTCTGCCCGGTTACCGTCGCAGTCGTTATTGCGTTATGGGTTACGCGCCGTCATCACCGCATTCTGTCCGATACCTTAACCGTCCTAGGGAGCCGGAAGAGCACTTCAAATTGTTGGGAACTTCATTCCTACAACCTTCGACAGTGCAATGCACCATGGTTCATCCCTTTCGTGGGCGACTCATCGAGCCGTTGCGGGAGCAATTATAGACTCTCTAAAGGCCTCAAGCTTCAAGGCGGGACGCACGAGGTTGCCGCATCGGGAAAGCTCTACCGAGCAATCCCCTACCATTCGGAGGTGGAGGATTGGAACGTGGGAGGGGGGCAGACAAAGTTACCTGTCGTTGTACCTCTGTTGATCGGAGGGAACTTGCACCGAATCGACTTGCCCAAAGCAAACCCGAAATAAAACCTGGGAAGAGACGGGCCGTTCGCCCGTCCGACGGTTCCAAGCGGAGGAATCGCACGTCTGTCAACGGGTTTTTTGTCAACTGGTTTTGAAGAGGTGCCATGCGGGCAGCGCGGGAAAGCAGGTGAATAGGTATCCTGTCACCAGATTCGACAACGTGGGGACCCTGTCGCCGCCTTTCGGGGCTCCGCGAAAGGTCAATAAGGCTTGACCAGCAGGTTCGAGACGGTGATCTTACAGCCCAGGTGTTTCCCAACCGATTCCACCAACGCCTTGCTCCTCGACTGCATTGGCTCTTCCGCCGGACCCACAATAACCTCAGTGATCAGACGCATGAGATCAAGGTCCCCTATCTCGATGCCGGTGTGCAAACCAGCATTAAGAGCGGAGGATGAGAAGAATTCTTCAACAGCGGAGGATGAGAAGAGTTCGCCCATTATGCGGGTAACTTCTGGAGTTTCAAGTTCTGCTGGGGTGACGCTCTCGATCCGCTGGTATAGTTGTCGGATTTCTTCTTCCAATCTCGCAGCCGCCGGTTCTCCAGCCATGCTTAAACCTCGGTGGTACCCCCACTCGTTCGGGTCCAGAATGACTGCTCGAACCTCGTTCTCGAAACTGTATGAAAGGTCCTTGCGGAAAACTATGGTCTGCCCGACTTCCGCTTCAGCATAAGTAGGCCGGTGAATGTAGTTCACACTGCCGACGCAGGACATCTCTTTTCGGGACCTCAGGACCTCTTTCAGTCGCCCGACCGTGGATTTGATTGCAACGGTGCCTTCCCCCCGGTTGTAAAGGTCCCACATCGCCATCGACTCCTCTTCCCCTTCGCGCCAACAGCTCACGAAAGCAAATTGGCGCATAAGCATGCTGAGCTTTTCGAGATTGGAGAGTCCACCCTTCGCCTGGCGCTCCGCCAGTTCCCTCTCAGTGAAAGTTCCCTCCAGCGGATCTTTGAATTTGTCCGCACGATGAAACCGCAGTTTCTTCATATGAACCAGTTCAACGAAACTAAAAAAGCTCAGATACCGCCATAGAACCCGGTCATCCGGAGGCGTCTTCACGCCCTCAAAAGCCGTCAGCCCCCAATCCATTCCTTGGCTCCTTTTTGGCTTGTCAAAGCCTCGCGCACAGGCTACCTGCTGGCGCTGAATCTGAACAGAGTTGAAGGGACAGACTGATCAATCACCTCACCGAATTCGGAATCCCGATGAATGGTGGCACGATGGTGGTTGTTCCGTCTGGTCCCGCCTTTACTCTGTCCGCCTTTAGTCGCCTTTACTTGTCTACCTGTCCTACAACAGCTACAGCTTTTGAAAAATTGCCGCTGCACATAGCAAACTAAATCAGCTACGCGGCTCTCCAGTGGTCGGGAACTTTCTTGTTGTTCAAGTGTCGTACTCTTGCAACGAGTGGGTGGTGTCCTTGAGCCTTTCCCCAATCGATGGCTTCCCGCTGGGTGCGAAAAGTGCTGAGTACATGATCTGCATGATCTTCGACAACGTAGTCCGCAATGGGTGATCCTTCGCGGTGCCCTTTAGGACGTGCTTCAACGTACACGTTTGCCATGACTGCTCTCCCGTTTTAAAAGGTGAGACTGCTTTTTCTTTACGAACAAGGAAGATAAGGGTGAAGACGAAGCCATTGACCGCTTCATTCCTGCGCTCTCATCCCTCGCTCGCGACAATGAGTACCTCCCCAGATAACGAGGAACCGTTCACGATGTGATACCGTTGCAGTTGAGATACATGTCTCTCAACTGCTTAAATGAGAGAATACTCACAGAGCCCGGCTGATGTCAACTGGGTGAAACGCGTTTCCTTGGAGAGACAAGTTGAATATTCTCAGATTCAGCAAACTGCTGAGCGAGAAACGGGGGGAGAAGGGGGTTCGTGAGTTCGCCCGTGAGCTGGGGATCAGTCCTGCCACCCTGTCACGTATCGAACGAGGCAAACTCCCTGATCTAGACACCTTTGAAAGGATATGCTCTGCCCTAAAAATTGATCCAGGCGAAATGTTGGAGGTCGAGGGCGTGAAGCCAAAGCTGGCAATGTCAAAGCCTCAATCCGCAGAGCCTGCAGTGCATTTTAGAGCGGATGCTCACTACACCCCCGAAGCCGCACAAGATCTGGCGGCGCTTATTCTGGCTGCGCAAGCGTTTGTTCGGTCGAAAGCGTGAATGTTCAAGCGAGGATTCAAGAGTTGGTGTGACCAAACTGCCGAGGCTGTTCGGCGGCAACGGGGTATGCAACCGTGGGAACCGCTAAGTGCGAGTTCGCTTGCGGAAGATTTGAGAGCAGTAGTCATCTCGCCACGGGATCTGCCGACACTTTCGAGGGATGCGTGTGATCGACTTCTGAGTGATCACAGCGATATATGGTCTGCAATCACCATATCTTCGGATCCGCCGCTGATTGTTTTTAACCCAAGTCATTCCCCGGGGCGGCAGAACAGTGATCTGATGCACGAGGTAGCCCATCTGTTATTGGAGCATGTGCCAGGTACAGTCTATATAGATCCAAAAAGCAAGCTTGTCCTGCGTCACTATGACGGAGAACAGGAGGAGCAGGCGAACTGGCTGGCAGGATGTCTACTTTTACCACGCACGGCGTTGTTGAAAATCAAGCAATGCCGCTGGTCGAACGAAGAAGTCTGCAAGAAATATCTTGTCAGTTCAAAAATGTTGACATATCGAATGAACACCAGTGGAGTGAACATCCAATACGGCCGTCGAGGTGCGCGGATGCAGCCTCGCTGAACTCTGGCAAACCAGGACACACGGAATTACCTATTGCAGCAGTCTCAGCTGCTCGCCTTCCGGGTAGCTGCGGGGCAGATTGCTATTGCCGCATTGCTGCAATAGGTAAGCTGTCACCGCATTAGACCCGCTCAACACTCGTCGCTCAGAAATCTCCAGGACTTTTCTGTCATTCGATCAAGTATCACATCAGTAAGCCGGCCCGCTGAAACTCCCCGCATGATCACAAAGGGCTGCATCAGGGGATTGGTAAATTTATACCTAAATCGCCTCTTCGTGCCCGATTTCCGAAGGATGGTCCCCCTCTTCACGTCTGCAAATTCGTTGAGATGTTGGGCGAAACTCGATATTCCGTAATCCTTACCAGTAACCGCCTGCATCGGAGATCGGACGTCTTGCGCTGCAAATTCCCCAAGAGCGTCCGTCTGCGCCAATGCGCACGATAGAAGCACCTCAGCGAACAAATTATCTTTTCTTGGACTTCGGAGCGCGAGATGGTATGAGGCCCGGATTGATTGTTGAGCTCCATCTAAGGCACGATTGACAGCAAGATGAACGTCTCCAAGTAGTATCTCCGAGGATCGGGCGTCTAGAGCTACTCGGCTCGCGTACAAGCCCAGCAAGTGCGCATAGTGAGGAAGTCCCTGAGATAAAACAGTGATCCTTTTCAACCCGGCTTTTTCGATCGACATCGATAGACGCGAAAGGCCGGTGCGGAAGATCTGCTCTATCTCGTCGGGAGACATCCTCGGCATCGGAATCTGGACGAGAGCACGCTCGATAGAATGGTGTTCATCGACAAGTTGCTCGACATTCTCCGCGACTCCTACTAACACAAGCGTGGTCCGAACTGCATGATCCGAGAGCGTCTTGATTGTATCAGCGATTGCAGTTCTTACAGATGCCGCGACCCGATCGAATTCATCAATAATTATGATCGGAATTGTGTGATGGGAAAGTACTGTTAAGGCTCGTCTGATTCCGTCGGGCGAAAAATCTCCCCCCAGCAGCGCGACTGCATTCACGGGCGTCTGGGTCACGCCAGGTGAGAACCCCCGCGACCTGATCGTTTGCGAAAGCTCGATTTCCCTAAAGATTTTCAAACAAAGAGACCCGAAGGTGTCCGTCGCATCGCAGTTGACCCTCGGTGATATGACCGGGCTCTGAGGATGCAGCAGGAAAGACGACAAGACATTGGACAAAGAGGTTTTGCCCACACCCCTCTCTCCAAAAATCACAACATGCTGCCCCTTTTGGTTTACTGCGTCCAGGACTTTCCGAATCTGCTCTGTCCTACCAGAAAACATCGACTTCTCATCGACTGGGGAAGCGGGCGTGAAGACGCGGCCTGCTTCAATAGCGAGATCGGCGGCAACATTGGGCTCTAACGCTCGCACTGGTCGATTATAGACCAGCCTTGGGACAATATAAATCGACCAAGGGGCAATTCATCGACCTTGAGTCCGATATAATCACCGCTGATAGCCGCTTGCGAAATTTCTAAGGAGCATCCGGATGTCTCTCAGGAACTGGAAATCAGGTTCAAGAGCGAGCGCAGGCGTACGTAGAAAGGTAAGTTGGGGAACCCGGGAAACGTACTTTTCATCGTCGAACACCGGGAGGGCTGACGGACGGCTTGGGATCGGCCGTAGCAGTCTAGGTTGGATACGATGTTCCGCCGGAAAGGAGGCCGCGATGGGCTGGGAACCCAGTGCAGTAGAAGCGAGTCTGATCGCAACCGCCATTACTCTACTCGGCATTCTCATCACGAATCAGGCGAAGGTTTCAGAGTTCCGTCAGCAATGGATAAATGCTCTCCGCGAGGACATAGCAGCACTGATCACTCATACGCTTATTCTGCACGCCGCCAATGCTGAAGATGACACGAATGAATCTTACCTCCAGATTCACCAAACAACCGCTCGTACTATTCTTCGGCTCAATCCCGAAGAAGACGCCAGCAAAGAGGTCGTCGCGGCAATCAATGAGGTTCGAGCGGCAAATCATCGCGCGACCGACTTTGCTGAGATGAACCAACGCATTAATGAACTTACAGTCGCGGTTCAAAAGGTTCTCAAGAAGGAATGGAAGCGCGTCAAATATGGTGAGCCACTCTACAGAGTGGTATTCCTGCTAGCGATCACTGGGTCGCTGCTGTCGCTGGGGATGTATCTGCACCAGAAGTTCGGCTGGTGAATTCATCTCATACCGGCGCTGAGACGCCAATGCAAATCTCTTAGTCTGGTTTAGACGTTTCGGGAGACAGTTCGCTCAATCCGCATCCGAAATGCTGGTCAACCCTCAGTGAGGGTAGCGGGTACGAAACGGTATTGGGTTACATCCCATCTGACGGACGATGGTCTCAATGTGCTTGTCCGAAGTCGCCACGCCCTGCAGGCGGTAGACTTCCTGGATTTCGTTGACCAGATATCCCTGAAGTTCTTCTCGCCGAGCACCGCCAGGATGTCGTGCGGGTTCAACGGGCCATCCATCAACGGCTCGCCGGCTGGAGCTGTGCCTTTCGTCTGGAGTTTCTTTCGCTGACGAAGGTAGCTCAGGGGCTAAAGCCCGGGTCGTTGTTGAGCTTTTACGGCCCGACTGAAAGTCGTGCCCTGATACAAAGCATGAGAGCAGTGACTATCAGAAACGTGCGCATTTCCGAAGATTTGGATCTATCCATCCTTCGCTGAAGGTTCTCACGCAGACTCTTTAGCCCTCAGGTGCGGGCGCTGTGCGAACGGGCATGTCGGTAACCCTGTGCCCGACTTTAGTCGTGCCCTGATACAAAACCTCAGAGCGGTGACTACCCAAACTGCTGTGTTCCGCGGATTTGGATCTATAAAGCTATTGAGTAAAAGGCGTTGACTCCGCGGCCTTCAGACGCTCGCCTTCCTGCACGTTGACGTGGACACCACGCTGTACCGAGTATTCCTTCTCCTCGCCGTTGTCCGCTGTCACGTAGATCTTGCGCTGACCCTTGGCCACTTCGCCGAACTTCACCACACCATCGATCTCGCTGATGATTGAGGTTTCCCGCGGCTTGCGGGCTTCGAACAGCTCGACTACGCGCGGCAGATCATTATTGTGAGCCATAATGCAAATCTGGTCGTAAATGCAGATGCCGATCAGGTTATCGTTGCTCGCTGCGGCAATCACAGGCCAGGGGCGCTTCCTGAGATCACGTATCAAAGTGGTAGCCTTGAAAACCATGAGATCAGAAAACGAGTCTGCGACATCCTCGAGGGCGGGGAAAGAGCTTTCAAGGAACGAGCACGTCGCCTTCGTATCAACCTTTAAAGCCTGATAACCTAGCGCACTTGACTACTGCTCGCGGTGGCAAAATATAAAGGTCCCATAATGATAGGATTTTGGCTCGTGAATTTGCTGCCCCCTGGACAGCCGCAGACTTTTGATTTGCGAACGCCTGCAGGCGTTTGGAATTTAAGCAGTCCGCGTCGTTTCAAAAATTAGAATCCGAAATCCGGGGGAGGGGGCCTGTGGAAATACAAATTCCATGGAGTTCAAGCTTCCAACAGATGGGACGAGAAGCTCGCTAAAAGAGACAGTAATACGTCGCACGCCTGTGGTTACGTCACGAGTGTCCATGAAGTATGGGTCGCGGGGATCCCAGGTCTCAAAGGCGAGACCTGGGGCACCCCTCGCGTTTTTCCTTTAATTCTGGTTGGTGTGGAGGGTGGGAACTTCAGAGTTTGAGAAATCCTAGGGGCGCAACGCAGGTCCCTCCGCTGCGCTAACGCTCCGGTCGGGATGACAAGGGGAGGGCTTGTCGTTGGTGTAAGGTTTGCGATGGGGATAGAAGGTTCCGTCTTGTTTGTGTACCTGCAGATAAAAAAAAGCCGCGATTGCTCGCGGCCTTTGTGGTTCGTTTGAGGATGCCGAGTTACTCGGCTGCCATCTCTTCGGCTTCGCCTTCCTGCCGCATGAGTTCCAGTTCGCGCTCGGCTTCCTCGAAGGCGGCCGTGACTTCCTGCTGCACGCGGGCAGCGACTTCTTCGAGTTCCTGCGAGAGCTGATTTGCGGTAGTACTCCATGCCCGTTCCTGCCGGGATGAAGCGACCGACGATGACGTTTTCCTTGAGGCCGCGCAGGCTGTCGACCGAACCGTTGATGCTGGCTTCGGTGAGTACACGCGTTGTTTCCTGGAAGGAGGCTGCAGAGATAAACGAATCGGTCGAGAGCGAGGTCTTGGTGATGCCCAGCAGCAGCGGACGGCCAATCGACGGCCGGCCACCCTTGGCAATCACACGCTCGTTCTCTTCGCGGAAGCGGAACTTGTCGATCTGCTGCTCGAGCAGGAACGACGTGTC
>Ga0182024_10013388_pt1 | contig 16025 bp, 20 predicted proteins | sample P32metaG_FD_120480 | JGI IMG/M metagenome (GOLD analysis project Ga0182024, IMG submission 120480) | Permafrost microbial communities from Stordalen Mire, Sweden - P3-2 metaG (Illumina Assembly) | ecosystem: Environmental > Terrestrial > Soil > Wetlands > Permafrost | place: Sweden: Stordalen... | reverse complement strand
CCTTCCAGGGCTTCGTGCACCGGATCACTCCGATCTCACGCCCGGTCGGCTACATGGCAAACGGGTCATTCCAAGGTGAACTCCTTTCAGTTCACGAGACAAAACCGGTTTCACTGACGCACCAGAGGGCACGGGGGAGCGACTCGCCGTCTTGCTTGGCATGGAGCAGACCGGTCAGAAGGTAATCGCTCGTCTGATGTTTGCTCCATTGCTTACCCCGCGGCGAGCGAATGCCGCGCCGATTGAGGGTGTCGGCGATGCGCTTGCCGCCCCACCCCTTTCTGAAATGCAGATCGAAGATGTCGCGCACCGCCGATTCTTCGGCTGCATCGCCGGGCATCAGCAATACTCTTTCATTTTTCTGCTTTCGATAATGGCCTTTGCCGCCGCCGCCAACTTGGCCGTAGGTATCAATGATGGCGAACGTATGCGGATCGAGTTTCTGTTGGCGGCCGTCGCGCAGATTGGCGATGACATGGCTCGGGTGATTTTGGGCAGTCAGATACAGCCGCCAGCAGCCAAATGGCGTATGAGCGCTGGGAATGTTTCGGCCGTCCTCCAGCGCTAACTGCGCGCCTTGGGTCGAGCGCTGGCTGATGCTGAACGCCTGTTCTTACGCCGCCCGATGCCGAGTGGCGTTTGCTGTTTGCCTTGAGCCGCTTCGTGGGTTTGCGATGTCCGTCGGAGCATCTGGCATTGACCTGGACCGACGTGGATTGGGAGCACAGCCGAATTCCCGTGACGTCGTCCAAAACAGAACATTTTGAGGGGCGCGGCGAGCGGTTTATCCCGTCATTTCCCGAGCTGCGCGATCCCCTGTTAGAAGTCTTTGAACAAGCCGCTTCTGGCGAAAGATACGTCATCACCCACTACCGCAAACCGAACAGCAATCTGCGAACGCAATTGAACCGCATCATGCGGCGCGCGGGGGTGCGGCGTGGCCGAAACTGTTCCACAACCTGCGGAGCACCCGACAAACGGAACTGGCCAAGAGGTTTCCCGCCCACGTCGTCTGCGACTGGCTGGGCAACAGCGAACGAGTTGCCCAGGATCATTATCGCCAAGTCACGGATGCCCATTTTGTTAACGCGATCAAAGACCCTCCGGAATGCGCGGCACAGAATCCGGCACAGCACCCGCATGAATCGGCTCGCACGGACTCGAAACGGGGTGATGTAGAAAGCGAACCCCCCCGGATATTCCAGGGGCTTACTGCTGAGTGCGAGTCCACGCAAAATGACAGGATGACCCCGACGGGATTCGAACCCGTGTCGCGGCCTTGAAAGGGCCGTGTCCTAGGCCTCTAGACGACGGGGCCGCCGCGGACGCTCCATGTTCGGCTCGTCCTTCAATCAACAGGCGATATTCAGTCGCCTGCCCTAGGTGAGCGGAACAATATGCAAAGTTTCGGCGGGGCGTCAATGCCTCGCCGCGTGTTGTCCGGGGGCGGCGGGGCGTTACACTTCGGCCCGGATGCTTCACTACTTCAAGTTCCGGCAGGATTTGCTGTCGCCGCGCGCGGGCAAGGACGTTTACGTGAAGCGCCCGGCCGGCAGGGGCTGGCCCGAGGAATGCCCGCCGATTCGGGCGGCCAGCGCGTTCGGGTTTGATCTGCTGGCGAACTTTGATGTCGCGTTCGTGCGAAATCGATCCGGAGAGTGGCACGTCGAAGATGACGTGACGATCGAGAGCGATTTCAATTACGCCGGCGGCGATGACGCATCGGGCGAGGGTGACACAGGCCAACCCCTGCGGCAGCAGTATGCGTGGTTCTGGGAGAAGGGGCAGACGCTGCCGCATGCGATCACGGATAACGTGTACGCCGAGATCCGGAATCAGGTGAAGATCAGCAGCTTTCTGTTTTTGAAGACTGATCCGAACGAGCTGCTGCTGATGACTGACGTGCCGAACCAGCGCCGCCCGTGGAAAGCCATGACCGCGCTGATCGATACCGATTGGTACCCGGCGAGTTATCCGTGGCATTGCGTGGTGGAGCTCGATCCGTCGCAGAAGCGAATCGAAATCCAGAAGGGCGAGGCGCTTTGTCGTATCATGCCGGTTCGGCGTGATACGTATTTTGCGAAGCAGATGTCGCCGACGGAGTTTGACGAATTCTTCGCCCGCGGCCAGCAGTGGCTGGCCACCCACGGCCAGGTGCGGCACGAAGGCGCCGTCGACATCACCCGCACTTACGTGCGGCAGCAGATCAAATCGAAGTTCGTTGTGATGGATTAGAAGGAGCAACCCATGACGCAGAACCCAATGTATCCCCCGCAGCCGCCGGTTATTCCCGGTGCACCCGGTTATGGCTATCCGGTCCCGCAGCAAGGCAATGGCCTGGCCATCGCGGGCCTGATCTTCGGCATCCTCGGATTCTGCGTGTTGTTCGTCGGTGGAATCGTCGGCGTCATTTTGGGATTCATCGGACTGCGCAAGACGCGCGATCCGCAAGTCGGCGGGCGCGGGCTGGCCATCGCGGCGATCACGGTCTCGTGTATCAGCCTGGTTACTTCCATCGTGATCAGCGCGTCGATCGCGTTCGGCGGGGTCGCGTTCTTCAACGGCACCAAGCAGGTGCGAGCCACCGCGCGGTCGTTCGTGCAGGATGTCGCCGCCAGCAACGTTGCGTCCGCTCAGAACAATGCCGACGCGACGTTAACGGCGGAGGACATCGCCACCCTCGGCACATCGCTGCATTCGCATGGCACGTTCACCGACATGACCTCGACGTCCTTCAATTTCAACGACGTGAACGGCAATCGCACCTGCCACCTGACCGGCATCGCGACATTCAGCGGCGGAACGTCCATGTATGACATCGATCTGACGAAGGTTGGGAACCAATGGAAAGTTTCCAGCGCGCGGTTCCACTGACGTCGCCCGATGCCGCGCTTAGAATGACACAGAGGAGTGTTCGTCATCACCGTGCTTCAATCGTTGAACCCAGATCGACCGAAACCAGCGCCCGAGCGCGACGATAGCTTGGCTGCCGGCGCGCTCATCGCCGCGAACATGGGCTTCGTCGTGCTGTTTGCCGGTGGAATCGTGGGCATCGGGCTGGCGATCTTCGTCCTGAAAACCCAGGCCGGCCGACCCCGCCGCGATCGCGGCATCGCCATCGTCAGCATCGTCGTCGGCATCATCTCCATCATCGTCTCCGTGGTGCTCACATGGCTGCTGTTCAAATGGAACCGGGAGTTCCCGACGATCGGATAAGGGTGAGCGACGGTATCGAAACACACGGCAGCGCGGCGCTCGGATTATGTTACTCGAAGAGCTGATCCTGAAGATCCGCTCGACTGATCCGGAAATGGTGCTCACCGCCCCGATGATTGGTTACTGAGTGCTGGACATTGAAAGCGCGGCACGATGGTGTGGCGTCTTCGAGCGCGCCCAACGTGCCATGGGCTTCTAGCCCATGCAGAGCGATCTTCATGCCCATTTCTCGCTGCCAACTCAAGCGACCAAGCCCTGAGCGTAGCGATCTGCCCGTCATCCGAGCGCCGCTCATTAGTGGAAAATAACCTGACGCCGCGAGCGGCGAGCTTGGATTTGCGGGTTGGTGCGTCCCGCGAAAAACGAAAATCGCTTGCATGGGCTGGAAGCCCATGTCACGACCGAATACTCGGGCATTCACCCCGTCGCATGCTTTATCAACCGAGCAATCAGCAAACGAATGTGCGAGCCCTTCTGCCGAACCACTTCATAGCCGAACTTGCCAAGGTGCTTTGCAAGGTCGTCGCCCGAGAGATCGCGCGGCAGCTTCATACGGTCAAGACCTCGTCACGGACGAAATGAAGGCGGACCAGACGAGGTTGTTGCTCCAGTTCAAAATGACATTCGACCGCCTCCCGCACATTTGTCCGGAGCTCGTCGAGAGTCTCAGCTTCGGTAAATATGTCAGCACCGACGCCGCGGGCGACGAACCCGCCCTCGGCAGCTTCTTCAACGACAAACAGTAGTTCCGTCTTAGGGTTCATTCGCGATGTCCTCTTAGCGGCAGGCCAAATTATAGCCTTGCGAGCGGCTTTTCGGGCGGTACTAGCGATCAGGTCATGGCAACTCATAACAGGCAGCTTCGTGATCGTTTCTCACCAGCAGCCGATGGCCTGACAGCGCCGGGTTGTTCCAGGTTTTGCCTTCAATTGCCTGGAACCGCGTCAGCTCGATCGGTTTCGTTGGATCAACCTGCATGAGGACCACTTCACCCGTCTCGGCCTGGATGAGGATTTTGTCGTCGATGAGGAGGAGTTGGCCAAAGCCGTAGTTCTCGCCGCGCCATTGGCGTTTGCCGGTGTCGAGGTCGAGGCAGGTGAGGATTGCATCGTCCAGGCCGTAGACGAAATGATCCTTGATCACGACGTTCGAGAGTTTCGTTTTCAGATAGCGATTGTTCCAGACGGCGGCGGCGCGTTGGGCATCGCCGGACGGCTCGATACGCAGGACCACAGCGCCGATTCCGTAGCCGCAACTGAGCAGCACACGGCTCGAATCAATCGGCACCGGCTGCGAGACCTTCGGCATCATGCCGGGCCAGTCGTAAAACCAGAGTGGCTTGCCGTCGGCGAGTGCGAACGCCGCGGCGCTGGCGCCGTTGATGGTGATGACTTGCTGCACGCCCGCGAGCGTCGCGACGACCGGCGACGCGTAAGCCGACGTTCGATCTCCTGCGATCCACGCGGGAGAGCCGTCGGATTTGTGATATGCCAGCAGCGACGGGCCTCCGTTTCCACCGGTGACGATCACCAGATCCTCCGTCACCAGCGGCGAGCAGCTTTTGCCGAACGAGATGTTGTTCGACTTCGATTCAGCCAGCACATCATGGGACCAAATCGCGTTGCCCGTTTTGCCGTCGAGGCAATCGAGCAAACCCGTAGCGCCCATGACGTAGACGCGACCGCCGTCGATGGTGGGGGTCGAGCGCGGACCATCACCGCCTTGCCATTCGACGAATCGCACATCGTCGTGGGCATGCTCCCACAACGGCTTGCCCGTCAGCGCGTCGTAACACACCGTCAGCTCGCTCTGCCCGCGCTGCTCCTGCGTGACGGCATAATTTCCGACGACGGCGAATGAGCCCCATCCCAGCCCAATCGGCTGCCGCCACAGCAGTTTGGGCGGCTGCTTCGTCCAATCGGTCGCCAGCGGAAGATCGTGCAGCGCGTTGGTGCGGTAAGGACCAAGAAACTGCGGGAAATCGGTTGGAGTTGTGTGAGAAAGGTCCGCAGCGGCACTCGCAGCGATATCCAGTTTGCCAAGACCCTCGCCCACGCGCGGCGACCATTTCCACGCCAGTCTCGGCATCCCGACGCCGCTGACGGTGCCGTCGACTCGCACGGCGAATCGAAGGAAAACTCCAGCGAGTATGGCAATGCTGAAAAATGCAACCAAACCGCGGAGGCGCGTCTTCTTGCTCAGGCCCGAGAAAATCGTGAACCAGATCAGAAGGATGACGAGCGAGATGAAGATCGTGCCGATCGTGCCCCACGCCGCGATGTAAGTCTCCACCCACTCGCGATGATGCAGCGCGAGAATCCCCAGCGTCGCGATGATCGCGACGATAATCGGAAAGCGCAGCCGCACGCGCGATGGCTTGGCGTAGTCGATAGTCATCATTACTTAGCCAATTCTGGATTTTCCATGAACGAATAGCAGAGCATGTGGCAGACCGTCATGTGCACGTCCTCGGCGCGGCCATAGTGAACGTCGGGGACGACGATCGCCACGTCGGCGATCTCCGCGAGCTTGCCGCGCTTGCCGCCCACGAGCGCCGCGGTGAAAACGCCGTTCTCTTTCGCCCACTGCACGGCTTTCACCACGTTTGGCGAGTTGCCGCTCACGCTCAGCACCAGCACTACGTCGCCGGGCCGGGCGTAGTTGTGAAGCTGCCGGACGAAGACATCTTCGTACGCGTAATCGTTGCCCAGCGCGCTCATCCAGCTCACGTTGTCGTTCAGCGAAATCACGCGAAAGCGCCGGCCGATTTTGTCGGACGATCCTTTGCCCAAATCCGTGGCAAAGTGCGAGGCATTAGCGGCGCTGCCGCCGTTGCCGAAGACGAAGACCTGCTTGTCTTCGTTGAGCGCCACGCGAAGCCGATCGATGAGCTTTGCCACCGTCTCCGGCGGAATCGTGCCGATGGCGGCCTGCTGCTGCTCGCGATAGCGCGTGATCCAGGATTTCAACGTGTCGGAAGTTGTCGCGGTCATAAGTCCCTTTCGAAGTCAAATATTGTTAAAAATTCTAGCATGCCTCGATCGACCGCGCCAGCAGTAGCGCGCCGGTTGGCACGGCATCTTCGCCGAGTTCGGCCAGCTTCACTGGTGGGGCGGGGCGGAACACGGTCATAATCGATCGCTCCAGCGATTCGGCAACCGCTGCCCGTAGCGGTTCGCCCACGTTGGCAAGCCCTCCGCCGAGGACGATCACATCGGGATTGAGCAAATGAACGACGTGTGACAGAGCAAACGCGAGGTCACCAGCCAGTTGATGCAGAATATCGTTCGCGCCGGCATCGCCCTGCGACAGCGCCCCCGCGAGATGCGATGATTCTCCGCCGGGCGTATTACCGATCGCGCGGGCGAGGAAACTTTCCGGCGATGGCTTCCGCAGCTTGCGAATCTCAGCATCGACCGCCCAGCCCGAGCAGCGGGATTCAACCGTAGCGCCGGATCGCTCCAGCCGCAGATGGCCGAACTCCACCTCGCCGGGCGGGCGGCCATGATAGAGCTTTCCGTCAATGACAAACCCACCGCCCACGCCGCTGCCGAGGTTGAAATAGAACACCCGCCCGAGTCGCGCCCCGGCTCCGCGCGTTGCCTCGGCGAGGGCCGCGAGGTTTGAGTCATTCTCGATGCGAACGGGAAGGCGGGTTTGCTGGGCCAGAAAGGCGCCAAGATCAACATCCGCCCAGCCATCAACTTGATGCGACACGCGAATGCGTCCGGCCGAGTGATCCACCGGCCCGCCGAACCCCACCCCGATCGCATGGGCGGGCATATGCCGCGTCAGCTCGTGAATCCCCGCAACAATCTGTCGCGAGATCGCCCCCGCGCCCCCGGCGCGATCCGCCGTCGCGCGCCAGCGATGGCGGATCGTCCCCGACGCATCCCCGGCGACGATTTGCAGCTTCGTCCCGCCGATCTCTATTCCCAAAACTGGTCGCGCGTCGTTCACGCGATGGATATTACTCGTATGAAGCTTGCATCGCATCTGGGTCAGGTGCAGTCGCGTCCATCCGGAATCACGATTTCATCAGACATGCTGCTCCGCCCGAGCATCGCGGCGGAACGCTACTGGCGGGGCACCGAACTCGACGCGGAAGAGCGTGGTGAAACGCTTTGGGTCGCGGAAGCCGCACTTGCTGGCGATTTGTGGGATTTTCATGTCGGTTTCGCTCAGGAGCTGGCGGGCGCGCTCGAATTGGAGTCGGCGGATTTCGTCGTGAAGGGTGTGGCCGATCAGGCTGCGGAATCGCTTTTCGAGCGTGCGGCGCGAGACGCCGAGCGAGGCCATCATGTCTTCGACGCGCATGGGGTCGCAGGCGTGCACCTGCATGTAGCGCATCGCATTGGCGACTTGTTCATCGGGAACCGCCAGGACGTCCGATGAGCTGCGAACGATCAAGCCGGCGGGGGGAATCTGCACCAGCTTGCGCTCGACACGCCGGCCGGACATCAGCGCGTCGAGCATGCTGGCCGCTTCGAATCCGATGCGGCGGGCATTGGGATCGACGCTGCTGATGGGCACTTCCGCCAGTTCGCAGAGCGCTTCGTCATTATCGACACCGGTGACGGCAACGTCCTCGGGCACGCGGAGCTTGAGCCGAACGGCGGCGCTGATCACCTGGCGCGCACGCTCATCGCTGCAAGCGATAACCGCCAGCGGCGTGTCAAGGGAACGCAGCAGCCGCAGGTCAGTCCCTGCTTTGATGTAGTGGCAACCCAAGGCCGACTCCTTGAGCGACTCCTTTAACACCCGATATCGCGCCTGCGAGTAGTAATATTCATCGAAACCGGCAAAGGCGAAATTTCGGAAGCCGCGGGCGAGGAAGTGCTCGGTGGCAAGTTTTACAATGGCGGCGTTCTCGGGAATCACGCCGGGCATGCGATTGCCCTTGCCCCATGTCGACACGTTGACGGCCGGAATTCTGCTGGCGCGAACGGCCAGCTCGAGTTCTTCGGACGTTAGCAGCCCGATGACGCCATCCGGCTTTTCGCGTTTGAGAACCTTGAGCTCTTTGGCGACGGGTTCAGCAACGGCAAGTTGCCAGAGGCGGTTCTTTTGCGTGTACTCGCGCACGCCGCGGATGATCTCGCGCCCGTATGAGAAGCCGATCGGCACAAACAGATAAACAACCGGTGTTGGATCCATTCTATGGTGCCCTGTTGCGACCGCCAAACTGCCATTATGACCGACGTGTTCTGCGTCACACGAAAATCATGAAATACCGATGTGAATGACGCGGAGAATGTACAGTTTCGCACCGAAAAAACAAGGCGAAACCGAGGCGAAACGTGCTGCGCCGGATGGTATCTTTGCGGTGGCAATGGAGTTAACATTGCTAAATGATGGCGCTGAAGATCCTGTGTCTGGGAGATATCGTGGGCCGACCCGGACGGCAGGTCGTGCACCAGCGGCTGCCTGGGCTGGTTCGCCAGCACGGGGTCGATCTGGTGATCGCCAACGCGGAGAACATCGCCGGCGGAAGTGGCATTACTGCTAATCTATTTCACAAAATACGCTCATACGGTGTTGACGTCGTGACACTGGGTGACCACGTCTTTCGCAAAGCAGACATCGTGCCGACGCTTCAGGGCAGCGAGCGCATCATTCGGCCTGCAAATCTTGCGGCAACTGCCGCCGGACGCGGGTTTACAGTGGTGACAACGAATTCGGGCGTGCAGGTTGGCGTGCTTTCGGTGCTGGGGCGGATCTTCATGAACATGCCCAGCGACGATCCGTTTGCCGCCGCCGATCGGGCGCTTCAGAGCATGCCGAACACGGTTCGCGTGACGGTGTGTGATGTTCACGCCGAGGCCACCAGTGAGAAAGTGGCGATGGGCCATCATCTGGACGGGCGCTGCTCGTTCATCTTCGGCACGCACACGCATATCCCGACGGCAGACGCGAAGATTCTGCCGGGCGGCAGCGCCTACATCAGCGATCTGGGCATGTGCGGCCCGTACGACTCGGTGCTCGGACGAAGGAAAGATCGGGTCGTGAAGCACATGACGACGCAGATGCCCCAGCCGTTTGATGTCGCGACGGGAGACGTTCGACTGTGCGGCGCGCTCGTCGAGATCGATCCGGAAACTGGACGTGCGCTCTCGATTGAGCGCGTAGAGGCTCAGGGTGAGAACGCCGATCAGGCTTATGACTCGGATGACGCGCGGGGGTCGGGGAATCCTTGAGCGTCAGTACGCGATCGACGGGTCAGAATCGCCGTAATAGCCGGTGCCGCGTTCGACGCGACGGAAGAACGCGGTCTGCGGGATGGCTTCGTCGCCGATCTTTACCTGCCAGCGAAGGCGCAGGTTCTGGAGATCGAGCGGGCCGCTGTCGTTGCGGGGGAATGGGAAGTAAGCGGTCATCGCGGCGCGCTCGCCGGGGGCCAGATCGAGCACGTGCGGGGGTACCATGATCGGCGGCTCGAATCCGCGCAGAGAGCCCGTGACCAGATCCAATGTGTTGGGATCAAAGTGAACGCTCGCGGCGCCATTATTTTCAAAACGCAGACGGACTTCGACGCTTCGTGGCAGCCGGCTCGATTCGTCAGCATTGCGGACGCCATACACGGTGGCGAGGACGGTGAGCGGTTGAGCGCCGGCTTTGTCACGACGGACAACCTCAACGACCGCCGGCTGCGGGGCGAACGTGTAATCGGGGACGTAAACTGACTGCGCACAGCCCCCGATCAGACTGACCAAAACTATGACAAGCACCAAGCGAATCACTCGCCGATTCATGCGTCGGTTCCGTTTTGAACTGGTGCGCGGCCGGCTTTCAGTTGGGTGCGGCCACGGCCGCGCGGTTCTGCATCATACGCCGCCAACGCGTCGGCGTCAGACCGGTTGCTTGCTTAAATCGGCTCGTGAAATGGCTCTGATGCGCGAAGCCGCAGTCGCGGGCGATTCCCGCCAGGTCTTTAATCGCGAGGAGTTGTGTCTTGGCTTCGTGAATCTGGCACTCGAGCATGTATTGCTTGGGGGTTAAGCCCAGCAGCTCGGTAAACCGCCTATGAAAATGGAACGGGCTGAGCTGCACCTGCTTGGCGATTTCACCCAGCGTCGGGCCACGGTGAAATTCATGCAGCATGAACTTCAGTGCGGGAATCAGGCGAGCCACTTCCGGGTCGGCCTGGAAATCCGCCTGCTTGACGCGACCCCAATCGTCACAGGTCGGGGTCAGGCAAAACAGCGAATGTGTGCCCGAGCCCAGCGCTGGATAGCTGCGATAGGTCGCAACGCGGAATGTCCAGATATCGCCGTGCGAATCGGGAAAGAGAACGCGAACGCTCTCCTGGCCGTCGCCATTGAGCATATGCGAGCGACGGCGAGCTTCGGTTACCATCTGCTCGCGCAGGCGATCATCATAGCCGGCCCAATCGGCGCCTAACAGATGCGGCTTGTAGTCTGAATTAACGGCAACGACGCTCACCAGCGGTCGTTCGTGCATCAGTATTGTCGCGCGGGAATCGGTCGCGTTCAACGAGTCAGCTTCACGCGGTTGGTGCTCATCAAAGTCCTGCACGGCAGCATAAAGCTTATTAATCTCAGAATCCGTGAAATCAGGTTGGTTCTCCTGACGGGCCAGCAGAATGGCGCCCGGATAGCCCTCGAGAACGGGCGAACGCACCGGCAACACAATGGCATGCTCGGCGTTCAGCGGACCGAGCAGCTCGCGATAATAGACGGTGCTTTTGAAATCGTTGGCGCTCCAGCACTCGCGGACACGAACGGGTCGACCGTCCGTCATGGCGTTCCATGCAGGGCGATCATCGCCTTGAATCGTGCGCGAATAGGTCTTCACAATCGATTCCGGCGCATTGACGGGCTGCGCGAGCTGCAACCCGCCTCGCGGCATCGTTGTCACCAGAAGTAACTGCGAGAAAGGCGCAGTCTTTCGTAATGTTTCAAAAAGCGGTCGACACAAAAATTGGTCCCTTACGGAATTCGTCACGATCAATACCCTCTCAACGGTATGTTAGGAATCTGTCTGTTATCCACGGCAGGATAAGAGGCCAAATACTCTTACCGACGCGAACTGCATGTCTACCCAATTTATATGCAACCCAAACAATAAAACCAACCACTCCGAAACAAATTCAATCATCCTGAGTGACAAGGACTTGCAACGATTTCTTGCTCATTTGAACGCCTGTTTGATCGTCATCTTTCGTCCGTATTCCAGATGCGACAGGGGTTTGTTGCAATCAGACATCATCCGGAATAACCGGCCATGAAGCGATCTCGGCCGAGGCCAATAATTACGTGTTTTTACGAGCAAAAAACTCGATCGAGTTTTAAGAGTATTGCACGGCACGATGCTTGTTGAAGTGTGCGGCCTGGAGACACTCTATGGCCGCACTGGCGACGCAAGCTTTTTGGAACAAGAAGGTACGGATCGCGATGCTCGCGCTAGCGACGTTCATTGCCATGTGTTAATCACGCCGGCGCAGCTACTTGGATGCCGGGGTCGCTTTTGCTGCTTTCTGGGCTTCCGGGCTCAACCCAAAGATGTGAAACTGATGGGACAGCGAGGTGAAGCCGTGTTCGCGGCAGATTTCCTCCCGCAACGCCCTGAGCTTATCACTGTTGAATTCAATCACGCGCCCGGTAGCCACGCAGATTAAGTAATCGTACGTTTGTCGACCGGCGATCACTTCGTAATACGACTGTTTGTTGTCGAAAAATACCTGCTTGAGGATGCCGGCATCCTGCAGATGCGTGAGCGTCCGATAAGCCGTTGCGCGACTCACGCGATGGCCCAGTTCCTTCAGATCAATCACCAATCGCTCGGCTTCAAACAACCCCTTCTGCCGCAACACGGCATCCAGGATCATCGCCCGCTCTGGCGTGAACTTGAGCTTCTGATTGTGAAGGTATCGCCGAAAAACAGCGCAAACCGGCTCATAGGGAAGCGTTGGGGACTGAGCATTGGGAGCCCGCGGAATGTTGCTGAGAATGTGCGCTTCGCCAACCACTGCAGGCTAAGTGTAGTTAGGCTGTTTCAGAGCGGCAATAAGGCCCGGCCCTGGCGATCGGCCAGCGCGGCGACATGTTCTGACAATTGATCGATCTCACGCCCGATGCGATCGACTGAGCCCGCGTCAACTGGTTGACGCGAATGATAACGGCGGAGAGCGACGAATCCAGCAACCGCCGCCATGGCGACCGCAGCGCCGCCGGCCATGACTGACGGCCGCATTCCGCTTCGATCCCCACTTGATCTTCGGCCTGGCAGCGGTTTTGGAAGCTTGCGAACGGGCCGAGCACCCTCTTTGGGTCGCAATGGTTTCTGGCCCGCAGCGTAATTGCTTGGCGTGGCCGTCTCAGTTTCATTGCACTCGCTGAGCCATCGCGCATGCTTCGACGGCTTGGCGCTATATCCGTGCAATTTCACGAATACCTGCGTGAGTTCGGCGCCGAAGAAGATGATCATACACGAGTAGTAAACCCAGATCAGCACCGCGGCGAGTGAGCCGACGGCTCCAAATGCGGATGTCGGCGAGCCATACCGGAAGTAGAGTGCCAAGCCATATTTGCCGACCAGGAACAGCACGGCGCTGACGCTCGCGCCAACCCACGTTGCCTTCCATTCAATCTTAACGTCCGGCAGCGTACGGTAAATGAGTGCGAAGAGCAGCGTCGCCACGACCGCCGAGGCAACGACATCGATTCCCCACGTGATGTACCTCCAGCTCAAGCCGATGCTTCCCGTGAATTCATCGATCCAGGAAGTGACGATGACGCTCGCCAGCAGCACGACCGCGGCAATCGAAAAAACCATCAGCGACATCGCTCTGGCTTTGATAAACGCGAGCACCGCATTGCTCGCCCGCGTCTTCACTTTCCAGATGCGATTCATGGCCTGTTGCAGTTCGGCGAGCACGCCGCCGGCGCTGACAATCGCCACGATCAAGCTGATGGCGGTCGCCCATTTTCCGTGGCCGGGCTGGCTGGCGCGATTCAAGATTTCGGTAATTGCATCGCCTGACGCGGAGCCCATCCACTCGGCGGTGACATTCTTAATCTGCGACTGGGCGGCCGGCGTCGATGTGAAGATCGTCAGCAGCTTCAGCGCGAGCACGGCTAACGGCGCTAGCGCCAAAATGGCGTAACACGCCACGGCTGCAGACCAAGTCGCCACGTCGTCATCGGACCATTCCGAAATTGAGAGCTTGATTAGCGTAAGAAGCGAGGTATCGCCACGGGCCTGTCGTTCGGTTTGAGCCAGAGAGTCTGCCGCCATGGCAATGCACCTCGGTGCGCGGGGTATGTCGCCGTCGAGCGACGATCTGATGCAGGCAAGTTTGATGCCGAATAAAAAAGCTGGCGCGCTTAAAGCGCAGGCTTGTCAGCGGACGCGAGCTTAGCCAACTCGTCGCGAGCTAAATTGATGGCGGCCTGATCATGCAGATGAAGCAATGCAGTCTCAAGATGTCGCCGGGCCGGCTCGGGCTGCGAGAGATACCTGCCATAGATTAACCCCAGCATCAGCTCAATTTGTTCGGGATGCTCGGCTTTCGGATAAACGCGCAGATAAGTTTCGTACGCCGCCGCTGCCTCGGCATAGCGCTGCTCACCGGCGAGTTGGTTAGCGACGTCAAGCTGCGGCTGCTTCGGAAGAGCCTGTTGCGGGTCGAGTTGGATCAGCTCCAAAAACAAAGGCGGCGTCTTTGCCACTTCGTGGCGCGCAATGGCATCGAGAATCGAAGCCCGCAGCGCCATGATCTTTTCCTGCCTCGGATCAGGTGGGGGCGGGGCGACCGCCGGGCGCTGCCGCGAGCCATATTCGAAAGGGTTGTACCCCTTGCTGACCATGTCGCGGTACTGCCGCCGGCGGTTCCACTGTTTGATCGCGGCGATCAGATCAAACTGATCGCGCGGCAGTAATCCAACCGCCAATAGCGTCAGGCAAATCAGGAAGCCAAAAATGGTGCCGCCGATGTGCGCGACGTGTGCGACACCGGTCTCCTGCCCGAAATTCAGAAACAGATCTTTGGCGAAGAAGAAGAGGATGAGATAGATGCTTGGCACGTCGTAAGTGCCAAATATCCAGAACATATAAAAAATGGTGACGCTCGAGCGCAGGAACAGAACGAGATATCCGCCCGTCACGGCGGCAATCGCTCCGCTGGCGCCGATGACGGGGTTTCCCCCGCTCTGCATGAGCACGTACGCGATTCCCGCCGCCACACCACCGGCCAGATAGAATGCGAGATAGCCCAGGTGGCCCAACTTGTCGTTGACGTTGTTTCCGAAGATGTAAAGGAACAACATGTTGCCCGCCAGGTGCATGACGTTGGCGTGCATGAACGCGTAGGTGATGAACGTCTTCACCGCCGGGAAATCGGGCGAGAGTTCATAGCGATACGTGATCCGCGGATTGATCGCCTGCATGTTCAGCGACCAGTGCCCGCGCGTGTTCACCGCATGTTGAAAGAAACAGAAGACCAGCACGTTGACCGCGATCAACGCCCAGTTCATATACGGCGTGTTGCGAAGGCGACTGTCAGTGCGGATGGGGATGATCATTCGGGTTCGTTCAACTTGAGCATTCGAACCCGGCGCCCGCCCCGGTCCCAGGTAACGCGATTCATGTAAGCTTCAATCAGCAGAATGCCGCGTCCGCTGCACTTTTCGATGTTCTCCGCCGTGGTCGGATCGGGAACTGAACTGCGATCAAAACCAGGCCCCTCATCTTCGATCTCAATCTCGAGCTGCTTGGGTGTCACGGTTGCATCGACGCGAACCTTCTTGGATTTATCCAGCCGATTGCCATGCTTGATCGCGTTGGTGAGCGCTTCTTCAAGCGCCAGGGTAATCGCGAAATAACTCTGACCCTCAAACCCGTTATCGGCGACGGTTTGCAGAATCTGTTTCTGCACATCCCGACCTTGTTCCAGATCGGAATCAATAATGAACGAGAGGTGACCCGGAGCGGCCTTTCGTTTTGACGAAGACGCTTTGCCGTTGCGATGGGGATCGGTCGGCGGGGTAGGTTTCCTGTGACGGTTCGACCCGGCGGAGGACATCCTCACCGATCCTGCAAAATAGCCGCCAAATACAACTCGTGCGCCGCGGCATCCTGCCATTACTCAACGCCATAGCGTCCCGCTGCCTGGCGCTTCTCGTCGCCGGCAACGCCGGCTAGGTAAAACTGGTCAGGGCCTCCGCCCGGCTCGGCAAAATCTTGAACAACTTGTTCAGCTTGGTAATCACGAACACTTCCATGATCTGCGGCTTGATGTTCGTCAGCCGCAACTGCCCGTTGCGCTCTTTCACTTTATTATTGGCATTGATCAGCATGCCCAGCGCCGCGCTGCTCAGATGATCGACCGTTGTGAAATCCAGCAATAGTTTTGGATGCTCGACTTCATCGATCAACGACGTCAGCGTCGTGCCGATGTCGGCAATATTGGCTTCGTCGAGAATCCGGCTGTTGGTGAACTCGACGATCTTGATGTCCTTTTGCCGCGTTATCGACACAGGCGGGATGGTTTCGGCCATGGCCAACATTCCTCAAGAATAAAATCCACGGCGGTGCGCATCTGCCGCGGCGGTGTTGCTGCGATGCACCGCCCAGTCCGCCAGTGCACCATTATAGCGCTGAACGTAAGTTCCGTGTGAAAGACTGTCAAGATAAGACCGGACATCACCCTAATCGAACGCAACGCTGTCAGGGCCAAATCATTTGGCCCTCCAAAAAAAACGGCGCGCGCCATATTTGCGCTTTTTGATCGGATCGGTTAGACCCCACATCGTTCGCGAGGCCTCGCGGTTTTTGAAAACCTGTTTTTT